>WNGI01001998.1_pt1 | contig 21303 bp, 15 predicted proteins | sample 5400621 | NCBI WGS metagenome assembly WNGI01 (sample SAMN13153374, study PRJNA577476) | soil metagenome | isolation source: 20 cm soil or saprolite under Garry oak tree replicate 1 | place: USA:California | collected 2016-06-15
GAGGAAAGCCCGCGGCAAAAAATCGGCCGAGCAAGGCGCCGGTGATCAGGGTTTGATGTTCGGCTACGCCTGCGATGAGACGCCCGAGCTCATGCCGGCGCCAATCATGTTCGCCCATCGTCTCGGCCGCGAGCTGACCAGGATTCGCAAGAGCGGCAAAGTGGCCTGGCTGCGCCCGGATGCGAAATCGCAGGTCTCGGTCATTTACGACGGCGGGCGCCCGATCGGGATCTCAAACGTCGTCATCTCGACCCAGCACACCGGCGACGTCAAGCACTCCGAGATCGAAAAGTTCTGCGTTGAAAGAGTGATTCGGAAGGTCCTGCCGAAAGCGATGATGAATGGCACGACTAAATATCTGATTAATCCGACCGGCCGTTTTGTCATTGGTGGTCCCTCTGGCGATACCGGCCTGACCGGCCGCAAGATCATTGTCGATAGTTACGGTGGAATGGGGCGCCACGGGGGCGGCTCATTTTCGGGCAAGGATCCGAGCAAAGTCGACCGGAGCGCGGCCTACATGGGTCGTTGGGTGGCAAAGAACGTCGTCGCTGCCGGCCTCGCTCAAAAATGCGAAATCCAATTCGCCTATGCCATTGGCTGTCCGGAGCCGGTCAGCCTCAATATCGATACTTTTTGCACCAGTAGCGTTCCTGAAGAAGCGATTCAACGCGCCATCATGCGCATCTTCAGCTTCAAGCCGGCCGATATTATCGAGCAGCTCGATTTACTTCGCCCCATCTACTCCAAGACCACCAACTACGGTCATTTTGGCAAGATTGGTGATCCAGATATTACCTGGGAACAGACCGATAAGGCTGCCGCGTTACGCAAAGCGGCGAAATAACCCTTTAACTAATGAAGACAGTAACTTCTGCACCACCCGTGACCGACTACAAAGTTCGCGACATCAACCTTGCCGATTGGGGCCGCAAGGAAATCTCCATTGCGGAGAAGGAGATGCCCGGGCTGATGGCAATCCGCGAAAAATATGCACCGGAAAAACCGCTCCAGGGCGTGCGTGTGACCGGATCGTTGCACATGACCATTCAGACAGCGGTCCTGATCGAAACACTCATCGCTCTCGGCGCCACTGTGCGCTGGGCCAGCTGCAATATTTTTTCTACCCAGGATCATGCCGCTGCCGCCATCGCTAAAGCCGGCGTGCCGGTCTTCGCCTGGAAAGGGGAAAACCTGGAAGAATATTGGTGGTGCACCTATCGCGCGATTTCGCACGCCGACGGGAAGGGGCCGCAGCTCATTGTGGATGATGGCGGAGATGCGACTCTATTAATTCATAAAGGTTACGAACTAGAAGAAGGTAGCGATTGGTGCAGCAGGAAGGCCGGCTTCTGGTTCCCGCCATTAATGTCAACGACTCGGTCACCAAATCGAAGTTCGACAATCTTTATGGCTGCCGGCACTCCCTGATTGATGGATTGAACCGCGCCCTCGATGTCATGATCGGCGGCAAAGTCGCGGTCGTGTGCGGCTACGGTGATGTCGGTAAAGGTTGCGCCCAGTCACTCCGTGGGCAAGGAGCGCGTGTCGTCATCACCGAGATCGATCCAATCAACGCTTTGCAGGCGGCTATGGAAGGTTATCAGGTCACTACTATCGAAGAGACCTTGGGATGGGGTGACATTTACGTGACCACCACCGGCAATATCGATGTCATCACTGTCGGTCACATGGCGCGCATGAAAGACCAGGCCGTCGTAGCTAACATCGGCCACTTCGACAATGAAATCCAAGTCGATGCTCTCAATAGCGCCAAGGATGTGAAGCGCACCAATATCAAACCGCAGGTCGATAAATACACTTTTCCGGATGGGCACGAAATCTTTCTTCTGGCCGAAGGCCGGCTGGTTAATCTCGGATGCGCCACCGGTCACCCGAGCTTTGTTATGTCAAACTCGTTCTCGAATCAGGTCCTGGCTCAGCTCGACCTGTGGAAGAACAAAGATCACTACAAGATCGGAGTTTATGTCCTGAGCAAGAAGCTCGACGAAGAAGTAGCTCGCCTCCACCTGAATAAGATCGGCGTCAAGCTCACGAAACTGACCAAGGCACAAGCCGATTATCTCGGTGTGCCCGTTCAAGGGCCGTACAAGTCAGAGCATTATCGCTACTGACCCTTCTTTCTGTCGTTCCGAGTCCTGAGCGAAGTCGAAGGGCTCGGAATGACAAAAGCCCTACGAATACAGATACTCGTTGTGGTACTCCCTTTGAGGAGCGAACTAGACGTTTTCGTTCCCGACTAGGGGGTTACTCTGTCATGTCGAGCGAAGCCGAGACATCTCTAACTATTCCTTTGGTTCGAGTCAGAGATTCCTCGGCTTCGCTCGGAATGACAAACAGGCAGCTACGCTAGGAGTACAAGTACTCGTCGTGGTACTCGCGCTGAGGGGCGAACTGCACGTTGTCGTTCCCGATCTCGGGATACTCGAAAATCTTTCCTTCATAATTGCGGATCACGATTTTCTCGTTGTCGTGATAAAGGATGTAACCGGGATTGATCGGCACTTTGCCGCCGCCACCGGGCGCGTCGATAACAAACTGCGGCACAGCATAGCCGGTGGTGTGGCCGCGCAAGCCTTCGATAATTTCGATCCCTTTCGCGACGGATGTGCGCAAGTGCGATGAGCCATTGATCAGATCGCACTGATAGACGTAATACGGACGCACGCGGCAGATGAGAAGTTTGTGCACCAGCGTCTTCATCGTCTCGATGTCGTCGTTCACGCCGCGCAAAAGCACGCTTTGATTGCCAAGCGGAATGCCATGATCCGCAAGCCGCTCGAGCGCTTCTTTTACCTCAATGGTTAACTCGCGGGGATGATTGACGTGTACGCTCACCCAGAGCGGATGATACTTCGCCAGCATGGCGCAAAGCTCGGGCGTGATGCGTTGTGGCAGGAAAATCGGAACTCGCGTCCCGATACGAACGAATTCGATGTGTGGAATTGCACGAAGCCGAGCAAGAATTTGATCGAGCTTGTTGTCGCTGAAAAGCAAGGCGTCCCCGCCGCTCAACAAGACGTCGCGCACTTCGGTGTGGGTTTCCAGGTAACGATAGACCGCTTCAAATTCGGTATGCAGTTCCTGTTCGCCCACGCCGCTGACGACGCGGCTCCGGGTGCAATATCGGCAGTAGCTGGCGCATCGATCGGTCACCAAAAATAACACCCGATCCGGATACCGATGCACCAGTCCGGGGACCGCCATGTGCGAATCTTCCCCGCACGGATCGATCATGTCGTAGGGGGAGGACCATGTTTCTTCGATCCGTGGAATGACCTGACGCCGAATCGGATCCTCGGCGTCGGCGCGCGGGATCAGGTTGAAAAAATGTGGGGTAATCGCGAGCGCGAGCTTGTCGCCAGAAAGCAAAACGCCGCCTCGCTCCTCATCGGCTAGCTCTAGATGCTCTTCCAGCTGCGCCAGACTGGTGACGCGATTTTTCAGCTGCCATTTCCAGTCATTCCAAAGCTCGGGTGAGACATTGGGCCAGTAACCTGGGGCATGGGAGAGAAACGCTTTCTCCTGTGCTCTATCCTCGGTGAGATTCACCATTTTCGATTATGTGGATGGAAACGTTAAGACCCTTAAAGAATGTGTCAACGCAGGCACCTTTTCGTGCGTTCGGCACCGGTTGGTTATCGCCCCGCACCGCGATAACTGGCGAAAGATTCAGCCCAAGCCTCAAGCGAAATGCCGAGTCGTTTCCCGCTTTCGGCAACCATGCCGCTCATTAAATCGCGGTAGTAATCGGTCCAACCGTTGGTCGGAGAACGTTGATAACCATGGAGTTCGGCGCCGTCGGCATCCCGCTGCGGCATAGCGAAACCGCGCTGCGCGAAATGATGACAGACTCCATGCAGCCACTCGTGCAACCAGACTTCACCGCGCGTTTCGTTCTGCCAGGCGGATGTCGGCGCATTCGCGATCGCTGCGTAAGTCGCGCCATTGCTCCAGTGGCTGGCGCCGAGTGCTAAACCCCACGCGCCGCTGGGGACCGACGTCTTGTTTTGGAAATTGTGCTTAGGCCAAAGCACGAAAACCGAATCGTGCCTGCGCGCAGGCGCGTATTGATCAAGCTCAGCCCGAGTATCGTCAGGCGATGGCCAGAAATCGTTTTCATCTCGCTCGGTTAATGAAGTGAGTGGCCGCGCAATCGCTTTAATTTCGTACTCGATAGCAGCGGCACCAAACGTGAATTCGCGCACTTCGCCAAAACGCCGGGCGGCTTTACATTTGAACGGTAACCGGCGCGATCATGTCGAAATTCCCACTCATGCGAACTTTTCTAGCGTTGTTGTTTAGTGCGGCCACAACCGCGGCCTTCGCCGCAAGCCCGGAAGTCACAGCCACTCCTACCATTCCACCGGCTGCGGCTGAGCCGGGCAAAGATGTGGTTCATGCTCTGAATAATGCTTTTGCCAAGGTTTTTGAAAATGTCGCGCCGAGCGTTGTCATCATCGAAGTGACAAAGAAAAACGATGGCAGTGAAGGCCTGAATTTCGATGACTTATTTTTCCAAGGTCAACCGCCGGACGATAACTCGCAACGACGCACTCCGCGCAATTTGCAACCGACCCAAAGTGAAGGCTCAGGGTTCATCGTGCGGCCGGACGGCTACATCTTCACTAATTTCCACGTTGTTGAAGGCGCCGATCGGGTCCAGGTGAAATTGAAGGACGGACGGGAGTTTCCCGCGAAAGTTGTCGGCACGGACGAGAAAACCGATATCGCCGTCATTAAAATCGACGCCGCGAATTTACCAGTCGTGCAAATGGGCGATAGCGACACCGTGCGAGTGGGCCAGTTCGCCTTCGCCATCGGCGCGCCGTTCAAGCTCGATTACACGTTCACCTACGGTGTCGTCAGCGGGAAAGGCCGAAGCAAACTGCTCAGTAACGGCGGCTATAACATTTCCGATTACCTCCAGACCGACGCCTCGATCAATCCCGGCAACTCCGGTGGTCCGCTCTGCGACATTGACGGCAAAGTCATTGGCATGAATACGTTGATCAACGGATTGAATCGTGGCCTCGGCTTTGCCATTCCGAGCAATCTGGCCAACGACATTGGCCAGCAGCTGATTGCCGGGAAGAAAATTGCGCGACCCTGGCTCGGTATTCGCATCGAATCGCTTGGCGACGACGCCAGCATTCGCGATTTCTTCAAAGGCGTCGATAAAGGCGTGGTCGTGCGCACGATCGAAGCTGACGCGCCTGCGCATAAAAGTGAACTGCGCCCGTTTGACGTGATTACAAAAGTGGATGGCGCGCCGGTTACGACGGACACGCAGCTGCAACACGAAATCCTAAAAAAGAAGATCGGCCAACCGGTCAAGCTCACAGTTTGGCGCAAGGGACAGACGCTGGAGATTCCGGTTACCACAGGCGAGTTGCCGAGCGAGATTTCGCGCGCCTCGAACGAGAACGTGCAGCCGAATCAACCGCGACCGGAAGATCTCGGAAAATTTGGATTACAGGTCCAGGAGATCACCAAAGAAATGGCGGCACGTTTAGGGTTGGGCGAACAGAAAGGCGTGATCGTGACCGATGTAGCTGACAATAGCGTCGCCGCTAGCCAGGGAATCGAGCGTGAAGATGTGATTACCGAAGTAGACGGCAAACCGGTGACGGACGCGAAATCATTCCGTGATGCGCTGAACAAGGCGGATCCGAAACGGGGCGTGCTGCTTTATCTCGATCGCAAAGGCAGCAAGACCTTCGCCGTGCTGAAGGCGAACAGCGGCAATTAGCGCTGCGAAAGTTTAAGCGCTAAAGATATTGGGTAAGTGAGGACGCGTAGCGTCTCAGGTTTGCCGGCTGCCGACGATTACCAGGACAATACCGCCAACAAGGCAAATGCCCCCAAGCACAGGAGGAAGCGGAATCGTCTTCTCTTTATCAGCGCTGACCTGGAGCGGTCCGGCGTCGATTACCTTCTCGCGCTTAGTGTAGGATATTCCTCCCACCGCGAAGGCGATGACACCGATAATGATGAGGATGATCCCGACGATTCCGGCGGGTCTCATCGGTCAAAGTGTTCGACGTCCGCCGACCAGGTTAATGATCAGAATCACGACAGCGATCACCAACAAGATATGGATGAATCCGCCCAGCGTGTAGGAGCTGACCAAACCAAGAAGCCAGAGCACCAACAGAATGACGAAGATTGTCCAGAGCATAACGATTTCCTTGGGTTGAGTTTACTTAAGTTCGCATTGCACCGCTCGAGTGCGCTTATACAATCCCCGGAGATTTCCAATATCTGTAAGGCTGCGAAACACGTTTTCGATGAAAAATCAGCCCCTCCCGAGCTCGTTCTCGGCCAACGCCGCCCGCACGTTCCAATCGGCTCGTTCCAGGAGTGATCGCGCTGCCTCTCGATCACAACCGGTGAGCTGAGTCACCAACCGGAGCGCGCGATCCCGCAATTTTGTGTTCGTCGGTTGAAGGTCGATCATTAAGTTGCCGTGCACGCGCCCGAGTCGAACCATGGCGCCAGTGCTGATGATGTTGAGGGCAATCTTTGTTGCTGTGCCTGCCTTCAATCGAGTTGAGCCAGCGATAATTTCTGGGCCTGTGGCCAAGTTGATCGCGAGGTCGGCTTCGATGCTGGCGCCCCGGGTTGGGTTACATGTGAGCAAAATCGTTTTCGTTCCAAGCGCGTGCGCGCGTCGCAATGCGCCGAGCACGAACGGTGTCCGCCCGCTCGCCGAGATGCCCATGACCAGGTCGCGGCCGCTCACGTTGCGCTGATCTATCGCAAGCGCGCCACTTCTCTCATCGTCCTCCGCGCCTTCAACGCTACGACGCAACGCCGTGCTCCCGCCCGCGATGATTCCCTGAACTAAATCAGGCGGAGTCCCGAAGGTGGGTGGAATTTCCACAGCGTCGAGCATGCCTAAACGACCGCTCGTCCCAGCCCCGACATAAAAAATGCGACCGCCGCTCTTGATTGTTTCCGCTGTCAATTCGATTGCACGAGCCAGTTCGTCAACCGACTCGCGCAAGGCGCGCTCAACCGATTTCTCTTCCCCGACAAAAAATTCTACGAATTCGCGCGCGCTAAGTTTTTCGAGATTCCCTGAAGTCGGATGCGGTTCCTCTGTCGCCCCAATTATTTCAGGCTTCGCGTGAGCTTTTTCAGCCAGGACCGTCAACGAACCGTTTGCCGCCAGCCAGGCCGCGCCAATTTCCGGCGCGGAATCAATAAGCACAATGTGCGCCTTCGGGACTTTCGGTTCCAACACGCCACGAAATGCCTCCACGTACGACTTTCGATGTTCAAATAGTCCACCCATGAGCCGCACTTCTGGTGCCTTGAGTTCCAATCGAGTCGCAACCGCAGCTGCGAAGTGAGCAAGGACGGTGGCACCGGCACTGATAATTTCTTGAGCGGCGTTGTCCCCATCATCGGCAGCACGGAACACGACCGGTGCCAGGGCCGCGATCTCCGTCTTGTCGGCGGTTTGGGCCCAGCGCACGAGCTCGTCGAAATTATTGAGCCCGAGAGCGCCCAGGATATGAGCGGCGAATCTTCGCTCGCCGCGGTGCAGATCATACTCGCGCAAAATCAGCCGCAATGCGCGAACGGAAACAAAATATGCTCCACCAGAGTCACCCAGAATATGTCCCCAGCCCCCTGCCTTTTCGATATGGCCGCCGCAGCGACCCGTGACCGACGACCCCGTTCCAGCGTTAACGACTATTCCGTCCCGTTCCCGCAAACAAGCTGCCACTCCGGCATCGCGATCGCTGCCGCCGATGATTTGTGCTTTCGGCCAAACCGCGCGCGCCAGTTTGATTAACCCCGTCCGATCCTCCTCCGTGCCACAGCCCGCCAGAAAAATTCCTACGCGATCCACTTCGCGCGGCAGCACTCGCAAGATTTTTGTCAATTGATCGGAGGGTGTTAAACGGAAGTTCGATGGCGGCAATCTGCCCGATTCCAAAATTTTGCCATCGATAACGAGCGCCCAGGCCGTCTTGGTTCCGCCGCCTTCGACGCCTAGGATTCTTTCGCCTGCCGGCATTTCAGATTATAGCGGCGATCTCCGATTGCCGCATTTTTCGTCGCCAAGTTACTGGCGGTCGCAGAAAGCTGCTGCAAATTCCGCGGCATTGCTGCCCACGCGCGCATTTGTATGGTCAAGCAATGGCAGAAAACAACGACGCGCATGCCAGAATCAAGACGCTCCGGCGCGAGATCGAGGAGCACAATCGCCGCTATTACGAGGAGACGGCACCCACGATCAGTGATCGTGAATATGACAAGCTCTACCAGGAATTGGTCGATCTCGAACAAAAGTTTCCGCAGTTCGCGACGGAAGAGTCGCCCACGCGGCGTGTCGGCGGTAAACCGCTCAAACAATTCGGGCAAATTACGCATCGGGTGCCGATGCTTAGCCTCGACAATACCTATTCCGAGGAAGAGCTGAGGGAGTTTTATGCGCGGATCAAGCGGCTGTTGCCGAACCGGGAAATTCCGGTCGTGATCGAACCAAAAGTGGACGGCGTCGCCGTTTCCTTGCTCTACGAAAATGGGACGCTGCGCTACGCCGCAACCCGCGGTGATGGATCAACCGGCGATGACATTACCCAAAATGTCCTGACGATCCGGTCCGTTCCCCGTCGTCTTAAAGGGAAAGCGCCGGCAGTTTTCGAAGTTCGCGGCGAGATTTTCATGGAAAAGCGGGGGTTCGAAAAGTTGAATGCGGACCGGACGGAACAAGGCTTGCCCCGCTTTGCCAATCCACGCAATGCTGCCGCCGGTTCGCTCAAGCAACTCGATCCCTCTATCGTCGCGACTCGACCCCTTGGAATCGTTTTTTACGGCACTGGCGCGCACGAAGGTTTGGCATTGGACAAACACTCAGAGTTTTTTCCTCTGTTGGAAAAATTCGGGCTCCCGCACAGCGAACGATGGTGGACGGCCACATCAGCGGACGAAATTACGGACGCCATTCACGAGCTCGACAAGGTGCGGCACGGTTTTCTTTATCAAACCGACGGTGCGGTTGTGAAAGTCGATTCCTTCGCCCAACGTCAGCGACTCGGGTTCACCTCAAAATCGCCGCGCTGGGCGATTGCCTTCAAGTACGAGGCGGAACGAGTCGAAACGAAGCTGCGCGATATTTTGATTCAAGTCGGCCGTACCGGTGTGCTGACACCTGTTGCCGTGCTCGACCCCGTATTGGTCAGTGGTAGCACGGTCGGTCGCGCGACGTTGCACAATGAAGAGGAACTGGCGCGGAAAGACATTCGCATCGGTGACACCGTAATCATCGAAAAAGCAGGCGAAGTGATTCCAGCGGTGATCGGCGTCCGCACGGATTTGCGCACGGGCGGCGAAAAGAAATTTCCCATGCCGACGAAATGTCCAGAGTGCGGCAGCAAAGTGATAAAAGACCCGGCGCAGGTGGCCGTGCGTTGCGTCAACGCGCAGTGTCCCGCCCAAGTGCGGCGACGGATCGAGCATTTCGCGTCGCGCGGCGCGATGGACATCGAAGGACTCGGTGAAGTGATGGTGGGGCAACTCGTCGCAACCGGAGCGGTGCGCGATGTCAGCGATATTTACCAGCTTGATGCCGCGAAACTTTTACAGCTCGAACGAACGGGTGAGAAAAGTATCGGCAATTTGCTCGAAGCGATCGAACGATCAAAAACGCGGCCGCTTTGGCGATTGATTTTCGCTCTCGGCATTTTGCACGTGGGCGAGACTTCGTCACGCGGTCTGGCGAACCATTTTCAAAGCCTAAGGGGACTGATGGACGCGACACCGGAGGAACTTCAACGAATTCCTGACGTCGGCGAAGTCGTTGGCACAAGCATTCATCAATTCTTTCATGAGCCGCACAATCGTGAATTGATTGCGCGTCTCGAAAAAGCAGGTGTCCGCCCAAAAATCGAGCCGCGCATCATCGCGAGCGATTCACCATTTACTGAGACGACCTGGGTCATTACCGGCACGTTGAGTCAGCCGCGCGACGAAATCGCAGAAATGATTACCAGCCGTGGCGGAAAAGTGAGCGGCAGCGTGAGCAAGAAAACAACCTACGTCCTGGCCGGCGAGGAAGCGGGGAGCAAGCTCGAGAAAGCGAACCAATTTGGGGTCAAAGTTGTCGGCGAAAAAGAATTTCGCAGAATGATCGAGAAATAGGTGCTGGAGGTTCGGAACCACTCTTTGTCATTCCGAGGCCACTCCGGCTCGGACCAAGGAATGGAGCGGCTAGGATAGCCGCAACATAGACGGGCGGGCCCGGGAGGCCGAGTGAGCGGGAAGCGAACGAGTTAATCTTTGACCTTTTCAGAGAATAAAAAGAGATGTCTCCGGTTCCTTACCTTATAGAGTCCGTTGTCTTAGCGGACAAAAATTGCGCCCCGGACAGCGCACGCTGCAGCATCTGCCGCCAGTGACGGCGGCAGCTACAATTAAGGCGTGTTATCGGGCGCTTTTTGCAGGTCCAACATTAGCGCCTGGTTATTGCCGGGCGAGGCGAGCATTGGCAAATGCTGGGCAGCGGGATGAAACTGCGCCCGCACTTTAAACGTCAACTTCTGTCCCCCGCGCACCACCGTGATTGGGACGATATCGCCCGCAGTCAGGAAAAATGATGCATCGATGATGTCGTCCGGCTGGTGAATTTCCTTGCGCCCAACCTGCAATAAAATATCGCCTGCTTGCAGTCCGAAATTCGCCGCCGGTGTGTTTTCCAACACTTCTGTCATTTCGGCGCGCGAACCATTCGTCTCCTCGACCGCTTCCGCCAAATGCGCCCCGATCCAGCCGTGACGCACTTCGCCAAAGCGCACGAAATCATTCCGAATTTTCTCCGCCGCTTCAATCGGCAGCGCATAACAAGAAGAACTGTTTTCCAAGCTGCTCACCACGATTCCCACCACCTCGCCTTTCATATTCAAAAGCGGTGCCCCGGCCTCGCCCCGTTGCGTGGGCAAATTCGCCCGCAGATGAGTGGTCGAGAGATAACGGTCGAGATATTTTCGATCGAAACCGGCAATCATTCCGAAACTGGGGGTCTCAGGCAAATCTAGCGGATAACCAATCATGACGACCGGAGCAGCGACCGCGAGTTGTTCCGATTTACCGATGGGCAAAGCTGGAGACGCGCTGTCGATTTTAAGCATGGCAATCCCGCTCCGTAGATCGGCGACCATTTGGCGGGCCGGAAATTTTTTGCCGCCAAATTCAACGCTGAAATTGGTCGCTTCCCCGCCAACTGAATAGGCGGTGTAGATGGTGCCCGTTGGATCAACGAAAAATCCGGTACCGGAAAGATCGCTGTGTTCATCGCGGCCATGAATTTTCACGACCGATCGCGCGCACCGATCAAAGAGTTGTTTGACTTCACGACTGATGCTGTCGCTGGATTGTTCCTGCCCACGGGCGGGGAGCGCGAAGGCAAAAATTAGCAGAGTAAGCCAACGGACCACGCGATCAGACTTTCCGAAAACAGCCGCGGCGCGATTAGAATCGCAAAGTCGACTCATAACTCACGGGCATGCTGTCAAGCACGTAACGCGGCGGGGCGGTTTTCCGATGAGTCGAGAGATTGGCATTGAACACCGGCCGCGGCTGGGTCGCCATCACCCCGGAAACCTGCGAAGCCAGATTCCAGTCGCTCTGCACGGGGACAGTGGATTGGATTTGGGCGACGCTCGGCGCTTGCGGCGTTTGATAAATCTTGAGGGAAAGGACCGCCGCGCAGACTAAAACGGCAGCGGCCGCGACCGGGTAGGAGGCAAGCCGGGCGACATTGAGGCGCAACATAAAATCCTGTGCCCGCTCTACCGCAATTTTCCAGAGCGGTTGGCGGAGCAGTTCGTCTCGTTGCCGGCGATGAAACTCGTGCAGGAAGTTTTCGAAATAACCCGGCGGCGGCTGCTCGAATTTCTTCAAGCGCAACAGCCGTCCAATTTCGTCGTCGTTAAATTCGTCCATTTCTTCCCACCCTTACGCCACCGGATTTTTACGAAACTCGTCTAGATAGTTTTGCAGTTGCCGATTCGCGTAGAAGAGCCGTGAACGTACCGTGCCTTCAGAAACGTTCAAGATTTTACTGATCTCGGCGTGTGGCATCCCTTGAATGTGGAACATGGTGACCACGGCTCTGTGTTCATCAGACAACTTCATCATAGCCTCGTTCAATCTTCGCTGCAGCTCGGAGAGGTCCGCTTCCCGCACCGGGCTGCTGGTGGCAGTCAGTTCCAGGAACTCCTTGTCGTTCTGAATGCTGGCATCGACGTCGTCGAGGCTGAGGTGGAACCGGCGACCGCGCTTCTTCAAGAAGTTCAGCGTCATGTTGACCGCAATGGAGTGGATCCAGGTATAGAATGACGATTTGCCGCGGAATCCCCGGATCGATTTGTAAGCTTTGGCGAAAATATCCTGCAACAGATCGTTCGTGTCCTCGTGGTTCGCCGTCATGTTATAGACCAAGCCATAAAGACGGGGGGTATACTTCAACACCAGTTGATCGAACGCGCCCGCATCGCCGTCCTGCGTGCGCGCAACCAGTTGCTGGTCTTCGTCCGTGCGCGGCTGATCCATGGCCCGTTTCCTTGGTTTAACATTCGCGCCTGGACCCGACGACAACAAATCGGAGATGCGCCGCGGTGCCGGCAATGCGACGGAGGAACTCATCTTATTCAACCCGGAAACATCTCAGTTGCGACGATCGCGCACGGAGAGCAGATAAAGCAGGTTGCCGAGCACGGCGATGAAAGCGGCGACATAGGTCAATGCCGCAGCATTCAAGACCTGGTTAACGCCGGCAACCTCGGCGCCCGGCTGCACGATTCCCATCTGCCGCAGAATGATTTTCGCGCGGCGTGAGGCATCAAATTCCACCGGCAACGTGATCAGCTGAAAGACGAGAAGGATCAAATAACAGTAGATCCCAAGCGTAATCAGACCGGTGAGGTGGAAAAATAAACCGCCGAAGATGACGAACGGCAACATGCGGGAGGCGAACATCGTCACCGGCACAATAGCCATTCGCCATTGCAACGGCGCATACGCCTTGGCGTGTTGAATGGCATGTCCAGTCTCATGCGCCGAGATACCGAGCGCTGCCACTGAAGGCGTGTTGTAAACATTGGTGGAGAGACAGAGTTTCTTGCTCGTCGGATCGTAATGGTCGCCCAGGTAATCGTTCGTCTCGATCACGTCCACATCGCGAATGTTTGCTGCCGTTAAAATTTCGCGGGCGCATTCAGCGCCGGTAATGTTCGCGCTGGCGCGGACTTCGCCCCATTTGCGGAAAGCGCTGCTAACCCGGAATTGCGCCCAAAGCCCGATAATCATCGGCACCGCAATGAGGAGCAGCCAGTTTCCAATAAAACCGCCGTAGGGGTACATAATTATCCTACTGTTAGACCAGCCGCGTGCGCCACCGTTCATTTGGCCGGGCTGGCTGTAGCGTCCGTTTGCCTGCTCGCGAAAGCTTTCGGAGTCTCAGCGGATTGGGAGGAATGCGCTGACGACAGCGAACATTACAAGCGGCGCAATCGCTGGTTCGGCTCGGAGTTAAATTTCTAATTGCTTGGGGAACCGCGAGAGAATCCGGCACCCATTCCGCTCCACGATCACGACATCTTCAATCCGCGTCCCGCCGATTCCCGGATAATACAAACCTGGCTCCACCGTCAGCGCCTGCCCCGCCTTCAGCGTCACTTTTTGCAGCCGAGGATACTCGTGAATCTCAAGGCCAAGCCCGTGGCCGGTGCCATGGAAAAAACCAACCCGCCGGCCGTTGCGTACCTCCGTTGGATAACCGCGATTTGCGAACAGTTCTTGAATTGCCTGATGAATGCTCAATCCATCGACCCCAGCTTTGATTTTTTTTAAGGCCAAAGCCTGCCCTGCTTTAACGGTCTCCCAGAGTTTGCGCTGCGCTTCGCTTGCACGGCCACGCACCACCGTGCGCGTCATATCGCCGTAATAGCCTGTCTTTGCGTCTCGCGGAAAAATATCGAGGATGATCAGGGAGTTTGCATGGAGGGGCCCATGACCGCGCTCGTGCGGATCGCACGCTTGATCGGCCCCGGCCACAATGGTGTTTGCCGGAAGCCCGCCCGCGCGCAAAATAGTGGAGTCGATTTCCGCGCGGAGCACCTCCGAAGTCAACGATTTGCCTGACCACTTCAGCTTTTTGCCCGATCCGGGTTTTGACGCTTTTAGAACCTCCACGGCCCGCTTCATTCCTGCTTCGGTGATTCGAAGCGCCCGGCCGAGCATTTTGATTTCCTCGGCGGTTTTGCTTTCCCGTTCCGGCCAGAAAAGTCCGTTGCTAGTTTCGAGGGAAACGCCGCTGCGTTCGAGTTCCTTGGCGTAGCCTAACGGAAAAGTTGCCGGCACCATCACGTGTTTCACGCCGCGTTTGTTTAGAAAATGTGCGAGCACCTTCTCGTAGGGCGGCGCTGTTTTCGCGTTGCCCTGTATTTCATGCTCGAGTTCGCTCAACATGACGAACTCGTCCGCTTTCGCCGTTCGCTTTGCCCGATCGATTTCCAGATCGCTCAGCACCAGGGTGCGTTTGCCGTTTTGCTCGAGAAAAATGAACGGATCCCCGATAAAAACACGCGTCGCGTAAAGCATATCGGGATCGGTGTCGCTCGGCGCCACGATGAGGCGAGCTACCTGCTTTTGTTTGGCCATGGAATCATTGTAGGGCAGCGATTCTTCGCTGCCAATCTTTCCGGCAAGCAACACGTCTGCCCTACCAACAACGCGAGGACGACACGGAGGTCATCCCTCCGTCGCTCAGGTGACACGACACGGCGCCAGAGACCACGGCTACGGGGAAGGCGAATTGAAATGTGAGCGGATGCGAGGTCCCTCGCCTCGAAGGCATTTGGGGCTTGGGATGCCAGCTGGTAGGGGCGGTTCACCGAACCGCTCCTGGCTTTCGGTTCTGCCGCCAGTGACGGCGGGCAGCTACAATGACTGCTGGCTGTAGAGTGCGCTGTCTTCAGCGCATTTTCTTAGATCCCCCGCTACGTCCTCTTTCGCCGCACTTCCAGGTCTCGCCGCAAAATCCAATGCAGGAGCCCGAGCAAGCAGAGCGTGGATGCGATCAAAACAAAGGTGTTGAAAATGAATAAATTAATTTTCAAACCGGAAAAGCGTTTGTCCTGACCGAAAAAGACATTCGGTTTCCCGCCGCGCCGGTAATCGTTCTGCTCCATCTCCGCGTTCGAGACCAGATCGGAAACTTTTTGGTTCTGATAGAGCGTCTCCGCTGTAACCGGACCGTTCGCATCTTTAAAGAGCGCGCGATCGAATGGCCGTTTACGATCGAGTACCTGATCGATCTGTCCGAGATAACGGTCGAGTTCATCGGGCGTTTTCGCTTCCAATCCGGAAAGCACAGCCAGCGTTTCCTTTAGATCATTCAATCGCTTCGTTTGTTCCGGAGTCGTTTCGTGTTTGCTGACAATCCCATCGATTTCAGCTTGCGCGCGATCCTGCCGCCGCGTCAGCGGATTCAACTTCGCCTGGGCCACGACCAGCTCCTCATAGGACCAGCGCATCGCGATGAACTCGCAGATGAACGGCACCTGCAACTTGCTGTCCATCTTTTTGGCCTGTTCGTTTGTTGGATGCTCGCTGAACCAGTGGGTGAGTGAATAAACCAACCCGAGGTTCCGATTCATGTCCTCATATTTAATGAGGGCACCACCCATGATGATTTGCGGAATGAGGACCAGCGGTACGATGTTGGCCGCGGTTTTGGCATCGGAAACCAGCGACGAAACGACCAGCCCGAGCGCGATTCCTCCCATGGCTGTTAGAAAAACGATGCCGAGATCGATCCAAAACATCCCGCGGATCTCGAGGATGTAATTGCCGATGAGCACGAACAGAATGCATTGCACGAGCGCGAAGACACCGAGCGAGACTGTTTTCGCGAAAACGTAATAGGGCAGGCGCACGCTCAGATTCCGTTCCCGCTGGAGCACGACGCGATCGCGAATGATGTCGTCGGCGCTATTGGTCAGGCCGAGGAACATCGCCACGATCAATGTCAAAAATAAGAATGTCGGGATGTGATAAGCCGAGGCAAAATCGTATTTCCCGCTGTCCGAATAGCGAAGAATAGACGCGATCAAAAATGCCAGCACCGGTGCGAAACCAATAGTGATGACCAGATTCGCCCGGTTCCGCAGTTTGCTGATGAACGCGCGCTTGAGCAAGGTGCGCAATTGCGTCCACTCGTCGTGCCAGCGAATGCGCTGGCGCCGTTTCTTTTGTTCCGGCACGGCCGGCAACGGGGCGATCGGTTCCTTGCGTAATGAAACCTGTTTGACGTCCTGGATCAGCCGGAAGGCTTCGTATTTGTCGCGCCAAAACTCCGGCGAATAACGGCGCGCCGGCACGAGCTGTCCCCGATTGTTCTCTTCGTAAATAATGTCGCCACTCAAATCCCGCAACGGCGTTTCCAGTACATCGAAAATAAATTCCGGCCGTGTCGTTCCACAGGACGGACAAGCGCCGAGATCGGCGCCGAATTGATGTTGATGCTCGGCTTCGGCGAAATAGCGGAGCATGTCGGTCGGTGTTCCGAAAAAGACCAGCCGGCCGCCTTTGTCGAGCAGGATCGCCTTGTGAAACATCTGAAACAGCTTCGAGCTCGGCTGGTGAATGGTGACGATGATGAGTTTGTTGTGCGCCATCGAACGGATGATTTCGATGACGTGTTCGGAATCTTTCGAGCTCAGACCTGATGTCGGTTCGTCGAAAAGGTAAACGTCGGCCGAGCCGATCATGTCCAGACCAATATTGAGCCGTTTTCGCTCACCGCCGCTCAGCGTCTTCTTGACTGCGCTGCCGACGACCGCGTCTCGCCGCTCGCTCAGACCGAGCTCGACCAATTTTCCTTCCAAGCGCCGCATCCGATCACGCCGCGACAAGTGAGGCGAGCGAATCGCGGCTGCGAACTGCAAGTTCTCGCCGATGGTCAGGTGTTCGTCGAAGGCGTCTTCTTGCGGAATATAACTGATGTAATGCTTCAGTTGATCGAGATTGGGATAGAGCGATTGATTGTTGAGCAAGACCTGGCCGGCCGTCGGCTGGAGCTGTCCTGCAAGAACTTTCAGGAGCGTGCTTTTACCTGAGCCGCTCGCGCCCATCACACAGACGAGTTCTCCGCGCGCAACGCTAAACGAAATCCCTTCCAGGCCGACGTCACCATTGTGGAACCGGTGATGCACTTCACTCACTTCCAGGGTGCGGATAATGTTTCGCTCTTCCTCGATGATCCGCTCTGAAAAATTGCATTTCAGGAATTGGCCGACGTCGATTCGGATAGTGTCCCCATCTCGCAATGGCGCGTTCGTGCGCACAGCCGACTCACCGACCATGATCGGGCGATCAGATTCCAGCACCTCGAGGTTGCCTATCCGTTTGTCGTAATCGCAGGAAATTTTCAGCAGCACGTCGCCCGCCGTGCCGGGCGAAAGCAGAATGTCATCGGCCGCGAGCAGGCTCGGATTGTTCGAGACCAGATATTCGGACTTGGAAGCTTTGAGTGGAAATCGGCCGCCGAACGCTCGTGCGCGCCGGCGCAGATCGAGCAGATCAAGCTCGCTATCCGTATGGAAAAGGATCTTGTCCTCGAGGGCCGCTTCCACTCGGGTGCCAGCACGTAGTTTTGTGCCGTTGAGTTCGGCATCAATGTCGCGCAACGCCCGCACCCGCACCTTTAAACCAAACGTGACTTCGAGCGCACTTTCGCGCGTCCGCGATCGTTCCAACTCGACTTCATCCGAATCGCGATTCACCCGAATGAAGATTTGCGGCAGCGAAACGTTTTTCTTGGCATTGAAATACTGCGCTAGCTCCTGATAGCTCAACACCTGGTCCCCGATCAAAATTCGTTGCCCGGGATAAATCCGGCAGAATCCGCCCCGGGCCAGTGGCCGACCCCGGACCGACACGTTTTGCCCGCTGTAGTTTTTCAGCAGGATTAAATCGTGGTAACGGAACGCGAGCAGCCGGTCGTTTCCGTTCAAGCTTTTCAACATCACGTCGGAGGCGCCGTTGTTGCCGAAAGAAACCGATTCCAAGGGCGATGCTCCGCGCTGATAAATCGTCGGATCGGAATCTTCCGAGGCGTTCAGTTGATAAACAATATCGATTGCCTGTGCCGCCATGCCGAGTTGGGACATGAAGGAATAAAACTGGACCACCTGCTCTTGCTTGAGCCCGGCCTGCGAGATCAAATCATAGAGCTGCACGCCGAGCATAATCTTGCGATCCGTGCTCAGCTGGACGCTCAGCTTTTGCGCCATCGCCGTCAGGTCCTGCTGTTCGTAAAGCGCCTGCCGAAAGAGCTGCCGCAGCTCTGAATAGACCGCTTCCGGATAATCGTAACGCAGGAAGCCAAGGCTGGAATCGATCTCCTCTTCCAGCAAAACCCCGTCCGCTTTCGAGAAACTCGCCAAGACTTGGATGAGTAGCGGCAGAAGGTTTGGCCCCTCGGACACACTCCGCGGTTTGCGCATGGCACGGCGCACCCAGCGTCGGCTCCGGCGCTGTATCCGGTAGGCAAACGGTGTGACCTTCTGGACCGCCCGATCGATTCGGTCGGCTACTTGGGTGAGCAGTTCACTCATTGAACTCGAGAGCGATTTTACCCGTAAGCCGTCCTCTACGCAATGCGCATGCCACGACCGCGATCTTGAATCGAACGCGAGCGGCGAATTGTTGTCGAAACCAAGGCGGCCTGACTCCTGCTCATTGCATTGCGAACCCGCTCATGTAAATTTTTCTAGCGCGGCATCAGTCGCGCCCCAGTCTAATGGCACAACCCGATCGAAACTCTTCGCGCGATAACAAGCGCGGTAACGAGCCGAATTTTAATTGGCGCGGCATCGTCCTGATCGCGATTGCCTTCGCCTTGATCGGTATGGCCCTGCTCGTCCGGAACGGCGGCTATGCCAACGTCGAAGATGTCCCTTATAACCGGTTCATCGAGCTGCTCGATAACAAGCAGATCATCAGCGACAAGAATCTTCCCCTCACTCTTGTCGTCCAGGAAGGACAACCGACCCAGGCCTTGATCGGGTATTACCGGAAGCAAACCGCCGGCGTCGAGCAGGCGACCAAGTTCCGGACCACCATCTTCCTCAATTATAATACGAACCTGCAGGAAAAACTCGCGGCCGCCGGGATCCAGCCGGCTATTCGCACTGAGTCGAACCTCGTCGCCCAGACCGTCCTGGGTTTTCTCCCGATCGCGCTTTTCCTGCTCGTCCTTTATTTCCTCTTTCGCCAGCAAATCCGGATGGCCGGCAAAGGCGCGCTGAATTTTGGCAAATCCAAAGCGCGCATGCTCGCGCGCGATAAAAATAAGATCACCTTCCGCGATGTCGCCGGCGTCGAGGAGGCCAAGGACGAAGTACAGGAGCTGGTCGAGTTCTTGCGTGATCCGAAAAAGTTTCAAAAGCTCGGTGGTCGAATACCAAAAGGGGTCCTGCTGGTCGGACCGCCGGGCACGGGTAAAACCCTGCTCGCGCGCGCTATTGCCGGCGAAGCCGACGTCCCGTTCTTCTCTATTAGCGGCTCCGATTTCGTGGAGATGTTCGTCGGTGTCGGAGCCAGCCGGGTCCGGGACATGTTTGAGCAGGGCAAGAAAAGCGCGCCCTGCATCATTTTTATCGACGAAATCGACGCGGTCGGCCGCCATCGCGGCCACGGCGTCGGCGGCGGTCACGATGAGCGTGAGCAAACACTTAATGCGCTCCTGGTCGAGATGGACGGATTCGATACCCAGGAAGGTGTCATCATTATCGCGGCTACGAACCGGCCCGATGTCCTGGATCCAGCGCTGCTCCGCCCGGGCCGATTCGATCGCCAGATCACCGTCAATCTCCCCGACGTCAAAGGCCGCGAAGAAATTCTCCGGGTTCATTCCAAGAAAGTGAAGCTCGCTGAGGGCGTCGATCTTGCCGTGGTCGCCCGCGGCACGCCCGGTTATTCCGGTGCCGAACTGGCCAACGTCATCAATGAAGCGGCATTGCTCGCTGCTCGTCGCAATTTAAAAGGCGTCACCCTGGCCGAGCTGGAAGAGGCGCGTGATAAGGTCCGCTGGGGCAAAGAACGCCGCAGCCTCGCCTTGAGCGAGAAGGAGAAGACCAACACCGCTTATCACGAAGCCGGGCATGCGCTCTTGCTTGAGTTGCTTGAGCATACCGAGCCGCTCCACAAGGTGACCATCATCCCGCGTGGCCCGTCTCTTGGCAGCACGATGTGGTTGCCGGAGGAAGACAAATATACCAATCGCAAAAACGAGCTTCTTGCCAGTCTTGCCGTCAGCATGGGTGGGCGCGTGGCCGAGGAACTTGTATTCGGCGATGTCACTAACGGCGCCCGGGGCGATATCAAAATGGCGACCGCAACCGCGCGCCGGATGGTGTGCGAATGGGGGATGAGCGAGAAACTGGGCATGGTCGAGTACGGCGACCACGAGGACTACGTCTTTCTTGGGCGAGACATCTCCCGCGCCCGCGACTACAGCGAAGCGACGGCCGAGGAAATCGACCACGAAGTGCGCAAGTTACTCGATGACGCTTACACAACCGCGAAAAAGGCTCTTACTGCCCACCGCGATACGCTCGATACCATCGCCAAAGCGCTGCTCGAGTTTGAAACCTTGGATGGTTCCCAGCTTAAAGACATCGTCGAACACGGCCGCATGCTGAACCCGCCGCCCGGCATCACTCCGCGCGGAGGCGAAAAGATGGAGCCAGAGAAACCGCCCAAGCAAGTGGTCGTCGCTCCCGACGTGACCCCGCCGCTCCCCGGCGCTCTCGGCGGTGCCCCCGCATAAATGGTAGGGCGGCGATTCCTCGCTGCCATGCTGATAAATTTTGGAGGGACACGCTCCGCCGTGTCCTGTTTTCTGTAGCGGCGGTCGGAGCCTGCCCTGAGCGATACCGAACGGGACCGTGGTCGGATCTATCCACGTCCCTCGTGTTCTTCTCGGCTCAGGTAGGGGCGATTGACCTCAATCGCCCGCAGAGAATTGGAACTCTCACCAGTCGATATAGCCGCGCAGCGCATCTGACTGGTCAGTCCGAAGCGTTCGTCGTTAGGAAAAGTGGCAGTTACGTCACAGACCAAATCAGCAAAGACAATTGCTTCCTGCCAAACGTCGAGTTTTTCGAAATTAAAGATCCACCTTTGTAACTCCCTCAACCTTTAACTCTCGACCCTCACCCCCTGATTTGTCATGTCGAGCGCAGCCGAGACATCTCTGAC
>WNGI01001177.1_pt1 | contig 21296 bp, 11 predicted proteins | sample 5400621 | NCBI WGS metagenome assembly WNGI01 (sample SAMN13153374, study PRJNA577476) | soil metagenome | isolation source: 20 cm soil or saprolite under Garry oak tree replicate 1 | place: USA:California | collected 2016-06-15
CCCAAGATCTGATGCGCGAATGGGCGCGACTGGATTCAAATGAGAAACGCCAGAGTTGTCGATTTTTGTCTAAAGGAACAATCAGGCGTAAACGAGGAGATCGATCTCCTCCGGCAATAAATCGGAGACTTCGCGGATGACGCTGCCACGAATGAGATTCATGAGTGCGTTGCGTTTGGGCGCGCCGAGGATCAGACGCGAGGCTCCAAGAGTAGCAGCGATATCGACAATGGTTTCGGCGGCTGAAGGACTGACGGCATAAGCGAACAAGGGCGGTTGATCGCCGGCTTTTTCTTTCGCTTCGGCAAAAATGGCGCTGGCCTCGGGGTCTTGCTGCCACTTGCGTTTTGCGTCCTGCTCAGTCATGAACGGCTGCTCGCGTACGAAAAGCAGATAAAGACGGCGGCCCGTTTCGCGCGCTTCGCGCAAGGCGAAATCGAGCGTGCGCCCGGTACCGCGAATTGCGCAGAGAATCGATTCTGATCCGGGCACCGAGGCCGGTGCGGGCATTGCCCCCGGCGAGCCGGCGGAGGAGGCAAAGGGAGTGATCGCCATGCCGAGCTTGGCTTGAATGGGAAGTCTTTCCGGAATTGCGGCTGCTTCTTTCTTCGCTCGCCGTTCCTGAACGAGTCCGCGCAAGATAAGACCGACAGCGAGAACGGTGACGGCAAAGTAGCGCGCATTCGGCTTGTCGATGAGCAGCGAGAGTTCGATCGCGCCCATGACGATGAACGTGCAAAACATCAGGGTCCTTTCCCACGGTTTGATCGAAAGTTTCCGGTCGGTTGCGGTGGCGCCTAGGTTGGTGGCGATCGCACCGACAACGCCGACGGCGTACAGATCGGCCAATCCGGCCATGTCTTTGACGAGAATCACGAGCAATCCCGGAACGACGGTGGCGAGGGCCATACCGTAACTGGGCACACCCCATTTGTTGAGACGCTGGAAAATGGCAGGTAGCTCGCGGTCGCGCGCCATCAGAAACTGGATGGTGATGAGATCCACAATTGCGGTATTGACCGCGGAGAGGAGAAGCAGCCCGAAAACAACGCTGACGATGAATCCGAAGGTGTGACCGAGCGCCGGACCGAGCGCGCCACCAACGAAATTTTCCCCCATGTAACGGAGCATGTAATCGCGCACCCCTTGAGCATGTGGCGCGTTGACGTCGCCGTTAACGACTTGCAAGCCGCCGAGTGCATGCATCGCCAGACCGAGCAGCGCGGTGAAGATGCAGACCTCGATCATGACCCAGAGAATGGCGCGGGTAGAAGTCCTGCGAACCGAAGGCTGGGCGTCGGTGCTGCCGGGATCGAGCTTCATCACGCCCGTGGCATTAGCGATGGCTTCCACGCCGGAAAGGGCGAGCACGATTCCAACGAACCCGGCCCAGTTTTGCCAGAAACCGCCCCGCAACGGCTGCAAGTGGCCGATTGCTTCATGAATGTGCGGGATACTGAAGAGCCCGAGAACCACCACGACGATCGCAGTCGGTACCGAGATTAAAAAGGCGAGTCCACCGGTGTGTTTCGGGCCAAGCAGGTTCAGCAACCCGATGATCAGAATAGCTGCAGCTGCGAATTTTTCGGGGTGCGGAACGCCAAGATATTGGAAAGCGGAAAGCGCGCTGATAGCTGCCGTTACCAAGTAATCGGCGATGAGGAGAAAGGCGCCGACGATGGAGATGACTTCGGAGCGATGACGCACGCTGGCGTAAACGCCGCCCCCATCCGGATAAAGACGGCAGATAACCATGTAGTTGAGGCCAACGAGGGCGGTCAGAACGCACATGACTGCGATGAGCCAGAATGAGCTGTAGCCGGCGACGGCAAAGGCCAGCCCGATGACGTAGGCTTTGCTCGTGCCCCAATCGCCATAAAGAATAGCCGCGGCGCGCGGAGTGTTGACGTTGCGCGGACGTTTAAGGTTCGTAGGGATCATTAGTAGTGAATGATGAAATCCATGGAGGCAGTGAATTGGCTCCGGCGTGTGCCGTTATTGAACGCGGCTGTGTCGTAGGAGTGATCGAAGCGCAATTCCGGCCGCACCGTTACGATCTTATCCGGCCACCAGGTGATTCCGACCGAGTGCTCTGAATAGGAGGTGGCGTGACCGGTCCGGCTGCCGACAATGTCATTGTAAAACTCATTTCGGACCGTGAAAAACGCAGCCGGGGCGATGCGAAACATTGTGTAATTGACGATTCCCCACTCGGGCGCGTATCCCGGTCTAACTGGGAATGAGCCGCTCTGAAAAGGCACGTCTTTGGTCGGATGCGTCATGGCATCGTTCATGTACATGTAGAGGCCCTCGGTCGCGGTGTAGATCCTGTCGTTGAACTTGTGGGTCCAGGTTCCGACGATCTGCTGAAGATTGTTGTAGCCGAACTCGCCGTTGTTAAAGGCGTTGTCGCCGGCGTAAATAGAATCCTTCTGATTGGGTGCCACCCATTGGATCATGACGGTGCCGGTGGGTTGATTACCCGGATCTTTTTGCCAGAGCGCGACATCGGTGCCGTTGGAAATGCCGGCTTGAATCGTCCACTGATTGCTAAGTTTGGTGGTCGTGAAAATTCCGGTCTGGGTGTAATTATCGAATCCATAGACGAGCGAGTGGCTGGCCATGAGATTATTCGGGGCCAATTGCGCTTCGATGTCGGGCTCGGATATGATGCGGCCGATGCGAACATTCATTCCCTCGAAAATCTGCGGGATGTAGATGTCGATATAGACCATCGGCATATCGAAACCGTAGTAGTTGTTATGCTTCAGTAGTTGGTCGCTGAAGAGCCCGCGCGAGATCATGAAGCGGTAATCGAGGCCATAGACGCCTGAGACCCGAAAACCCCAATCGATGTGGTCGGTTTGGAACTCGTCCGGGACGCGTTCGATGTAGAGCACAAACTGGTTCTGCTCGACGCGATTAGGGCGCAAATCGTAAATCAGCGGAAAATTAGCGTTTGGGCCGGGGGAAGTGTTGCGTGACGTGCTCAGGTTAAATGAAAAATCTTCCCAGCCGTAAATCTGGATCCTGCTTTTCTTCCACGCTTCGCCATTTGGCCCTGCGTAGATTGCCTGCATCAATGGCCAGGGCGCAATTTCGCCCGGATCACCTATTATCGGGGTGCCGCCGATCTGCCAATCGCCACTAGGGAACGGCGGCGAATCAAACGGCGCCGGCGGAATTCGCCGAGCGGGTAGCGACGCACCGGGTTTTGGCGGTTCATCCGCCGGGTCCATCCAATCCTGAGCGAACGCGCTCAGCAACCGTTTTCCATACCAATTGTCTTCGGCTTGGGTTGTCGGGATCGAGAAGGACCAAGCGGCGTACAGAAAAGTTGCGTGAGCGCAGCGAAAACCAGCACGCCACGCACGTCCAACGTTATTTATTTTCAATCAGTTCAACCCAAACGAGGCAGATCTCGCGCGACGAGATGCCTCACTTCTTCCCGGAGTCGGTCTCCACGACATCCTTTTGCCCTTTAATGATGCTGACGAGGTTAGCTGTCGGGCTGGAGCCATTAAATGCTCTCGATGCCGCGCATCGTTCGCCCCGATTCTGTCCACCTCCTCGGACAGAAGTTGGTTTCCCCGCTGGGTCGGCAACTCGCCGGCCTATTAAGCGAAACAAAGAACTGATGTGAAGTTTCTTATTGGGAAAGAATCGAGTCAAGTAGCGCGGGCACCCGCAGGGGCTTGCATGCCGACGAGTAAATGACTGGCAATTTTTATCATTGGTCGAGGAACTTCCCGCTGGACGCCCGCTTGCGGCTAATGGGATAGCTTTGCGATGCCGCGTTTGCGCGCGATTGCAATTTGGAGCCTTAGTTTCCTCTGCGCGCTGCTTTTCATCTTACAATTCGAAGGCTGGCCAGCACCGTTTGTTTTGCAGATGGAAGTGCAAACAGATCGGTATGCGCGATTGGGACTGCTATACGATCAGGGAAGCGGCTTTCGCCAACAAGACTCGATTACCAGCATCTTCGCTGGCGGGCCGGAGTTCAAACGGATTCACTTCGGTATCCCAGGCTCACAGCTTCGCAATCTTAGGTTGCTCCGATACGACAGTAGCGAGCCTCTCCGAGTCCGTGGCGTTCGACTAAACATGCTGGGCCGGCAATCGGTCGAGATTTCCGCTGACCGGATCCATTCCGGATATCCGGGAACCACAGTGGTTTGTAACAGCGATGTCGTGGAAATCCGGGGAATCAGCGGCAATACAAACGTCGTGATGGCGTTACCGAACGGTTTCCTGGAAAGTCGCACCAGCCGGCGTCTCCGTCTCAGTGTCGTAATTGCTCTTTGCGCCAGCGTTCTCGCCCTAGTCCTGCATGCCGCTCAGCGCCACCGCAGTGCCGACTCCGCGGTAATCTCCGACCAGAACCAGCGAATTATTCAGAACGGGATTGTGATTTTTCTTATTTGCGCTTACTGCCTCGCGAGTTTCGCCAAATTGAACGGAAGCGCAACGGCCCTCTGGAGAATTTACGCGGATCGACAAGCACCGAATGCTGGTCTGCTTTTTGGGAAGCCGAAGGACATTCGCTCCGACGAATGGGTCGGAGAAACGCCATGGATTCTCTCGCAAGTGGCGCGGCAGTTGGCGGTGGAGAATCCGGGAGTCGGCGATGGCGTGATGCCGCTGCTGAACAATCTTCCAGCGCGGCATTGGACCATGCTGTTTCGGCCCCAGATGTGGGGTTTCTTCATTACTGATCTCGAACACGCCTTCGCCTTTTACTGGAATTTCAAGTGGTTCGCTTTGCTACTTGGAGCGTTTCTATTTCTCCAAGCGATTGCACGGGGGAACTCTGTCGTCGCGCTTTTTGGCGCTCTCCTGCTCTTTTTCTCTCCTTTCATCCAATGGTGGTTCAGCACACCGACGTGCATGCCGGAAATGATCGGCGCATTCTTTTTATTCCTGTGGTCGCTCATGCTCATCCGAAGCGCCAAATCACGCTGGGCGGTCGCTGGAGGCGGGCTCCTGCTGATCGCGTCAACTGCGCAATTCGTGTTCTGCGCATATCCCCGATTTCAAATCCCGCTGGTCCATCTCGCGCTTTTCTTGATCGCTGGAGTTTTGATCGCGAACCGGCACCGAATAGTGGCTGAGCGCGACGCGCGTTTCCGAGTTTATGTTTTGACGATCGCGGGAGTATTAAGTCTGTTGATCGTGGCGGCCTGGTATCATGATGTCGCCGGGGCAATTCATCGGGTAAGCGTCCTGACTTACCCGGGCAAAGTATTTTCCACCGGTGGCGGTCTACCCTGGCAGCGGTTGTTTACGCCTTTTCTTGAGTTCGCAATGACCGACCAACGTTATCCGCCGGATCAAATGAACGTGTGCGAAGCGGCCGGTTTTTTATTTATCGCGCCACTCATTGCTGTTGCTTTTGGACGCGATTTGCTCCGTCGGCGCTTCGATCCAATCATCATCGCGAGTCTCGCTTTCATCATTATAGCTATCTGGTTCATGCTTTTCGGTTTCCCCGTTGGCATTGCGAAATGGACTGGGTTTTACCTGGTCTACTCGGCTCGGGTCGTTCTGGCCGTCAGCATCGCTTCAATTATCGCGCTTTGTCGATATCTCGGGCGAGCGAATGACAAATCGCGAAGTTTATCGCTTGGTATTCAATTGGCCGCTTTCACTGCCCTAATTCTGGTGTTACTCGCGATTTTCAAGAGCACGAACGGACAACTCGGCGGTTTTGTCGAGTGGTCCGGAGTTTTCGTGACTGCGATTTTTTTCGCGCTTGTTTTCGCCGCCCTTTGGCGCCGGGAAGTCGCTGTTGCTGCTATCCTTGTTTTAGTTCCGACCATTTACGCCAATGCGCTGGTAAATCCGATCGCTCGTGCTCTTCCCGGGTTTAACGGGAGTGAAATTTTTCATTGGCTCTCCGATAACGTGCGCGCGCAACCGGACGCGAAATGGCTGGTCATCGGCCGTGCCTCGGCCCGGACGAATTTTCTTCCGCAGTTCGTCAAGGCGACCGGGGCCGATACCTTCGGCGGTTATCGGTGTGAGCCGGATGAACGAATGATCTGGGCGCTCGATCCGACTCACAAGTATTCGTCCATTTATAGCCGCTATGCCGAGACTTTGTTTTTGCCCTCAACGCAAGCCGAGCCATCATTCGAGCTTACCTTTGTCAATCACTACAACGTCTTGCTCCCATTGAAACCCGAGTTCCTCCATCGTCTCGGTGTTACCTTCGTGCTCGAGATCGAAATGCCGGCGGCGGAGGGCGCGATTGAGGGTTATACCAAGATCGGTGAACGTAAAGGGCTTCGCTTGCTCCGGCGCGATGCGCTTTAGGGCAGTACCACAACTACCGGCTCGCCAAATTGAGCCGCTGATTCGAAGCTGCTGATATGTCCGATGCGCTTACCCCGATGATGCAGCAGTACCAGCGGGTGCGCACCAGTGTGCCACCTGATGTGCTCCTGCTCTTTCGGCTGGGCGACTTTTATGAATTGTTTTTCGAGGATGCGAAAGAAGCGGCTTCGCTGCTCAACGTTGCACTGACCAAGCGTAACGGCGTGCCGATGTGCGGAGTGCCGTATCATGCTGCGCAAAATTATATTGCGAAGCTGATCAAAGCCGGAAAACGAGTCGCGATTTGCGATCAAACGAGCGAGCCGCAGCCAGGAAAAATTGTGACGCGCGATATCACGCAAATTATCAGCGCCGGGACAGTGAGCGAGTTTGACCTGCTGGAGCCAAAACGCGCGAACTATCTGGCCGCGATTTACGAACATGAGGGCGCCTTCGGTTTCGCCTACACCGATTTGACGACTGGCGAATTTCGCCTGCTGCAACTGAATGAAAGGAACGCGCTTGCCGATGAACTGGCGCGGGTCGCGCCCTCGGAATTACTGGTGAGCGAAGAACAGGGCGAGCGATTCGCCGGAATTGGGCATACGCTCGCCCACGACAGTTATGCATTTTTGCCGGAACAGGCCGTATTTACTTTGTGCGAGCATTTCAAAACCAAATCACTAGATGGGTTTGGTTGTGGCGAATTACTAGCGGCGGTTGGGGCGGCGGGCGCGATCGTCCATTATTTGAAACACCAGCTCCGGCGGAGAATCGATCATCTGACGACGTTGCGGTGCGAGGCGGCTGGTGATCATGTAATTCTGGACGCCGCCACGCAAACGAACCTCGACCTGGTTGAATCCCGCGGCGCGCATGACACCAGCCTGCTGGCCGCGCTGGACCGTACGGTCACGCCTATGGGCGCACGGAAGTTACGCAGTTGGATTTTGCAGCCGCTGCGCGATTTGACCGAGCTTCGCTGTCGCCAGCAAATGATCGCCGATTTGCTTCAGGAAACCGATTTGCTGGCCTCGTTGCGTAGTTCGCTAAAATCAATTCGCGATATCGAGCGTGCCGCCGGTCGATTGAGTCAAGCGTCGGGTAATGGGCGTGATCTGGCGGCGTTGAAAAATTCGCTCCTGCAAATTCCACAATTGAAACGTGAGCTACAGAAGTTGCTCGATCGACTTGCTTTTGGCGCGAGTCACGTCAACGAAAACGGAGCCATCGATCTGTTGGCACAGCGTTTGCAGAACGGAATCCGCGAAATGCCGGAACTGGCGGCAAAGCTGCAAACTGCCCTGGTCGACGACCCGCCACTGGCCCTGAAAGAAGGCGGCATTTTTCGCGACGGCTTTGATGGCGATCTGGATGAATTACGCAATGCGTCGCGGGAGGGGAAGAATTGGATCAATGCGCTACAGGAGCGCGAGGTTGAGGCCACCGGCATCAAGTCATTGAAAGTGCGATTCAATTCCGTGTTCGGCTATTTCATCGAAATTACGAAATCAAATCTCGGTAACGTGCCGCCGCGTTACACACGCAAACAGACGACCGTCGGAGGCGAACGATTTATTACTCCGGAGCTCAAGGAAATGGAAGCAAAAGTGCTCGGCGCCGATGAGCGGGCGCGGAACCTGGAGTATTCCCTGTTTCAAAAATTGCGGGATGAAACGCTGGTAGAACTCGCTCCTCTTCAGCAAACAGCCGACGCCATTTCCACGCTCGATGTCATCTGCGGTTTGGCCGAAACAGCGCGGCTGTTCAATTATCGGCGACCACAGCTGAATGAATCGCTTCGCTTGCTGATTAGAGACGGCCGACATCCGGTTCTCGATCAGAATTTAATCGAAGAAAAATTCGTGCCCAACGACACCGAGCTTGATGGCGACAAATTCCGCCTGGCCATCATCACGGGGCCGAACATGGCGGGAAAATCTACTTACATCCGGCAAGTCGCCCTTATCGTTCTGATCGCACAAATCGGAAGCTTTGTGCCGGCCAGCGCGGCCGAGATCGGAATTGTGGATCGCATTTTCACGCGTGTCGGGGCGAGCGACGATCTTTCGCGTGGACAATCAACCTTTATGGTGGAGATGAACGAGACCGCCAACATTGTGAACAACGCGACCGAGCGCAGTCTGGTCATTCTGGACGAAATCGGCCGTGGCACTTCGACTTTCGACGGATTGTCTATCGCGTGGAGTGTGGCGGAATTTTTGCATGATCGAGTCAAGGCGCGCACCTTATTCGCTACCCATTATCATGAGCTGACCAGGCTGGCGGCGGAACGGAGCGGGGTAGTTAATTTCAATGTCGCGGTGCGGGAGTGGAATGATCAGATCATTTTTCTACGCAAGATCATCCCAGGTGGCGCAGACAAAAGTTATGGGATTCAGGTGGCGCGACTGGCGGGATTGCCGAAAGAAATTCTGGACCGGGCGAAGGATATCCTGGCTCACCTGGAGAGGCCGAACGGCGCGGTTGTGCACGCACCGAAATCGCGGCGCAAGAGGACGAGCCGACGGGGCGAGGAGAAACCGCAGATGGACTTGTTGTAGCGGCAGACCGGCGGATGAGAACCAACTCGTAATCAATCGCGATCTGACATGCCCAAAATCAGTGGAGCTAAATCTGGTCCAATCTTATTATAATCTTGAAGCATGGCGGTTAGGACGGAGAAGGAGCTTAGTGAGGCACAGCGCGCGCATTGGCTGAAAGCGGTTGCAGCGATTGAGCTCCGGAATTTCGGTTACGCTATTTCCCTCTTACAGGGAATTTTGAAGCAGGAGCCGGAATTTCTGACCGGACGTCAACTGTTGCGGCGCGCGGAAATCACACAAGCCAGAACGGCAAAGAAAGCGTTCTCCCGTGTTCCGACCACGACGATTTCGCTAATCAGAGCGCAACGTGTTCTGAAAAAAGATCCGAAGCGTGCAGTCGAAATGACTGAGCAGATTCTCGAGCGCAATCCCTATCACAAGCAGGCCAATCTTTTACTCAAAGCGGCAGCAGTTGCGGCAGGCTGGCTCGAAACCGGAGTATTTGCAATGGAAACGCAGCTTGAGAAAGATCCGCGCGACACCAAACTCCTGCACGAAGCCGGCCGCTTGTATCATCAATTAGGCGAGAACGAGCGGGCGGTCGAAATCTACAGTCGCATTAACGCGATTGATCCGGGCGATGCTGTGGCAGCGCGGTTAGGGAAAGACGCCGCGGCGCGGGCTTCAATGAAGAGCGGTGGTTGGGCAAGCGCGGAAAGTTACCGTGACCTGATTAAGGACAGAGACATGGCGGTTTCGCTTGAGCAGCAAAGTCGGATGCAGCTGGTGGGCGAATTGCTCGATCAGCAGATCGCTGAAATCTATGCGCGGCACCAAGCAGAGCCCCAAAATGTGGACCACGTGCGTCGCCTCGCCGCCTTACACGAACAGAAAGATGATTGGGAAGGTGCGGTTGCATGGTATGAGCGCGCCTCGGATTTAATGGACAGAAGCGATTTGAGCCTGGCGCAAAAAATATCCGACCTCCGAGTGCGGCAAATGGACCGGCAAATCGCGGAGCTAGAGGAGTTCATTTCACATAGCTCGCCGGAAACGGCGCACGAAAAGATGACGGCGGTGGCGGAAGTGAAAAAACGACGTGCCGAACTCTTGATCGATGATGCTCGAAAACGGGTGGAGCAAAATCCAGCGGATCTCCAGGTTCGTTTCGAACTGGGCGAGCACTTAATGAACGCGGGCTGCCCGCGCGAGGCGCTGCCGGAATTACAGCGCGCTCGGCAGAACCCAAAGGCCCGTTTGAAAGCGATGAATGCCCTCGGATGCTGCTATCGGGAGCTCGGAATGCTCGATCTGGCCGCTAAACAACTGGAGGAAGCGGCCCGGGAAATTCTCGCCATGGATCCAACAAAGAAGGAGATCGTTTACAACCTTGGAATTGTTTATGAGATGATGGAGGACCCGGAAAAATCAATCGCCTGCATGAAGCAAATCTACGAGAGCGATTACGGCTATAAGGATGTCGCGAAGCGGGTGGAGAGTTCCTATAGATAGGATTTGAGCTGCGCAATGCCTGATTGCAATTGACCTGTTAGAGGCCTGCTCGGAGAGATTACGTCCAGCCTAGAGAGAGCGCGCGAATCCCAAGTGCCGGGTTTTGCTCTCGGCACTCACAACCAGAAAACTTATGAAAGATAGATTTTTTATAAAGAGGAGCGCGGTCGCTACTGCCTTAGCGGCTATGATTTTAATCTGCCCTGCACGTGCGGCGTTCGCACAGAATCCGCCCATGTTTGGGCGCACACCGACCGCTTCACCGACGCAGACGTCGACCGCCAATGCGAGTACTAACAAGAAATCGCAGGAGACGGCCAAGGGTGGGTCACCCAGTATGGGCGATCGATCCTTTATGAGGGAAGCCGCTAAAGGTGGAATGATGGAAGTCGACATGGGGCGACAGGCGGAACAAAATGCGTCAAATCCTGAGGTGAAAAAGTTCGGCGCTCGGATGGTGACCGATCACAGCAAGGCTAATTCGGAGCTGAAATCGATCGCCTTGAAAAAGGGAGTCGACTTACCTGGTGCGAAGGAGCCCGGCAGGTGGAAATCGGACAGGGATTATATGGATGCGATGGTGAAGGATCATGAGAAGGACCTTGCCGATTTCGAGAAGGAAGCGAAAAACGGAAGCGATCCTGACGTAAAGCAGTTCGCGGAGAAGACTTCCGCCGTGGTTCGAAAGCACCTTAACCTGGCAAAAGAAATCCAGGGCAAGCTGAAATAATAATCCTGCATAAATCAATGGACGGCGCGTCGAAAGATGCGCCGTTCGTGCGTACCGCGAAAATCGCGTTGGTCGAACCGCTGCCGAAGGATCGGAGCGGAGTTTGCCAGGAGAGAATCTCTCCGGCTGTTGACGCAAGGTCTTAAATTCTTCATCAAGAGCTTGCCGCAATGGGAGACATGAAACAGCAAAGAGCTTTGCCGGAACGCGTTTGGCGCGAACTGGCCCGTGTCCCTCGAAATGTTCGGCGACTGCTTTCGCGGGCTGCTCCTCGGGTTACCGGAAAGATGAAGACGGGGACACCGAGCATCGACCGTTATGAAGATTGGATAAGCAAAAATGAACCAAACAGGGAGGAGCTCGATGTCCAGCGGCGTCACTCCGCTGCTTCGCTGGCAGGGCCGAAAATCTCGTTGCTCATCCCTGTATCCGAAACCTCTCCCAGATTTCTTGATGAACTCTTTGAATCGATCGTTGCCCAAACTTACGGGAACTGGGAAGCGTGCGTCGTTGATGCCGCTTCCAGCAACACCGAACTCTTGCGACAGTGGTCGGAGGCTGATCCGCGAATTCACCTTGATCGTCTGGTGACAAATCTCGGCATTGCCGAGAATACAAACCGCGCCCTCCATGCAGCCGAAGGAGACTTCATCGCGTTAGTGGATCACGATGACGTTCTCGCTCCTTTTGCACTCCATGAAGTGGCCTGCGCTATTCGGCAAAATCCCGGCGCTGAAATTTTTTATAGCGATGAAGATCGTCTAAGCGAATCCGGCAAACGCACTAATCCCTTTTTCAAACCGGAGTGGAGTCCCGAGCTGCTCTACTCCTGCATGTATTTCGGGCATCTTACCGCCTACGACCGACATTTGGCCGTCGCCCTCGGCGGGTTTCGTAAGGAGTTCGACCTGTCACAAGACTATGACTTCGCTCTAAGGGCGGTGGAGCGGAGCCAGAAAATTGTTCACATTCCACATGTTCTTTATCACTGGCGCGAGCACGCCGCTTCCGGCGCGAGTGGAGGAAAACCGGAGGCGCGGAAAACAAATATCGCGGCTCTTGCCGATGCGGTAAAAAGGCGTGGCCTCCAGGCAGAGGTGTTGGAAACGCCGACAGCCAACCGGGTGCGAATGGTGATGACGGATCCGCCGCGTGTTTCTGTCATTATCCCAACCGACTCACCGGAGCGGGCAATAAAATGTGGGCATGATCTCGTGGCGGGGACGGGGTACCCGTATGCCGAGTTTATCCTCGTTGCTAATACATCGCTGATTCACAAGATGAAGGAGTCGGTGGAAATAAGCTCGAATAACGTGCGACTCATTCCCTTTGACGAGCCTTTTAATTTTTCCAGCAAATGCAATGCGGGCGCTCGCGAAGCGATCGGAGAACGGTTGATTTTTCTTAACGACGATGTTGAGCCCAAAGAATCCAGTTGGGTTCAAAATGTCATCGAGCCGCTAGAAAATCCCGAGGTTGGAGCGGTCGCACCAAAGTTACTCTACGAGGACGGTCGCATTCAACACGCCGGCCTGGTCACGGGAGTGCGAGAGTTTGTCGGAACTGCTTTCCACCGGGAACAAGCCGCGACCAGGATGCACGTAAATTTCGCTCAGTCGATGCGCAATGTGGCGGCGCTCTCCGGCGCTTGTCTGGCGGTACGACGCGACACTTTCTTTGAAGTGGGTGGTTTTGATGAAAAAAACGCCGCGATCGCGCATTCTGATATCGATCTTTGTTTTCGAATTCGGCTCGCCGGAATGCGCTGCGTTTACACGCCGTTTACGGAACTCCAGCACACCGGCAGAGCTTCCGCTGGTCTGACGCCAAATGAGGCAAAACCTCGCCGTGACAAGTCGACCATCTATCTCCTGAATCGGTGGGGTGAATATGTCACACGCGATCCATTCTTTACGGACAACATGCGTGACTGGCTGTTCGCCGATTCGCCCGTTCCAATCCAAATGTTTGCGCGCAATCAATTTCCTCCCACTCCTTCGCAGATCGATATTCTTTTTGTCTCGCCCGATCTGACTCGGAGCGGGGCTCCCCTTTCCCTTTTCCATCTGGCTGAATGGTGTCGAGGAAATGGCTTTTTCGTGACCGTGGCCGCGCCGGTCGATGGCCCATTGCGGAACAAATTTGTGGCCGCGGAAATTCCGCTGATCATCGATCCACTAACCGGGAAGGATCATCCATCCTTCGGCCGACTTATTGGGAATTTCGATGTTGTTGTCGCAAACACGGTCAAGACAGCGGACGCAATTACGGTTCGCAGTCGTGAAAATGTGCCGCGGGTTTGGTGGCTACATGAGACAGAGCTAGGTCAGCGATTCCTTCGGAAAGACGCGCGCATATCAGCAGCATTGTCGGTTGCAGATTTATTGGTCGCGCCGAGCGATCGCACGCTCGCGATTTATCGCGAGCACACGGCCGGCGCAGTGCACAAGTTGATTTACGGTATCCCGGATTTTGCGATCACGATTAAATCGAAGCCGCGCGATACCGATCGCGTCCTTTTCCTCATGATCGGCACGATCGAAAAACGAAAGGGCCAGGACATCTTGATCGAGGCGATTCGGCGAATGAATTCGACGCTAGCAGCGAAAGCGTTCTTTCAGATTGTGGGAAGCGGCACCGAAACCGAATTCATTGCGCAGTTTCGGGAAGCCGCGAATAGCTTCTCAAATGTGCGTGTTGATGAGGCGGTCGATTACGAGGAATCGTTGCGATTGATCGCCAGTGTCGATGTGCTGGTTTGTGCGTCGCGAGACGAATCCATGCCCCTGACTATCCTGGAAGCGATGTGTTTTGGGAAAACCATCGTGAGTACTGCGGTAGGCGGCATTCCCGAGTATCTCACCGACGGTGTCGATGGGCTCGTGGTCTCGCCCGATAATCCGGTCGCGTTGGCGGCAGCGCTGGAGCGCGTGATTCGCGATCGCGAGGGAGCCGCTAAACTAGGTACCAATGCTCGCGCCCTGTTCGAAATGCGCCATACCATTGGTGACCTCGGCCGGGATTTCGCTGACCTGCTAGAACCGCTCGTTTCGGCTCGAAAGCAAGACAGCGACTCGCTGATCGCCTCGGAAAACTCGATCCCCGCCTAACTCCTCGTGTTCCTGGAGGCGCGGACTTCGAGCAAGTCCGGAGCGGAGGTGGGTGTGTCTTGGTGCCTAAATGCCGCGCCGACACCGGAGCCGGAGTCGAAAACCCGCTCTCGATCGACTCCGAAGACGCGTCGTTGCGGCTCGAATTGATCGAGTAATTGGCCATAATTTTCTACGAGATGATGGACCAGTTCCACTTCGTAACGAGTAGTGGTATTAATCATCGAAGTCTCGTGAATCCGATAAAGGGAAAGAATATTGGGCAGGAATCCAACCTTGTAGTTCTTGACCGCAAACCGCAACCAGAGGTCATAATCTTCCCAGCCAAACCAACCAATTTGACTTAACTGATTATCATAGCCGGAGAGTTCGAGCAGGACGTCGCGACGAAACATAGCCATTGCGTCAATATAGGGATACTGGGCAAGGATCTGGGGGTCCCAATCAAAATAGGATAGTAGCCCGAGGCGATTGCCGGGGGTGTCTCGGAATCGGCAGATAATCGAATAAGCGGCAGCGTAGTCGCCGACCTGAATCAGCTCCAGCAACTGCTTCAATGCGTCCGATAGGAGAAGATTGTCCGCATCCATCATGAAGACGTATTTGCCGCGAGCGAGATGGACCGCTTTGTTACGGGCATCGGCCAACCCTGTGTTCCACTTCTTATCAGCGACTAAGATGGGCAGCTGCGATGTCGCCTGGGAATGTAAGGCTTGAGCAAGGGATTCATCTTCTGAAGCATCGTTAACAATAATGATCTCGGCCGGAGGATCGACTTTGACCAAAGCTTGCTCAATGCTTGAAATGCAGTCGCCAATAAAATGATCGTAGTTATAGAGAGTAATGGCTACGGTAAGCGTGGGTTGTTCTAGGCGACGGTAGGCTTCATTTTCGTGTTGTTCGAGAATCGGTTCGCCTCGCGCTGCCGCACTTTCCTGCCTACGCCAGCGCTCCTTAACCTCGGCGCGTTTCCTATCGATTTCTTCGTCCGCGGGCGCGGATAGAGCCCTCACCGCGGCCTGCTTCCTCCGGAAGCGGTCACGAAGCTGCATGACAATGATCCGAAGATCATTCGCGGCCGCTTGACTGAGAGAACGACGCGAATGTTGGCGCAAGTTATGTTTTAAGGCGGGCGGTAGAGCTACAGATTTGGCGTCGACGGTTAGGTCGGTGTCGAAGTGGATCGTTTGATTGTCAGTAGCGCGGGGAGTATTCCGGGCCTGAAAGTGTTGCAGAAATAGGCGGCAATGTTCAGCCTGGCTAAGTCGTTTTTGTATAAAATCAAGCCCGTTGCTGGCGATCTCGTCGCGCTCGGCCGGGTTATTGAGATAGTAGTTGCAAGCTGCAATAAGCTGCTCGCGATCGACCATTACAAAGTGTTTGCCTGGAATCAGGGTTCCATAGCCCTCACACGTCTCACTAACGACACAACAACCATTGGCCATGCCAGTCAACATCCGATGCCATTCGAAATATCTCTGGTCGGAGTAGTGGACGTTGAGCAATATCTTGGTTTGCGCGAGCAATTTGGTTCGTTTCTCTACCGAAAGGTAGCTGCGAGTCTGCTTCGTTTTGGCAAAGCCAAGCGGAACCAGGCGAATGACGCAGTCATGCTCGGAGAAGAATGGCGCGTTCTCGGCAAAGAAGGCATCTCGACGATGCGTCATCGAACCAAGAAAGGTGACGTCGTGTGGTCGTTCTCCATCGGGCGGCAGACTTGTTCCCAGGATAGGATGATAACCCAGGGGCAGGTAATAACATTTTAGGCCGCGAGCCCGATAGGCGGCGACACCGAGCGGACTGATATCGGCAACCGCCCGAGCATACGATGTCCACCAGAGATTACTTTGAAACCACTCCGTTTCAGGCTGCTCGGTACAAAGTAAGACGACTTGACGTGTCAGTTCGCGTGCTCTCTCAAACGGAATATGTTGGCTCAGGAAAAGATTATAGTATTCATGCGGCGTAATCACCATTTGGAGACAATCGGACGAGGGACTTTCCTCGGGGACCTGATCTAATCGGATTCGGGTCTCACAGCCGATCTCGCGAAAGCCGGCTGCGACCAGCTCGCCAATCTCGCGAATGAAGAGATTCGACTTTGAAGTTGCAAGTAAGTCGATGCGTTTAATGAGCGAGCCAGTGGATCTGTCAACTGTCTTGGCAATGAGTGGCCCGACTGGTGCAGACAAGTGAACGACACGCTGAGCTCGATCGTAAGCCCAACTCTGAAGAATGCGCGTTAGGACGCTCCGAGATTGGCGGAATCCGAGGAGATCGAGGAAATTTAAGGGCGCAGCCCTAACCATAGTAACGCAAAAAGTTCTCCATACATGACGCTGGTCCTGCACCTGGAAGGTGAGATAGTTCGTACCGAGTCCGAGTTGTAACTCGAATAGGAACCCGCTAGTTTTTGCTTCGGTTAAATTGGGGAATGCCGTTGCAACATCGAGGCGCTCGCGTTTTCGCCGGGCACGGTAGATTTTTCGGCCTAGCAACGTCCGTCTCACCACCGCGCGCAGACCATGAATTGGCTTTCCGTGACGATGAACCAACCAGCCAGACCAGCTTAAGTACTTGTCATAAGCGATCGAAGGAAACGGGGCATCGAACTGAAATGCGAAGTCCTCCGAATAGCTATGGAGCTGCGATGGGGTGGCCATTTTCACGTCCGACTCGAGAGTATCGCCCACGGCTTTTCCAATCGCGGTGGAAAAGCGAGAGAAAATAGTTGTTTATCTAAGGCAAGATTTGGGTTGTAAAAGGGATCGTTTCGAAGTTTCTCGCCCCAATGGTCGGCCATGTATTGAACCTCAGCCGCGAATCGCTGTTGTTTAACCAGCGTGTCTTCCGGGCCACGGCTAGTTGACTCGTAGTGGCGAAGTTCAGCGAATGGCGTCCATAGAATGCGTAGTCCAAGCTGCTGAATCCGAAGGCAAAAATCAACGTCGTTGAATGCAACGGTCAGATGAGTTTCATCCAGACCACCTACTTGCAGATAGATTTCCTTGCGCGTGACCAAGCAAGCCGCGGTGACAGCGGAGAAATTTTGAACGAGATGCGGCCGGCTAAAATAACCATCTTCGTCGAGGACACCGGCATGAGCATGAGCACCGATTCCTTTCATACCGAGAATCACGCCTCCATGCTGAATTCTCCCGTCAGGGTATCGGAGGCGGGCGCCGACTGCGCCAATCTCGGGCCGGACGGCATGACTGATCATTTCGCTCAGCCAATCGGCGCTGATAATTTCGAGATCATTATTTAGCAAAGCGAGAAGATCGCCGCGGGACTCTGAAACGGCCAGATTGTTCAACTGGCTGTAATTAAAAGGAGCATTGACGCGGAGAACACGAGCCTGGTGAGCTGACTGAAGATCGGACAAATAATCCATCGTCTCTGGTTCATGACTACCATTGTCGACGACGATAACTTCAAAGCTCCGATAACTGGTCGTAGCAAAAATGCTGTCTAAACAACGCCGTAAAAAACCTGCCTGGTCGCGCGTCGGAATGATTAAGGAGACAAGCGGTTGGGCCGGTGGTTGGGGATAATTAACCCGGCAATAAATCCGCCGATGCGGCGACACGGTTACGTCCTTTAATCCGGCTCGGCTGAAATGTTCTGAAACCGCACGAAGGGCGGCATCGTGCGCGTAGGGCTTGTTATCAACGAAAGAGGCGGTGCTGTCGGAGGAACAACGCCAGTGATAGAGGACACGTGGAATATGGTGGATTTCGGTGGAAGGGATGCGTTCGATACATCTTAAGGCCAGATCGTAGTCTTGTGCCCCTTCATAGCCCACGCGAAATCCGCCTATTTGGCGGACCAACTTGGTAGAAATAATGGAAAGATGAGAAATGAAATTCTGGCCATAAAATAGGTCGGGATTCCAATCGGTTTTGAAGTGTGGATCGCAGCGGCGACCATGTGGGTCGAGCTTGTCTTCATCGCTATATATCAGCTTCAGCTCTGGGTCGCGATTGAGTTCGACCGCAGCGAAATAGAGCGCAGTTGAAGCGAGTTCGTCGTCATGATCGAGCAAGGCAATAAAGTCGCCGCCAGCGAGTTCGAGAGCGGCATTGCTCGCGCCGGCGATGTGCATCGTCGAGGCCAACCGCTGCGCTTTTATACGCGCGTCGTTGCGAAGGACCCCAGTGATAAATGGCCAAATATGGGCCGCGGTTGAACCATCGTCGACAATGCATAATTCCCAATTGGGGTAGAGTTGATTGCGGACCGATTCAATTGCCCGCTCCAACCATTCCACTTTTGTATTGAAGACCGGGAGGAGAACGGAGATGAGCGGGCGAAGTTTCAGTCGCTTGATATGAGCACGAATCTGGCGGCGATCGGACCGGTAGATCGTGTCGTAAGCGCGAATCCAGGAACTATAATTTCCTACCTGTTCCTGGACGTCATCATAGCGTGGTGCGAAAAGGGGGCCTTTGAGTCTGCGCGAGTAGAACTCCTCCCATTTTCCTTTTTCTGATTTTGCTTCCAGCACTAATTTCGGGGTGCCGCCCGGGACAGTAATGTCTACGAAGAACCCGCTGCCGAACGCACCGGGAAGGCCGTGCAATCGAGCTGCGACATCAGGCCGGACCACGCCATAAGAGCCGGCGAACGTTTGACGGCCAAATCGCGCCCGTATTGCTTTAACCTCTGCACCTTCACCAGCAAAGCACCAGCCGGAGATATGCAGATAACGGCGTCTCTTTGACCAATCTGCCGGCCGATCGAACCAAAATTCAAAGCGCGATCGTTTTTGAGCTCCGGCCTGAAAATCAATTCCGCACGGCTGCTCCCGCCGAGTCGGCCCAAGAGCGGTTGGAATAATCTGCCGGCGCAAAAATTCCCGCCACCGGCCGTCGTCTTGTTTCAACTCCAGCGACAGGCGGCAGGGACGGCGAGGCACGCGCAAGGCGATGCCAAAGACGGCACGGGCGGTAGCTCGAAGTAACGGGTAGCGCTGCACCAAGTCGGTTCGTGGAACGCCGAAAGTCGCAGGAAAGATTCGCTTCCCGACGCGCGCCCGCACAGCTTCGATCGGTCTCCCAATGGTATCAACGCACCACCCGGATAGATGGGCCGGACCAATCGGGACCTCCCACTTATGTGGCACGTCCACCGCCCAGACGTATCTTCCTTTTGCCTCATTTAATTGAACATCTCGCCAGTGCTGACGGTCCGCCGCGCCGGCGATAAGTGGTCCTCTGATTTTGTGCGAGAAAACGCGTACCCAGCAATCATTAGCGCCTGCGACCTCAATGATGAGATCGCTTTTTCCAAATGGAACTCGTGCATCGATAGTGAAACCGACCGGAGCAATCGCGACGGAAAGTCCGGAAGCCTCAAGAAGATCGGGGCGCGGGATATTTAACGATCCGTTAAAAACGCGGTCACGGATATGCGCCCGAATATTCGTTATTGGTTCACCCGTCTTGGAGGCACAAGCGCCGGACAGACGGATGCGGCGGACGCGTTTGGTCCAACCTCCACGTTTATCGAGCCAAAAACGAAAATCAGACGAAGCTGCGGTCTTCTGTGGCTGCGTGTCGGTATTGACTAAACGATCCAAAGGAGAAGATCCTGATTTTTCTTAGATCCCGGCGGCCGGCTTACGCGCGAGTAGCTCGAAACCGGCAGCAACCCGCTTTTGCTGTGGCTGCGGCAGGCGTTGCAAAATTTCGAAGCCATTCGGTGCGCCGGCGGCGCGATTATCCCAGAACTCGGCCCACTGGCCGAGGGTTGTATGCATGACGCGAGCTTCCTCCTGCGGACTGGTCTGGCTATCGCGCAGAGATTGCCTCATGGCTGATAAAAGAAATGCCAGCATGACCCCAGGTCCAAAGTTGTCGCTCACATGGCACTTCTCGATCTCAAATCCGGAAAACCAATCTCGCACTCCGAATTCCGTGGCGTTAAAAAAATGGGCTGGCGCTTCATGCAACGGCTGGAGAAATGCGGTGTGAATGGCGATGGACCCCGTCGGCTTGAGGACACGAAGAACCTCAGTCGCTGCCTTGCGCGGCCTGCGCAGATGCTCGAAGACATTGAAGGCGAAAACCCGGTCGAACACATTGTCGCGAAAAGGGAGAGTATGCGCGTCCCCTACGACATCGGTATGCCTGAAAATTTTGTGCTCGAATTCGATGCAGTTTGAGTACTTCGAGGAGGTTGCGCCCGCTCCAATGTGTAAAATGAGTTCATGTCCGGTCCGAAGGATCGCTTCGTAGTCACCGCCGATCGGATTGGATTGATGATCGAGCGAAACAACTGCCGCCTCTGTGCTCAGAAAAACCGGCACGCGATTCTGAATTCGATAATGGACCAGGCAATGGCGGCAACTAAGCTGGTCAGGCTCAAACAGCAGGTCGCCGCGACAAGCCGGACAGCAAATGATACTCGCCCACGAGGAATTCATTCTGATTTGAAGCGGGGGCTAGCTTACCCGACGCGATCTACTGTGCGAGGCAAAAGCTTGTTTAATCGACCAAAAGCCGGCGTGCGAATACTGAACGCAACGATCTTTTCTGGCCAACTGATTTCCATGCCTGCCGCATCTTAATCCATGCGCAAAACCAAAATTATCTGCACGCTCGGACCGGCGACCGAAAATCCCGACATGCTCCGCCAACTCCTAAAGGAAGGGGCGGATGTTTTTCGGTTAAATATGAGTCATGCCGATCACGCCTGGGTGCGGCAGATCGTGCCGCTAACCCGCGGCATTGCGGAGGAACTCAGTCGCGCCGTCGGCATTCTTCTCGATACTCAAGGTCCGGCTATCCGCACTGGCGATCTCAAGACGGAACTGCATTTAAAACCAGGGGACATTCTCGAGTTCACTGTCCGGGGGGCGAAAAGCAGCGAGCCCTACTCGGTTGACGTCAATTACGATGGTCTCGTCCATGACATCCAAGAAGGGGACACCGTGCTCGTGGATAATGGTGTTATTCAATTGCTCGTAATCGAGAAACAAAATGATCGAATTCGTTGCCGAGTGATGACCGCGGGCAGGCTCGGCTCGCGACGCCACATCAACCTTCCCGGCGTGCACGTCAATTTGCCCCCGCTGACAAA
>WNGI01002552.1_pt1 | contig 21288 bp, 18 predicted proteins | sample 5400621 | NCBI WGS metagenome assembly WNGI01 (sample SAMN13153374, study PRJNA577476) | soil metagenome | isolation source: 20 cm soil or saprolite under Garry oak tree replicate 1 | place: USA:California | collected 2016-06-15
TGAACGAGCCATCCTGCGGCAGACGCTGGGTGGTCAAGTTGCTTGAAGCAGCAAAATTTGGAAACTGATCAGAGCGGGCTAGACCAAGTTGGGCGCGCGCGGCATTAATCCTCGCCACGGCCTGGCGGACGTTGTAGTTCTGAGCGACCGCCGTGCGAATCAAAAGCTGCAACTGATCATCCTTGAAGACTTCGAACCACCGAAGATCGCCAAACGATTGTGTGCCGGGCTGAGAGTTGGAATCGTCGGCGCGATAAACCGTCGGTGTTTGCGGAGCTGGTGGCTGATAGACCTTCTTCTGGCCCACTGCCAGGTTTCCGAGCAGGACGATAATGAGTGCGGAAACAGAAAGCCGTCGTTTCACGCGTGTCCACCTCCATCTCCGACCGGCACAGGTTCGGGAATCCCCTTGACACCTCGCGGCTTTTTGGACCAAAAACGAAAGTTTAGATTCTGCATGAAGGTGAAGTTACCGGGGATGATGAACACACCAAGGAACGTCGCAACCAGCATCCCCCAGAACACCGCAGTGCCCATCACGTTTTGCGCTCCCGAGCCGGCACCGCTGGAGAGCATCAAGGGCACGACGCCCAGAATAAACGCAAACGCTGTCATCACAGCATGATCAGGCCGACCTGTACGTAAACGTTCTTGTCGTAGCCCATCAGCCAGACCCCAAAGAAGGCGCCCAGCGCAACCAAAGGCGAGCCCAGAAGTACCGCCCATGGCAGCCGCCAGCTTTCATACAAAGCAGCGAGCAACAAGAAGACGGCCACGATGGCCAGTATCAAGGTCGGCGCAGAAGGCGGCGCCACTTTCTCCTGATAGGACAATTGGTTGTACGCAAAGCTCATTTCCTTTGGCATCGTCGCCGCGAAAACTTCCTCGAGCGTCTTCAGCGCCTGCCCTGACGTATATCCGCGGCCGGGCACCCCACTGATCTCTACGGAGCGCAGCAGGTTGAAGCGGGTCGTGATCTCTGTCCCCGGAGTGTCATTGACGCTGACCAGAGTGGAAGAGGGATCATTTCGTTAGTGGTTTTCGACCGCACGTAGATCTTGCCGATGTCCTCGGGCTTCAGCCGGGCTCCTGAGTCCGCCTGAACATAGACGCGGTACAAACGCCCGAAACGATTGAAGTCGTTGACGAACGCTCCCCCCAGAAAGGAGGACATCGACTGGAAGACATCGTTTACCGGGACGCCCAGCGTCCGCGCCTTCTCGCGATCCAGGGTCACCTTTACCTGAGGGTAGTTTGGATCAAAGGAGGTGAAGAGATTAGCCAGCTCCGGCCGCTGTCGTCCCGCCGCCATGAACTTTTGGGTCTGCTCACCCAATTGCTGGATCGTCATAGAGCCGCTGCGATCCTGCAGCAGGAAATTGAATCCCGCTGCGGCACCAAAACCTGCCAACGTCGGGATGTTGAAGGGAAAGACGACTGCTTCTGGAATGGCGGCAAACTTACTCTGCAGCGCCGCCATGATGCCCTTTACCTTCTCCTTTGGATCTTTACGCTCTTCCCACGGCTTTAACCGCATGAAGATCGTGCCGTAGTTCGGTTGGTACGTGTTGGTGACAATACCTAAGCCAACAATCGTCTGGTAGGATTCCACCCCATCCGTCTTGGCGACGATCGCTTCCACCTTCTTCATCACCTCGTCCGTGCGCTGGAGCGACGCACCTGGCGGGAGTTGAACTCCGACCCCTACGATTCCCTGGTCTTCCTCGGGTACAAATCCGGCTGGGATCAGGCTGCCAAAGGCACCCGCACCCACCACCACCACAACCACGACGATTAGCGAGAGGATCGCCTTCCGTACCAGGATGCCCGAGGTCTTCACATAGCCCTTGGTAGCAACGTCGAACACCTTGTTGAAGCCGCGGAAGAAAACGCCCAGAGGTCCCCTCATTGGTTTGGAGGGCTTAAGCAGCATGGCGCAGAGTGCGGGCGTCAGCGACAGCGCGTTGAATGCCGAGATCAGAACCGAGATCGCGATGGTCAGAGCGAACTGCTTATACATTCGTCCGGTCAGGCCGCCAATGAAAGCCACGGGCACGAACACCGCACAGAGGATCAGGGCGATCCCGATGACCGGTTGCGTTACTTCCCCGATGGCTTTGATAGTAGCTTCCCTCGGCTCCATTCCGTGCTCGATGTGATGAATGACCGCCTCGACCACGACGATGGCATCATCCACCACGATACCGATGGCCAGCACCAGGCCGAACATCGAGAGAGTGTTGAGCGAGAAGCCGAGCAGCGGAAAGAAGATGAACGTTCCGATAAGCGAAACTGGGACCGTGATCAGCGGGATAATCGTCGCCCGAATGTTCTGCAGGAAGATAAAGACTACAAGCGTCACGAGGATGAGCGCCTCGACGAAGGTCTTTTCGATTTCGTGAATTGAGGCTTCAACCGCGGGCGTCGTGTCATAGACAATCTTATAATCCAGGTCGGGTGGAAAGATGCTCTTGGCGTGGTCCATGGTTTCGTAAATCGCCTCGGCGGCCTTGAGCTGGTTTGCTCCGGGCAGGAGATAGACGGCCATTGCACCGCCTGGCTTGCCGTTTAGCCGGCCGAAAGAGTTGTAATCCTGCGAGCCGAGTTCAGCGTGCCCGATGTCCTTGATCTGGACGACGGCGCCGGCTGAGGTCTGCCGGACTATGATGTTTTCGAACTCCTCGGCCGTGATCAGGCGACCCGGAGCGCTGACCGTGTAGGTGAACTGCTGATCCTGAGGCGCGGGCGCACCCCCGATCCTCCCGGCCGGCGCCTGGATGTTCTGCTCGTTGATGGCCGCGATAACATCCGCCGGGGTGAGTCCGAGCTTGCCCAGCTTGTCGGGATCCATCCAGATTCGCATACCGTAGTCCGTACCACCGAAGAGATCTACCTGGGCAATGCCGGGAATGCGGAGAAGCTGGTCACGCAGGTTGATGCCGCAATAGTTGATGAGAAAGTTGGCGTCGTACGAGTCTTTGGGAGAGTAGAGCGAGATCAGCATCAGGATGCTGGGGCTCTGCTTCTTGACAGTGACTCCCTGTTGCGTGACCGAGCTCGGCAAGCGAGCTTGCGCCGACGAGACCCGGTTCTGCGTGAGCACGTTGGCAGTGTCCTGGTTCGTCCCAACCTCAAAGTTGACGTCAAGCAGCATACGGCCGTCGCTGGTGTTCGACGACTTCATGTAGATCAAGGCATCGACGCCGTTGACCTCCTGCTCGATTGGCGTTGCCACCGATCCCTCAACCGCTTCTGCGGATGCGCCCGGATAGTTAGCAGTCACGCGAATGTTCGGTGGGGCGAGGAACGGATACTGCTCGACCGATAGAGTAAAGATCGTGGCGACTCCGATCATGACAATCAGGATCGAGATAACGATGGCAACGATCGGCCGTCCGATGAAGAATTTCCCCATCGCTTATGCGCTCCCCGCTTTTCCAGTCGGATTGACAACCATTCCCGGGCGAACTTTCTGCACACCTTCAGTCACGACGCGCTCGCCCGCGTTCAGTCCCTCGACCACGATGTATGAGTTCTCGTACCGGTCCGAAACCTTGATGGTTCGCTGGGAAACCTTATTATCGGAGCCAACGACCATCACATACTTGGCGCTCTGCAACTCCTGCACTGCTACTTGTGGGACGAGGATCGCATCCGGCCGTTCTTCGGCCGCGACGCGCAGGCGAGCGAATTGACCGGGACGAAGCCGGTTGCTAGCGTTCGGAAACGAAGCGCGAACCTTGATAGTACCCGTCTTGGGATCGACGGTTCGATCAAGGACTGAGAGACGCCCTCGCTGCTCGTAGACGGTGTTGTCCGATAGGAGCAACTCAAACCCGACACCTGCTCTGGACCCCGGCTTGCCCGTCTTTGTCAGCTGCAGCAAATAGGCTTCACTGATGTTGAAGTCAACGTCGAGAGAACCTGATGACGAGATCGTTGCGAGCAGCGTTGGCCCGTCCTTGCCAACCAGGTTGCCAACATTGACCTCCTGCAAACCAACGATCCCGCTGATCGGAGAATAGATCGTGCAATAAGTCAGATTTATTTCCGCCAGTGCCAGATCCGCCTTCGCCGCCGCAACCGCCGCTGATGCTTTCGCTGTGTTGTACTTAACGGCTGCTGTCCGGTTCGCTAGAGTAGCCTGGGCCGCATTCACTTCAGACTTAGCGGCTTCTTCCGCTGCTCGAGCAGCATCCAGGTCGATTTGCGTAACCGCATTCTCCTTAGCGAGTGGGGCATACCGCTCAAGATTTGATTTCGCCAGACTGTGTCCGGTTTGCGCCCGAGCCAATAATTCTTCGGCCTGAATCACATCGGTGCGTTCTTTGGACTGAGCCAGATCAGCTTCGGCTTTTCCCAGAGCCGCTTTCGCCAACAATACCGCGGCCTGATATTCACTCCTTTGAATTTGGAAAAGGATCTGTCCTTTCCTTACCGGTGCGCCTTCTGTAAAGAGAACTTTCTCAAGCATGCCCTGGGCCCTTGCGCGGACCTCAACAGTCTGGTTGGCGGCGGTCTGCCCAACAAACTCGCTGTAGATGGGCACCGTCTGTTGAGTGACCTCGGAGACCACGACGGTCGGCGGCGGCGCTGGGAAAGCGCTGGCATTTTCGCCCTTTCCGCCGCAAGCGGAGCCAAGCAGGAGTCCGGCAGTAGCGATCACAAATGCACTGCCTAACATGCGTTTGGATTTCATCTAAGACCTCCATGCTCAATTGAGTAAAGTCGATCAGACCAACGCGCAGTTTTGAAGCACGGGGCTCAACTCACGGAGCTGTTTCCGCTGTTAGCGAAACCAAAAGAGAACAAGTTGTGCAACTCTATGGAAACGGGCTCGCAGATAGCTTCATGCTTAGCGTATCGGATTGGCTTGTGGCAGGTAACTGTCACTTTTTACAGGCTATGCGAGAGTCTGACACCCCTTAGAACCGGGTTTAATCAGCAGATCAATAAGCTCTCGCAGTCCATGTAGTCGTTGGTAAACGATACAAACCTGCCATCACCATAGTTGAGAGGATGTAAGGATGAGAATGAGAGCTCAAGAACCCTCCACCTGATTCACCGCAAGTCCACGTTCAGATTCAGTTGCCGCGTGGCAGTCGCCGCGACCCGACCGAGTACTCCGGCATAAGTGGGAAACGACAGTGGGACTTGCGCGAGACTATCAACTTGCATCCCTGCTGCCATGGCCACCGCGGCAACTTGAGTAATCTCAACAGCACGTTCGCCAACAACATGACAACCCAGAATCTGGCGAGTCGTTTGGCTCGCAATTAATTTACAAAACCCATTCGTCCGACCGTCGATAATCGTGCGAGTGGTTGAGTCGAAACGAACACTGGCTACCACGACATCGTGTATCGCGCGAGCTTTTGTCTCGGTCAAACCAACTTGGGCATACTCGGGATCGGTAAAACTTCCAATCGGTGCTGCCCCCTGATCTGGAATCTTCATCGTGGCGCCTCGGACCGCGTTGGTGGCTGCTATGAAACCGTCATGAATTGCCTGGGGAACCAGCATCAATCGACCGGTAACGTCGCCGGCAGCGAAGACATTTGGTGCAGAGGTTCGGAGAAATTCGTCGACACCAATAAATCCCCTGGCATCGATTTCGATACTTGCCTTGGGAAGATCTAATTCAGCCGTATTTGCAACCCAACCGATTGCCGTTACTGCCAGCGTTGCTTCGACACTACTCCTGTCATGGTCTTTAGAAAAAAACATCCGCACGCCTGCCGGTGTCTTTTCAAACGACTCGATAACTCCGAAGTTTTCCCTGACCTCGATGCCAGATTGACGAAAAGCTGCGGCTACGGCTTCAGAGACATCTTCATCTTCCGTCGGAAGAATGCGGGGTCCTGTCTGAAAGAGTTGAACTTTCGAACCGAAGGCGTTGAATATAGAGGCCACTTGAGCGCCCGTCGCTCCGCCTCCAATCACCAGCATCGACGTTGGAACAGAGTCGAGTTTCCACGCATCGCTGTGAGTTGCGGTGAGTTCGAATCCTGGGACGGACAATTGTCGACTTGATCCACCTGTACAGACGATGATAGTTGTGCTCTGAAGCTCCAGTCCACTCCCCGTGGTTATGGTGTTTGCATCTAGAAAACGCACATCCCCGGCTTGTTCGTAAACCATGACTCCTGCGTCGTCGATCTGTTGGCGAAGCGCGGAATGCGCGCGCACGTCGTTTGTTACTTCGCGCACGCGTTTGAGCAAACGCTCGTAATCCAGAACGGGCTCGCCGACATTAATACCGTAACGGACCAACTGGCGTGAATCTCGCAGCAGCCGTGCCGCGTGGGCCAACGTTCGAACTGGAACCGGACCGTCATTGGCAGCCATGCCCCCAAACTGATCACGAGTGACCAGCGCCGTCTTCGCGCCCAGGTCTCCAGCACGAAGAGCGGCCAGTACGCCGGCGGGACCAGCTCCAATTACGACGACATCTAACAAGTTGCTTCTCAGACTACTAAGGCGCACGACGCCACCGTTCAGCAACGCGTGTTACCGGACCTCTAATCAACAGGTAGGGTACGATGGCTAGCAGAACCGCAACGATCAAAACCTCTCCGGGATAGATCCAGTGTTGAACGATCAACTGGTAGATGACGTCCATGATCACGGCCAGCAGGAAGACTCTTGCAGTCGCCTTCCATCCTTCTCGCAACAAACCATCGCGCTCCTCTGGATCGGTCAGTATGGTCCAGAGGTAAGGCGGTCGACCTTCGCGTGCATCTTTCAGTCCGGCGCGGACTGCCAACAGCACTGCCATCGTCGGTTGCAGGATGACACGAAAGGTCATGGGGCCGCCGACCCGATCCATGAGGTTGGTCCACACGCGCATTAACGATTCTTCCATTTGTAGCGAGCTCCAGTCTGACAGTTCTCTGCGTTGGTTCCATTCAAAAACTCTAGAAATGTATGGAGCCCGAGAATTGAATCGAATAACCCTGAAAAGTCGCCCTGTTCGCGAATTCTTTGAAGTACTTGAAACCGATACTTACCCGGTGTGCCGGTAACATCAAATTCGATCCAACCCCGATAGCGTTCACTTTGTAGTGGGCTTTTGCCTGTTGATCCGTAATTCCTGGTCCGCTCTTATCTGTGGTCTGCCATTGATTGTAGCCAACGAGTCCGACTTGCAGACGCGATTTACCTCGTAACGTAAGAGAGTGCGTTAACGAATAGTCCAGATCTATGTTTTGGCCGGGATGAATATTGGTTCTGTCTTGAGTGCTATGGAATTCATACATCTGGAAAGTGGAGACGGAGGTCGCTTTGTTTTCAGTCAGGTAGAACGTTTGTCCCGAGGCTAGAGTTTGCGTCCAGTAACCTGAACCAACATTGTCGTTAGCATCAGACCTGAACCTGCCCGTCGGAGCGAGAAACCCGTAAATCGTTCGAATTGCGACGCGGTTGCAATCCCATCCAAGAATGAATGGCTGATAATAAGAATCGGCAAATCCGCCACCGCCGCTGATCTGGCCCGCAACGTCTGAAGTAAGAGAGTTGTTGGCAATCGGGAAGGTGGCCGACATAGAAAACTTAGCGCCACCCGGAATCTCTTTCTTACTGACCCATGCCAAAGTATTCATGTCCATGATTACAGAATTGTTTCCGGTAGCGATTACGTGACCATCAGGATCTTTCAGTTGATTGCGCGAGTAGATCAGAAGTTGGTTCGAGTAGGTGAACCCAGGCTCGGGAGTGACTCCGGAATTGGTAGCGCTCATGCCGAGCGGGTACACGCCTCTGACTTGCGCCCGCGCTTCCCCAAGGCTTACAAATGCGCAAACCACGAGACTCAGACCGGCCGAAGCGATCCACTCAGTGCTTGGATTTCGTTTCATGCGCAGCCTTCTATGTTTGAAGTTCGGCAAGCCATCGCAGCGCGCGTAAGCCAGGCATGAAGCAGTATTCACCGCCACGCGTAGCAACGAATTGCGGTATTCCCTGCCAACGTCTGCGAACGGGTTTACGCGGTTGGGTGAAATTGCCTGCGCCGCCATTTGAACCGATGATTGGATCCTTATCGTCGCCGGCTCCAAAGAAAACCCCATCATTCACCCATTGCGATTGGACGAACTCAAACTGCCTGCCAATGTGTGCTCCCACAAAAGCAAACATCAAACCTCGTTCAGCTCCATCGTCGTCGAGAACGCCATCAGGGAGTAATGGACCATAAGCTGTTCCGCGGCGAATCATCCGATGAATCCTGGGAAATCCAGCGATTGCGGCATCGCGAGGATTTGTCCGACGAATGTGTGAGCCACCCGGTGTCTTGAATCCTGCCGGATCGTCCGCTTCAAAAAGAAAGTCGTTATTGCGGCGTGGGTCTGCACCAAGTTGAGGATCATCATGAAACGGACACAGCGCTAGTGGTGCGCCGCTACGCCAGCGGCCCATCATCTTGGCCGCCAATAATTCCTCGTCCTGCGGACTGTTCGAGTTCGCGTTCAAGTATCGACGGAAGTCCGCCACTCGTTGATGCAGCTTACGGAAAACGACATAAGTTCCGTTTCGTCCGAGTAATTCCGGTTCAGTCTTCTGAATGCCACGCATTTCATCAGGGTAACCCAGGACAAACTCACCTGCCTTGAGTGGTTGTTCCTGTGGATTGCTTCCTGGGATACCGCTTCCTTCAATCGCCGGATGGCTGATGCCGTCTCTGAACCCAAATGGTTCCTTGTCATCTGGCAACGCCTGACAATTCTGGCGCCAGATTGCCTCAACTCCATTCATGCTCTGATAGGCCCTTCTCGCCGGAGCTAGAGCTGCCTCGAGCCGCTCCGCATCAGGCGACACTGCAACGATAACAACGTGAATGTCTGAAGTTCCGAGTGGTTTCTCCCAATTCTCCGGACTGCTCTCGCCCACGTCGCCCAACTCGTTGGCCCGCGCTGCCATGCCTTGGCGAAACTCCCATGAGAAGCTGTCGAGTGATTGTTGGGGCACACCAAGCGCTTTGAATCCACAGTAGGTCAACGCAACGCTCACCCAGGTGTCTGCTAATGGGCTACTAGGATTGGCAGCGGAAGTCACAACGGTTGATACCCTATCCATCAACTCCCGGCCGGCTCGTCGATCATCGATGCGAAGCGCTATATAAGTAGCCGCATAGGGGCCAGGCCGGGGCCGCAGCACTCCGCTTTGAATGTCATCAAGCTCGAGTTTGACGTTAGTCTCTTCCGACACTGATGCGCCTCACTTTGCCGTGGCGATATTCTTCCAGAAATGTTCCAGACTCTCTGTACCACCAAAGAGCGTGGTGAAGTTCGTCGAGTCCACCATCACGATGTCGCCCGCGCGTGCTTCGTTCGGCGGCAGCCAGAGCAGGCAATTGAATTCCGTGTTACCGGCCGCAGTGAACGGATGCGGGCGATCGGGATCGATGGGCTGGCGCGCGAGCAACTGCACGGTCTTGCCGTCAGCTTCAGTCAGTGCGTAGTGCGGCAAGTGTGGATGGAAATTGAGCGTTGTCACATTATTGAGCAGGCCCAGCTTGTCGAGGTCTTTGAACGAGGTAAGCGGGGCGATATCCCTGGTGCCTTTGACCAGCGCGGGACGCAGTCCCCACTGATTCATCACCGGAATATCGAGTGCGGTCGTCAGCGATCGCGTGTATTGGCTGAAGCGCTGCTGGCGTGGCACCAGCGCATCGCCGTGATGCTTGTATTCCACCTGACGCTGCTTCAAGTCATCGGTAAAGCCCACGTCGTGATGCGGCGCGACCAGCAGGCAGGTGCCTTCGCGTTGTAGCCAACTTTTGATGGCAGCGATTTCCTCTGGCGTGGCCTCCTGTTCGGATGGCAAGTGATCCAGACCGAACACCAGCAGCGTGTCAGTGTCCGCGAGGATGCGTTCATCGATCGGTAGTTTGTATCCAGCCTGGTCTATGCGTTGGAATACAGCGACCGGATGACCGGTGACTTCTTCGGCGATTCCTTGAAAGCTCAGCGAGGAGCGGTGGAAGAGCTCAAGCGTGCCGGCGATTCCCTGGAGAAATTGGGCGGCACTCCACTCGGGCGTTTCATAGTTTGGCCAAAGCACGTTCCTTACTGCGGTCATCGTCGAAAACCGATTCTCCATCGCGGCGGGGTCACGCTGCGCTTCCCACGGATAACTCCACGACCAGTAAATGCTCAGGCGGCGTTTGCCCGGTGTGTACCTGCGGGGCACATGGCCCTGATTATAAGTCCGAGCAATCTTCGTCTCGCTCATGTCTTCTCCTTGTTAGACCCAGGCTGCTTGTACTCAAGCATGAGCCCAAACCGTCACTGCAATTGATCAAGCATCTCTGAGAATGCGTTCTTGATTTTCAAAGCCTTCTTTATTTCGTCGGCGCTGAAAAACGGATACTCGCCGTATTCCATGAAGCTCGGGCACTGGTGGTCGCGGACGAATTGTGTGAAGGCCTCCGGATTGGTTTGCCAATCCATCGGGAAACCTTCAAGATTCTCGAAGACTGTGCGGACGCCAGCCGCACCGAAGAGCGCTACGGCATCCTCTGTGTACTTGTCAAAGTCGGTATCGAAGATGCCCTGATACATGAAGTAAGTCTCGCCCTTAATTGGAAATAGCACCCACCTTAGATAATGCAGCTTAAGCGGCGCCAGGAGGTCCGGCTGTCCCGCCAAAGCCTGCTCGATGTTCTGCGCGTACTGGTGGAAAACAGGCTCGCGGCCGGGAATGATTTTCGCAATGATCGTGAATCCATAACACGCGGGGGTCTTTGGGTAGATGGGACCGTACTTACCCTGTTCCAGGTGTTCGGTCTCTTTGGGTATTGCCATTGCCTGCGGCTTGATCTCCATAGTCTGTTCTCACTTTCTGATTTGGATCACAATTACTCCTGCAAGCTCCAATTCCACAGCTATGGGTTGAACCCTTGCCGCGATGGATTGAAGAATCCTACGCGACAGAGGGATTCTTGATACTGGTACTATTGACAGGGTTATTGGCGAAAATGAGATCAAAGCTGCGGATCAAAAGGCGATAGACCCGGAAGGATGTTATTCACCAATAACTGAATTCGTGATCGATGCTCCATGTCAATGTTATCCGGAGCAACAGGACTGTACCTGTCAGAAGTTTTAGGCCTGCCGACCCTGATTAGATCAGAACAGTTGGGATGGGTTGAGCTGCATCCCGCCGGGTTCTAAGCTTCAGGGCTCAGCCAGTCCAGCTGGTGCGTCACCCGGGCCCAAGTATTCTCACGATTACTGAGGCACCCAGTGCCAAAACGACATTGCCAAGCGCATATCCAACTCCATAACTAAGCGCGGGGACTCGACTTTCAGCTGCTTCAAGAACTGCCCCGAGTGCTGGTGTTGAGGTTCCTGCGCCCGCGCACGCACCCAGCACAATTCCCGGATGCATCCGCAGTAAATAGCGACCCACGAGCATGCCAACCACGTGTGTGACGACCACCACAACAGCAGCCGAAGCAACGAGTGCCAGCCCGGATTGCTGCAATCCACGCACAAAACCTGGACCCGCTTGCATTCCTACCAGCGCTAAGAATCCATTGAGACCCAGCGAATCAAAGAGCCAGAGAGCGGGTTCTGGAACACCACCAAAGCGGGCATTCACTGAACTGAGTCGACCCAGAACCAAGCCTCCCAGTAACACGCCCACAAACATAGTCAGACTGATTTTCACACCTGCGAATGCCAGCGCCGGCAATCCAATCAACGCACCAAGAAAAATAGCAGCGGTGATGTTGGTCATGTTCGAGGCGTCGGTTTCTTGCTTAGCATATCCGAGTTCTTGCGCTAACTGCGCGATGTGTGACTCGTCACCAACTACTGAGAGAACATCGCCGGCTTCGAGTGATGTGTTCAAAGTGATTGGAAGCTCCTTACCGCTGCGCACAAGCCTTCCGAGAAACATGCCCCTGGACAGATCGTTAGTAGCGAGTTGGCCAAGCGTAGGATAGGTGGGACGTGTGACAACTATTTCCCGGTTTACAATCATAATATCCAGCAGCTGCGAATCGTAGATTTCCCGATCGAGTTGAAGTCTGTTCGCAGTGAGCAGAGCTTCACGACGGCCCCACAGAGTTATCTGATCACCCGATCGCAGTTGTTCCGTGGGAGTTGGTTTGTGTAGATCACCATTGTGCCGCAGACGCTCGATGAATACTCTGAAACCCCGGAAGTCTGCTTCAACTTCCGTCACAGTCCTTCCGTGCAAATTCGTTGGAACCTCGTAGGCCCTCGTCTCAAAGACAAACTTAGGCGACGAAACGATGAACTGCCCCTCCGCCGATCCCATTTGTTGCTCCAGTTCTTTGCAGGCTTTCCGCAGATCAACTCGCATTATCCATGGGCCAAGTCTTGTCAGAATCCAAATCACGCCAACAGTACCGATGAGATAGCAAACCGCAAAAGACACTGCAGCATTGGCAAGCAAAAGTTGACGCTGCGTTTCTGGCGCGTTCAAACCTCCAATAGCCTCACCCGCGGCCCCGAACGCTGAGGATCCGGTCATAGCGCCTGCCAATAAGCCCGCAGCCTCGCCCACATCGAAACCCATTAGCCAGACGACACAGCTAGTCAGGCCGAGCGCAGTTAGACACATGATCAGTGTCAGTACGATCTGACTCGGACCGGTCATTCGTAAGCTTTGAAAGAATTGTGGACCTGTTTGATAACCGATTGCGAAAAGGAAAAGCATGAAGAACGAGTTCTTCAGTGACTCTGAAACTGGAATGGCGAGCTGTCCCACCGCAATTCCGGCGATAAGCACACCGAGCACAGGACCGAGCTTGAAACTACCGATGCGGATGCTGCCCAAACCGTAGCCCAATGCGAGTACCAGAAACAACCCGACTTCCGGGTGTTCGCGAAGGGATCCGATTAGCCATTGCATTGACGCAACCTCTCATTTCAGAATGCTGCTCAACAACAATGCATCGTCACGATCAACCTTCCAAATCAAAATGCATTTAGGCCTTCAGCCCGAAACACTCCGCAAGCCCACTCGGTCAGTGCGCTGGTCGGCGGCTCAACACCCTCGAGCTTGTAGTTGATCTCGAGTTCCTTCCATTTGTAGCGGCCCAGTTGATGAAAGGGCAGCACCTCGACACGCTCGACATTTCCCAGGCCGGCAATGAACTTCGCGCTGTGAGCGAGATCAGAAGCGTCATCGGTCAAACCGGGCACCAATACAAAGCGGACCCACATCGGTCTCTTGCGAGCAGCCAGACGCCGGGCGAAATCGAGTGTTGGCCCAATATCCTTTCCAGTTAGGTAGCGGTGCTTTTCCGGATCCCATGACTTAATACCCAGCATCACCAGATCAATCTTGTCCAGCTCTTCGTCTGTCAGGCGTTCGCCCAGAAAGCCGTTAGTCTCTACCGTAGTATGAACTCCCATCGCCTTCGCCGCCGTGAAAAACTTAACTGCAAACCGGTCCTGCATCAGCGGCTCGCCGCCACTTAAGGTCAGTCCACCCGACATGACCTTAAGTCCATGACTGTATTTCCTAAGTTCATCTGTGGCTCGCTCGAGAGTCACCGGCATTCCGTTCGTCATATTCCAGGTGTCCGGGTTGTGGCAGTACAAGCAGCGCCATTGGCAGCCGGCAGTCCAGGCAACCAGACGCACGCCCGGACCATCGACGGTCGAGCCGGTAGTGAACGAATGCAGGAAGCCCATGTCTCCGGATTCAAGGGCTTTCTTGACTGCCGATTCCGGCACAGCGCGGCTTTGGTTTACGCGGAGCTCAAAAGGACTTCTCCCTTCAATCGGATTAGCTGTTAGCGGTTGTTCAGCGCTCATGTTGTTTGCGCTCCATGGAAAGTGCGGTTGACCACATCCAGCTGCTGCTCGCGAGTCAGCCGCACAAAGTTCACCGCATAGCCTGAAACACGGATCGTCAGGTGCGGATACTTTTCGGGATGGTCCATCGCATCCAGCAACATCTCGCGATTCAGCACATTCACATTCATGTGGAAACCAGTGGAACCGAAGAACGCGTCGAGCATTCCGCGCAGATTGATGATCCGATCATCAGCCATCCTTCCCAGACCCTCCGGAACCAAACTGGTGGTGAGCGAGATGCCGTCCGCGGCGTCACGATACGGAATCTTGGCTACCGAGGCCCCCGAGGCGTGAATACCGTGAACGTCACGCCCATGCATCGGATTGGCGCCCGGTGCAAATGGCTGGCCCTGCCGCCGGCCGTCGGGCGTGTTGCCGGTATTCTTGCCGTACACAACGTTCGAGGTGATCGTCAGAATCGATTGCGTGTGGAGGGCATTACGATAAGTGGGATATTTCCGCAGCTGGTTCATGAAAGTCGTGACCAGCCACGCTGCGAGATGGTCCACCCGATTATCGTTGTTGCCAAACTGGGGAAACTCGCCTTCCACTTTATAGTCGGTAACCAGTCCAGTGTCATCGCGAATTACTCGCACCTTTGCATAACGCATTGCGGAGAGACTGTCGGCAACCACCGACATACCAGCCATGCCGAAAGCCATCGTGCGCAGCGGAGCGTAATCGTGCAGCGCCATCTCGATCCGCTCGTACGCATACTTGTCATGCATGTAGTGAATGATGTTCATCGCGTTGACGTAAACGCCGGCGAGCCAGTCCATCATATTTTCGAACTTCTCCTGTACGTCATCGAAATCGAGGTAGTCACCCTGCACCGCACGGCTGGCCGGGCCGATCTGCTTGCCCGTTATTTCGTCGCGGCCGCCGTTGATTGCATAGAGAAGGCACTTAGCCAGGTTCGCGCGGGCGCCGAAGAACTGCATCTGCTTGCCCATCAACATTGGTGAGACGCAACAGGCAACGGCGCCGTCGTCGCCCCACGTGCGACGCATGATCTCGTCGCTTTCGAATTGAATCGAGCTGGTGTCGATCGCCACCTTCGCCGCGAAACTGCGAAATCCATCCGGCAGTCGTGGCGAATACCAGATTGTGAGATTTGGTTCCGGGGCGGGTCCGAGGTTGTAAAGTGTTTGCAGATACCGAAAGCTCATCTTCGTTACCAGGGTCCGGCCATCGTCTCCCATACCGGCTATCGATTCGGTGACCCAGGTTGGATCGCCCGCGAACAGTTCGTCGTATTCCGGCGTGCGCAAAAAGCGGACGATGCGGAGTTTGATGACGAAGTCATCTATGATCTCCTGCGCCTGTTCCTCTGTTAACCGGCCTGCCGCCAGATCACGTTGGAAGTAGACGTCGAGGAACGTCGAAGTGCGGCCCAGTGACATAGCCGCGCCATTCTGTTCTTTCACCGCGGCGAGGTAGCCGAAGTAAAGCCACTGCACCGCCTCGCGCGCGTTGGCGGCGGGAACCGAGATGTCAAAGCCATAGCCGGCCGCCATTTCCTGCAATTCCTTAAGCGAGCGAGTCTGTTCGCTGAGCTCCTCGCGATCGCGAATGACCTCGTCCGTCGACATGGCTGAGTCGAGACTGAGCCTCTCGTGCTCCTTTCGTTCAATCAGTCGGGCTACGCCATAGAGGGCAACGCGGCGGTAATCGCCAATGATGCGCCCTCGTCCATAAGCGTCAGGAAGCCCCGTCAGGATGTGCGAACTGCGGCAGCGCCTCACGTCTGCCGTATAAGCATCAAAGACTCCTTCGTTGTGCGTCTTTCGATACTTGGTGAAGGTCTCAACTACATGCGGATCGGGTTCATACCCGTAAGTCTTAAGAGCATTTAAGACCATTCGGAAACCGCCGTTCGGCATGATCGATCGCTTTAGTGGCGCTTCAGTTTGCAAACCGACGATTACTTCATGTTCGCGATCTATGTAGCCTGGGGCGTGCGAGGTGATTGAGCTGGGAATCTGCGAGATGTCGAGCACGCCTTTGCGACGCTCCTCCACAAACAATTCGTTCAGCCGAGCCCAGAGGTTCTTTGTGCGCTCCGTCGCTGGCGCGAGAAAAGACTCGTCTCCGTCGTACGGTGTGTAGTTTTGCTGGATGAAGTCGCGAACATTGATCTCCTTCTGCCATAAGCCCGGTTTGAATCCCTCCCACGAAGGACTCGGTTTTTCCCGGGTCTCACGAGCAATGGGTGTAGCCATGATGGTTCTCCTTAATTTGATATCAATCCTAGTAGCTTTCCGGTGTGCCGGGCGATCATCAGCTCCTCATTGGTAGGTATTACCCACGCCGAGACCTTACTTCGCTGCGTCGTGATCCTTGGACCACCACTCGCATTTCCTTCTTCATTGATCTCTATTCCAAGCCAACTGGATGACTCACAGATTCGGCTGCGGATCTCTGCTGAGTTCTCACCAATCCCGGCAGTGAACACGAGGCCGTCGAGCCCCCCCAAAACTATTTCTTATAGAGCAGCGCCTCAACGTCTTTAGGGGTAAGACCCTGGTTCTGAAAGAGGAATAGGACCGCGCCGGGATCAATCGTCCCTGGTCTCGTGCCCATGCACAGTCCATCCACAGCCGTGAAGCCCATCGTTGTGTCAACGCTTTTTCCCTCTTTCAGCGCACACAGACTCGCTCCACTTCCCAGATGAGCGACGATGACGCGACCGTTCGCAATTTCCGGCGCTGCCTCCGGCAAAACAGAGGAGATGTATTCGTACGACAGACCATGAAAACCGTATCGTTGCAGTCCCGCTTTACACAGATCGCGCGAAAGTGGGATCAGATCCACAACTGGTTTATGAGTTCGATGAAAGCTGGTGTCGAAGCAGGCAACCTGCGGCACATCCGGCAGACGTTCGGAGACCGCTTCGATCGCCGCGAGGTTGTAGGGTTGATGCAAAGGGGCCAGGGGAACGAGCTCATGTAACTCTGCCAGCACGCCTGGCGTTACAATTGTAGGCCTCGCAAACCGCGCTCCGCCGTGGACGACGCGATGACCAACACCCAGCACGCGCGAGCCACCGTATTTGGATTTGAGCCACGCAGCCAGCGCATCCAAGGCGTCGCGGCCATCGCGGACTGAGTCCAACTTTTCGCTCGCGAGGCGCCCGCCCTCAGCATCTTTGGCGGACAGACTCGGGGCGGTGCCAATGCCCTCAATCTGACCGCGGGCTGCCAGCCGCCAGTCACTGGCCTCCGGCCTCTGAAATACGCAGAACTTCAGACTCGATGAGCCCGCGTTAAGCACCAGTGCATAGTCGTCCATTTCAAGCTTCCTATTACGGCTTTGCTCGCCGCGCATGAGCAACCAAATTGGCGACCGCACAACTGGCAATTCGGGACCGCACACTATCGGCCCGGCTGGTGAGAATTACCGGCACTCTGGCTCCCAATACCATTCCGGCGCTGTCAGCGTTGGCCAAAAAGCTAAGCTGCTTTGCCAGGATGTTGCCGGCTTCGAGATCAGGCGCCAGCAGAATGTCGGGATCGCCGGCGACCTCTGACTTAATGCCTTTCGTTTTTGCCGCCTCTTCGCTGATCGCGTTATCGAATGCCAGCGGCCCATCCAGAATGCCGCCTTTGATCTGTCCGCGTTCGGCCATCTTGCAAAGCGCGGCAGCGTCGAGCGTGGCCAGCATCTTTGAATTGACGGTTTCGACAGCCGCGAGAATCGCGACTTTTGGTTTTTCGCAACCGAGCGAAATAGCAAGGTCAATAGCGTTCTGACAGATGTGAACCTTATCTTCCAGAGTCGGAGCAATATTGATCGCGCCGTCAGTCACAATCAGCACCTTGTGATAAGTAGGCACATCCATCAGGAAGGCGTGGCTGATTCGTCGTCCGGTGCGCAGTCCGCCATCACGGGCAACCACCGCTCCCAACAATTCGTCGGTATGCAAGCTGCCTTTCATCAACACTTCAGCCCGGCCCTCCCGAACAAGTGCCACTGCCTTGGCTGCCGCCGCGATGCTGTCGGCAACATCCACAATCTCCAGGTCGCCGAGATCGATGCCGGCCGATTTAGCGGTGGCCGCAATCTTGTCGGCAGGGCCCACGAGGATCGGCGTTATCAGCTTCTTCTGGGCAGCCTCGACCGCGCCGGATAAGGCCGTCGCTTCACATGGGTACGCGACTGCGGTGGGCACTGGTTCTAAACTGAGGCACCGTTCCAGCAGCCGCTCGTACTTTCCAGTTCCTGTTGCGGTTGCTTGTTTCATTTTCTAAACCTCCCTGGCCACTGGGGCCGTTCGCACCGCAGGTCCTGTCTCTTTCAACAGCAGAGCCAAGACGATTGCGATCGCCACGCCGTACAGCAGCGGTACAAAAGCTCCCTGGTAATGCGCCAGTTCCATTTGCGCAGCACCACCGGACGCGCGCAGCAGAATTCCCCCGAAGACGGGCCCTAACAGCGCGCTAAAAGTAAAATTCAAAAAGTTGACGACACCGGTCGCGGTGCCGCCATACTGCGGCGGGTTTGCTTCCTTGATGATCGTGTAGGGCAGCATCGCTGCTCCGGAGGCCAGACCTGCGACCAGACCGATCGTGTAAGGCGGAAAGACATCGACCTTGCCGTAGAGGATCCATGCAAGGCAGGCAAGCAGCACGACCGCCGCGCCGATAATCACCGGTTTGCGCCGCCCAATCCGATCTGAAATTAAGCCGAGTAGTGGGCAGCCAATGATCCATCCGAAGGGAACCGCGGCCGAGCGCATCACGGCTGAGCCATAATTCAATCCGTGCGCTTCCTGGAGATAACGGACGCCCCAAATCATGTCGAAGATCGTGGTCGGGATGAACAGCAGACCGGCGATCAGGCCGCACAAGATCGATTGCGGATTCCTGAAGACTGCGCCAAAGGCCTTCGCACTCGTCTTCAACCATCCCGCAGGTTGTTCGGCTGCTTCTTCTTTCGGTATAAGAAAAAAAAGGACAATGCCGATCAGTAGACCGGCAATGCCCATGCCTATCCAAAAATGGTTCCAGGCAACGCCGAGGCCGATGAGCGGGCCGACGACAAATTGCCCGGCTGAGCCACCCGCCATGCCAAACATCTGCGTGGCGCCGATCAGAGTTGCAGCTTGCGAAGCGGGGAAGTTTTTGGTGGCGATATAGATTGCTCCCACCAAAGCAAAGACTCCACCGGCGCCTTGCAGGAACCTGCCAATGCTTGCAGCTTGGGTACTTCCGCTGGCAAACAACAGCGCCCCGATCCCCACTGTTATCGCAGCGAAGGGCAACAGGGAGCGCGGTCCCAGACGGTCCATGGCCGCGCCGGCAACCAGACTGAACGGAGAATAGCCGTAGTAGAAGAGGCCGACGATTGAGGCCACGGCCATCGCACTGAGACCGAATGCGTCTGACAACTGTGGCATCATCACAGCCGGCGCTGAGCGCATTGCGTATTGGTAAAAGTAGAAGACGGCCGTCAGTAACCAGGAAACAGTTGCCACTCTGAGGCGTGTAGACCTGTCGACCTTAGTTACTGAACGTATGGTGGCTTGCGCCATTGTTGTTTTACCCTCAAACCAAGCCCATCCAAATGTTCCTGAACCGATCAAAAAGCAAGGACCGTCTGGAGCATCGGAACCCAGCCGGCCATTCCCGCGGTGTACGGAGTAAAGGCTCCGCTATAAGGAGATTTGTTAACCCGCATCACCTCGCCGGTCATCCACAAACGCTCGGTCGGTAGGAAATACCACTTGAAACCACCGCCATACTCGTAAGGGTTGGCGAATTGTCCGAAAACTTTTGAGCCGCGGACATACAGCAGCAGCTTCTGTGGGACGACAAATTTGCCTGTCGACAACTCAAAGCCGTGGTCGAATGTGGATGCGAGGGGAAGCGGCCCGTCGGCTTCGAAGTGGCTTAGCCAGCGAAAGTAGTATTGCCCGTTGACCGAAAAACCGCTCTTTTTGAGGCCGCCGTCGATCGCCCACATTTTGTAAGTAGCTTTTTGGACGGTCACACCCGGAGCAAACGCCCCGGTCGAGAAGGCAAGCACGCCATCGGAATTGTAAATTGAAGTGTTGTCGGGACTTGACTGGTCGGTATCTGAAAAGCGGTCTTCACGGGATCTCGTAAAACTGGTCCCAATCCGAATGCGAGTCTTTTTGGAGGCGAAATAATCGTCGTACATCTGGCGCGATTTGCCGGACTCCGAGAAGGCTCCCAGCGGCTCCCACCAGACACTGCCGGATAGCAGCAGATGTGTATCGATCTTGTTTGCGCTGATGTTCAAAGTATTCGTTCGCCCAGACGCCCTGGGTAAAGCCGGGGCGAAAGAAGTTGTCCGCCATGCTCCTGTCAATTGTTTGAAAGAATGGGAACGTGCCAACCAGTGATCGGCTGCCTGGAACGCCCGTGTAACCTCCCGTGACCGTGAGCGCTTTATTGAATCGCCAGCCAATGTTTCCGGCTACGACGATCGAGGCGGCCCCGGCGGAAGTCCAGACGGTGAGGCTATATTGCAGCTTCTTGGAGAACATGTAGCCGGCCAGGATGAACATCGAGCGGTTCACGGTTATATCGTTGCGTGTATGCACTTCGCGGACAATGCCCAGATGGTCGGTGAAGGTATCGTTGCTGTTTTTCGTGTTGAGGTATCGGAGCTGGGTATTGACGTTGAACCTCAGCAGGAACGGTACGTTCGCATCGTCGGGATTTTTCCAGAGAACTATTCCATCCTGATAATGATCGTCATCGGTTGATTTCGCTTGAGCCGGGGAAACGGACGACGACGGCATTGAAGCCCCGGGTGCCGCCGTCGACGGCGCTGGAGCGTCCGCTCCTGGCGCCGGGCCCGGTGACAACACCGTGCGGGACCCATCCGCGACCGGGAGGGCGTCAAGCCGCCGCTGCATACGGTCGACCAGTTCCAGCAGTGCCTTCTGGTTCTCCTCCATCTTGCGAAGTTGTTCTCGAACGGCGGCGTTCTCGGCCTTCACGGCCGCCACGTCGTTCCCCAGGTCGCTTGGTTTGGATTCGTCAGCATCAACTTTTTTCTCCGGATTACTTAAACTGGGTCCCTGAGTCGCAGCGATTCCGTTATTCGCGCTGGCTGGCTTGGTTGGAGATTGTCCATAGGCAGGAGTCGTGAACAACGACACTGACGTGTACGCCAATGCGATTGCGAGTCTGACGTATGCGCGCCGCCTCAACATGAAAAGGCTTCCTTCTACCAACCACGGGGTCTGCACAAAAAGTGTTTAGACGTTAGAGCGGGGGAAAGCCCGCCTTCCCGACCTCGAGACTCTCAAACTCCTCGATGGCTTTACGTTGAAAGCCTGTGGCGATGAGCACCACCTCAACGCTAGTCAGCTCGGGGTCAGGAAGGCGGGCTTGCCCCCGCTCTGGTATTTTTTCTGCACGGCATACCTCACCGCACTTTGAGTTCGATCGATTCTCGTTCGATCAACAGAGGACCACAGACT
>WNGI01001179.1_pt1 | contig 21286 bp, 22 predicted proteins | sample 5400621 | NCBI WGS metagenome assembly WNGI01 (sample SAMN13153374, study PRJNA577476) | soil metagenome | isolation source: 20 cm soil or saprolite under Garry oak tree replicate 1 | place: USA:California | collected 2016-06-15
GCCGCCATCGTCTCGGGGCTCGCGCCGGGCAGGTTGGCGTTCACCGAGATAGTGGGGAAATCCACCGTCGGCAGATCGCTGACGGGCAAACGCCGGTAGGCGACACTGCCGAAGAATAGAATGCCGAGCATGACGAGCGCCGTCATCACCGGGCGCCGGATAAAGAGCGCCGTCATCGTGGTACGCCCTTAATTGTCACCTTCGAGCCCGGGATGAGCCGCGACTGCCCATCGACGACGACGCGCTCTCCCTCGCGCAGGCCGCTGGCGATGATCGAGAGAGTGTCGACGGTTCGCGCAACCTGAACGGGCCGTTGCCTGGCCGTGAGGGTGGAATCGATGGTGTAGACGTAGGTGCCCTGCTGTCCCGTCATGACCGCCGGTGCCGGCAACGTCAGCGCGTTCGGATCGACATACAGTTGCAGCGCAACGCTCATGTACTGTCCCGGCCATATAGTCGCTTCGGGATTACTGAATCTGGCCTTGAGTAGAACGGTTCCGGAAGTGGAATCGACGTTATTATCGACGAAGGCGAGGGAGCCGTCGATCGGAATGCCCGTGCCTTCAGACGGCGTGGCGCGAACCTGCAGTGCGTTCCCACTGCGATAGTAACGCTGGATGTCGGGGAACTGGCTCTGCGGAACTGAGAAGCGAACCAGGATTGGCTGGATCTGATTGATCACCACGAGCGGTGGGTCGCTATTCGCTTTCACCAGATTTCCCATGCGTACGAGGAGGCTGCCGGTCCTGCCGGAGATCGGCGCGCGGATCGTACAGTTTGCGACGTCGAGCGCTGCCTTTTGTACAGTTGCGCGGTCCGCGGCAACAGTCGCCGTCGCCGACGCCGCAGTCGCTTCCGCCTGATCCGCTTGCGAGCTGGTGACGTAACCTTCCTTCACCAGCGCAGCGTAGCGCGTCGCGTCGCGGCGGGCGTTCGTAGCAGTAGCTACGTCACGTGCGAGCTGAGCCCGCGCCTGATTGAGAACGGCGATGTATGGTCGCGCATCGATCTGGAAGAGGACTTGGCCGGCCTGCACCGCCTGGCCCTCCGAGAAATTCACCCGCTGGAGAATCCCATTGACCTGAGCCTGCACGGCGACGGTCTGCATTGGCTCGGCTACTCCGTTCGCCGTCACGACGTACGGAACGATGGCGCGTCGTACGGTCGTAACTGCCACGGGAACTTTGGGCTGCCGTGGCGGATCATTTTTCGAGCAGGCGACAATCGCAGCAATCGAGAGCGTCAGCCCGGCCGGCGTCCGGTTTCGTGCTCTCACTTGGTATTACCAGGGCCTGGAAGTTGACGCGCCGTGGAGTCTGCGGAAAATGGGAACGGCGTGTCACCGTGTACTCCGAGAACGCCGGCGTCACGAGCTAGTTGCGCCAGCGATGTGTACCACTGCCAGCGGGACTGAACCTGCTGCGCTCTAGCGTTGGCGAGGGCAGACTGCGCCGTCAGCAAATCGATGATGCTGCCCACGCCCTCGCGATAGCGCCCGGCGGCGACCTGCGCCGATTGTTGGGCGCTCGCCAACAGATCGTCAGCTGTCGCGACTCGTTGCTGTGCGGTTTGCAGGGCGTAGTAGGAAACGAAGACCTGCGTCACGACGTTCTGACGCGTCAGGTCGGCCAGCGCGGAAGTTGCCTCAGCCTGCGCCCGCGCCGCGGCGACGTCGTACTGGCGGGAAAAGCCGTTGAAGATCGGAATGGACAGTCCAACCGTCACAGAGTACGAAGGTCCGGCGAAGGTAGAGGGGCTGGTATAAGTACGCGCGCCATTGCCTCCAAGAGTCAGGGAGGGAAGTTCGGCGGCGCGGGCAACGCGCACTTGGGAGAACGCCGCGGCTGCCTGCGCTCGGGCGGCTGCGAGATCGGGCCTGTTGCGCAACGCGTCGTTGATGATGCTGTCCACACTCAGAGTCAGCGTACGCACGGGTATCGCACCGGCGAGCGGCTCGAGCTCGAATTCGAGATTGGCGGGGAGTCCAAGCGCTGCCGCGAGTGAGCCGCGCGCAGCCTGAAGATTTCCCTGGATCGTTTCCAGATTCAGTTGCTCTTGAGAAAGCGCGGTGCGCGCCTGCAGCACGTCGGCGATAGTGGCCAGACCGACGCGGTTGCGCTGCTGCGCGGCGTTGAGATTTGCCTGCGCTTCGGCAACGACCGACCTCTGGGCGAACAGCAGCGCCGTCGTCGCCATGTAGTTGAAGTAGGCGACTTCCGCCTGTAGAACGGTATTCTGGATCGTCGCGTTATGCGTGAGATTGGCGGCGAACAGGTTCTGGCGTGCTCGCTCGACCGAGCCGGCACGACCACCAAAATCCAGCAGCAAGTAGTTGAGCGAAATCGAAGGTCCGTACTCCGTTCGAATTCCCGCCGGACGCGCGTTGGTTGACGGCGACTTGATCCGAGACAGGTTCGTCGAGCCGTTCAAGGTCGGGAAATACTGGCCACGCGCCGAGCCGAGGACGTTAGCCGCCACGCGAGCCTGCGACCACGAAGCGCGCGTCGCCGGATTGTTCCGCAAAGCGAGATCGACCACGTCCGCGAGTGAGAGCTGTCTAATACGCTGTTGCAGATCGGGCGGGAGCACATTGGCCGGTGCGGAAGTCACCAACGATTCCGGTTTGACCGCGCCCGGTGGCGGCGTCCAGGGGACGCTCGGAGCAGGAGATGTCCCGGCTACGCCACTCACTCGCGGCGGATTAGCGCACGCCGAAGCGACGGCGGCCACGGAGATGCAAATGACGTGGAGAACTCTGGTGGTATGCGACATTATTCCCAATACGCTGTTCGCGGCCGATCTGCTGGCAAGTAACGAAGGTTTTGTATAGCGGCTCCGTGCACTACATTTGGCGATTCGTTTCGACGTCAGGAGTCAATGACGAAGTATAAGTTCGCGAAAATCCCGGTGCGCGGCGAAGGGATCGGTTACAAGAACGGGGCGCTCAGCGTTCCCGACAATCCGATCATTCCATTCGTGGAAGGCGATGGCACTGGTCCGGACATCTGGCGCGCGTCAGTTCGCGTCTTTGACGCAGCCGTTGAGCGCGCATACAAGGGTGACCGCAAGATCGCCTGGATGGAGGTCTTCGCCGGCGAGAAGTCCTTCAAGCAATTCAAGGACTGGCTGCCGCAGGAAACGATCGACGCAATGCAGGAATATCGGGTTTCGATCAAAGGACCGCTCACCACGCCGGTCGGTGGAGGCATTCGCTCGCTCAACGTAACCCTCAGGCAGATGCTGGATCTCTACGCCTGCATTCGTCCGGTTCGTTACTTCGAGGGTGTCGGCGCGCCCGTGAAGGAGCCCGAAAAAGTGGACGTCGTAATTTTCCGCGAGAACACGGAAGACGTCTACGCTGGAATCGAGTGGAAAGCAGGCTCCCCCGAAGCGGAGAAGATCTCGAGCTATCTGCGTGAAGAGTTCAAGAGCGAGATCCGGGAGAAGTCGGCCATTGGCATCAAGCCGATGTCGGAATTTGGGTCGAAACGCCTCGTCGAGATGGCAATCCGGTACGCGATCGCCAAGTGCCGGGAGTCGGTGACCCTCGTGCACAAAGGCAACATCATGAAGTTCACCGAAGGAGCCTTTCGCGATTGGGGTTATGAAGTCGCCCGCGAGAAATTCCCGGAAGACACCACCACCGAGGCCGAACTGGCCAAGGGAGGGCCAACGGCGCGCGCCGACGCAGTCGTGATGCGCGACCGGATAGCCGATTCGATGTTTCAGCAGCTATTGCTGCGTCCGGCGGAGTATTCGGTTATTGCTACGCCCAATCTCAACGGCGACTACCTCTCCGATGCAGCGGCGGCGCAAGTCGGCGGGCTCGGCATCGCTCCTGGCGGCAACGTCGGGGACGGAGTGGCCGTATTTGAGGCAACCCACGGAACCGCGCCCAAGTACGCCAATCTCGACAAGATCAACCCGGGAAGCGTGATTCTTTCCGGCGTGATGATGTTCGAGTATCTGGGCTGGAACGAAGTCGCCACGCTGATCATCAACGGAATGGAGAACGCTATCAAGTCGAAGCGAGTCACCTACGACCTCGCCCGCCAAATGCCGGGGGCCACCGAGATTTCGACTTCGGCTTTTGGTGATCAGGTGATTGCCGGGATGAAGAGCTAGGCTGGTGGTCAGCGTCAGCATCAACTCGGCGAATCCGGCGGAAATCGGAACCGCTCTCCTCGTGGTCGCGCTCCCGGAAAATCCGGTGGTAGGCGGGTTGGGTGACTTAGACGCGATAGTGCAGGGCGCGCTCACTCGCTCGATCGAGATGAAGGACTTTCGTGGCTCGAGGGACGAGACTCTTCACCTCAGCGGCGTCGCGAAGGGCCCGAGACGGTTGTTGCTCATCGGAATGGGCGCTGTGACTGATCGACGAGCTTCGTTGCGCCGAGCCGCCACGCTGGCGGGGCGAAACGCGCACCGACTAGGCGTCGGCGACATGGCGTGGTATTCGGACCAAATCTCGCCAGAGGAAATCGAAGCTATCACGGTTGGTCTGATCGCCGGATCGTGGGAATACGCGGATCTGAAATCGCCGGTACCGGAAGCCGAGCGCAAGAAACCACTCGAACGAGCGGTGATTCTCACCAGCAACACCGACGACAGCCGCCGAGGACTGTCGGGCGGACAGGCGATCGGTGAAGGGCAGAGCCTGGCGCGGCGGCTGGCAATGATGCCGGGGAACCTCTGCACTCCGGAATATCTGGCGCAGACGGCCGCTGACATCGCGAAGCGATACTCGATGGGGATTACGGTGCTCGGTCGCCGCGAGATGGAAGCCGAGAAAATGGGCTCCTTCCTCGCCGTCGCTCAGGGTACGCCACAGGATCCAAAGCTCATCGCGCTCGAGTACAAGCGCGGGAAGCCGAACGCTAAACCGGTGGTCCTGGTCGGAAAGGGTCTGTGTTTCGACAGCGGTGGCATCTCCATAAAACCCGCCCAGGGCATGGAGTTCATGAAGTTCGATATGTGCGGCGCCGCGGCCGTGCTCGGCGCTTTCGAGGCGCTCGGGCGGATGCAACCCGGTGTGAATGTCGTTGGAATCATCGGGGCTACGACGAATATGCCCTCCGGCACGGCTATGAATCCGGGCGACGTGGTAAAGGCGCAGAACGGCAAGTCGATCGAGATCATCAACACCGATGCGGAAGGCCGGCTCGTTCTCGCCGACTGTCTTTCATACGCCAAACGGTTCGATCCGGATGTCGTGATCGACGCAGCCACGCTCACGGGTGCGTGCGTGATAGCGCTGGGTCACAGCGCGACCGGCGTGTTCTCCGGCGACGATACGCTGATCGCGGAGATCCTCGCCGCGGGGAAGCGTGCGGGTGAGCCGGGCTGGCCGTTGCCGCTGTGGGACGAATACAAGGACCTGATCAAATCCGACGTGGCCGACGTGAAGAACTCGGGCGGCCGACCGGCGGGCGCCGTTACTGCGGCGATGTTTCTTAAGGAATTCGCCGAAGGCTATGCGTGGGCTCACCTCGACATCGCGGGCACCGCCTACTCCGAGACCGACCTCGTTACGATTCCAAAGGGACCGACCGGTGTGCCGATGGGTACCTTCATCGAGTTCGTACGCGGGAGAGTTCGCTGAACGTAGTCGTCGGGCCTGTGCGCATCTCAGCCCGCCTCGGCGCAGTCGCCGGGGCGCTTTTGTACATGGCCGCTTTTTCCGCCGATGCTCAGGTGGTACCGCCGCCGGCGAGCGAAATCCCGATCCCAGTCAAGCCGAAAACGGATTCGGGTCCCGATAGCGCGCGCATCAAGACTGACACGATCAAACCTCCGATCGGCCGATTCGCGGATCCGGCGCTTTACGAAATCGGTCCCCAATACGAATGGAACCGCGCGCAGCTTTTTGCCACCGGTGGGTTGACCGTTATCGATGTGCTCGATCGTATCCCAGGCGTCACCACGTTCAGGTCAGGGTGGCTCGCCACGCCCCAGACCGCTACTTACGGCGGTGATTTCCGGCGGGTGAGAGTTTTTTACGACGGGATCGAGATCGATGATCTCGATAGCCGCACTGGCGGAGTGCTCGACCTGTCAACGGTACAGCTCTGGTCGCTAGAGCATCTCAGCATCGAGCGGAGCGCGAGCGAGCTGCGAATCCACATGCGCACCTGGCGCGTCGAGAACACCGATCCGTACACGCGAGTGGATGTCGCGACCGGGAATGAGGACACGAATCTCTATCGCGGATTTTATGGCAAGCGACTCGACAACGGTGGCGCGATCCAGTTCGCGGGTCAGCAGTTTGGTGTGACAAGCAGCCGCTTCGCCGGCGGCGGGGATGCGCTCTCGTTGTTGAGTCGCATCGGAATCGCCAAGAAAAGCTGGAGTTTCGATGGCTTCATCATTCGTCATCACGCTACGCGGAACATCCAGCGCCCAATTGTGGGACGACCCCCCGTTCTGGCGCTTGACGGAACACACACCGATGCCTATCTCCGCGCCGCCGTCGGGCGCACAGACGGCGGGCCATGGGCGCAGGTCAGTGTAGCGTCGTTGGCATTTGGGGGAACGACGTCACCCGACAGAAGCACTTCGGCGGGCGTGCTTTCCGACACACTCGAGAGACGAGGCTCCGAAACTCAGTACAACCTGAATGCCGGATACACACTCGGGCCCGCGCGTGTTGAATTTCAGGATCGCCTTCGCGCGCTCGCCGGCTCGACCTACAATGGCGTCAGCGGACGACTCGACCTCGTCACGCCATTCGGGGTGCTGAACGGTTTCGTGGAGCACGATGGGTTTCAAAGGTCAACCAACGCCGACGTCGGCATTCGTGTGCAGCCGCTTCCATTCATTGCAGTATCAGGATCGATCGCGCAATCAGTCCCCAGCGGTGCGGGCACAAGCGGACTCACCACTACATCGGCGCGCGGCGAAATCGGACTCAAGCTGTTCGGCCCCTGGGTTTCCGGCGGAGTGATCACGACGGATAGGACCTCCGGCTTGGCCCCGGTTGTCTACGACACGCTCTTGCTGCCAACGGCCTCCGGCAGAATCTCGGCAAGGACCGCTTCGATCCGCGGTCCCATTCGCGGCGGCTTCGGCGTCGATGCGTGGATTACTCAGTGGGAGGATAGTGGGCCCTACCGCCCGAAGTACGAGAGTCGTTCCGAGATCAACTACTCAAATAACTTCCTCAAGCGATTTCCGAGAGGAGATTTCGAAATCCGAGCATCCGGAGTCTACGAGTATCGCGGACATGTTCTTTTTCCATTGAGCGCTGGAGACGTCGAAACCGGCGTCGCCAAGACGGTCTCGGCGCTGCTCGAGATTCGGATCATGCGGGCGGTGTTGAGCTACCAACAGCGAAACATTCTTGCTTATCAGTACCAGATCGTCCCGGGGTTCGACATGCCTCGCGTGCTCGCGATCTATGGTGTCAGATGGGATTTCTGGAATTGACAAACTCCTTGTCGCGCCGTAGGATAGCCCACCTCACATGATATCCAGCATGACCGGCTTCGGCGCCGCGGAAGGCGCAGTAGGTGACGCTCGCGCCAGCGTCGAGGTCAGGACTGTCAATCACCGCTTCTTCAGCCCCAACCTCAAGCTGCCGGCGTCTTTCGCGCGCTGGGAAGGAGAGATCCGGGAGATTCTGCGCCAGAAAATCGCACGCGGGCATGTCGCGCTAACCGCGCGCGTGGATCGCGGTGCGACCGGTGGTCAGGTCATCGACGAGGTGCGGCTGGCTCAGTACGCGGCGACTCTCAAGGACCTGCAAAAGAAGCACGGGCTCGGCGGCGACGTCGATCTTGCCACCGTGCTACGACTCCCTGATGTCGTGACCTCGCCGAGCGAGGAGATGGATTCGGGTGCGGGGGAAGCGTTGGCCACAATCGTGAACAAGGCCGTCGACAACCTGATCATCATGCGACGAGCGGAAGGAGCTCAACTCGCTGCATTCCTGCTCGAGCGCGTGGCGGCGGTGGAGACGAGACTCGCCAGAATCGAGACCCGCGCGCCGATCCGCAGCGTATCGCCCAGGAAATTGCCATTCTCGCCGACAAGCTCGACGTCGCCGAAGAACTCGATCGGTTCCGTTCGCATCTCGCCGCGTTTCGGGAGACGGCGCGCTCCCAGACGGCGGATCCGGTTGGAAAGCGACTCGGGTTCATTCTGCAGGAGATGGTGCGCGAGGCCAACACGATTGGCAGCAAGGCGAGCGACGCTCAGATCCAGGAAGACGTGATCGCGACGAAGGAAGAGCTCGAGCGCATTCGCGAGCAGGTCGAGAATCTAGAGTAATGCCGTTCCCGATCATTCTGTCTTCACCCTCCGGAGGCGGGAAAACGACGATCGCGCACAAGCTGTTGGCGATGAGAGCGGATGTCGGCTACTCAGTCTCCTGTACGACGCGACCTCCGAGGCAGGGGGAGATCGATGGCAGGGATTATCATTTTCTCTCGACAGAGGAGTTCAAGCGTGGTCAGAAAGCGAGAGACTTCGCGGAATCGGCGGAGGTGCACGGCCACTTGTACGGGACGCTGAGAAAGGAGGTCGATCGGGTCCTCTCGTCCGGACGGCACGTGATCATGGACATCGATGTCCAGGGGACCAGGCAGTTCGCCCACGCGTTCCCCGAGTCAGTTCTCATCTTCATCCTCCCGCCTTCGGCCGATGTGCTGGTGAACCGGCTCAAGTCTCGCGGCACCGAAGATCCCAAATCGCTGATTCGCAGGTTCAAGAGTGCCAAAGACGAGCTAAAGGCGATAGATTTGTATCAGTACGTAATCGTCAACGACGATATCGAGTCCGCCGTCGCGGCGGTGTCGAGCATCATCGAAGCAGAGGAGTTGAAGGGCTCCCGCAATGGGCGATTAGAGGGACGCGTTGAAGGTCTGCTGAACGGAATTCAGCGCGCGATCGATCAATACTCAAAGAGGAAGTAATGCAGGTATTCATTCCGAACGAAGTCGCGAAGCACGCGACGAACAAGTATCTGGGAGTTCTCGTCGCGGCGAAGTACGCGCGCGTCCTCAATGAATTCCCGCGCGACCGCTCGGCACCAGGCGAGAAGAAGCTTACGACACGGGCACTCGAGGAGCTTACAGACGGCGAGGTCGAGTACCGCGTGGTTCCGCGCCGCCGCACGGAGTAGTTACCGCGCGTCCTTTCGCGGGCAGTCGGATCCTCCTCGGCATCACCGGGGGCATCGCCAGCTACAAGTCAGTGTGGCTGGCGCGTTTGCTTACACAGGCAGGAGCTGAGGTCGATGTCGTAATGACTCGCGGCGCCCGCGAGTTCGTTGGACCCATCACCTTCGAGGCCGTTACGGGTCGGCCCGTTCACACGGAGATTTTCGGGCCGGGCCACGCGCTCGACCACATCCGTCTCGCACGCGAGGCAAACGTCATCGTCGTCGCGCCGGCGACGGCGGATTTCGTCGGACGCGCCGCTCACGGGCTTGCAGACGATTTGCTCACAGCGATTCTACTCGCTGCGGAATCGAAAGTGCTGCTTGTTCCGGCTATGAACGACAGGATGTGGTCCCACGCGCAGACAAGGCGCAACGTCACGCAGGCGCGGTCTCTCGGGTACGAGATTCTCGAGCCGGCGGAAGGTCCGCTGGCGATTGGCGAGGGAAGCGGACAAGGACGGATGCGTGAGCCCGAAGAAATCATGAGCCACGTCGCCCGCTTGCTCGAGGGCGAGTCTTCGCTAAGGGGCAAGCAGATAGTTGTCACCGCCGGCGCTACGCGCGAGGCGATCGACCCCGTACGATTCATCTCGAATCACAGCAGCGGCAAGATGGGAGTGGCGCTGGCGCGCGCTGCGTGGCGGCGTGGCGGCGATGTCACGCTGATCACGGGGCACGTCGACATTCCGATTCCATCGGAAATCCCGACGATGAAGACCGGAACCGTTGAAGAGATGTCGCGCGCAGTGAGCGAGAAGCTCCCGACCGCCGACGTCCTGATCATGGCGGCGGCGCCAGCCGATTTCCGCCCAGCCGCCCCGGCAAGTGAAAAGATCAAGAAGGGACGCTCGACGCCCAAGATCGAACTGGAGCCAACGGAAGACATCCTCAAGTCCACGTTATCCAAACGTAAGAAAAAAAGTTTGATTGTCGGATTCGCTCTCGAAACCACCGACGGGATCAGGAACGCCAGGGAAAAACTCAAATCCAAGGATTTGGACCTCGTCGTGCTAAACGATGCGAAGGAGCCAGGAGCGGGTTTCGGCGTCGATACGAATCGCGTTACCGTCATCGGCCGCAACGGCAAGCAGGAAGAGCTGGAGCTAATGTCGAAAACCGATCTGGCGGAAGTCCTGCTTGATCGCGTCGAACAGGAGCTCAGTGGACGCTAGGACAATGCTGCGGCGCTATCTCGAGCAGCGTCGCGAGCTCGGAGAGTCGGAGCTCGTTCTCGACAACCTGCACGTCGATGAAGTGATGCGCTTGCTAGGCGCGGCAGGTCGGGCCACCGCCTCGACAAAAGCAAGGCCAAGTCTGCGCGAGCTGGCCAGCGCCGTGTCGAGCGAGGACGTACAAGACTGGCGCACGTCGCTTCGTGATGCTGGCGTGAATGTTGACGCCCCGATTGCCAGCGCGAAATCTCCCGCGCCAGTAACAACTGCCGAAACCACGACCGAGATGGCGTTCAAGAAAGGAATTGTCGTTGCTCCTGAGGAAGCGGAGCTAATTCCCAGCGCGATCGAGAAACTCGATTCGCTCGACGAGCTTGCCCGCAAGGTGAAGCGCTGCACGCGGTGCCCGCTCTACGAAACGGCGACTAATCCTGTCCCCGGAGAAGGAAACCCAAAGGCGGAGTTCGTGTGCGTTGGCGAAGCGCCGGGTGCCAAGGAAGACGAGACCGGTCGGCCTTTCGTAGGGCAAGCCGGTCAACTTCTCACGAAAATTCTCGCCGCGGTGAACCTTACTCGTGAGCAAGTGTTCATCTGCAACGTGCTCAAGCACCGACCGCCGGGGAACAGAAATCCGCGTCCGGAAGAAGTCGAAGCATGCAGTCCATACCTGATCCGGCAACTTGAGCTGATCAAGCCAAAAGTGATAGTTGCTTTTGGAACCTTCGCTGCCCAAACTCTCCTAAACACAAAAACTCCGCTCGGTCAGCTCCGTGGGCTAGTCCACAAGTACCACGGCATACCGCTGGTCGTCACTTATCACCCCGCGGCACTGCTGCGAAATCCGGCCTGGAAACGGCCTACCTGGGAAGATGTCAAGCTCGCCCGTAGAGTTCTCGATAGCAGCGCCCGTTCGTGACCCGTACAAGGATCGCCGACCGCCCTACTCCGAAGATGCGGAGCAGGCGGTTCTGTCGGCGATGCTCATGGATCCGGATGCGATTCTCCGCGCTACCGAGTTCCTCGACGATACGATGTTCTATCGCGAGGGCCACCGGCGGATATACCGCGCCATGCTTGGCCTGTCGGAGCGAGGCGATGTTGTAGATCCTCTCACGTTGTCGGAGGAGCTGGCTCGATCCGGCTCGCTGGAATCGAGCGGTGGCAAGGATTACATCGGATTCCTCGTCGACGCCGTTCCGACCGCCGCCAATGTCGAGTATCACGCCAAGATCGTCCGCGAGAAAGCGCTCAGGCGCCGACTGATCGAAGTTTCCACCGCGATCGTCGCCGAGGCATTCGAGTCCGGATCGCCTGCTACCGAGCTGCTTGACGAGGCAGAGCACAAGATCTTCGAGGTCAACCAGAGCAGGGGCGCGGAAGGATTCACGCGCATCAAGGAGCTGCTTTGGCCGACCATGGAACGAATCGAAGAGATTCAACGTGGCGGCGGATCGATTACGGGTGTTGCCAGCGGCTTCAAGGATCTGGACGAGCTGACGGCAGGTTTTCAGCCATCTGACCTCGTGATCATTGCCGCCCGGCCATCAATGGGAAAAACCGCCTTCGTGCTCAACATCGCGCAGAACGCCGCGCTCGATAACAATGTTCCGGTGGCATTTTTCTCACTCGAAATGAGCAAGGAGCAGCTTGTTCAGCGCTTGCTCACTTCCGAAGGCCGCGTTGATGCACAGAGGCTGCGCAAAGGAAGGCTGCACGACGATGAGTTCGTGCGTCTTGGACGAGCCGCCGGAATTCTCAGCCATGCGCCGATCTGGATCGACGATACGCCGGCGATGACGTTGCTCGAGCTAAGATCCAAGGCCCGTCGCCTCAAGATGGAAAACAACATCGGAATGGTGGTGCTCGATTATCTCCAACTGATGCAGGGACCAACGAACACCGAGAGCCGGCAGCAGGAGATCAGCTACATATCACGCTCATTGAAGGCTCTCGCCCGCGAGCTCCGAATTCCCGTCGTCGCCCTGTCGCAGCTTTCGCGCGCCCCGGAGCAGCGTACCGGAGAGAACAAGCGGCCGCAGCTCTCGGACCTTCGCGAGTCCGGCGCGATCGAGCAGGATGCAGATCTGGTCATGTTCATCTACCGCCAGGAGATGTACGAAGGGCCGACCGACAAGGACGGCAACTCGCTCGAGGGCCGGGCTGAGATCATTATCGGCAAGCAGCGCAACGGTCCGACGGGATTCGTGAATCTCTACTTCAACAAGACCTACACGCGCTTCGAGCATCTATCGCCCCGTCTGGCGCCTCAGTGAGTCCAAAGGCAAAAACGGTGTATCGCTGCACGAACTGCGGCGCCGATCATCCCAAGTGGGCGGGCCGCTGCGATGTGTGCGGCGAATGGAATTCGCTGGTTGAGGAGATGGCAGCTCCCCGAGCGTCGGCTACAGCATCGGGCCGTCGCGTCCAGGGTCAGAAATCACTCGCCGAGGGCGGAAGTGTGGCGCCGACTCCCCGCCTCCGCGACATCAAGAGCTCCGCGGGTCGCCGCCTCAAAACCGGTATCAAGGAATTCGATTTCGTACTCGGTGGCGGAATCGTCCCCGGTTCGATGGTTCTCGTCGGTGGCGAACCGGGGATCGGGAAGTCGACGCTGCTCCTCCAGGTGGCGGGTCGACTACAGGAGCTCGGTCACTCGACTCTATATGTCTCCGGAGAAGAATCAGCGCTCCAGGTAAAGCTGCGCGCCGAGCGTCTGCACGGATCCGCTGAAGACGTCGCGCTGCTGAACGAGACGCTGCTCGAGACGATCATCGCCACTGCCGGCTCTCAGCGACTCGACGCAATAGTCGTCGACTCCATTCAAACGGTCTTCACCAGTGACCTGGAGGGCGCGCCCGGCAATGTCGGACAGGTGAGAGAATGCGCCGCGCGACTGATGCGATTTGCCAAGGAGACTGAGACCGCGGTCTTCGCCGTCGGACACGTCACCAAAGGTGGAGGCATCGCCGGCCCGAAGACGCTCGAGCATATTGTTGACACGGTGCTGTACTTCGAGGGCGAGGGCATGCTCGAGCATCGTGTGCTCCGCGCGACCAAGAACCGATTCGGCAGCGTCGATGAGATCGGAGTTTTCAGGATGACGGAGGAAGGTCTCATCGCCGTCGAGAATCCCTCCGAGCTCTTCCTCGGCGATAGGCTGCACAATGCATCCGGCAGCGCGGTGACGGCGCTGCTCGAGGGCACCCGCCCGGTGCTGATCGAGATTCAGGGACTCGCCGCGAAGGCGGGATACGGAACGCCACAGCGGGTGAGCACCGGCTACGACGCGCGTCGTCTGGCGCTCTTGTTGGCTGTGCTCGACAAACGGGCAGGCCTATCTTTCTCGCAGCTCGATGTGTTCCTCAACGTGGTGGGAGGAGTGCGAATGCAGGAGCCCGCCGGTGATCTTGCCGTAGCAAGTGCCCTGGCTTCGAGCGTGTACGATCGTCCGGTCGCGAGCTCCGCGATCTTTCTCGGCGAGGTAGGACTCGGCGGCGAGATCAGACCTGTATCCCAGACTGAGCGCCGCCTTGGCGAGGCCGCGAAAATGGGAATGACGACCGCCTACATGGCCGAGCGCGGAATTCCCAAGCGCGGCGCACGGGGCATTGAGATAGTCGGCGTGCGAACTGTCAACGACCTTTTCCGCCAGCTGTTCCACGGCTAGAATGGCTCCCGCTTCCCGCTAAATGAAACGCGACGTCGGTGTAATCATCGTCGCCGCTGGCAGCGGGTCGCGCACCGGCTCACAAGAGCTGAAACAGTTTCGGTGGGTCGCGGGCAAGCCGATGTTGCTCCATAGCATTCAGACATTTCAGGCGCGAACCGATGTTGCAATGGTCGTTTGCGTCCTGCCGCGTGAATACGTCGGCGATCCGCCTCCCTGGATATTCCAGAGCGACTCCGATCGGTTGCTGCTGTCTGTTGGCGGCCGGCACCGCAGTGAGTCAGTGGCCAACGGTCTCGAGGATCTCCCCAGCGAATGCGAGATCGTCGTAATTCACGACGCGGCTCGTCCCCTCGTCTCTGCCGAGACGATTGGCCGGGTGATCGACGAGGCACGTAAAGGCAACGGCGCGGTCGCGGCATTACCGGTCAGCGACACGCTCAAGCGCGTCGATTCGAGCGGAAAAGTCGTCGTCACGGTCGACCGATTCGGATTGTGGAGAGCTCAGACTCCTCAGGCATTTCCACGCAAAGTCATCGAGCGCGCGCACCGCGAAGCCCAAGAGGCAGATCGCGTCGCCACGGACGACGCTGCGCTGTGCGAGCAGATCGGGCTACCGGTCGTCGTGGTTCGTGGCAGCGAGCGCGCTCTGAAAATCACTGAAGAAAATGATTTCGCGTTAGCGGAGGCGCTGAGTATCTTCCGCGAATGAAGCCCCAGCCGATGGTGGTGCCGTTCTGGTCGCCGGAGGAGGTCGAGGCTGCCATCAATGGAACGCTTGCCCATCTCGCCGCAGGAAAAGTGCTGGCTTACCCAACGGAGACCGTATACGGATTTGGCGGCGCCGTGGATGAAGAGTCCGTGCAGCAGCTCGTGAAGCTGAAAGGTCGCGCACCCGGAAAGCCATTCTTGCTCCTCGTCGCCGCGAGCGAGATGATCACGCGACTCGGTCTGCGTCTGACAGGCTACGCTTCGATGTTCGCCGCGCGGTTTTGGCCGGGTCCGTTGACGCTCGTCCTGCCAGGTGGCGAGAAGAGGGTACCCGACAGGCTGCGCGGGCCTGAGGGAGGAGTGGCCGTTAGATGGACTCCGCACCGGTCTCTGGCGAGGCTCATCATCGCGCATGGTGAGCCGATAACTTCAACGAGCGCCAACCGGCCGGGAGTTCCCCCTGCAACCGCGGCTGATCAAATCGTCTTGCAGTGGGGAGACGCAATCGCCAGAGGCACGCTTCGCGTGCTCGACGGCGGACGCCTCCGCGAGTCGCAACCATCTACTGTGGTCGATTGCACCGGAAGGCTGCCTAGGGTAATTCGTCCGGGTGCCATCGCTGCCGCCCAATTGAGAGAGAGTGTGCCCGATCTTGTCGGCGACGCCTAAGAAATGAATTTGCTTTTCGTCTGCAGCGGCAACACCTGCCGCAGCCCGCTGACCGAAGCGCTGGCGCGCAAAATCGCCAAGCGGCGTGGCATCGAGGATCTCAACGTCTCGAGCGCCGGCACCAATGCCTGGGATAACATACCCGCGACCGACGAAGCGCTTCTGGTCGGAATGGAGCGTGGGCTTGATCTGACCGCGCATCGCGCGCGCAAGCTAACGCCGGAGATCGTCTCGGAAGCAGATCTCATTTTCGTCATGACGCCCGGACATCTGGAGCAGGTAAAGCAGCTCGGTGGACGCGGAAAAGTTCACGTCATCGACGAATACGCGTCAGGAACGGCGAACCAGGGAATAACCGACCCTTACGGTGGCGATCTGGAGGCTTACCGACAGACTGCCGACGTTCTCGAGCAGGAGCTTGAGAAATTGTTCGATCGGATCGGCAGCTGAGGGTGCAGCGTCAGTGAGCAAGCTTCCTGGCCAGCTCGTACTGCTCGGTCATCCTGTAAACCATTCGCTCTCGCCAAGGTTCCAGAATGCCGCGCTCGAGGCGGCCGGCATTCCGCTCGTCTACGAGGCTGTTGATGTGGCATCGCGCGACCTTCGCGCCCTGCTGAAAGAGTTGAAGAATGTCGAGGCGGCGGGCAACGTCACTATCCCGCACAAGGTCGCGATCCACGCCAGCTGCGACGAGCTGACAGACATCGCGGCGAGAGTCGGGGCCGTGAACACTTTCTGGTTCGAGGCAGGCCGGCTGCACTGCGATAACACCGACGTTGGCGGCTTCGATGCCGCGGCGCGCGCGCTTCTTGGCGGGGAGCCGAGTGGAGCACAGGTCGTACTTTTGGGAAGCGGTGGTGCTGCCGCGGCGGTGCTCGCAGCAGTCGAACAATGGACTGCAGCGCACGTCTTTATCCTCGCCCGTAATGTCGAGCGCGCCTCGAAGCTGGCTCGCCGCTTTCGCGATGTCGCACGCGTCGAAAAGACTGCCGGCTCTGTGCTTGGGAACGCGAGCTTGATCGTCAATGCGACGCCGATTGGGCAACAGGACGATGAACAGCCTCTCGATATCTCTCTCATTCCTAAGAGCGCTGCTGTCATGGACCTCGTTTACCGGCGTGGCGGAACTCCATGGGTGAAGGCAGCGAGAAAAATGGGGAATCGCGCCGCCGACGGGCTGCCAATGCTAATCGAGCAGGGGGCGCTATCGTTCCAGCGCTGGTTCGGAATCGAACCGAATCGCGAAGCGATGCGCCAGTCGCTTCTGTAACAGCCGTCGCGCGGTGGTTCGGGGTCCAAAAGCATCTGGCAGGTGCACTCGACCTCTTGCTCCCCCGCGCCTGCGTCTCTTGCGAGCGGATGTTGTCGCGGCTCGAGACCGGAATTGTCTGCTCATTGTGCTGGTCTCGACTGCCATGTCTGCCGTCGCCTCAATGTGAGCGATGCGGTCACCCGCTTTCCGCCACCAGTTGTGGCTGGTGCGAGCTACTGCCTCCGTTCGTCCGCGCGGTGCGCTCGGTCTGCTGGATGCCCGCCGAGCCTGCTGCGACGATCATTCACGCACTCAAGTACGAAGGTTGGGCCGCGGTGGCCGAAGAAATAGCGGGCCGGATGAGTCGACTTTCCTGGCCGCTGGACGTGGTCGAAGAGCGAACCGCTATCATTCCAATTCCGTTGGCTTCAGCGAGAAAACGACAGCGTGGCTATAATCAGAGTGCGCTAATCGCTCGTGGTCTCGCCAGGCGGTGGCGCATTCCGGTATGGGAAGAGCTCGTGGCGCGGTCACGCGAGACGAGCTCGCAGACTAAGTTGACACCCGAACAAAGGCTGGACAACGTTGCAGGATCGTTTCGCATCGACAGTCGAGGGCTCGAGAAATTGCGCGGCGCGCATCTCGTGATAGTCGATGACGTGGTGACGACAGCCGCAACGCTGAACGCCTGCGCCACGGCGCTGTACGAATCGGGCGCTCGCATAATCAGTTACGTGACTTTCGGCCGTGCGCACGCCAGTGGCGACCGGCTTTAACCGAACGGAGCACGAGGAATGGCAATAAGGGTAGGCATCAATGGATTTGGACGCATTGGCAGGCAGGTTGTGCGCGCGGCAAAGAACGACGGCGTAGCCGATTTGGATTTCGTGGCCGTCAACGATCTAACCGACACGAAGACGCTGGCGCACCTGTTCAAGTACGATTCGGTGCACAGGACTTACCCGGGCGATGTCGAAGCCGGTACCGATTCGATCGTGATCGATGGAGACGAGATAAAAGTCCTTGCCCAGAAGGATCCAGGAGCACTTCCGTGGAAGGATCTCGGCGTTGACATCGTGCTCGAATCCACCGGACGCTTCACCGACGCGGCCGCTGCCCGGAAGCACATCGACTGCGGCGCCAGGAAAGTCCTGATTTCAGCGCCCGCCAAGGGCGAGGACATCACCATCGTCATGGGCGTGAACAGCGACAAGTACGATTCTGCAAAACACACCATCGTCTCGAACGCGTCGTGCACGACCAACTGTCTGGTACCGATGGTCAAAGTCATCCGCGATGCGTTCGGCTTCCGTCATGCCTCGATGGTGACGATCCACAGCTACACCAACGACCAACAAATACTGGATCTGCCGCACAAGGATCTCCGGCGCGCGCGAGCGGCAGCGCTCTCGATGATACCCACCACTACGGGGGCGGCAAAGGCGACTTCCCTCGTCATTCCCGAGGTAAAGGGCAAGATTGACGGCAGCTCGATTCGCGTTCCGACTCCCGACGTGTCGTACACGATCTTGACGGTCGAAATCGAGAAGACCGGCGCCAACAAGGAATCGGTGAACGCTGCCTTCAAGCAGGCCGCAGCTCAGGGTCCGCTGCAAGGAATCATTCGCTACACCGATGAGGAGCTGGTTTCGAGCGATTTCATCGGCGATCCGGCATCGTGCATTCTGGACGCGAAAACGACGAACGTCATCGACGGTACCCTCGTAACGGTGCAGGGCTGGTACGACAACGAGTGGGGCTACGCCTCTCGCTGTGTCGACATGCTTCGGTTCATGGGGTCGAGACTCTAGGTCGCGATCCGCAAATGAGAAAAAAGAGCGTCCGCGATCTCGATGACAAGCAGGTGCGCGGCAAGCGAGCCCTGGTTCGCGTCGACTTCAACGTGCCGCTGGATGATGATGGACGTATCACCGACGACACTCGCATTCGCGCCTCGCTTCCGACAATCGAGCTGCTGCTCGAGCGCGAGGCGCGTCCCGTAATTCTCTCCCATCTCGGACGGCCGAAAGGAAAGCCAGATCCGAAATACTCTCTGCAGCCGGTATCTCAGCGTCTCGAGGAGCTGACGGGCTGCGAGGTGATCTTCGTCGAGTCTACGGATTCAGACGAGGCAGTTCAAGCCTGTCAGAATCTCAAGAAGGGACAGATTCTGCTGCTGGAGAACACCCGCTTCCTCGGCGGCGAGGAGAAAAATGATCCGCGCCTGGCTCGAGCACTTGCCGAGCTCGGCGACTTTTTTGTGAACGACGCCTTTGGCTCGGCGCATCGAGCGCACGCTTCTACGGTTGGCGTGGCCGAGCACCTGCGGCCAGCCGTCGCCGGTCTCTTAATGCAGACCGAGCTCGAGTATCTCGGCGGCGCGCTCGCCAATCCCAAGCGACCGTTCGTTGCCATACTCGGCGGCGCCAAAATATCCGGCAAAATTGATGTGATCGAGCAGTTGCTGCCGAAAGTCGACGGGCTGCTGATTGGCGGCGCGATGGCCTCCACGTTCTACCGAGCGATGGGTCTAGAAACCGGCAAGTCGCTGGTGGAAGAGGACCGTGTTCCCCTGGCAAAGGAGCTGCTCGCGCGAGCCGGAATGCGCCTTACACTCCCACACGATGCGATGGTCGCGCCTTCGCTCGAGAGGGCGCAGGATGCGAAGCCGGTCTCGCGCAACGCGATCCCGAAGGATCAAGCGATGTTCGACATCGGGCCTCAAACCGCCGAGTCGTATTCGCGCGCAATCGCGTCAGCCAAAACGATCATCTGGAACGGCCCGATGGGCGTGTTCGAGACGCCGCCATTCGATGCCGGCACACGCGCGATCGCGCAAGCAATGGCGACAGCGACGGCGAGGGGTAGTACAACGATAGTCGGCGGAGGCGATTCCGCCGCTGCTGTGAGTGAAGCAGGACTGGAAAAAAAGATGAGTCACGTTTCCACCGGCGGTGGAGCATCGCTCGAATTCCTCGAAGGTAAGAAACTCCCGGGAGTGGAAGTCCTCGACGAGGCAGACTGATGAAGCGCCCCGTTCTCGCGGCCAATTGGAAGATGAACAACGGCCCGACGGCGGCGAAAACTTTCATGGACGCGTTTCTCGCCGGTTATCCAGCGGCGAATGATCGTACCATCATCATCTTTCCACCTGCTGTATCGCTCTCGACAGTTGCAGCCGCGATCTCCAGCCGGACGGACGTTCTTGCTGGGATACAAAACATTCATTGGGCGGAGAAGGGCGCTTTCACCGGAGAAATTTCGGCGCCGATGGCGAGGGACGCGGGCGCTCGCGTCGTGCTGGTGGGACATTCTGAGCGGCGACACGTCTTCGGTGAGACGAACGCCCAGATCGCAAAGAAATGTCTGGCGGCATCGCGGGCCAAGCTCTCGTTTATGCTGTGCGTCGGTGAGACGATCGAGCAGCGGGAAGCGGGAGAGACGAAATCACTGGTGACGCAGCAGCTGCGCGATGGACTCTCGCAAACGCCTAATCTCATCGATGCTGATTTTGTGCTCGCCTATGAGCCGGTGTGGGCGATCGGCACGGGCCTCACCGCATCCGCGGTCGACGCGTCTGCGATTCATACTCTGCTTCGTTCTGAGCTGCGACAGATGATCGGTACGCGGGGCGATGAGATTCCGATCGTTTACGGCGGCAGCGTCAACTCTACGAACGCGGGTAGCCTTCTTTCAGCGCCTGAAGTCGATGGACTTCTCGTTGGCGGTGCGAGCGTGGAGGCGTCTTCATGGCTCGGCATCGCTCGCACTTGACTCGTTTCAAGTCGTCGCCGATATTCCGAGGCTAGACTGAACTTTAATCCTATCAATGCTTTACACGTTTCTTCAGATCCTGCTCATCCTCGACTGCATCGTGTTGATGTTGGCGATTCTGCTTCAGAGCGGAAAGGGCGGTGGTCTCGCCGCCAGCTTCGGCGGCGCAAGCTCCTCACCCGATGCGCTGATCGGAATCCGCCAGGCGGGAAATCTTCTCACCACAATCAGTTGGTGGGGCGGCGGAATATTCCTCGGCCTCGCCTTCGTTCTGCAGTTGATGTCGACACACACTTCCGCGCCCCGCTCCGTTCTCGAGAAGGGCCTCGGCACCCAGCCGCAGAATGTGGCGCCGCCTACATCCGCGCCGGCTGTTCCGCTCGAGCCAGCACCGACCACCACAGCGCCAACGACGACGGCGCCCGCCAGAACACCGGCGACGAAACCTCCAGCTACGACTCCGAAGCGCTAAGTTGGCGAGCGAGCGTCGAATGACCGAACCAGGGTTCCTCCTCCTCGAGGATGGAACCCTTTTTAACGGCCGAATCAGTGGCGAATCCGCAACCTTTCTGCCTGCGGTGGCCGAGGTCGTTTTCACCACCAACATGACCGGCTACCAGGAAGTCTTCACGGATCCGTCGTATCGCGGTCAGATCGTGGTGATGACGGCGCCGGAAATCGGCAACTACGGAATCAATGCGGAGGATCCCGAGTCCGGTGCGCCTCAGATTGCCGGCGTGGTGGTGCGTGAGCTCTCCCGGACGTACTCGAACTGGCGCGCGACCGGCGGACTGGAGACATGGCTGGCAGCATCACAAGTGCCGATAATACAAGAGGTTGACACGCGACGTCTCACCCGCCACCTGAGATCTGTCGGTGTC
>WNGI01001180.1_pt1 | contig 21286 bp, 32 predicted proteins | sample 5400621 | NCBI WGS metagenome assembly WNGI01 (sample SAMN13153374, study PRJNA577476) | soil metagenome | isolation source: 20 cm soil or saprolite under Garry oak tree replicate 1 | place: USA:California | collected 2016-06-15
CGCCAATACCAAATCGAAAGCGGAGGTGGACCTCTCCGGCGCCAAGCCGTGGCGGCAAAAAGGGACCGGACGTGCCCGCGCTGGTTATAAATCATCGCCGATCTGGCGCGGGGGCGGGGTCGTATTCGGCCCGAAGCCGCGCGATTATTCCAAGAAAGTTTCGAAGTCGACACGTCGCCTCGCCTTCCAAAAAGCATTGAGCGAACGGATAAACGCCGGCGATGTGCTCACCATCGACGCGTTTGCGGTCAAAGAGATAAAAACCAAATCATTCGTGCAGCTAGTGAAAAAGCAGACTGACGCGGGCAAAATTTTGATCGTGTCGGATGCATTCGACGAAAATACCTATAAATCGGCGCGCAATGTAAAACCGGTGAAGCTGGCGACAGCAAGTGACGTCAACACTGAGCAATTGCTCGCGTTCGAAAAGATCTTGGTGACGGAGAAGGGCCTGGAGAAACTGGCAGAGAGGACTAACGGGAAATGAACGAGCCATTCGACATCATTCAAACCGCCTCCCTGACGGAGAAATCGTCGCTGCTGGGAGAGAAGCTGAATAAATACGTTTTTCGGGTCAGTCCACGAGCGAACAAGATTCAAATCAAGCAAGCAGTTGAGCGTTTGTTTCAGAAGAAGGTCGTTGACGTCAATACCTGCAATTATGCTGGGAAAAGGAAGCGGGAACGCCGAGCCGATTTCGGCCGCAAAGCGCACTGGAAGAAAGCGATCGTGACCCTGAAGGAAGGGGAGAAGATCGACCTGGTTTAATTGTATGGCCCTTAAAGCTTATCGTCCATTAACACCGACCTTGCGCTTCAAGTCGCTTCCGGCCTTTGACGAAGTGACCAGAGCGCGACCGGCGAAACGTTTGCTCGAGCCAAAGAAAAAGACCGGCGGCCGGAATCATTTTGGTCGACTGACTTCGCGTCACATCGGCGGTGGGCACAAACAGCGTTACCGTAAGGTCGATTTTAAGCGGCGTAAGCGCGGGGTAGAAGCGGAAGTAGTCGGCATCGAATACGACCCGAACCGTTCTGCCCGCATCGCATTAATCAAATATATCGACGGCGAACTTAGCTATATCCTGGCTCCGGATGGATTGCGTGTCGGTGCGCACGTCGCAGCCGGTGACGAAGTGGCGCCGGATTTGGGTAACGCCCTTCCAATCAGGGCGATCCCACTTGGGACGAATATTCATAACATCGAGCTAACCCCGGGGCGAGGTGGCCAGATTGCGCGGAGCGCTGGTCAGCAGGCGACGCTTAACAACCGCGAAGGGGGATATGGCCTCGTGAAATTGCCCTCCGGCGAAATCCGGCGCATCCACGAAAGCTGCTACGCCACGGTCGGGCAAGTCGGGAACGTGGATCATATGAACGTTTCGAGCGGCAAGGCCGGCCGGACCCGTTGGCAAGGTCGGCGTCCGCATGTGCGCGGCATGGCAATGAATCCGATTGATCACCCAATGGGGGGAGGCCAGGGAAAGTCGAAAGGCGGTGGCGGGCGGCATCATCCGGTGAGTCCCTGGGGACAACTGGCTAAAGGATTTAAGACGCGGACAAAACACAAACCGAGTGATCGGTTCATCCTCGAGCGCAGGCCCAAGAAGTAGCGGCCCAATTTGACTTTTATGGCTAGATCATTGAAAAAAGGACCCTTCGTCGAATCGCATCTTCTGGAGAAGATCGATAAGATGAACAATTCGGGTGGGAAAAAACCGATCAAGACCTGGTCGCGCCGCTCGATGGTTACGCCGGATTTTGTCGGCCATACGTTTCTGGTCCACAATGGGAAGACGTTTAATTCCGTCTTCGTGACCGAAAACATGGTCGGTCATAAGCTCGGTGAATTTTCGCCGACGCGTGTGTTCAAGAAACACGGTTCGCACACGGCGAAGGTAACGAAATAGTTTTTAGTTGAGAGTTGATAGAATGAGAGTCTTTCGCGTTTTAGGTCGGTGAAACTCTCAACCATCAACTATCGACTAACGACTTTTGTAGTAGTGGGCTGCGTAACGCTGGCTCGAGGGCTAGTGGCAGAGGGAAATAGTTCTTTGTCAGATTCCAAGAATGAAGATGCGTCGGTAACGGCGTCGTCGCTGCTTGCACAAAACGAGGAGCTGCGGCGTGAGTTGTCCTTAAGCCGCGAGACAGTCCAGACGCTGACGAACAGCCTGGCCGAATCGAACGCGAACGCGGAAATGTTTCGGCGGAAATTCGCCGACTTGCAGTTGCGAATGGAGGCGCTCGGGCTGGCCTCGGCGAGTAAAGATCGCGCGAAGCTGGAGCAGCGATTGTTAACCGCGGTCAGTGACTTGCAGCTCGCCCAAAAGGAGCGGGAAGGATATCGCGATCAGATGATGCGCCTATCGGAGACGATGCTGCATTTTTTGAAGACGGCCGAAGGTGGTAACCCAGAGGCCCGCATGAGCGTAGAAGCGGAACTGCGCGGAGCGAGCGCGCTGGTTGAAGACGCGAAAAAGCCGCCTGCGCAGACCGCGTCGTTACTTGATGGCAACGTAGTCGGCGTCAAGGAGGAATGGTCATTCGTGGTGGGTAATTTGGGCGCCAATCAGGGCGTAAAAATCGGGATGCCCCTGCGAGTGAAGCGTGGCGATGAAGTGATCGCGACGGTTCGTGTAGTGGATGTGCGGGAACGAATTTGCGGCGCCGTCATTCAGGAATCTGGAAAGGAAAAAATTAGAGTTGGGGATCGGCTCGAGGTCGATGCTCGACGCAACGTCAGTTTAAAATAAATGGAAGTTCGATCGATATATCGGTACGCGAAGATTTCACCGTTCAAGGTACGGGAAGTCACGCGTGAGATCCAGGGCCTGCCGGTTTCGGCAGCGCTCGATGTTGTCGCGTTTAGCCCTAAGAAAGCCGCTACCCTGGTTAACAAGACATTGAAGAGCGCGGTCGCGAACGCGGAGAACAACGCCAACCTCAAAGTCGACGGTTTGGTGGTAAAGGAAGCGGTCGTTGGTGAAGGCCCGACGATGAAGCGGATGATGGCGCGAGCGCGAGGAAGCGGCAGTCGGATCCTGAAGCGAACGAGCCATATTCGGATTATTCTAACGGACGAGATTAAGATTGAAACGCGCGAGCAACGAAAAGCCGCGCAAAAAGCGGCAAAAAGGAAATCGAGCGAGCCGAAATCGGAAGCTGGCACGGCTCATGCAAAATCTGAAAGGCCGCGCAAGAAGGCAAAAAAATAATGGGACAGAAGGTTAATCCAATTGGATTTCGATTGAGCGTGAATCGCGACTGGCGGTCACGGTGGTACGCGTCTCCCCAGGAGATGCCGGAATTTCTCCATAGCGACCTCGAGATTCGCGATTACGTGAAGAGAAAGCTCCAGTTTGCCGCAGTCTCGAAGATCGTGATCGAGCGGGCTTGGAATTCTATTCGGGTCACGATTTTTACGGCGCGTCCCGGGATCGTGATCGGCCGCAAGGGCGCAGAGATCGAGAAAATGACCGACGAAATCTCGAAGATGGCCCAAGGCAAGCAGATCAAAATCGATATTCAGGAAATCAAAACCCCGGAACTCGACGCCCAGCTAGTGGCGGAAAACGTGGCACTGCAAATCGAGCGTCGCATAGCTTATCGGCGGGCGATGAAGAAAGCGGTCCAAACGGCAATGGATTTCGGCGCGCTTGGGATTCGATTGCGCAGTTCCGGTCGTCTGAACGGCGCGGAAATTTCGCGCTCAGAATGGTATCGGGAAGGCAAGGTGCCTCTGCATACTCTGCGCACGGGAATCGATTATGGCTTCGCCGAAGCGAACACCGTTTACGGCAAGATCGGGGTCAAATGTTGGATTTGTAAGAAGGAAGAAGCGCCGGCCGAGCCGAGCGCGCCCGCTGCGCCACCACCACCTCCCGAGCCCGTTGCAACCTAGACTTTAAGGAGAGATTGCCATGCCGTTGATGCCAAAAAGAGTGAAGTATCGCAAGTCCCAGCGGGGAAGCCGCAAGGGGACGGCTTCACGCAATCTGCGGATTGATTTCGGCGAATTCGGCCTGCAAACACTCGAGCGCGCCTGGATCACAAACACCCAAATTGAAGCTGCCCGGGTGGCATTGACCCGCAGTATGAAGCGAAAGGGCAAGTTATGGATTCGCATTTTCCCGGATAAATCGGTGACGGCGCGACCGCCGGAAACGCGCATGGGCAAAGGCAAGGGGCAGCCGGAATTCTGGGTCGCGACGGTACGACCGGGCAACATCCTGTTTGAACTGGACGGTGTGCCGGAATCAGTCGCTCGGGAATCGCTACGACTGGCGGCGGACAAATTACCGGTTCGGACAAAATTTCTCACGCGGCATCACGTGGCCACCTAACGACAAATGAAAATCAAAGAGATTATCGAGATGAGCACGGACGAGCTTTTGACTAAGAAGCGCGATCTGCGGCAGGAGAGTTTGCATTTGCGTTTGCAGCAGCAAAGCGGCCAGATCGAGCAACCGAGCCGGTTGCGGTTGCTGCGCCGGGACGTGGCTCGGATTGAGACAATCCTTTCCTCCCGCAAAAATCAGAAGAACGGAAAAAAATAGATTATGGCCGAAGCGACAGAGCTCGTAGCAACGAATGTCAACCAGCGCGGTTCGCGTAAGACCCGTGTTGGCGAGGTGATTTCGAGCGGAATGAACAAAACCATCGTTGTTCGCAGTGTGACTCGGGTGCCGCATCGGAAGTTCGGCAAGATCGTGAAGCAAGAGAAGAAGTTTTATGCGCACGATGAGGAGAATAAAGCCAAGAATGGGGACACCGTTCGCATCATGGAGACGCGGCCGCTGAGTAAAGTGAAGCGCTGGCGCTTGGTCGAGGTGATGGCGAAGTAATTTATGGTGCAGATTCGTTCCAGACTCGATGTCGCCGATAACACCGGTGCCCGCATGGCAACCATGATCGGCGTAATCGGGAAGGCTACGCTCTACGCGCGCATCGGCGATGTCATTACGGCGAACGTGAAAGAGGCGAGCGCCACCGGTACCGTAAAGAAGGGCGAAGTGGTGCGAGCCGTCCTTGTCCGGACTAAGCAGCCGGTGAAGCGTGATGACGGTTCAATCCTGCGTTTCGATAACAATGCGATCGTGATTATTGACAAAGATTTGAATCCTCGCGGGACTCGAATTTTTGGGCCGGTCGCGCGCGAACTGCGCGAGAAAAATTTTATGAAAATCGTGTCGCTTGCTCCGGAAGTTTTATGAACCGCATCAAGTTTCACGTGAAGAAGGGTGACAATGTCGAGGTCATTGCCGGGAACTACAAAGGGTCCAGCGGCAAAATCCTTCAGGTGTTGCCAAGGAAGCAGCGGGTACTGATCGAGGGTGTTCGGATCATTAAGAGACACCTGCGAAAATCACAGGACAATCCGCAGGGTAAAATCGCCGAACGGGAGGGACCGATCCACATTTCGAATGTGCGTCTGATGGAGCGGACGGAAAAGAAAACGAAGACTTCGAAGAAAAAGACTGGGGTGAAAGCCAAAGCGGCTTAGAAGATGGAAAACGAATTTTACAAAGATTACAAAGAGCGCGTCATACCGGCGTTGCAAGGGCAGCACGGCTACAAGAATGTGCATCAGGTGCCCAGAGTCGAGAAGGTCGTAATCAATACTTCGGTCGGCTCCCAGTCGGACGTGAAGCAGGCGCTCGAAGATGCCAAGACAGAGTTGGCTTTAATCACTGGTCAGCGAGCGGCCGAGACCCGGGCGAAGAAAAGCATCTCGAATTTTAAATTGCGCAAGGACCAGGCCATAGGCGCGAAAGTGACGCTGCGAGGCGAACGGATGTATGAATTCCTTGAACGCCTGGTTAAGGCAGCGTTGCCGCGCATTCGCGATTTCCGGGGCGTTTCCCCCCGTGGTTTCGACGGTCACGGCAACTACACGCTGGGCGTTTCCGATCAGTCAATTTTTCCAGAGGTCGAGCTCGATAAAATCAAGCGCAACATTGGATTTGATGTTACTATCGTGACCACTGCTCGCACGAACGAAGAAGCCAAATCGCTCCTCGGCGAAATGGGAATGCCGTTCAGCGACCGGGCCAAGAAGCCGGCCGCGCAAGCTGCTTGATTGAATGAGTACTGTAACCGACCCGATCGCTGATTTGCTAGCGCGTGTGCGCAATGGTGCGCAGGCGCAGAAGCCGGAGATGTTTGTGCCTTATTCGAAAATCAAAGCGGAGGTGGCCCGCATTTTAAAAGACGAAGGTTACATCACCGATTACACGGTCGATACGAACGCGGCGCATCCGCGGATCAAAATCACAAACAAATTGGTGAATCGCTCGAGCGCGATTACCGGACTGAAGCGAGTGAGCCGGCCTGGTCTGCGCCGATATGTGGGCGCGCAGGAGATCCCACGCGTTCTTGGCGGCATGGGCATCACTATTCTCTCCACCTCGCGTGGAGTGCTGTCGGGGCGGGAAGCGAAGAAACAAAATGTGGGCGGTGAACTGCTCGCCTACGTTTGGTAGCTGTATGTCGCGAATCGGAAATAAGACAATCGCCCTTCCAGCAAAGGTGAAGGTAAACGTCGGCACCGATGGCGCCATCGCGGTCGAAGGTCCGAAGGGGAAACTGAACTGGAAACTGCCGCGCGACATTTCGGCCAAAGTCGAGAACGACCACATCTCGTTGGCGCGTGCTGCGGAGACGCGCAGCGTGAAAGCGCTCCATGGGCTTTCTCGTGCGCTAGTGAACAACATGGTGCGCGGCGTAAGCGAAGGGTTCACGAAAAATTTAGAGATTGAAGGTGTCGGATTTAAGGCGGCCGTCCAAGGCCAGACGCTGAACCTTTCACTCGGATTTTCGCATCCGGTGCTTTTCCCGATCCCGAGCGAGATCAAAATCACGGTGGCAGAAAGCACGAAGATTACCGTTCAAGGCATCGACAAGAAGCTTGTTGGACAGGTAGCGGCGGATATTCGGCGCTACTACCCGCCTGAGCCCTACAAAGGTAAGGGTGTGCGGTATGCGGGCGAGCAGATTCGTCGCAAGGAAGGGAAGACCGTTCAGTAGTATGGCGATCAATCGTAGAAGGACACGGCAGCGTATTCGCCAACGTATCCGGAAAAAAGTAAGCGGGACAGCAGAGCGTCCCCGCTTGGCCGTGCATTTCTCCGGACGACACGTGTATGCGCAGGTAGTTGACGATGACACAGGAAGGACTCTGGCGGCGGCTTCAACGCGACAAAAGGGTCTGGCGGGAGAGAAAATTGCAGCAAATCGCGAGACGGCTGAGCGCGTCGGCAAAGCGATCGCCGAAAAATTGTTGGCCAAGAAAGTCGATACGGTTGTGTTCGACCGGGGCGGATTCATTTTCCATGGGAAAGTGAAAGCACTGGCTGATGCCGCCCGGGAAAGCGGATTGAAGTTCTAGAGATGGCGCATCCGAATCCCAGACGGCCTGATCGCAGCACGGACAAGACGCCAGCGGCGAGGGGTGATACGACCGAAAAGGTCGTTTTCATCAATCGTTGCGCCAAGGTGGTGAAGGGGGGGCGCCGTTTCAGCTTTAGTGCCTTGATTGTTGCGGGTGATCACGATGGCAAAGTCGGCGTCGGATTTGGCAAAGCGAATGAAGTTGCGGAAGCAATCCGCAAAGCTTCGGAATCCGCGCGCAAATCAATGGAAAAGGTTTCATTGCACGAGAACACGATTCCGCATGAAACCATCGGTGAATACGGCGGCGGGCGCGTCCTGTTGCGGCCCGCTTCTCCCGGGACCGGAGTGATTGCCGGCGGGGGAGTGCGGGCGGTGGTCGAGGCCGCGGGCATACGCGACGTGTTGGCGAAATCGCTTGGTTCAAGCAACCACGCAAATGTGGTCAAAGCCACCATCGAGGCGTTGCGGAACTTGAGGCGACGCGATGAAATCTTTAAGGTGCGCGGCATTCGCCCACAGCTGAGAACGCGACCTGATGGAGAAGTGAACGATGTTGCGACTTCATAATTTACGGCCGCGCCCCGGCGCAAGGCATCGAGTGAAGCGCCTTGGTATCGGCGAAAGTTCCGGCCACGGGAAAACCAGCGGCAAAGGTCATAAGGGGCAGAAGGCGCGCTCCGGTGGAAGTATTCGCCTCGGGTTCGAAGGTGGACAGATGCCGCTGATTCGGCGGTTACCGAAGCGGGGATTTAATAACGCCGCCTTTCATAAGCAGTACGCGATTGTGAATCTGTCCGATCTCAGTCAGTTCAAGAGCGGCAGCATAGTGAATGAGGAATCGCTGCGCGACGCCAAACTCGTGAGAGGGCATCCTTCCGGCATCAAAATTCTCGGTGACGGCGAGCTCAAACATAGTCTCACCATTCAGGTGGAAAAGATAAGCGCCGGAGCCCGGGAAAAGATTGAGAAAGCCGGCGGCAGCATTTCCAAGCCAGAACCAAGACCAGCGTTAGCGGAAGCAGGCTCGGTTGACGACGAGAAGACAGCCGCAAAGGAGACGTCGGCACCGAAGCGAAGTGCAAAAACCGTTTCTAGGAAAACGACTCGGAAAGCTTCATCCAAGCCGAAGAAGAAATCCGTCAAGAAGTAGACGGCGCGTTTAGGAAATGATCTCCGCGTTCCTGAACACAGTCAAAATTCCCGAGCTGCGGCGTCGGATTCTTTTCACGTTGGCGATCATCGTCATCGTTCGGCTCGGTGCGGCCATTACGACTCCGGGCGTCAACCAGGCGGTACTGCAGGATTGGTTTCGCAGTTCGCTGACGGAACGCTCAGGCGGAAGCGTAGCGGCGCTGTTTAACCTTTTCAGCGGCGGTGCGTTGGAGAACTGCGCGATTTTTTCGCTCGGGATCATGCCCTACATCAGCGCGTCGATCATGCTGCAACTGCTGACAGCGGTCATTCCGCAGCTTGGACGGCTCGCGCGCGAAGACGGCGGCCGCCAAAAAATCATGCAATACACGCGTTATGCGACCGTGTTGCTCTGTATTTTCCAAGGATATCTACTGGCGCTTTCATTCCAGCACCCGGAATCGTATCACACCATGCTACCCGGCATAACGGACACGATTCGAAAACTCGGTATTCCCCTTGTCGAAGATACCGGGTGGGTCTTCATCATTGTCACCATAATCTCGCTCACGACCGGTACTCTTTTCTTGATGTGGCTGGGCGATCAAATCACCGAGCGCGGAATCGGAAATGGCATATCGCTAATCATCACCGTCGGCATTGTGGCGCGCTTGCCCGCGGCGCTGGCTCAAGCATGGAAAACCTTTGTCCCATCCGGCGAGACTGGTGCGAGCCAGGTCAATCCCGCCATTCTTGTTTTGATGGTGGCATTCTTGTTTTTCGTAATCGCCGCCGTTATCACCATTACCCAAGGCGTGCGCAAAATTCCTGTGCAATACGCCAAGCGAGTGATTGGCCGCAAGATGTACGGCGGCCAGTCGACCTTCATGCCGCTGAAGGTGAATTATGCTGGCGTCATGCCGATCATTTTCGCCTGGGCGCTCTTGTTGTTTCCGACAACGATTGTCGGTTTCGCCTTCAAAAATAGTCGTATCGCGAGACAAATCACAGACCTCATATCGAGCGGTTGGGCCCATTACGTCCTCCTGGCGGCGATGATCTTCTTCTTCAGTTATTTTTGGGTCGCAACCCAGTTTCAACCGTCTCAGATTGCGGATGATTTGAAGAAACACGGTGGCTATATCCCAGGCGTACGACCAGGTAAACCAACCTCGGATTTTCTTGATTTCACCATGACACGCCTGACCTTCGCCGGCGCAGTTTTCCTAACAGTGATCGCTGTCTTGCCGAGCTTGCTCAGTCAGTGGTTGCACGTGCCGCAGATCACGGCCCAATTTTTCGGCGGAACGAGCTTGCTCATCATTGTAGGGGTGATGCTTGATACGATGCGTCAGGTGGAGACTCACCTCATTCAACGCCATTACGACGGCTTTTTGCGCAAAGGCCGGATCCGGGGACGCTCGTTCGATACCCGCGGTGCCTACAGTCGTGGCGAAGCGGTCGCGCAAGGCACGCTGATGTGGCTTTATGTCGCCATTGCCGTCCTCGTCATCGGTGGGGTGGCGATCTTCCTTTACGGCCGCTGAGTGAAAAAACGTCTCGTTCTGCTCGGCGCACCTGGTTCTGGAAAAGGAACCCAGGCCGAAATGATCACACGGCATTTTGGGATCCCGGTCACGTCGCCGGGCGCTATCTTGCGCCGGGAAAAAGATTTGGAAACGCCGCTGGGCCTCGAGACGGCTGAAATTACACAGCATGGTGGGCTCGTGCCGGATGCAACCATTGTGAAGCTGATCGAGGATTGGCTGCGCCTGCATGGCGCGCACGGATTCGTTTTCGATGGTTTTCCCCGAACGGTGCCGCAGGCGGAGAGCCTAAACGAGATCCTGGCAAGGCATCGCACCCCCTTAGATCTGGCGATCTGGCTCGATGTTTCTGAGCAGACGGTAGCCGAACGGATTGCGGGCCGGTTACAATGCCGTTCCTGTGGATTTGTCACGAGCGTAACTTCGGGCAATTTTTCGGAACGCCCTGTTTGTCCCTACTGTGAAGGACCGTTAGTGCGTCGAAACGACGACGACACCAGTGTGTTGCGGACTCGCTTGAAAGAATATCATGCCAAGACCGAGCCGTTAGCGAAGTTTTATGACAAATCAGGCGCGATTCATCGCATCGACGGCAATCGCGATCGCGAGACGGTTTTTAAGGATATTTCCCGGTTGATCGAATCGAAATGATTCCGATCAAGAGCGCGAAGGAGGCCGAGAAAATGCGTCAGTCTTGCCGCGTCGCCAGCGATATCCTTGAACGCGTGATCGAGCTAATTCGACCCGGAATCACAACCAAGGAAGTCGATGAAGCGGCTGCGGAGATGATGGCGGAAGCGGCAGTAAAGAGTGCCTTTCTCGGTTATCGGCTGGGTCATCGGGTTTATCCCGGCAACATCTGCATCTCGTTAAATGATGAAGTCATTCATGGGATTGCCAGCCAGCGACGTATTCAATACGGCGACATCGTCAAGCTGGATATCGGGGTGATTCGGGACGGTTGGGTCGGAGACACGGCCACGACGGTGCCGGTGGGCGTCATTGATGATCGTGTGGAGCGATTGCTGCGAGTCACAGAGAAGGCACTCGAGCGTGCGATCTCGGTTGCCTACGAAGGGAAGCATTTGGGCGATATTGGCGCGGAAATCGAAGAAGAAGCGAGCCGCAACAATTTGAACGTGGTCCGCGAGTTTGTTGGCCACGGCGTCGGACGCAAACTGCACGAGGAACCGCAGGTACCGAATTACGGAAAGCGCAATAATGGTCCGCGCCTTAAAGCTGGAATGACGCTGGCGATCGAGCCCATGATTAATTTGGGGACGGCCGCCGTCAGATTATTAGATGATGGCTGGACGGCGTGCACGGCTGACGGGATGCCATCGGCTCATTTCGAACACACGGTTTTGATTACGAAAGCGGAGCCGGAAATTCTGACATGGCGCGGAAAGACGCAATTGAAGTAGAAGGCAGGGTCATTGAGCTGCTCCCGAACACGATGTTTCGAGTCGAGCTGCCCAACGGTCATTGTGTTTTCGCCCATATTTCCGGCAAAATGCGGCTTCACTTCATTCGCATCTTGCCAGGCGACAAAGTTATGCTAGAGATTTCGCCCTACGATTTATCGAAGGGGCGGATCACTTTCCGCCAAAAGTGATGCGGATCGTTCTCCGCCTTTTTTCGCCTCGTGGAATATGAAAGTTCGACCATCTGTAAAGAGACTTTGTGAAGCGTGCAAGATCGTGAAACGGAAGAATGTCGTACGCGTGATCTGCAAGAATCCGCGCCACAAACAGCGCCAGGGGTAAATTTATGCCGCGATTACTTGGAGTAGAAATTCCATCAGAGAAACGCATTGAGGCGTCACTCACCTATATCTACGGAATCGGGCCGACGATGGCGAAGCGCATTCTGGATCGAACCAATATCGATCCGAACACGCGGGCCAAGAATCTCACGCCGCAGCAGTTGAATGAAATCATCCAGACGATCACGAATAACAAGATTCCGATCGAAGGTGACTTGCGCCGTGAAGTGCAAGGAAACTTAAAACGACTTCAGGCAATTAATTGCTATCGAGGCATTCGGCACCGCCGCGGATTACCGGTGCGTGGCCAACGCACAAGTACTAACGCTCGGACCCGGAAGGGGCCGCGCAAAACGGTCGGCGTGATTCGAAACAAGGAAGCCAAAGTCGGAAAAGTTTAACATGGCTGAATCGAAGAAAAAGACAGAGGCACCGGAAAAGAAACCCAGACCGGCTAAATCCGCAGCGAAGGACGCGGCTGCAACCGCTTCGGAAGCTGCCGGAACATCCACCGCCGTGTCGACCGAGCCGAAACCGGCCAAAAAAACTCCGCCAAAAGCGAAGAAGGAGGAAGCGTCCGCACCAGTTGTAGCGGAAAATCTGTCGCTCACTGGCGACAACATCGAGCTGCCGAAGATCGTCAAAGCCAAAGGGAGCAAAAACGTTCATAACGGCGTTGCGCACATTCTGGCCACATTTAATAACACGATTGTTACCATTACCGATCTGAAAGGAAACGTGATTGGATGGTCGAGCGCGGGCAAGGTGGGATTCAAAGGCTCGCGTAAGAGCACGGCCTATGCAGCACAAATGGTGGCCCAAGACGCGTCACGTCAAGCAATGGGGCACGGGTTGAAAGAAGTAGAAGTCCTGGTGAGAGGTCCAGGAGCCGGGCGCGAATCAGCCGTCCGCGCCTTGCAAGCAATCGGTCTGGAATTAACAGTCATTCGGGACGTCACACCAGTGCCGCATAACGGCTGCCGGCCGCCCAAGCAACGCCGAGTCTAACGCTTTATGGGTAGATACACCGGACCGAAAACCAAAGTCAGTCGCCGCTACGGTGTGCCGCTGTTCGGGCCATCCAAGTCACTCGAGCGAAAGAATTATCCGCCCGGAATGCACGGGCCAAAAGGGTCGCGCCGCAAGCAATCGGATTATGCGATCGCATTGGGTGAAAAACAGAAGCTCCGCTACCAATATGGTCTGCTGGAACGGCAGTTTCGCCGGATTTTCCAGAATGCCCTCCGCAAACGGGGGGTAACGGGCGAGACTCTTTTGCAACTGCTCGAGACGCGTCTCGATAACGTGGTTTTTCGCCTTGGTATGGCCAACACGCGGAGCGCGGCGCGCCAGCTGGTTTCGCACAGGCACGTTCTGGTCAACGGCCGGCCGGTCAACATTTCCTCCTACAACGTAAAAGCCGGCGATGAAGTTTCAGTAAAAGACAGGCCAAAATCGCGCCAATTAGCGTTACGAAATCTCGAGCTCACGCAAATCGCACCAGTTCCCGATTGGCTGACGGTTGATCGCGATGCGCTCAAGGGCAAAGTCGCGCGCATTCCTTCTCGCGAAGAGATTCAGCCGATGGTGAACGAGCAATTGATTGTCGAGCTGTATTCGCGTTAACCACTAAGGGCGGTTCACCGAACCGCCGCGGGCGATTGGGGTCAATCGCCCCTACCTGGAGCTTCCAAAAACTCAAGAGCTTTGTCGTAACTGCGGCGCTCGAGAAAATGAGCGAGCCGTGGCGCGATCGGTCGGGGAAGCGCTTCGGTCAGATGCTCGATGCGATCGGAGACTTCGCGCAAGCGCTTAACGTGCTGTGCTGGCTGACGGCGACTTTCTTCGTCTGCAATAATTTCGCGTCGCTGGCGCAAGACCGCGGCGAGCTGGCTTTCGGCTCTTGTCATGAAAAGGAACGAAAGCTTGAAACGGCGACCTCTTTGGCGCAAGCGTCAGCCATGTCTGAAAGCGGCATCAAACGGATCCTGATCGCGGACGACGACAGCATGCTCGGGCGATTAATGCGCGAGGCGCTCACGACTCGACTCGACTGTGAAGTGGATGCCACTTGCAATCCGGAATACGCCTTTGAACTGGCACTGAAAAAACGATATCGCGTGTTCATCTTCGATTTCTCTATGCCGATGATTGACGGCGCGATGTTGTTTGCCCTCATCGGCAAGGTTTACAATCACGTGAATCCACCTCTGCCCGTGCCGCCACTGATCTTGATTTCGGGAAAAGGGGATGAAGAGCGGGCGCAGGAGTTAATGCGGGATGTAGGCGTGCGGGCCTTTGTCGCAAAGCCGTTTGCCATGAACAGATTGATCGAAAAAGTGCGCGAAATCGCTCCGGAGATCGAAACCGCAGCCTGACGATTAGCTCTCGCCTATTTCTGTCAGCAACTGCCGACGCGCCTCGATCCAATCCGATTTTGGGTCGCCGGGAATTGCCCGGCGGATTCTTTCTTGAGAGATAAAATAGGCACGAACGCGAATCGCTTCGTCAGTAACTTCTGCTTTTGCTTTTCGTTTTTGCCCAGCCGGCTTGCGGACGGCGGTCGCTGTTCTTCCGGCCGCCGGTTTTTTCTCGGACGAGCCGCTTCGCCCATCATTCTGCGCCAATGTCGGGGTCTCCGCCGGCGGGGGCGTTTGCTCAGAATTTTTCGATTTTCTAGGCACAGTAAGCAGCTATCGCATTAACCGAGTAAACTCAATTCGCAAGCCGTTTCTTAAAGCAGTTGGCGGAGGCCGGGCGATCCGTTAGCCTTATGCATGCGTCATTTCGTGTTTCGCTGGATCGCGACGACGATCGCGGTGATGGTGGCGGCAGCGCTGATTCATGGAATTCGATATGATTCATTCGGTTCACTCATCGGCGCGGCCCTGCTCCTGGGGATTTTAAACGCGTTTGTCCGTCCCGTGCTCCTGATTTTGAGTGCGCCGCTCATTCTTCTAACGCTGGGATTTTTTATCCTCATCGTGAACGGGCTAATGCTGCTACTCGTACCGAGTCTCGTACATGGCTTCCATGTTGATACTTTTGGGAGCGCATTTTGGGGCGCGATTGTGATTGGGCTGGTGAGCTGGATATTGAGCGCCTTCTTCCGGGGCAGTGATGGACGTGTCCATGTCCTGACGCATCACACTCAAATTAAACGGGTGAAAGGTCGAGTGATCGAGCCGACGGGGCCGCGGTAATCTATGGCCGTTGGACATCAGTTTGCAGCAATGATTGTTCGCCCTGATTCAGCTGCTAACCCGCGACGCGTCTCAGAAAATGGCCATTCTGCAGGATAATGGCCTAGGCACTGTGGGTGGGACAATGGCGACCCGCATGTTCGTAAAAATCTGCGGAATTACCAACCGCTTCGACGCGGAGACGGCGATTGCGGCCGGTGCTGATGCCTTGGGATTTAACTTTTGGCCGGGCAGCCGGCGCTATATCGACCCCTTGGCAGCGATTGGCTGGATTCGCGATTTACCTGATGAAGTGGATCGCGTCGCGGTGCTGGTCAATCCAGAGCTTTCTCAAGCATGTAGCATCGCAAAACAGATGGATGTGCTGCAATTGCATGGAAAAGAGACGACAATCTTTTGCAAAAAACTGGGCGAAATGTCGGTGCGATTTTGGAAGGCAGTACCAGCGTCGCGACCGCACTTCGCCATGGATACCTTCTACGCAGAGCGCATTGTGCTGGATACGGCAACAAACGATTCGTTCGGTGGCACGGGCATGACCTTTCCATGGCAATGGGCGCGCGAGTTCATTGCGGCTAATGTCAGTCAGAACGTGATTCTCGCGGGCGGGCTAACCCCGGCTAACGTTGCCGAGGCGATTGAGCAAGCACACCCATTCGGCGTTGATGTCACCAGCGGGGTGGAAGCGGTGGTGGGACGCAAAGATGTTCACAAGGTCCGCGATTTCATAGCCGCCGCGCGAGCTGGGCGAGCTTACCACTACCCATAGCAAATCAGGGGCAAACGGTGGTTTGGACTGGTCTGCTTCCTGCTTTAGACAGCTTCGCACGATTTCAAAACGCATCGCTATGGGCACTTTCACTCGAAAACTGGTCTGCGGGAGCATTGCTTTTTTTGCAGCCGCCTTTGTATCGTTCGCTCAAACGAGCAGTTCGCCCGCGCCAGCTCCCGGGACCAAGCCCGATGCGGCAAACCCGATGACCGTAGTGCAGGCGACCGGCGCCAGCTCTACTCCAGGCGCGAACAAGGTTGCTCCGGCGACTACCGGCGCCGCAAACACTACCAACAGCACGACCACAACTACCGCGATTCCGCCCGGCCCGGCCGACACCGCGATCGAAAACGGTGGAGTGGGCGTGCGTGAGTTTCAGGGCGATGACGTGGGCCAAGTGCTGCGGCTCTTGGCGCGCCAGGCAAAGATCAACATGGTTGTGAGCGATCAGTTGCCGAAAGATTCTACCGTCACGATGCGGCTGGAAGACGTGACCGCACTGCAAGCGATCGCCATCATCGTGAAGGCCAAAGGGCTTTTCATGGATAAGATCGATAACGTTTATTACGTCAAGACGGAAGCAGAACGCGCTAAAGAACCGACCGAAAGCGACAGTTACCAATTCAGTTATTCGCGAGCGAAAGATGTCGCGCCGCTGCTCGCGTCTCAGCTCGCCAGCAAGGATCCTCCACAGGTGGATGATCGCACGAACACCATTTTCTTCCGCGAGACGCGGAGCAACATGGACAATATCCGCAAACTCCTGGTCACGATTGATAAACCAACGAAACAGGTCATGATCGAATCGCGGTTAGTCGAAGTGACGGCGAACCCGAAGCAGAGCTACGGAATTAACTGGGCTGGCGTAGTTGGCAGCTCGGCCAATCCACAGACGGTGAGTTACGGTGGATTCAATACCACGAGCCAACCGCAGCCAGGGCAAAACATTCCGACAAATGGGTTGGCACTCGGCAACCAAGGAAACAGCAATTTCTTCGGCAGCCTCGGCAAGTTGGCAGGGGTACCAGGCAGCTCGTTCGCCATCCTCAGCGTGCCGCAGTTCTCAGCCACTTTACGCCTGCTCAACGAAGATGCCGATGCGGAATTTCTCGCAAATCCGCGCATCGTGACCGCTGACAATCAGCAAGCGAAAATCGAGATCAATCGGAATCAGCCGGTCCCACAATTGAACTTCAACGAACAAACCGCGACTGCGGTCTTTGGTGGATTCCAAGACAAGAAATTCGGGAACACTTTGATTGTTCGGCCGAGCGTGAACAAAGACAATTTCGTCACGCTGAGCGTAAAGCCGGAAATCAGCAACAAAGTTGGCGACGCACAGTTTACGTTTGCTGGCGCCACCGTGGCTAGCCCGATCATTGATACGCGTTCGCTTGAGTCGAACGTGCTGATTCGCAGTGGGGATACCCTCGCAGTTGGCGGATTATTGCAAGATGAGGTGACCAAGTCGCGTAATAAAGTGCCTGTGCTGGGTGATGTTCCGTTACTTGGTTATCTGTTTCAGGAGCGGTTGAATGCCCGCGTAAAGCGCAACCTGCTTGTCTTCGTCACGCCGACGATCATCGAGTCGAGATATGGCACCGGCCTCGAAGATCAAGTGAGCGGGCTCCATCACGTCGGCGAAGAATACGCCGACATCAACGGGTGGCGCAACAACGCCAAAGGCGCTGTTCGCCTCGTCCCGACCGCTAATCGTCAAGTAGTGGCTGATTATCCAAAACCCGGCACCCCGCCGCCGCCCGCAGTCACGACAAGCGAGGTCCGGTTCAAGAGCTCGGCCAAAGATCGCGACTACTAAAAGATTTCAGTTAATGTGGGGTTGAGAGAGGGCGGACGCTTCGGGGCGTTCGCCCTTTTTCTTTTATCGATCAAGATAACGGCTCAAAGCCGCACGCAATTCGGAGCGCGCACGAAAGAGGATGCTTTTCACGGCTGGGACTGAGAGATTGAGCACGTCTGCGATTTCCTCATAGCTTTTGCTTTGGTAACGGCGAAGCACCAACGCCAATCGTTGTCGCTCCGGCAGGGAAAGAATCGCGTGATCAATGGCATTCTCCAATTCTCGCTCGAGCAGCGCCTCGTCCGGAGCACTACGGGCCTGATCGGGTAATGACAACGACTCGTTCCCTTCGTGTGAATCCAACGCGATTCCAGGATGTCGTTTGCGACGGCGGGCTTCGTTGAAGACCAGATTTCGCGTAATCGTCAGGAGCCAGGTCGTGAATTTTGCGGTCGGCGTGTAGCGCGGTGCGCTCTTCCAGACTCGAATGAAAACCTGTTGGGCCACATCCTCAATGTCGGAGTTGTTGCCGAGCATGCGGGCGACGGTTCCAATAACCAAGGCCTGATGCCGCTCGACTAAATGCTGGAACGCGGCGGTGTCACCGTTGCCCGTGCGCAGCATGAGCTCCGCGTCGTCAATCTCCTTGGCTGGCTCCGACATTGCGTAAGCAGACGCCAAAGCCGCGCCCGCGGTTATCCCTTAAACCGGTCAAATTGCCGAAAGTTTCGCACAGTTCTGGCCGTTTTGGTTGCATCAATTTCGGGGAACGTGCATCATTTAGACGCGTGATACCCGTATCAAACTGGGAATGAATTACCGCCTAATCCCCGCCGCACTTCGGCCGATCGCGGAAAAAATCGAAGCCCAACAGCGCATTACCGAAACCGAGGCGGTGGCGCTCTACCATTCCAATGATCTCAATGCGCTGGGACTGATTGCGAGCGAAGTGCGTCGTCGCAAAAATGGGGAATTCGCCAGTTATATTATCAATCGCTACATCAATTATTCGAATATTTGCGTTCTCTCCTGTCAATTCTGTGCCTTCGCTGCGAAGAAGCGGGATGCCCACGCGTTTGAACGTTCGATTGAAGACATCATTACTGCAGTGCGCGAAGCTCTTTCCGTCGGCATTACGGAGGTCCACATGGTCGGAGGATTGCACCCGACCTTGAAACCAAACTGGTATCTGGAACTGCTCCGTCAGCTACGCGCGCTCGATCCGGATTTGCATATCAAGGCCTTCACGGCAATCGAGATCCGCCATCTCGCGCAGCGCATTTTCAAAAAGCCAATTGGCGAGACCATGGAAGTTTTGCGCGATGCCGGGCTCTGCTCTTTTACGGGCGGCGGCGCCGAAATCTTTGACCCGCAGGTACGGGATGAGATTTGCCGCGGCAAAGAAAGCGCGGAGGAGTGGCTCGATGTTCATCGAATGTGGCACCAAATGGGCGGCCGCAGCACTTGCACTATGCTTTATGGGCACATCGAGACACTCGAACAGCGAGTCGATCATCTGCGTCAGCTCCGCGAATTGCAGGACGAAACCGGCGGATTTACCGGTTTTGTTCCGTTTGCGTTCGAGCCGCAAACGACCGTTCTCGCGCATGTGAACCCTGCCACGGCCGTCGAGCAGCTGCGCAATCTCGCGGTCTGTCGTATTTATCTCGATAATATCGATCATCTCACCGCCTACTGGATCAGCATGGGATTGCCATTGGCCCAGGTATCGCTGGCCTACGGGGTTGATGATCTGCATGGCACGATTATGGAGGAGAAGATTTTCCACATGGCAGGAGCGAAAACGCCTCAGGAACAAACCGTCGCTGCGCTCGAGCACGTCATTCGCGAAGCGGGGCGCATTCCAGTCCAGCGCGACAGTTACTATCGCCCGATCAGGCGGGAACGCGGAAAAGCGGATGATATTGAGCGCGAGCTCGTCTGCGCCTAGCGAGGTTTGCCGCTGCGCATCGGGTGTGTCAGATATCTAAATGCCCGTCCACTCATCCGAGGGTGGACTGGACGTGTCGACTTCGATCACCCGTCTGTACTTTGCCACAAACTCGCGCGCGGAGACTTGGATGTCGCCCTCGTCTCAAGCCTGGAGTATTTGCGGCAGCCGATTTATCGAATCATTGACGGCATCTCGATTGCCGCACGCGGGCCAGTTTATAGTGTCGTGGTCGCGCACGAAGGTCCGTTGGAAGCGATCTCGGTGATTGAGCGCGACACCGCCTCCCAAACCTCGCTCGTGCTTTTGGAGCTGTTGTTGCGAAAAAGAAAGATTGCGCCTCAGATTGTGCGTGCCGGAGCCCATCCCCGAGATGAGAGTCGAGCAAAGCTGCTGATCGGTGATCAGGCCATTCAGTTTCGCAGCAAACAGGGAGCAAAATTTGAATATTGGGATTTAGCGGAAGCGTGGCATGAAATGACAGGCCTGCCTTTTGTTTTTGCCCTGTGGTTGATCCGGCCAGAGGTAAATAACCCGCTCGAGATTGCCAATCGGCTACGCGAAATCCGAAACGAGAACCTTCACAATATCGATGCTCTCATTGCCGTACAAACCGATGTTTCCGCCGCATTTTGTCGAAAATATTATCGCGAGCATCTCTGCTTTGACTTCGGTGGTAAGGAAAAGGCTGGTTTACACGAATTCCATCGTCTCTGCCTGGCAAATGCGATTCCAGTCGCATCGGAATTGCCGCTGCATCTCGTGTGAGAAAAGCGTCGGACCTACGGATCGGCATTTCGGGGTGGAACTACAAAGGCTGGCGCGGGGTTTTTTATCCGAAAGCACTTGCGCAAAAGCGGGAACTCGAGTTCGCCTCGCGTGCGCTAAACTCGATCGAGATCAATGGTTCTTTTTATTCGCTGCAGCGACCCGAAAGCTATCGTCGCTGGCGAAGAGCAACACCCGATAATTTCATTTTCGCGGTGAAAGGTGGTCGCTTTATCACCCATATGAAAAAGCTACGTGAGATCGAATCTCCCCTGGCGAACTTTTTCGCCTCCGGCATTCTCGCACTCGAACAGAAACTTGGTCCGATCTTATGGCAATTTCCGCCAAACTTCCGATGGAATCCCCAACGCTTCCGAGATTTTTTCAAGTTATTGCCACGAACGACAAAGGAAGCGGCGGCGCTAGGAAAGCAGCACGATTCAAAACTGAAAACGCGCGCCTGGCTCAAGATCGAGCGCGAACGGCCCCTCCGCTATTGTGTCGAAATTCGTCATTCCAGTTTTCTGGTCCGAGAATTCTTTGACCTGTTGCGCGAGTTCAATGTTGCATTCGCCTTCGCCGACACAGCGGGTAAATGGCCGTATGCGGAGGATCTCACCAGTGATTTCGTTTACTGCCGCTTGCATGGGGATACCCAACTTTACGCGAGCGGCTACAGCGGGAGTGCGCTCGATTGGTGGGCCGCTCGCCTCAACCTTTGGCGGAAAGGTCGTCAACCAGTCGACGCCAGGCTGATCGCTCCGAGCCGGAAGAAGGAATGGCGACATGACATCTTTGTTTATTTTGATAATGACGCTAAAGTGCACGCCCCTTTCGATGCGCAGCAGCTCGCGCAGCGAATGAATGTGCACTGGGCTGCGCTAAGTTGTCAGCGGTGAGTCTGCGCATAAAATAACCAGTGCAACCTCTTTGGATTCTCTCTCGTGAGAGCGA
>WNGI01001181.1_pt1 | contig 21280 bp, 26 predicted proteins | sample 5400621 | NCBI WGS metagenome assembly WNGI01 (sample SAMN13153374, study PRJNA577476) | soil metagenome | isolation source: 20 cm soil or saprolite under Garry oak tree replicate 1 | place: USA:California | collected 2016-06-15
TCAGCGGAAAGGTCGACCAGCTGCTGCTGAAGGTGGGCGATCCCGTCAAGCCCGGTCAGCCGATCGCCAGGATCGCGCCCGAGTAGACATTGGCCGCCCTGCGTGTGGCGGTGGTCGGCTGCGGTGCGATGGGCGCCGCGACCGGGTGGAGGCTCGCGACGCGAGGCGCGCAGGTCGTGTGCTTCGACCGCCACTCTCCTCCCCACTCCCTTGGTTCATCTCACGGCGAATCGCGGATCATCCGGACCGCCTACTTCGAGGGGCCGTGGTACGTGCCGCTTGTCCAGGAGGCCTTCCAGCTCTGGCGTGACCTCGAGCAGGAGTCTGGATCCCACCTTCTGACCATGACCGGCGCCCTGATGATCGGTCCCCCTTCGGCGATGGCGGTGGTGGGCGCGCAGGGCGCCGCGATCGAGCACGGCCTCGACGCACATGTCCTCGATGCGAACGAGCTACGCCGCCGCTATCCCGCTCACGTGATCGCCGGCGACGACGTCGCAGTCCTCGACGTCCAGGCCGGATTTCTCCTGCCCGAGGATGCAGTGTCCGCGATGATCGACCGCATCGTTGCGCTCGATGGGGAGGTGCGCCGCGGCGTCGTTGTGAAAGACGTTTCACCTCACGCCGAAGGTGTCGTAGTTGCGACCGATGAGACGCGAGAGACATTCGATGCCGTGGTCATCGCGGCAGGCCCCTGGACGAGCGAGCTCTTTCCATTGCCGCTGAGCGTCGAGCGCCAGGTGATGGCTTGGTTCGAGATCGAAGCTGATGGCGCCGGCCGGATCACACCTGAACGATTCCCGGTTTTCATCCGCGAGACCGACGGCGTCGGCGTCTATGGCATGCCCACGCTCGACGGCACGTCGCTCAAGATCGCCCGCCACCATGGCGGCGAGCTGACCGACCCACAGACCATCCGTCGCGAGGTGACCGACGCCGAGCTCGATCCGCTGCGGACTTTCGCGACCACCTATCTGCGCGGCGTGACCACGCGGGTGACCAGGAGTGCCGTCTGCATGTACACCAACACTCCTGACGAGGACTTCGTCCTCGACCTACATCCCGACGATCCGCGAATCGTCGTGATCAGCGCTTGCTCGGGCCACGGGTTCAAATTCGCTCCAGTTGTCGGCGACATCGCTGCAGACCTTGTCTCCTACGGCCGCACCGTCAGGGACATCTCACGCTTTTCCGCGTCCCGATTTTCGCTTTAGTCGTCACACGGGCGGCTCGCGCGTAGACTGCTGCCACCCCGTTCGCTCGCGTGCGGTGACGTCTAACAAATGGCCGAAGCTCAGACTCGTCCGGTTTCGCTTAACCGCCTGGTTGCAGCTTGGGTGGTCGCGCTCTTTGCCATTACAGGCATCGGGATGGCACCACTTTTCTTTTATCAACTCGACCTCAGCAAGCTCACGTTCTCATCGCCAATCCCGTTGATCGTGGGCATCGGCATTGAGCTGACCGCGTACGCGCCAACCCTTGCCGCACTGGCGGTAGCTGGGTTGATGCTCGGCGGTGGCGGTATCAGGCGGCTCATGCGACCGGTCATCCACTGGCGGGTGGGCGTCCATTGGTACGCGATCGCTCTCGTCGGTCCATCGCTCCTGTTTCTAGCTGGCGACGTCATCCGGTTCGCTGTAGGTGCGGCCCTACCGGGCACGTGGTTTGCGGTTCCGGGTACAGCTGCCTTCGCCTTCCTGATTGGCGCACTTATCGCGGGCTCATTCGGCGAGGAGGTCGGGTGGCGCGGTGTCGGCCAGCGCGAGCTGCAGCAGAAATACGGCGCCTTATGGGCGGCGGTTCTTGTCGGGGTGATCTGGAGCTTGTGGCACCTGTGGCCGGTCGCAGCACCTGGTGGCCTGGGCTCGACAACATGGTCGGAGGCGGGCCTCACTTTCGTCCGGCTGATCGCGACTTCAGTCATCTACGCATGGCTGTTCAACAGCACACGCGGGAGCCTCGTGATCGTGATGCTGGCCCATGCGGGACATAACCTCGCTGTTCGGTTGGTGCCACCTGCCGACAGCGTCCAGCACGGTGACCCGGTCGTGACCAGCCTGTATGTCGTGGCCGCCGTGGTTGTGGTCCTGTGGGCCGGCAGTCGCTGGCTGAGCCGTGTTCACGAGTTCCCTGAGCCGCTACGACAGGAGTCGGGCTACCTGCCCAGCGCGCGCTCCTCTTCCTGAATCGCCGCTTCTTCGTCTTCCCCCATGCGCCGGCCAAACCACCACGCCACCGCGAGCAGGATCACGACGACTATCGCGATGGGTATCGCGAAGGGGCCCATCGTCGCCGCGACAGCCTCGTAGTGCTGGCCGAGCTTGTATCCGGCATAGGCGAGGGCGAAGTTCCACGGGATGGCCCCCGCCACGGTGGCAAGGGTGAACCTCACATACCCGATCTTCGACAGCCCGGCTGGAAACGAGATGTAGGTACGCACGATTGGCAGCAACCGGCCGATGAAGACGGCCCACAGGCCGAACCGGCCGAAGAATCGATTGGCAAGTCGGAGGTGGCCTCGGCTCAACCCCGCCCACCGACCGGCCCGACTGAGGACCACCCACTCGCCGTAGCGCCTCGTGAGCCAAAAGGCGATCAGCGAGCCGGCCAGGTTGGCCGCGCTGCAGACCACGACCACCACGACCAGGGTCGACCAGCCGCCGCCGACACCAAGCTTGCCTTGCGCCGCCAGCGCCCCACCAAGCGGTACGACGATCTCGCTGGAGATGGGTAGACCGGCGCTTTCGGCCGCCATGGTGACGAAGATGGCGATCAGGCCGTAGGTCGCCACCAGGTTCGTCAGGGAGGCGGTCATGCCGTGAATGTACCCGGGCGGCTACCCCGGGTGGGTGGAACCGGCCGGCCACCCGTTTTCCTTACGACTGGGATCAAATCTCCGCTGCAAGGCGGGTTCAGAGGAGTTGAGACAAAAATGATGGGCATCATCGTCTGGATCATCGTCGGAGGGATCGCGGGCTTCCTGGCCGGCAAAGTGATGACCGGCAGCGGGCTCGGCCTGATCTGGGATATCGTCGTGGGAATCCTCGGCGCCTTCCTTGGCGGCTGGCTTGCCGGCCTCGTCGGGATCGCGGTAACGAACATCCTCGTGGAAATCGTTGTCGCCTTCATTGGGGCTTGCATCCTGCTGTTCCTGTTCCGCCTGTTGACACGCGGACGCGGGATGGCTCGCGCCTGACCAGGTTTGATTTCGCAAGGCCTCGCGGATTACCGCGAGGCCTTTTTCTTTTTGCTCGATCAGACGGTCCGCGGGGGAATCGCCGCGCGAAACGGAAGGGTCCGGACCTGCTGGTCGTCGATCATGATCTCGAAGTTGTAGAAGCCCGGCTTTGTGATCGGGACGCCCGTGAGATTGATCACGATGTGCGCCGCCAGGTCCCACCCATGTGGATGGTCCGGCGGTACCGGCCGCGGTGGAATCGTCAGGACGATCGGTTGCGGAAGTATCGCCCCGCCGTCCTCATCGCTGCAGTGCACCTCGACCTTATGGGCACGCTCGGATTCCAGGCGCGTCGTCAGCAGCCGGAGCACCATGGTCCCTCCGAATGCCGAAGGAAACTGGTCGCGCCAGAGGGTGTCGATGCCGGCGCCGAGGATGTAGACGAGTCCGTTGGGCGGCCCTTCGGCAGCGGTGGCGAGGAGTGCCCAATCGAGCTTCATCCGTAACGATTATCGGTGGGCGGCCGCGACCGCCGTCGGGCCTAGGCTTCGGCCGCGTGCGGCCAGCGCGGCGCGCCCAGCTCACGAGAAACCGCCCGCGCAGCCTCGCTGACTGCGGCAGACAGTCCCTTCGCCAGCCCGCGCGGAAAGATCCGCTCGGTGGCGTCGACAACACCGATGGCGCCGACCGCTGAGCCTACGTGGTCGAAGATCGGGGCCGCCGCGCTTGACTCGCCGAGCACCGCCTCATCGCGCTCCGTCGCCACACCCTGGTCGCGAATCGCCGCCATCTCGGCGCGGAGAGCAGTCTCGTCGAGGGTTTGCTTGGTAAGGCGAGGCAGCGGTTCCGACAGCAGGTCATCCATGACCTGGTTGGGTGAGAACGCCAGGATCGCTTTGCCGAGCGAGCTCGCATGCAGCGGGAGCTGCAGGCCGACCTCGAGCACCCCGAAGGTGGAATCCGGGCGGAAGACGTGATGGACGACGACGACGCTTGATCCGTGCATGACACCGACCCTCACCGAGGCGCTCGCTCGCGCGGCCAGCCGATCCGCGTACGGGATCGAGCGAGCGCGCAGCTCGTTCAGGTCGAGGTATGAGTAGCCGAGCTGCAGCAGGCCGGGACCTAGCTGATATTTGTCCGAGGTCCGGTCCTGCTCGACGAACCCGTGCGACTGAAGCGTTTGCAGGAGTCCGTGCACGGTTGGGCGAGCCAATCCCAGGCGGTCGGCGAGCTCGCTGACGCCCAGGCGGCGAGGCCCGCTCGCCAGCGCTTTCAGGATGGCCGTGGCCCGGTCGATGGACTGGATCGACGACCTACGGACCTTTGAATCATTCGGCATTGCTGAATTCCTGTCGGTAGTGTAGACTACGGCCGTCTTCGGGAACGCGATTGCGGGGCACATCCGGCCCCGCCGGGGAGTGTCGAATTTGGTCGGGATTGTACTGGTCTCCCACAGCCTGGAACTGGCACGCGGGCTGGCTGATCTCGCCTCCCAGGTCGCGGGCGCCGACGTCAAGGTCGAGCCCGCCGGCGGTGGTCCGGACGGCAAGCTGGGCACCAACGGAGACGCGGTCCGAGAGGCCATCGCCCGTGCCGATTGCGGTCAGGGCGTGGTCGTGCTCGCCGACCTCGGCAGCTCCATTCTCACGGTGCGTCACCTGCTCCAGGGCAAAGCCAACGGCCACGTCCGGTTGGTGGACGCTCCATTCGTCGAGGGAGCCGTGGCGGCAGCGGTCATGTCGTCCGCCGGCCAGTCGCTCGAAGACGTGGCAAAGGCCGCAGAGGAAGCCCGCGGTGCAAGCAAGTTTTGAGTCGACGGTAGCGCTGCCGGCGGGAGTCTCCCTCCACGCGCGGCCCGCGGCCACTTTCGTCAAAACCGCGCTGCGGTTTCGGTCGCAGGTGACCGTTGGCCTAAACGATGAAACCGATGGCAAGGTAGCCAACGCCAAGAGCATCCTTGCCGTGCTCGCGCTTGGAGCGACCGGAGGCACCGTGCTGCGCCTGAGCGCCGAGGGTGAGGACGCGCCGGCGGCGCTAGAGGCGCTTGCCGGCTGCGTCAGCGGGCTGGTCGAGTAACCAATTCTCCGAATCGGCGCGGCTGGCCGCAAAGTCCAGTCCACGGATCCACTTACGGACCTCGCCCACCCGCGCAGCCGCCACGCTGAGCTCGTCCACGCCAAGTCCGACGAGCATCGGCATCGCCACCGCATCCGATGCAGACTCACCGCACACGTCGACCACGATGCCCGCAGCGTGAGCGGCCCGCACAGTTGCATCGATCAACCTCATGACCCTCACGTCGGTGACAGGAGCCGACTTTGAGTGCTCGCGGTCCAGGCCGAGCACCAGCTGAGTCAGGTCGTTGGTGCCAATGCTCAGGAAATCCGACACCTGCGCAATCTCCGATGCACCTTGCGCCGACTCCGGCGTCTCGATCATCGCGCCGAGCTCTGGCGATGGGCGTCCCGCCAGGACTGAGGCAAGGGCCTGGCGCACCGCGATCACCTGCTGAGGGCTCGTCACCATAGGGATCAGGATGCGCAGCTTCACATCGGCGCCGGCCTCCACGATCGCAGCGAGCTGTGCCTTCAGGGCGGCGGGAGCTTCGAGCAAAAGCTCGATGCCTCGGGCGGTCGCGCCTCGAAGGAAAGGTGGGGTCTTGTCACCGCCGAAGTCGAGGAGACGAACTGTGGCGACCCGACCCGTTAGGGGAGCAAGGATGAGCCCGAGGAAGCTCGCCTGCTGCCTCTGGTCAGGCCACGCTTTTGAATCCAGGAAGAGGAGCTCGGTCCTGAGGAGGCCGATCCCTTCTGCTCCCTGGTCCAGCGCCTCGGCGACCTCGGCGACGCTCGCGGCGTTGGCGAGGACGCGAATGCGGCGGCCATCCGTGGTCTGCGCAAGCTCGAGCCGGCTGGCGATGGCGTTCTGCCGTGCGGTGCGCCTGCGCTCAGCCTCGGCGCGTGCCGCCGCCACGCGGACGTGTTCAGGCTGACGAAACAGCACTCCCTCGTCGCCGTCGAGCACGACCTCCTCCCCATCGTGTACGTCGAGCACGCCCTCTCCGATTCCCACGACCATCGGCAAGCCAAGCGACCGGGCGACTATCGCCGCGTGAGCGGTGACGCCACCGCCCGCCAGCGCAACGCCCTTTGCATTCGCCGCAATTTCCGCAACATCGGCGGGACCCAGCGAGCCGGCGATGATGATCCCGCTGGCCGTGCCTGGCTTCACTCCACTCGCGCGGGCCGCGGCGCGACGGCCCAGGCTTCGCACATCGTCCGCGCGCTCGGCGAGCACCGGATCCGCAAGCTGAGCCAGCTGCCGCGCGCTTTCTTCGGTCGCGTCGATCATCGCGGCGGCCGCGGTGCGGCCGGCGTCCATCACCAGGCTCAGCACGCTCGCGTCGAGTCCTGGATCGCCGGCCATCATGACGCTCGTCTCGATGATGTCGGCCTCCTCGTGCCGGCCGGCTTCGCGCAGATCTGACGCGATCTGCTCGAGCTCGGTCGCCACAAGGCTCAGCGCCTCGCGGGCGCGCTCCAGCTCGCGTGCACGATCAGCAGACGCGATGACCGTGGCATCGGATGCAGCTGAGCGGTCGAGAACGACCGCCTTGCCGAAAGCCACGCCCGGGGCGGCGCTGACGCCGCGCAGGGCACGTTCGCCCATCAGGGCTGAGAGGTGACCGCCCGCTGCAGCGCCCGCATGATGAGCGCGGTCGAGGTGGCGCCTGGATCCTGATGGCCGACCGACCTCTCGCCGAGGTATGAAGCGCGCCCCTTTCTTGCCTGGAGCGGAATCGTCGAGCGCATTCCGGTTTCCGCCGCCGCTGCCGCGGCGTCGACCGCCTGCGCCAGAGGCTCGCCGTCAGCGATTCGCGATTTCAGCGTTTCCACCGCAGGCTCGAGCGCGTCGACCATCGTCTTGTCTCCGAGCGAGGCCGTGCCGAGGTCTTTGACCGAAGCGAGCGCCGCCGCCAAGACCTCGGCCAGCTGCGCGCCATCGAAAGTTGGCTGGTCGCCGAGCACACGCCCTCCGCTGCGGAGAGCCGAGCCCCACAGCGGACCGCTTGCGCCGCCCACCGTCGAGACGAGCGTGCGGCCGGCGATGATGAGCAGACGGCCGGGCGGTGATCCGTTGTCGGCGCCGAGGGCCTGGACGACGGCCTCGAAGCCCCTGGTCATGTTGATGCCGTGGTCGGCATCGCCGATGGCGGCGTCGAGCTGGACCAGGTGGTCCCGCTCGGCGCGCACCGACGCCTCGACTTCACGCATCCAGGAGCTGATCGTGGCCGCGTCCATAACCCGTTCAGCGATCAAGGTTAAGGTCAGACCTTCCAGCGCAGCGCAGCTGTGTGCACCGGCGCGTCCCACAGGCGAATCAGCTCGTCATTCAGCTCGAGCACGGTCAGCGACGCGCCGGCCATCTCGAGTGAGGTGATGTAGCTGCCGATCAGGTTTCGGACCGGCTCCAGTCCGGCCTTGCGGAGCTTCGCGTCAACCTCGCCATAGATAAGGTAGAGCTCGAGCAGCGGGGTGCCGCCCATGCCGTTGACGAACGCAAGGACCTTCGAGCCGCGCTTGGCCTTCAGGTCGGAAAGCACCGCCTCGACCATCACGTCGACGACCTCGCTTGCCCGTCCGAGCGCCGCGCGCCGGCGGCCTGGCTCGCCGTGGATTCCAATGCCCAGCTCGATCTCGCCTTCGGGAAGGTCGAAGATGGCTTTGCCTGAGCCGGGCGGTACACAGGAGGAGAGCGCCACGCCGAATGAGCGCGAGCGCTCGTTGACGTGCTTGACCGTGTCGGTCACCTTGGCGAGGTCGGCTCCGCCTTCCGCCGCGGCGCCCGCGATCTTCTCAGCGAGCACAGTCGCGCCGACGCCACGCCGACCGGCTGTGTAGAGCGAGTCTTGAACCGCCACGTCGTCGTCGATGACAACAGACGTGACCTTGATGCCCTCGTCAGCGGCGTCTTCAGCCGCGAGCTTGAAGTTGAGAACATCGCCCGTGTAGTTCTTGACGATGTGGACGACACCCGCGCCGCCGTCGACCGCCTTGGTCGCGGCAAGCATCTGTCCGGGCACGGGTGAGGTGAATACCTCTCCCGGCGCTGCCGCATCCAGCATGCCCAGGCCGACAAACCCGCCGTGAAGCGGTTCGTGCCCTGATCCGCCGCCCGAGATCAACGCCACCTTTCCCGCTCGCCGCGCGTCCTTGCGGACGATGATCTGGTTGGCGACGTCGTAGCGCAGAAGGTCGGGATATGCCGCGGCCAGCCCGGCCAGGGACTCTTTCACGATCGCCGAAGGGTCGTTGAGGAACTTACGCATGTGGGTGGTTTCGACTGCCATTGTCCTTATCTCCTATCCGGTCAGAGCTACCGCGCGCCAGCGTGCACGGCGGTGTCTTCGCGGGTGACGGCTTCCAGGATGGGGCGCTCGACCAGGCGCGGGTTGGCCAGGAAGTCGTACAGGAAGGTCGCCCCTGCTGCACCGACCAGGCCGGGGATCAGGTAAACGGGGATGTATTGCGTCCAGAAGGTGGTTCCACCCGCGATCGCCTGCACCAGCTCAGGCCCGAAGGCACGCGCGGGGTTGAGCGAAGCGCCGGTGATGGGACCGAAGACGAGGATGATGCCGACCACGGCTCCGCCAATGACGACACCTGCTAGCGGTCCGCCCGCGCTGCGCGAGTCGACGATGCCGAGGATGGCGAAGAGGAGAAGTCCGGTGCCAAGCGCCTCGGCGAGCGCGGCCTGCATGTAGACGGTGGTCGATGCGTCTGCCGCAAAGTGCGTCTGGCCCATGCCGAACGTCACCGCGTTGGCGCCAAAGACGCCCCAGATCGCGAACGCGCCGATGATCGCTCCAACGTACTGGGCGCCCCAGTAGACCGGCACTTCCTTCCATGGGAACCGCTTCGTCACGGCGAGCGCGAACGTCACGGCCGGGTTGATGTGGCAGCCCGAGACCTTGCCGATCGCGTAAACGAGAGCCGTGATGATGAAACCGAACGCGAAGCTGATCGCGAGCAGGTCGGCTTCTGTCACCGCCGGCACGGCCTTGCCGGCAAGCGTGAGCGTAGCGATCACTGAACCCGGACCAACGAGGACCAACGCCGCTGTGCCGAACGTCTCGGCGATCGCCCGCTGCGATATCGAATGCATGGTTGCCGACCCCCTTAATCTGACTAGTGTTCGACAATGCCGAACTGATTTCACAAACCGTAGTCCTGCCCGGGTCGTTTGTCAACAGGCAATTTTGGGTTCTGAAGCCAAGCTCCCTCGGCTGGGGTTCGGTCTAGGCAGCCATGGACGCCGCGTCAACCGTCGCTTGACCTTCAGCATTCCGCTGCGGAGGCGGTGTAGGGCACGCCGGTCTGCGGCTGGGGTAGTGGGTGCAGTCGAGGTTTCGCGGGTTGGCGATGGGCACCTCCCAGATCGGACCACGGCTCCCGGCGGTCGGGGTCACAAATGTGGTCACGAGCAGGGAGCGGGCCTTCAAAGGCAAGGTGTCCCTCCAGTCGCAACGCGCGCGTGTTTGACGCCCGGCGTTCGACTTGCAGCGCCCTAGTCCTTAGTAGTGCCCGCGCTACCTTCAGCCGCCGGTGAGGCAGCAGATGGTGTATCCCTCGGGGTTCTTGGGCGCCTCGCCGGCGCGGAAGCTGATCAACCGATCAGATCCGCTGGCCACGTCGAACGCGCGAACTGTGCCGTCCGGCACAGTGGGGTGGGCGCACGGCTCGAGGCATTGGTAGGTACCGCTCGTGTCCGGCCCTTCCCCTGCATACCAGACCACTGTCGGAGTCACGAATCCCGGGCTGCTGCCAGGGGCGGTTGTGAAGTTACCGCCCCCGGCGACGGGAACGATCAGCGTGCGCGGGTTTGCGTCGTCGGTCAGGAGCGTGCCCGCAAGCCACCTGCCGTCGGGCGAGCTGGTGGGGGTGAACCAGCGCTCCGAGCGAAGCACCTTCGCGCCTCCGGCTGGCGTCCATTGCATGAGCGCCCCCGAGCCGGCCGCCCAGACAAAACGGTCATTCGCAACCCAGGTCCCGCCGGCGGCGGCCAGCCCCTGCGTTCCAGCCGAGAGTTTCTGCTGTAGGTCGACAACCGAAAAGATCCGGACCTCGTAGTTCTGCGGAGAGTAGTTGGTGTCTGAGATCGCGATGAATTTCTGATCGGGGCTGAACTCGAGGACGAAATGTGCCGACCAGCGGCCTGCAAAGCCGCCTGGCCCAGCTTCGAACTCGTAGAGGATGTGATCAGATCCGTTTGACCAGAGGTGTATCTGCTCCAGCCATCTCGAATTGGCTCGTGGCACGGCGGTCGGGTAGACCTCGAGCGACCCGTCTGACGTCCACACGGTGGTCCCTTCCTTGGGATCTGCTCGCAGCTGACCGATTCGGGACTCGGACCCGGTAGTCAGATCATGTCGAACGATGAAAACCTGGCCGGCGACGACGGTTGTGTAGGCAATCGCATTGCGTTCAAGCAGATGGATCACGGTGTTTGCGCCCCTACAGGCCAGGCGCGGATGAAGCGGATCGGCGACGTCATAAACGAAAGCCCTGGCAATGACCACCATTGCCGTTCCCGGTCCCCCCGAGCACGTGACGGACGCCACCCCAGGCGTTGGGGCTGATTCCGGCTGGGACGTCTGGGCTGGCGTTGGACTCGGTGCCGGAGAGATCTGAGCGGTCGGCACCACCTTTGGGCCACAGGCCATCAGCCCCACCACCAGGATGCCCGCTATGCGGGTGATGCCCATGTCCTAGTCCCGAACGCCGGGCACCTCGGGATGGTTATGAGAATCGAGCCGAATTCTGGTGCGCTTTCAGACTTGCGAGTGCTCGACTTCGAGTTGCCTTTGCACCCTTTCGTTTCACGCTGCTTCGTTCCGGGCGCGCCTAGATCCGCTCGGAAGAACTCTTCAGGCCACTTCCCTTGTGGGTCGCGCGCCGGCGTGCAGAGCGTGGTGCAGTGTTTCCAATCGCTTGCGGCGCCCCGCGGTAGCGTCGATTTCGCCGTCGAGATGATCAATTGCTTCTTGTTGTTGGTAATGCACCGTGATCACATGAGCCCTCAACTCGACCCAGTCCATCGTGTCCGGCCAAGAATCGGGGTGCGTGTGCGGCGATGTCTCGATAGCCATGGCTTGAAGGTCTAGGCCAGCTCAGCGCGCCGCTGGGCGAGTCGGTTACTCCAGCCGTGAGCGTTGTCGGCCAGCTCCTGCTGATCCTCCGGACGTGCCAGGCGCATGCGCTCGCGGTAGGTACCCAACCACATGCTGATTTCGACTAGATCTGTAATCGAGTTGATGTTCGACGGTTCCTGCGTGACCTTGCGCCCCATGAGCAATCAGCCCCTCCCCAGAGTTCTGGCTCCACCAGCCCTAGACAAACTCTGGTGCACGTTGTACCAAGCCATGCGCACCAAACGGTGCATCAACATTGTTAAGAAATTCGAATGCATTTGTTACGGACGGTATTCGAAAGCACTCGTATATTCCACCCAGGGACAGGGGAGTGGCGCAAGCAGAAAGGCCGGAGATCGTAGCGGCTAGGAAGGGCGGCGATTTTAACCGCCCAATTGATGGTGAGGACCCCAAAGCGCAATCGCCTGGTGCCGTCCGTAGATGGTTGAAGGCATACTCTGAGCTAGAAAGTCTGGAGGCCGAGCTCCTTGATGTGCTCGCTGGGCGAATTGCGGGAATGGGCGACGATGCTCGGCACGAAGCGTCAGAGACGAACCTGCCCGTCTTGATATCGCAACTGGAAAGGTTTCGCAAGCGGCATGATTACTGGCGACAACGCCAACACCAGTTGGGGGATCCGCGCGTCAACAACTAGTCGAAGTTCCAGGCGCGAATGTTGCTGATCTTATTACGCCAATCCACGTAAACCATGGGCCTTGGCCACCGCAAAACCGAAGCACGATCGCCTCCTCGCCGGCGAAGACCCGGAGACGATCCGGCCGCGCGACGCCCAACACTGGATCGCCATCTATGCCGAGATGATCGGTTTCAAGAACCACATGCTCAAGCAGGTGCATACCGCCCTCGCAGGAGTTTCAGCCGCGGCTCGGGTAGACCTTCAGGATGACGTGACCCTGCTCGAAGCGCAGCTCGAGCGATACGAGCGGCGAGTTGCCTTTTGGTCTGAACGTTCGAGCGTGCTGGCCGGCCAGGACGGGGAACGCTTCTAACGGTCCCACTGGCGGCTGCGCAATTTCCTTTTCAAGTCTGATAAAGGCAAACCTGGGAAGGTGGGCCCGGTTGGGATCGAACCAACGACCAGCCGATTATGAGTCGGCCGCTCTGACCAGCTGAGCTACGGGCCCTCCTGGGTGAGTTTATTCGGCGAGTCGAACTGTGCCACGGAATGCCGGCGGCGTAGGGTTGGTAGGAAGAGGCGATGTCGATCTCATTTGGGCTTCTCGTGCTTCGGCTGGTGGTCGGCTTGACTATCGCTGCGCATGGCTCTCAGAAGCTATTCGGTGTGTGGGGCGGATCTGGGATGAACGGCTGGACGCAGGTTGTGCAGAGACTTCGAATGCGGCCCGCCCGGCCTCTGGCCTGGATCGCGGCAGTATCCGAATTCGGAGGCGGTCTTCTCCTCGCGCTGGGCTTGCTCTCGCCGCTCGGCAGCCTCGCGATCATCGGCGCGATGCTCGTCGCCATCGCCACGGTTCACCTGAGCAAAGGGTTCTGGGTCACCAAGGGCGGATTCGAGTTCAACCTGACTCTCATCGGTGCATCGGCCGCGCTGGCCATCACCGGACCTGGCGCGTACTCGCTCGACAGTGCGCTGCGCATCCATCTGCCTGAGCCGGTGACGCTTCTGATCGGCACCATTCTGGTGATCGCCAGCGTGACGGTGACGCTCGCGTCCCGCACTCCGCAGGTCGAATCAAAGCCACAGACGACTTAGGCCGGCGAAAAACCATCGGGGACTAGATCGGGTCTATGGCTTCGTCACCAACCCGAGTTTCTTGAGCTGCGCAAGGTAGCTGCGAACCTCATCGTCGGCAAGCAGAACCAGGATCGCCTCCATCCTTCTTCGCCGCTCGTTCTTCACGGTGGTGATACCGATACGCGCTTTCTGTGGTTGGTCATCGGCCGCCAGCAATTCCCCCGCGTGCGCGGCGATACTGGCCAGCTTGATGACTAGGGCATCGCTCGGCTTCGGATTCATTGCGCTGGCGCGATGACCTCGACTTCGTTTCCGTCGGGGTCGTCGACGTAGAAAGTCCGCACTCCCTTCAAGACGGGATGCGCTCCAGTACGAACCTCGATGCCCTCCGCCATGAAGTGAAGCTGCAGCTCGTCATACATTTCGGCGTGCACCCGGAAGGCCATGTGATGCAGGACTCGTTTCGCCTTCTCGCGTGGGAATTCAAACGCCCGATCCGGATGCGGGACGAGGACGATCATCTCCGGCACTCCGGAAGCGCCATGTGCGGCGCGGAGGAACTTGTTCGGCAGCTCCGCCGGCGAGATCAGCTCCAACCCGAACCCGTCGCAGTAGAAACGCAAGGCCGCGTCCATGTCGTGGACCCACAGCACGATCTCCGCCAGACCGGCGACCCGGCTCATGCGGCGATCGCCGTCACCATCGCCGCAAGGTTCGCGTCTCGGGCGCGGGTCGGCACTGAGCAACCGGGCGCGAGCAGCAAACCGCGGCCCCCGGTCTCCTCTACGGCCTTTCGGGCTTCGGCTTCGACCTCCGCCGGTGGGCCATAGAGCAGGCTCGCGCGCTGGCCGAGCCCGCCCATCACCGGCCGGCCGCTTATTTCACGACCCTTCGCCAGCGAAGGATTGCCCTGGTTGTGGACCGACCAGCTGATCGCGTGCGCGGGCATATCGCGAGCGAGGCCGAAGTTCAGGTTCGAACCGCACAGGTGCACCACGTTGAACCACGCCTCCCTCGGCAGCCGTTGCAACACTCCCACGTCGTACGGCAGGAGCAGGTCGCGATACACGGCCTCGGCCATCGCGTCTTTGCTCGCATAGCCTGAGATCGCGTAGAAGATCCCGGCGGCTCCGGCCTCGACAGAGCTGCGGCTGAAATCGACCAGCGCCTCGGCGATCCTGTCCAATGCGGGACGTACCAGCTCCGGGTGCTTGCGCAGCTCGCGCACCACGCGTGATTTCGATTTCCCGACCAGGTAGCCGCCAACTGTGATCGGGCTGAACACCGTCTGGATCACGGGCACGCCTTCGCCCAGCTCGCGAGCGACGATTCCGATCGACTCGACCTGGTCCTGCAGCGCCTTGGGATCGACCAGCGCCACCTTCTTCCAGTCGTCTGGCTCCTCGACCGCGGCCTTGACGAGGATCGGTCCCTTGAGGCGATGGCCCGCCGGCTTGTAGACGGATCCGAACGCCTCGGCGAAGCTGCTCGCGCGCGGCTGAAACTTGACGAAGTCCCAGCCGAACTTCCGCGCTCGGTCGACTGTGATCGAGGCGAGCTCCTCCGGCGACCATTCCTCTCGATAGGTATGTCCCCACGCGCCCACGGGAGCGCGATCGGCTACGCCCATGGCCAGCGCGGCTTTGACCCTTCCTTTGCCGTCCACCGATTCGAGTTTAAGCTGACGTTGGTGGAGGAGATGGGGGCGACCGCGGCGCGTCTGAGAGCGGCGGCCGAGGCGAAGCCGATGCGACTGCCGGTGAACCGGCGCGTCGATGAGACGCATCACGCCATCACTCCTGACGGCCTCTCTGTCTGGTACACGATCCAGGTCTCGCCGCACAGCCGCATCCAGGAGGCGATCTTCGAGCGCACGGACCGTATGCCAACGGACGATGAATGCAAACGCTGGCTCGGCCTCCTCATCGTCGGCGCGCAGGCGGTGGAAGCGTCCGGTCTGCCCGGTTCTATGACCCGAAGGTTCGAAGCGTTCGAGCGCAGCCCCGAACGCGAGGCGCCGCTCGCCTGATGCCACTGACCTCGCCAATTGTCGAAGATCTTCGTCGCATCGTTGGACGAGAAAACGTCATCAATTCCGCGAACGATCTGCGCATCTTCGAGCGGGACGCTTCGATCGAAGGCGCGATTCCTGATGCCGTCGTCTTGGCCGCCTCGACGGCGCAGGTCTCGGCCGTGATCAAGGTGGCGGCGAAGCATCGGATCCCGGTGGTGCCACGCGGCGCCGGCACCGGACTGTCGGGCGGCGCGGTCACGATTCGCGGGGGCATCGCGCTCCAGGTCACACGCATGCGTCGCATCCTCGAGATCGATCCGGTGGCGCAGACCGCGCTGGTCGAGCCCGGCGTCGTGAACCAGGAGCTGTCGCTGGCCGCTTCGTCGCATGGGCTTTTCTACGCGCCCGACCCGTCGAGCCAAAAGGCCTGCACCATCGGTGGCAACGCCGCGGAAAACTCTGGAGGTCCGCACTGCCTGTACTACGGCGTGACGACCAACCATGTCCTGGGCATGGAGGTCGTGCTCGCCGACGGCAGCGTCCACTGGGTGAGCGGCGACACAGCCGACCGGGTCGGCATCGACCTCTGCGGCGTCCTGGTCGGGTCGGAGGGCACGTTGTGCGCGATCACCAAGATCAAGGTTCGCCTGCTTCGCATCCCACCGAGCGTCGCCACGCTCCTCGCGGCATTTCCGACGATCGAGACTGCAAGCCAGGCCGTCTCGGCGGTAATCGCGCGCGGCATCGTGCCGGCCGCGCTCGAGATGATGGACCGCGTCACCGTCGGCGCCGTCGAGGCCCACTTCCACGCGGGTTATCCAACGGATGCCGGGTCAGTTCTGCTCGTGGAGGTCGACGGCCTTCCCGAGGGCACGCGCGAGCTGATGGCCGCGGTGCGCGACGTGCTCGCCGAGAACCACGGCTTCGCCATGCGTGAAGCGCAGACGCCGGCCGAGCGCGACCTGCTGTGGGCGGGCCGAAAAGGCGCCATCGGCGCGCTCGGGCGGATCAAACCGAACTACTACTTGCACGACGGGGTCGTGCCGAGGTCTCGACTGCCGCAGGTCCTCTCCGCGGTCGGTGAGATCGGTGAGCATTACGAGCTCCCGGTTGCCAATGTCTTTCACGCGGGCGATGGCAACCTTCACCCCAACATTCTTTTCGACCTGCGCGATCGCGACGTGCTGCAGCAGGTTGAAAACGCCGGTGAGGAGATGCTGCGGGCGGTCGTGGAGCTCGGTGGTGCGCTGTCGGGTGAGCACGGCATCGGGCTCGAGAAGAGCGCGTTCATGCCCTGGGTCTTCAGCCCTGACGACTTAGAGGCGATGCAGCGGGTCAAGCAAGCGCTCGACGTCGACGGGATCATGAACCCCGGCAAGATCTTCCCGGACCCCTCGCGCAAGCACGTTCACCTGGCTGGACGCACAGGGCTCGCGGTCGAGGCTAAGTGGTGGTGAGCTCTCTGGTCGTCGAAAAGCCTTCGACCGCCGAGGAGCTCGCCAAGCGCTTGCATGAGGCCGCGGACAGCAGGTTGGCGGTCGTGCCTGTCGGTGGCGGCAGGGCAAGCGGTATGGGCGGGACTCCATCGCGCTGCGATGTCGAGCTGCACACGACTCGGCTCGACCGCGTGCTCGAGCACTCGCAGGCCGACATGGTCGTGAGCGTCGAGGCGGGCATCACGCTGGAGGCGCTTCAGGCGGAGCTCGGCAAAGCCGGCCAGTTCCTGCCGCTCGATCCGTTCAACTCTCCCGGCCACACCGTCGGCGGCCTGCTCGCTACGGGCTGGACAGGCCCCCTTCGACAGCGCTTCGGCTCCGCTCGCGACTTCCTGATCGGGATTCGTGTCGCACTTCCGGACGGACACCTTGCGACCGCTGGTGGGCGGGTGGTAAAGAACGTGAGCGGTTACGACCTGATGAAGCTGCACCATGGAGCGCTCGGCTCGCTCGGTGTGATCGTGGCCGCTTCCTTCAAAGTTTTTCCGCGCCCACTGCACGACGTGACGCTCGAAATGACGGCTGAATCGATGCATGCCGCGTGGTCAGGTGTGGACGCGGCACTTATGCTGCCGCTCGCGCCGGCCGCGCTCGAGCTGTTCTCGGACGGACGCGTGCTGGCGCGATTCTTCGGAAGCCCCGACGCTGTCAACCGCATGGTCGCGGAGCTGGGATGGCAGAGGGCTGACGCATCGGTGTGGACAGAGCACTCGCGACGCGCATCCGGATCCTGGGCACGCATCGCGGTGCCGCGACGTTCGCTCCACGTCATCCTCGACACGTTGCCGCGAGACTCGAAATGGTGGGCCTCTCCGGGTGCGGGCATCGCGCATTGGTCGTTTACCGGCGACGCTGAGACCGTCAGAGATGTCCGTCGTGCGGCGGAAAAGTTGCAGGGATCGCTTGTGCTGCTCGCGGCGCCAATCGAGGTCATGACCGCGGTTGGTGCGTGGGGCACGCCGCCCGCGACAATCGAGGTCATGCGCCGACTGAAAGGGGCGTTCGACCCCGACGGAGTGTTGAACCCAGGACGGTTTGTGGTTTGACGACGAAACCCTTTGAGCTGCTCAGCGATGACGACCTGGCCACCTGTGTGCACTGCGGCCTGTGCCTCGATGCCTGTCCGACCTTCCGGAACACCGGACTCGAGACCGAGTCACCGCGCGGCCGGATCTATCTCATGACACAGTGGAAGCGCGGGACGCTGCCCTTCGAAGAAGAGCAGGTGCGCCACATCGATCTCTGCCTCGGCTGCCGCACCTGTGAGGCAGTGTGTCCCTCCGGTGTGCCTTACGGCCGCATCATCGAGGCAGGCCGGGCCGAGGTCGAAAAGCTGCGGCGGCCGTCAGTCAAGCGAACGGTGACGAGCGTTGCCCTGCGCCAGCTGCTGCCGCATCCGGGCCGGCTGCGCGCTCTCGGTTCGATGACGCGCGCGGCGCAAGCGCTGAAGCTCACTGCGGTCGTTCGCCCGGGTCGTCAGCTGCCGAAACTAAGGCCGCAGTTCACGCCCCCGCCCGGCAATGTCGCTCCAGCGATCGGCGAGCGCAAGCATCGAGTTGCCTTCCTGGTCGGCTGCGTGATGCCGATCCTCTACCCGCAGTCACACGACGCCGCGGTCAAGCTCCTGCAGCTCGCCGGCTGCGAAGTCTGGTTTCCGCCGGGAGAGCGTTGCTGCGGCGCGCTGTTCGCGCACAACGGCGACCTCGGGACCGCGCAGCGGCTGCGCGATGAGAATTCGCGGACCTACCTGTCTGGGAAATTCGACGCCCTGGTCGTGGACTCCGCCGGGTGCGGCGCTCACCTCAAGGATTTCTATCCCGAGCTGAAAGGAAGGGTCAAGGACATCACTGAATGGCTGGCGGAGATCGGGCTGCCCGAGCCGAAGCGGCCCACAAAGGTGCGCGTGACGTACCAGGACGCTTGCCACCTCGCGCATGCTCAGCGCATCCGCAAGCAGCCTCGCGACCTGATTCGCTCGGTGCCCGGCGTCCAGCTCGTCGAGATGCGCCATCCCGAGATCTGCTGCGGCGCCGCCGGCCTGTACAGCACGCTTGAGCCATCGATGTCGAACCGGATCCTGCAAGAAAAGCTGGACGACCTGGCCGCGACACGAGCCGACGTGGTGGTCAGCGCGAACCCCGGCTGTCAGATGCAGCTAGAAGCAGGCCTGCGCGCACGGAAATCACCGATGAGAGTGCAGCACGTGACGGAGCTGCTCGCCAGCGCGTACTAGAGGCGCAGCGGCGGTTTCCGCGCGGAAAGGAGCTGTCCAACGGCTTTGAAAGGACGTATCCGCGCGGAAATGCGCTAGAGCTTCAACCTCGGAAGCACAGCGGTCTTCGTGACGTCGACCTCAACCCGTGCCACCGCAAGCGTCACGTTGTCGGGCGCACCTAGCTCCCGGCACCTCTCGATCACTCGCTCCGCCCCGCGGTCGAGATTGCCATCCTTCAGCAGCAGCCGCCCCATCTCCTCGACGCTCACGCCCGCGGTCTCGACACCGTCGCTGCAGAGCACGACCGCGTCGCCTTCCTCGAGTTTCATCTTGTCGGTGAACGGCTGGATCTGCTCCCACACTCCGACCGCACGCGTGAGCCGGTGCTTCAGCGGATGAGCGGCAACCTCCTCGGGCTTGATCAGGCCGAGGCGGACCTGCTCCGCGGGCCACGAGTGATCCTGCGACACGAGCTTCGGGAACCCATTGCGAAAGAGATAGGCGGGGCTGTCGCCCACGTTGAGCAGCGCGACCTCGCCGGATCGGATCGCGGCGATGACCATGGTGCTGCCCATCCCGGACCAGTCAGGGTTGTCGCGCGCCGCTTCGAACACCGCTGTGTTCGCCTCTTTGCAAGCGCGTTTCAAGCGCTCGACGTCAGGCCCCTCGTCCCCATCCTCAGCGAGTATCCGCGTCACCGTTTTGGATGCGATCGAGCTGGCGGTCTGACCCGCCGCGTGCCCACCCATGCCATCGCACACCACGAGCAGGGTGTCGAGGCCGGCCTTGTTGCGCCAAACGACGACCGCGTCCTCATTCTCTTCTCGCTCGAGACCGGGATCGGTCGCCCAGGCGATCCGAAGCCGCATCAGTAGACCGACTAAGACCCGATCACAGAGAACGTAACCGCATTCTGGCCGATGGTCACTCGGTCGCCGCTGTTGAGCTCTTTCTCCTGGATCGGCTCACCGTTGACGAGAGTCCCGTTCGTGCTGCCGAGGTCGACGATCCAGAACGTGTCCCCACGCCGCTCGACGCGCGCATGGTGGCCGCTGGTCGCCGGGTCACGCAGGATGATGTCGTTATCCGGGGAGCGGCCGAGGCGCAAGGCACGGTCGCCGGCACGGTGACTGTGACCCGCATCCGGTCCGGTTTCGATTGTGAGCTCGGCCTGCGGGCCCGCCCCGGGCGCGGTGCCGATCATCGGCTGAGTCTTGCTGTCCATGAGCGGGTTTTCGGCGACCCCGCCACTCGCGGGTGCTGCCGGAGGGGGCTGCCACGCCGGCATCAGGGTCGTCGATTCACGTGCGGCGCCTGAGTCGGGATTCATCGCCGCCGCGGCCATGTCCGGCGAAACCACCATGGTCTCGGCGACGTTGCCCTGCGATTGGTTGGACTTGGGAGCCTCCCATGGCGGGGTGGCGGACTGCGGAGCCGGCTCTGCGGCGGCCGACTCCGCGCCGGCGGCCAGGGCCGCATCCGTAGGGCTGGGCTCAGCCGATGCGGCGGACGATGGCGCGGGGGGCGCCGCCGGTGCTGACCATGACGATGTCGGGACGGGAGCGGCGGGCGGGTTCCACGGGGGAGCTGGCGCCTTGTCAACGGAAGGCCCGGCCGGCGCTCCCCAGGAAGGTGCTGGCGGTGCAGCCGGCTCTCCGGTCTTCGGCATGTCCCAGGCCGGCGCCGCGGGCTCGTTCCAGGAACCTGACTTCGGTGCGGCGGGTGCACCAGGAGCCTCCCACGAAGGCGCGACGGTTGGCGGTGGCGCGCTGACCGCTGGTGGCGGAGCCCCCCAGTCGCTGGATGAAGGCGCCGGCGGCGCCCCGGTACCGGGCTTGGGCGGATCCCATGCCGGCGTTGGCGGGTTCCACGAGGGCGCGGTCGGGAAGGCGGGTTTAGCTGGCTCGGCCGGCACCGCCGACGCGGCCGGGGCGGGCTCTCCCCACGAAGGAGCTGGCGCGGCAGGCGCCCCCCAGGAAGGAGCCGGCGCGGGGGGCGGTGCGGCGGGCGCGGGCGCGGGCGCTGGAGGCTGCGCCGACGGCGGTGGCGGAGCACCCCAAGAAGGCTCTGCCGCGGCGGGAGGCGCGGCCGGCGCGGGCGATCCCCATGTTGGAGCCGGCGCTGCGCCAGGAGGGCCTGCCGGCGCGGCTGGTGAGCCCCATGTTGGCGACGGAGCCCCAGGTGGCGCAGCTGGCGCTCCCCAGGCAGGGGAGGGACCACCTGGCTTGGCCTGCGACGAGGCCGGCTGGTCCCAGCTCGGCGACGTACCCGGCTGCACGACCACAGTCGGCGCGACGGCGGGCCTCGCCGCCGGCGGCGGAGCCCAGGTCGATGCGACTCCCGCAGTCTGGTTGGTCGGCGCCGCAGGGCGAACCGGAGGGGCCGACTTCTTCTTCCTGTGGCGGCGACGCGTCATCAGGTAGAGCGCGCCCGTGACGAGGGCCCCCACCGCCAGGATGATGACCT
>WNGI01004021.1_pt1 | contig 21279 bp, 20 predicted proteins | sample 5400621 | NCBI WGS metagenome assembly WNGI01 (sample SAMN13153374, study PRJNA577476) | soil metagenome | isolation source: 20 cm soil or saprolite under Garry oak tree replicate 1 | place: USA:California | collected 2016-06-15
CAGCCGGGCCAACGACGGTCCCGGCGCGGTACGAACAATTCGTTCGTCTTCCTCGTCACGATCACCGTGAAGCTCGAAGAGGCCTCCGCTTTTTGTGGAGGCCTCTTTCTTTGCCATGCGTCACCATGCGTAGCGCGCCAACCTGCGCGGGCCGAATAACGCCGTACACACCGGGAGGTGCGGAGATGACGCTCGGTATTCAAGTCTATGAGATCAAGCACGTTCTTCTCGCGGACCGCTGGCACGAGGTCGAGCCGGAGTCCTTCGCGCTCGACGCATATGAGTTCATGGACGGCAATCAGGCGGTGGCGCGCGGGGACGGTCAGCTCATCACGTCCGTCGGCTTCATGTTCCGCGAGCCTGGTGGACAGATCGTCGCCGGTCCGCTTTCGTCGATCCTCGCGGTACAGCTTCCACGGATGAGGAGCTAAGGGGGAGGAGATGACCGTCACCCAGAGTCTCGATGCGGCTTCGCTTGAAAAGCTCCGGAATGGCTTTCGCGGCGAGCTGATCCAGCCGGGCGATCGCGAGTACAACTCCAGCCGCGTCGTCTGGAACGCGATGGCCGACCGCCATCCTGCGCTCATCGCGCGGTGCACTCGTGTCGAGGACGTCGTCACAGCGGTCCGCTTCGCCCGCGAGCACGATCTCGTCATTGCGGTCCGCGGTGGGGGCCACAGCGTCGCCGGCTTCTCGACGTGCGACGGCGGCGTGGTCATCGATCTGTCGGGCATGCGGGCGGTTGAAATAGATCCAGCGAGGCGGATAGCACGAGTCCAAGGCGGCGCCCTTCTCGAGCAGCTCGACCGCGCCGCGCAGGAGTACGGCCTCGCGTGTCCGGTCGGCGTCGTCGGGCACACCGGCGTCGCGGGGCTCACGCTCGGAGGCGGCATGGGCCGCCTTCAGCGAAAGCACGGCTTCACGATCGACAACTTGCTCTCGGTTGAACTCGTGACCGCGGACGGCACGCTGCGACACGTGAGCGATGAGGAAGACCCTGATCTCTTCTGGGGTCTTCGTGGCGCCGGCGCGAACTTCGGGATCGCGACGACATTCGAGCTCCGGCTGCACCCGATCGGACCAAACGTGACGACCGCCACCGTCGTGTTCCCGAGCGAGCGCGCTCGCGAAGCAGCTGCCCTTTATCGGGAGCTTTTCCGGTCGGCGCCGGACCACATGCATCTCGGCTTGAGCTTCGGACCCGCCGCGGGCGGCCGGTCGACGACTCCGGGGCGACGCGGAGCCGGAACCGTCGGGGTCGGCTCCACGCACGTGGGCGATCAACAAGACGCCGAGCGCGACCTCCGTCCGCTCCGAGGTCATGTCGAGCCCGCTCTTGAAACGCTCACCCCGACGACTTATCTCGATCTGCAGAAGATGAGCGACGAAGAGATGGCGTGGGGCAAGCGCTTCTACATGAAGGGCGCGTTCCTCGACGAGCTCAAGGACGCCGCGGTGGACCGCGCGGCGGAGCAGGGCGCGATCGCGCCGGATGGGTGCTCGATCAGTCTGTGGGCCCAGGGGGGCGCGACGCGGCAGGTCGCCGAGGACGCCACGGCTTTCACCGGCCGCGCCGCCGCGTACTGGCTCGGCGCCGAGGCGTTCTGGACGGATAGGGAGCGAGACGGCGAGTACATCGCGTGGGGCCGCGCGACCATGGCCGCTCTGAAGCCGTACACCCGGGCCGGCAACTACGTGAACGACGTCGTCGAGCAGGGTGACGACGTGGTTCGCGCGATCTACGGCGAGAGTAAGTACGAGCGCCTGCGTGCGCTCAAGCGCGTTCACGATCCCGACAACACGTTCCGACTGAACCAGAACATTCGCCCATAGGGTCGCCGTGCTTCACGGGAGGCGTACGCTCGGCGCACTAGGCGCGCGCCGGCGTGGCAGCGCCGGGGGAGGAAAGAGCGATGGCAAAAGACAATCGCGCGACCGTCGAGCAGTTCATACAGGCGATGATGACCAACGACGTCGAAGCGCAGGACCGGTTGCTCTCCGATGACTTTGTCGAGGAGTACCCACAGTCCGGTGAGCGAATCCGCGGCAAGGACAACCGGCGCGCGATCATCGAGAACTATCCGGGCGGAACACCGAAAGAGACAAGTTCGACCGGCCCCACCCCAAAGCCGCCGGCCATCACGGGCGCGGGAGATCAGTTCACCGTCACCGGTCAAATCACATATCCAAACGGCGAGACGTGGCAGCTCGTCTCCTTGGTCGAACTGCGTGACGGAAAGATCAACCGGATCACCGATTACTTCGCCGCGCCGTTCGAGGCGCCGGCTTGGCGGACGCCCTATGTGGAGAAAGAGGCGGCAGCCGCGCGATCGCGTTGACGCCCCGCGCCAGCGCGGTAAAATTGAATCCTCGGTCCTTGGAGCGGTGGGGTCATACCTGTTCCCATCCCGAACACAGTAGTCAAGCCCACCAGCGCCGAAGATACTCGGGACGTCGGTCCCCGGGAAAAGCGCCGAGGTCTTTTGTTTTTCGGGAGTTTCTCTGAAGCGGGCTCCGGCGCCACCGTATCTCGGCGAGGGTCCTCATGCGCTCTGGCACGTGAGCGAAGACCCGACCATCACCCGATTCGCGCCGCACCGGGCGAGGACCGCGGCCACCGACGAGCCGCTCGTGTGGGCGATCGACACGCGGCATCTGCCCCTGTACTGGTTCCCGCGCGAGTGCCCGCGGTGCACCTTCTGGGCAGGCCCGCGTACGACCGGGGAAGACGTCGCGCGGTTCCTCGACGGTCGGCGTCAAGCGCGGATTCACGTCATCGAGGACGGCTGGCTCGACCGGGTCAGCAAAGCGCGGCTCTACCTGTACCGGCTTCCGCCTGACTCGTTCACCGAGGATCCCGAGACCGCGGGGTATTGGGTGAGCCGCGCCGTCGTCGATCCGCTCGAGCGGGTCGTAATCGATGACCTGGTCGGCCGGCACGCCGCGGCGCAGATCACGCTGCGCACGGCGCCGAGCCTGTGGCCGCTCTGGGACGAGGTCGTGGCCTCCACGCTCGAGTTCTCCGGGATGCGCCTCCACAACGCGCGCCCCCGCCCGGAATCGAGCGCGACCTGAGGCGCGACCCGCGCAAGCGCCGGTCGAACTCATCGGCGTGGTCGAACATCCCGAGATCGCGATCTGTCGGATCCCGCCTGACCCGGTGCAGTTCCAGGTGATGCTCGGCTCTCTGCTCGGTGACGGGCAGCTCGTCGGTCTCCCTCGCCAGCGCCGGCTGCGGATCGCTCATCGCGTCGAGCGCTATGCCTATGTCATGTGGAAGTACGACCGCTTGGGGCCGTTCGCGGCAGGCGCTCCTGCAGCGCGCGAAGGGGACCTCGTCGGATTCGAGACGGCGAGCCACCCGATCTTCGACGACCTGTCGCGCCTCTTCGCGAACCGCTTCTCGAGGCATGACGCGATCGAGCGGCTGTTACGTCCGCTGGGACTCGCGGTGTGGCTCTGCGACGTCGGACGTCTCGAGCTGCATCCGAACGCTTTTTTACCGGCGCAACGGGAGCTCGCCCTCGCGAGCTGAGTCCTACGCCGCGACCGGAACGTGTGTCCGCGCGGGGTGGGACGGGAAGGCAACTGAGAGCTGCCGCCGGAGGTTTTGGATGGCCCGGCCGTGCAGCTGGCACGCGCGGGCTTCGCTGATGCCCATCCGCAGTCCGGCCTCGCGCAACGTCAGCGACTGGCCGTAGTAGCGCTCGAGGACTTCGCGCTGGCGCGGTGGCAAGCAGGTCATCGCGGAGCGCACACGCATTCGGAGATCTTCCGCCTCGTACCGCTCCGCGAGTTCGTCCTGCTCCGCACCCCCGTGGTACCCGCGCTCGATCAGCTCGTCGAGCGACACGGTCCCGTGGTAAGAGCCCGCCTCCCCCTGCGCCGCGGCCTCGCGCTGGCGCCGACGGTCCGCCCGTCCAAGCTCGTCCACGCGGCGAACCTCGTCCAGGACCGCCCCGCGGATCCGCAAGCTTGCGTAGCCCTCGAAGGGAACACCACGATCAGGCTCGAACCGGTCGACGGCGTCGATCAGCCCGATCAAGGCGGCAGACTCAAGGTCGTCCGGGCCGGCAACCGCGCCGACCGGGACGTTCATCCCGCGGGCGATCCGGGTCGCAAGCTGCGCGAAGCGCTCGATGAGCGCGCATCTCGCAGCAGCGTCGCCCCCGCGACACTGTGCCCACAGCAGGGCCGAGTCCGCCAAGGTCCCCCTCCGCCCCGACGCACGCCCACCAAAGACCCGGTCCGGATCTCGCCCCTCGCCGTGCGACGGCGCGCGAACTGTGCGCGTGCGGCAGCTCCTGGTTAATCCCCGTTCGGGTCTTTTTGCGATACCCACTCGGCGACCAGCCATTCCGTCCCTCGGCGAGCATGCAGGCGAGCCGCCAGAAGGCCGGTACCCGAACGGATAAGGGCCGCGGTCGCGGGGCCCACGAGCGAGAGACCTGCATGAAAAACGCGATTTTCGGCCCAGCCGAACCCATCGAACCGGGTACTAGAGGGTTAGCGCTATTCGATGAGGTGGCGCCGTAACGCGAGGACCACCGCGTGGGTCCGATCGGTGGCTCCGAGCTTCGCGATCAGGGTCTGCACGCCCTTCTTCACGGTGTCCTCAGCCAGGACCATCGCGCGAGCGATCTCCTTATTGGTGTACCCCTCGGCCAGGTAGCGAAGCAGCTCGAGCTCACGAGGCGTAAGCGGCTCGCGTACCGGCACTGCCGCGCCCGGTTCGGAGTCGTCGACCTCCACGTCGGGCGGCTCGTCGGTCGCCTCGGCAACGGCGGCCTCGGCTATCCGGCTGAGCGCGCGAGACTCGGCTGGTCCGAGCGCGGTAAGCCCTTGGACCGCAGCTTCCAGCGCGGCGATCACCTGGCTGGACGGCGCGTCCTTGGAGACGAACCCGTTCGCGCCCGCGCGGAGGACGGCACGGATCACCTCGGGCGTGCGCTCGACGCTGAAGGCGATGATCGGAAGAGAGCTCGAGACCTCGCGGATCCGGGTGACCGACTCCGGTCCGGTCGCGTCGGGGAGCCCGAGATCGAGCAGGACCACGTCGGGCTCGTTCTCGGCGATGAGGTCGACGGCCTCGGCGCACGTGGACGTGATCCCGGCGACGACGAGGCCCTCGCGTTCGAGGAGCGCCCGGACCCCGAGTCGCATGACGGGGTGATCCTCGACCGCCAGGACGCGGACGCCGGTGTGGCGCGTCGACGTCGACTCGACCCCGGCATGGGCGAGCAGCCCGAGCGCGTCCGCCGCGCGGCCAGCCAACTGCTCCTCACTCGGTTCGTACGGGCGGTCGTGCCGGGCCACCCCCACTCGGACTCCCGCTCCGGGTGGGGCTTCGACTTTCGCGCTCGCCTCGAGGGCTGCCTCCCGGCACTCCTTGTCCTCGGCGTGGAGCGCGAGGAGGGTGCCGTCGTCCGCACGCACGACGACCGCGTGATGTCCAAAGGCGCTCGCCGCCGTCCGTGCCGCCGCGTCGGCGTCGTTCGCGGCCGCGTGACGCATGACGTCCTCAAGCGCGACTTCAGACCGCCACTCGCGTTCGAGGTCTGAGATTCGATTGATCGCCACCAGCGCGCGGCCGACGTCGCCGGCGATCGCGTCGAGGACCTCGAGCTTTTCACCGAAGCCCTCGGCCCCGGTCGGGCGCTTGACGTTGAGGACGCCGATGATCTCGTCGCCGGCTCGGAGCGGCATGATCACGGACTCACCCGCCTGCGGGTCAGTCCCACGGAAGCGGTCGTCGTCGACCGGACCGGTCAACACGACGCGTTCGCCGCGGCTCGCGACCCACCCGGCTATCCCCTGGTCCAGGCGCTGCTCGTGCCCGAGTGGCACGCCGATGCCGACGGAGGCGCGCACCCGGAGGCGGTTCCCCTCGACGAGCATGATCGAGGTGCCTCCCGCACCGATTCGCGAGGCGATGTCCTCGGCGGCGCGTGCTAGGAGGGCAGAGGCGTCCCGCGTTTCCTCGAGCCCGGTGAGGAGGCGCTCGAGAAGCGCGACCCGGTCGGTGTTCTGCGCGCTCTCGTGCTTGGCGTCCGCCATCGCGCGACCGTCACCCACGCTCATGGCGAGCAGCTCGGCTGCGGAGCTCGCGGTGGAAAGCTCTACCGCGTCGAACGGCACGCCGTGCCGCAGTGCGCAGAGGAGCGCTTCGCCGTCCGGCAGATCTATTCGCGTGAGGAGGGCGAACGCCGCTTGCTCATCCCAGCGACCCGCCGCTACCGCCGAGCCGACCGTCGCCCCATTCAGCGCGCGTACGACCGCATCGGCGTCGAAGATCGCGCGCCAGTTGGTCTGTGGCGAGACGTCATGCGTGAACACGGTTCGGAGATCGTCGCCGGAGGTCGCAACAACTGCCGCTCCCTCAGCACGCAAAAGGGCGGCGATATGAGCGAGACGCTCTGGCCACCGCGCCGTCGGGTTGACGCTAACCTCCCACGCTCCCCCGTTTGGCGAATCATAGGCGTGGCATGTCGTTTGCCCCCGTCCAGTCGTGGCCGTCGATCCGGAAGTTGGGGCTGCAGGGGTAGGGGCCCAGGGGGCAGGGGCCCCCGGACGCGTAGCGGAGCGCGAAGCGACCGAGGCGGAGACGATGGAAGAGCTCCTCGCCGGCATCCAGGAGGACGAGCGCGCGCTCCGTCCGCTTCGCCCCGGCGAGATCGTCGAGGGGGTCGTCGCCTCTGTAAGCGGCGATGAGGCCCTCGTTGATCTCGGCGGCCGCTCGGCCGGCGTCCTTTCCCTTCGTGAAGCGAGCGCAGAAGGAACGGATGTCGCAGTCGGCGACACGGTCATCGCGGCGGTCATTCAAGCCGAGGGTCCCGACGGCCGTGTCGTCCTCTCCACCCGCCGCGCCCGAAGCCGGCGTCAGTGGAGCCGGATGATCGACCTTCACAAGACCGGCGAGGTCGTCGAGGCCGAGGTGGTCGAAGCCAACCGCGGGGGCCTCGTCGTGGATGTCGGTCTGCGCGGGTTCGTGCCGCTCTCCCAGCTCGCCTCGGTCGGCAGCCTCGCGACCGAACGAGGCTCGGTCCCCGAGGCGCTTCGAGCCTACGTTGGCAAGCGGCTTCCGCTCAAGGTCATCGAGGCGGATCCTCGTCGTGACCGCCTCATCCTGTCGGAGAAGGCGGCGGCGCAGCAGGTCAGGCGCCGTCGCAAGGAGGAGGCTTCATCCGAGCTGATGGAAGGTCAGGTGCTCCAGGGCACGGTGGCGAGCGTCACGACCTTCGGGGTGTTCGTCGACGTCGGGGCCGCCGATGGGCTGGTCCATCGCTCCGAGATCACGTGGGACAAGGGCATCGAGCCGACAACGCTCTACCACACGGGCGACACCCTGCGTGTGCTCGTCACGGGTGTGGACCGGGAGCGGGGTCGCATCTCCCTATCTATCAAGCGGCTGGAGGAGGACCCCTGGGCGCGCGCGGTCCGCGAGCTTGCTCTCGGGACCGAAGTCGAGGCCACAGTGACGCGCGTGATGCCCTACGGCGCCTTTGCGCGCGTACCGATAGGGATCGAAGGTCTCATTCACGTGAGCGAGATCGCGTCACGCCGGATCGCGACCCCGACCGAGGTAGTTCGTCCGGGTGATCTGGTGCGTGTCCGAGTGGTTGCGATCGACCCCGATAGACGCCGTCTGTCCCTTTCCATGCGTCAAGCCGCAGGAAATGTCGTGTACGCAACTCGGACAGACCAAGATGCGAACGTATAATCGGAACCAGATGCTAGAAGCAGCGATATACCTTTAGAAGACGCAGCAAATGGGACCGTTCGACCGCTTTAACGACCGCGCGAAGCGAGTCCTCGCGCTTGCCCAGGACGAGGCCATCCGTTTCAACCACAACTACATAGGAACGGAACATCTTCTTCTCGGGCTGGTGCGCGAAGGCGAGGGTGTCGCAGCGCGTGTTCTCGACTCTCTTGGCGTCGAGCTCTCGAAGGTGCGCACCGCCGTCGAGTTCATCATCGGCCGCGGCGACTCCACGACCTCTCCGAGCGAGATCACGCTCTCGCCGCGTACGAAGAAGGTCATCGAGCTCGCGATCGACGAGGCGCGGAAGCTCGGCCACAGCCACGTCGGCACCGAGCACTTGCTTCTCGGGCTCGTCCGTGAAGGCGAGGGGATCGCGTCCGGCGTGCTCGAGTCGCTTGGCGTTTCTCTCGAGAAGGTCCGGCACCAAGTCATTGCGACCCTCGGACAGCAGCACCCCCAGGCCGCTGAGACCGCGGCGGCAGGCGGCAAGTCAGCAAGCTCGAAGACACCAACGCTCGACCAGCTCGGCGTGAACCTCACGGCGATGGCGAAGGCGGGCCAGCTCGACCCGGTCATCGGCCGTGAGAAAGAGATCGAGCGTGTCATCCAGATCCTTTCGCGTCGCACGAAGAACAACCCCGCGCTCATCGGTGAGCCCGGTGTTGGGAAGACCGCGATCGCCGAGGGCCTCGCGCACCGGATCGTGAAGGGCGACGTGCCCGAGACGTTGCAGGGCAAGCGCGTCCTCACGCTGGACATCGGGTCGCTCGTTGCGGGCACGAAGTACCGCGGCGAGTTCGAGGAGCGCCTCAAGAAAATCATCGAGGAGCTTCGTCACGCCCACGACGTCATCCTCTTCATCGACGAGCTGCACACGCTCGTCGGCGCGGGTGCCGCCGAGGGCGCGGTCGACGCGGCGAACATCCTGAAGCCGTCGCTCGCGCGCGGCGAGCTGCAGTGCATCGGCGCGACGACGCTCGACGAGTTCCGCAAGTACATCGAACGCGATGCGGCTCTCGAGCGCCGGTTCCAGCCGGTCATGGTCGAGGAGCCCTCGATCGAGGAGACGCAGGCGATCCTCATGGGCATCCGCTCGCGGTACGAGGATCACCACAAGGTCGCGATCACCGAGGACGCCGTGAAGGCGTCGGCCGAGCTCTCATCCCGGTACATCACTGACCGCTTCCTGCCCGACAAGGCGATCGACCTGATGGACGAGGCCGCGAGCCGCGTCCGCCTCCGCTATTCGACCGTTCCGACGGACGTGAAAGAGGCGCAGCGCGAGCTGGACCGCGTCGTCACGGAAAAAGAGCAGGCCATGGAGGCGCAGCAGTACGAGCTCGCCTCGACGCTCCGTCAGCAGGAGCGCGCGCAGCAGGACAAGCTGCAACAGGCGAAGGCCGATTGGCTGCTCGCGCAATCGCAGAAGCGTCCCGAAGTCACGGACGAGGACATCGCCGAGGTCGTGTCCATGTGGACGGGAATCCCGGTGAGGAAGCTCGCCGAAGAGGAGACCCAGAAGCTCCTCAAGATGGAGGAGGCTCTCCACGCAAAGGTCATCGGGCAGGACGTGGCCGTCACGACGATCGCCCGCGCCGTCCGGCGGGCCCGCGCCGGCCTCAAGGACCCGCGCCGTCCGATCGGTGTGTTCTTCTTCGTCGGTCCGACGGGCACCGGCAAGTCACATCTGGCGCGCTCGCTTGCCGAGTTCATGTTCGGCAGCGTCGACAACACGGTGAAGATCGACATGTCCGACTACATGGAGCGGCACAACGTGTCGCGCCTGGTCGGCTCGCCGCCCGGGTACGTCGGGTACGAAGAGGGCGGCCAGCTCACGGAGACGGTGCGTCGCAAGTCGTACTGCGTGATCCTGCTCGACGAGATCGAGAAGGCTCACCCCGAGGTGTTCAACATGCTGCTGCAGGTCTTCGACGAAGGCCGGCTCGCGGACGCGAAGGGGCGGAGCGTCGACTTCCGCAACACCATCATCATCATGACGAGCAACCTCGCGCAGAAGCTGCTGAAGAGCGAGTCCGCGCTCGGCTTCCGCGCGAAGGCTGAAGGGGGCGACGACCCGAATGTGACGGCGGCCTACGAGCGCATGAAGGAGCGCGTCCAGGAAGAGATGAAGCGCTTCTTCCGGCCGGAGTTCCTGAACCGGATCGACGCGACCGTCGTCTTCCAGCCGCTGAACAAGGAAGAGATCCGCAAGATCGTCGAGCTCGAGCTGGTGGGCGTGCGCAAGCAGCTGGCGTCGCAGGAGATCACCCTCGTCGTCACGGACGCGACGAAGGACCACATCGCCACGGTCGGCTACGACTCCAACTTCGGCGCTCGCCCGCTCGCGCGGTCGATCCAAAACGAGATCGCGGACCCGCTCGCCGAGATGCTCCTGCAGGGCAAGTTCCACGCGGGCGACACCGTCCGCATCAACCCGGTCGAGGGAAAGCTCGTCATCGAGAAGACCGAGGCCGAGGAGCGCAAGCCGGAGCCAGTCGCTCCGTAGCACGCCCTCGCGGCACAGCGGTTGCACCCCCTCGATCATCCGGGCAATCCTTATCGCGTTCACCCTGCTGTTGGCCGCGTGCGGGGGCGGCGCGCCTGGTGGTGCCGGCGAAGTCGCTGCGTCGGCGGCCAAGGTCGCCCACTGGTGGCCCCTCCGCGGCACCTCGGCACCGGATGGGGATGCCATCCGCACACGACCGCTCGTGATCAAGGTTGCGAATGATCCGGCGGCGCGACCGCAGTCGGGCATGTCGCAAGCCGACCTCATCCTCGAGATCCCGGTCGAGGGTGGCATCACGCGATATGCGCTCGTCTTCCAGTCGCAGGATCCCGCGAAGGTGGGGCCGGTGCGCAGCGCGCGGCAGTCGGACCTGAACTACCTTCCGGCGCTGCACGCGATCCTCGCCCATGTCGGTGCGTCGGAATCGGTGACGCAGATGGTCCGCGACGCGGCGAAGACCGGATCGTTCGTCGATATCGACGAGTTCCAGCACGCCGACGCCTTCGAGCGTGTGACCGGCAAGGTGGCCCCGTACAACGCGTACACGTCAGGCGAAAAGATCCGCGCGGCGGCGGGTGACCCTGGGCGCGCTCGTGTCGATGTGCCCGCGCTGCAGTTCGACGCGTCGGTCGGAAAGGCCGCCGGAAAGGATGCCGTGTCACTCGTCGTGCCGTACACCGGGGCGGGGAAGGTGAGCTACGCCTTCGATGCGGCCTCGGCGTCGTATCACCGCACGCAGGGTGGTGCGACGACGATGGATGCCGACGCGAAGAAGGAAGTGATGCCTGACAACGTCGTCGTCATCAAGACCGAAGTGAAGGAAATACCGGGAACCGCCGACGTGGCGGGTGCGCCTTCGGTCGACTTCCGCGCGACCGGAACCGGAGCCGTCGTGATCCTTCGCGACGGCAAACGCTTCGACGGCACCTGGACCCGGACTGGATCCTCGGATCTCTACCGATTCGCGGACTCAGCCGGCGCGGTGATCCCGCTGAAGCCCGGCCTCACGTGGATCCACATCGTGCCCGACGACTACGACCTCTCGAGCTAGACCGTCGGCTCGGCGTCCCTTCCGCCGAGACCTGCGAGAGCGAAGAGCGCGAGGTCGATGAACCCGAAAATCAGGCCCACCGCTGCGCCGACGGCCGCTGAGACGACGAGCGCGATCGGAGCAATGAACAGCGCCGGGAAGAGGATGCCCGGGCCGATTTGCTCCGGTCGCGTGTTGGCGACTGCCGCGAAGAGAGCGACGACTCCGAGGACGCCAAGGAATGCCATGCCGTTCCGTGAGCCCCATCGAAGCGTGCGCCGCAGGTACCCGTCCTGGTCGCGGACGGAGGCGATCAGATCAAGTCCCTCCAGCGCCCGAGCCGTGGTCAAGTACGTGGTCGTCCAGAGCACCATGAAGAGCCCGAGACCGACGAAGGTGTTGAGCCCGCTCAGCGCACTGCCGAGCCCGCCGCCGGAATACGCGAACAGCACGATCACGAGGACGAAGGTGGACGCGTGAAAGGTCGCGAGCGACCACGTCACGAGCTTCATCGCGTCACCCGTGCGCCAGCCAGATCGCGAGCCCGAGGATCACGGCGAACGCGCCGGTCGTCGCTCCGTACAGATTCCGCAGTCTGACGATGGTGGGCGGCGTGGTGCCCGCCGCGTGGCTCATCCGAGCGACGGCGAGGGTGCGTGGGAGCGAGAGGATCACGAGCGCGAGGACCGATCCGAGCTTGAGCGCCAGCGTCGTGCCCCACGGTGTGGACGGCGCCGACAGGTCGGCGCCGAACGCGGCGAGGTTGCCGATGCCGGTCATCACGAGCACGCCCGCGGCCGCCCAGAACATCCACTCGTAGCGGATGGCCACGCTGAGGACCGCGCTCGCCGGATCGCCAGCAGGCCGCGTCGCCAGCGCGAGAACCATGAAGGCGCCACCGAAGGCCGTGGCCATTGCGGCCACGTGGGCCCAGCGGATGGCTACGTGCAGCACCTGCGGGTCGAGCTCCACGGCGCCAGTTCAGCGCACGATCCGCCCAAGTCAAGTTCGGGCCGATACTTGCTTGAATGCCCCCTCGCCCGAAGTCCGCGTTCCTGTGCCAGCAGTGCGGATTCCAGTCGCCGAAGTGGATCGGGCGGTGCCCGTCGTGCGACGGCTGGAACACGTTCGTCGAAGAGCGCGTCGTCGCGCCGTCGAAAGGCCGCGGCCTCGCGCGCGCGCCCAGGGTGCCGATCGCTCTCGGTGATGTCCCGGCCGACGCCGAGGAGCGGATGGTCACGGGCATCGGCGAATTCGACCGCGTCCTCGGTGGCGGGATCGTCCAGGGATCGTGCGTGCTGCTCGGTGGGGACCCGGGGATCGGGAAGAGCTCGCTGCTGATGCAGGCGTCCGCCGCGCTCGCGGCGAAAGGCGCCGTTCTCTACGTCTCGGGCGAGGAGTCGGCGGCGCAGATCAAGATGCGCGCGCGCCGGTTCGGCATCGCGAGCGACGGCATCCTCGTCCTCGCGGAGACCGATCTCGGCTCGGTGATCGAAGCGATCCGAAAAGTGCGTCCGATCTTTTGCGTCATCGACTCAATCCAAACGATGAATTCGGACGAGATCGCGTCTGGCGCCGGCGGCGTCTCCCAGCTCCGCGAGTGCACGGCGCGGCTGCTCGAGCTCGCGAAGGGGGAGGACGTCCCGATCTTTCTGGTGGGACACGTGACGAAGGAGGGTGCCGTCGCTGGGCCGCGCGTTCTCGAGCACATCGTCGACGCGGTGCTCTACCTCGAGGGCGAGCGCTTCCATGCCTTCCGCATCCTCCGTGCGACGAAGAACCGCTTCGGATCGACGGACGAGGTCGGCGTCTTCGAGATGGCCGAGACCGGACTTCGCGAGGTCGCCAATCCGTCGGAGGTCTTTCTCGAGGAGCGCAGTCGCGGCGTCGCCGGCAGCGTCATCGTTCCGACCGTCGAGGGCACGCGGCCGCTCCTCGTCGAGGTCCAAGCGCTCGTGACACCGACGAGCTTCGGGCTGCCGCGCCGGACGGTCAACGGTGCCGACCCGCAGCGCGTGCTGCTGCTCCTCGCGGTACTGGCAAAGCGCGCGGGCCTCTCGGCCGGGAGCCATGACGTATACGTGAACCTCGTCGGCGGCCTTCGCATCCGCGAGCCCGCCGCGGATCTGGGTCTCGCGGTCGCCGTCGCCTCCGCGCTGCGCGATCGGCCCGCGGATCCGCGGACCGTCTTCGTGGGCGAGCTCGGTCTGGGTGGCGAGCTGCGCCGCGTGCAGCGGATCGCGGCGCGGCTCAAGGAGGCCGAGCGGCTCGGGTTCGAGCGCGCGGTCGTGCCATCGGCGAGCCTGTCGGACCTGAATGGCACAGGCCTTGAGGTGAAGGGCGTCGCGACGCTCCGCGAGGCGCTCGAGAACGCGGGAGTCGCGGACCGCTAGCGAGCGAAAGGAACGAGCGCGGGCACGCGTCCAGCGAACATCCGAAACTCGTCGCCGAAGCCGGCGGCGAGAACGCGGTCCTCGGCGCGGATGCGCACCGCGGTGAAGGGGATCACGTAGACGAGGGTGATGACCAGAAGCGCGAGGCTCTCCATCGCGAGCGTCGCGCCCACGTGGAATGACACGATGCCGAGATACATCGGGTGCCGTGTGATCCGGTACGGCCCGCCGGTGACGAGGCGGTGGCCTTCGTAGAGATCCATGCGGATGCCGTAGCTCTTGCCAAGGGACCACATTCCCCAGGCGGCGAAGAGGGCTGACGCGACCGCGATCGCAAGCCCGGCCAGCCGCAGCGGCATCGGAAGGTCGATTGCGACAGGGAAGAAGTACGCGGCCACGAAGGGGATCCACACGAGCGGGGGGTAGTACTGGAGGTACCACGCGGCCTGGGACCGAAGGAGGTGGTTGCGCTGGCCCCGGATGATCCGCAAGGCGCCGGCGGAGAGAAAGATGATGTGCGCGGCGAGCAGCACAGCGATGCGGAGGGCGCGATCGTCCATCGGCTGAACGCTAACAGCGCGGTCTTAGACTCGGGCGAATGTCCTTCCATCCATCCCGGCGCACGCACGCGCGTGCGTCGCATCAACAGAGAAAGGAGTCACCCTCGTGGGCTTCATTCGCCTCATTGCAGCACTCATTGGCTTCGTGTTCGGATTCTTCCTCGGTTCTTCGCTCCTCCAGGTCACCCAGGTCACACCGCTCACCAATCAGATCCTTGTCGTTCTTCTTCTCGCGACCGCGTGCGCGATCCTGGGCTGGCTCGGCGCTCCGTACGTCACCGTCATGCCCGCGGCCTACATCGTCAACTGGCTCCGCGCGGCCTCGGGAGGCGATCTCATCGGAGGCGCGTTCGGCGCCGCGGTCGGTCTCATGCTCGCGCTCTTCCTCGCGTTCCCGCTCTCGTTTCTCCCTGGTGACATAGGACGCTACGCACCGCTGGTGACGGCGGTGGTGCTCGGAGTGATCGGGGCGACGGCCGGTGCCGTCAAGCGAAACGAGCTGAGCGCGTTCGCTCAGGGCGTGCGCGGCGTGCGTCGCGATCGGGCAGACGCGCGCGTGCTGCTCGATACATCGGTCATCATCGACGGCCGCGTCGCTGACGTCGTTCGAAGCGGTTTTGTCCGCGGAACGCTCATCGTCCCGAAGTTTGTCCTCGCCGAGCTGCAGTTCTTCAACGACTCGCCCGACGGCTCGAAGCGCGAGCGCGGTCGCCGTGGCCTCGAGATGCTCGCGAAGATGCAGAAGGAGGACACCGTCAAGGTCGAGCTCTCCGACGAGGAACCGGCCGGTACCGGCGCGGACGGGAAGCTCGTCACGCTCGCCCGGACCCTTGGCGTCCCGATCATGACCAATGATTACGGGCTGAACCGGGTGGCGGAGCTACAGGGCATCACCGTGCTCAACATCAACGACCTCGCCAAAGCTGTTCGGCCGGTCGTCCTGCCTGGGGAGGAAATCACAGTGCGTGTGATCCAGGAAGGCAAGGAGCCCGCGCAGGCCGTCGGCTACCTCGAAGACGGGACGATGGTCGTCGTCGAGAACGGCGTGAGGCACATCGGCTCGGAGCTGCCGGTCACGGTCATGCGCGTTCTCCAGACGGTCGGTGGCCGAATGATCTTCGGACATCCGAAGGGTGAGACGACCGAGACTCGCCGGCCGCGTGCCATCGATCGCTAGCGCCGGTGGTCAGCCAGTGCTCGCGTGGTCGCTCGCATCCGCGATCGCGTCAGGAGCGTTCGCGCGAATCATTGTGGTCGTCCGGCCGGACGCGGCCCGCGGGCCGATCGAGGCGATCGTGCGGTCACGCGCGCCAGACGCGAGCGTCGTCGCGGGCGGAGACACGCGGACGCGGTCGAGCTGGGCCGCGCTCGCCGCGGCGACCGACGCCGATGTCGTCGCGATCCACGATTCCGCCCGGCCGTTCGTGCCGCCGTCGCTCTTCGCGCGTTGTGTTGAGATCGCCCGCGCCGAGGGAACGGCCGTCGCCGGGCTTCCGCTGGCTGACACGGTCCGGCGCGCGGACGAGGCCGGCGTCGCGATAGAAGAGGTGTCGCGCGAGGGCCTTTGGTCGGCGCAGACCCCGCAAGCGTTCCGGCGCGACCTACTGGAGCGCGCACGGGTGGCGGTTGGGGATCGGTCCTTCGGCGACGACGCCGCCGCCGTCCGCGCCGCCGGGTTGCCGGTGCGCATGGTGCTGGGCGAGCGGCGGAACCTGAAAATCACGACCATGGAGGACCTCGCGTACGCGCGGGAGCTTGTCGCAAAAGGCCTCGTCGGCATGCCCGCGCTGCAGATCCGCTAGCCGTGCCGCAACGCGCCGGGCTCGGTTACGATATTCACCGTCTCGCGGCGGGCCGCCGCCTGGTAGTGGGCGGTGTCGCGATCGAGCACCCGACCGGGCTCGTTGGCCACTCCGATGGTGACGTCCTCCTTCACGCGGTCATGGACGCGGTCCTCGGAGCGGCGAACCTCGGCGATCTCGGATCGCATTTCCCGAGCGACGATCCGCGTTTCGCTGGCGCGGACAGCCAGGAGCTGATGCGCCAGGTCGGATCGAAGATCCGTGAGGCCGGCTATGCCGTCGTCTCGATCGACGCGACGGTCATCGCGGAGGCGCCCCGCCTGGGCGCGCACGTCGCCGCGATGCGTCGAGTCATCGCCCGAGGCCTGGGCCTCGCGCCAGAGAGCGTGAGCGTCAAGGCGAAGACGAACGACGGCGTGGGCGAGATAGGCGCGGGCGAGGCGATCGCCGCGCTAGCGGTGGCTCTGGCGACGAACTAACGCGCCAAGGGAGAAGAACTGATCCAGCGGCCCGAGTCCAAAGATCTGCGCATCTACGACAGCGCCTCGCGATCGGTGAAGCCGTTCGTCCCGCTGCGTCCGGGCGAGGTCGGCATGTACAACTGCGGCCCGACGGTCTACGACCGCCAGCACATCGGGAATCTGTACAGCTACGTCGTCGCCGACGTGGTCCGCCGGACGTTCGAGTACTTCGGCCTCCGCGTGAAGCAGGTCATGAACATCACCGACGTCGGCCACATCGTCGACGACGCCGATGCGGGCGTCGACAAGATGGCCCTCGGCGCCGAGCGCACACACAAGACGCCGGGGGAGATCGCCGACGAGTACACGCGCCTCTTCATGGCGGACCGTCATCGCTTGAACATCCTCGATCCCGAGGTGATCCCGAAGGCGACGGATCACATCCCGCAGATGATCGCGCTGATCGAGCGGCTGATCGCGAAGGGCAACGCGTACGTCGCCGCGGACGGGGTCTATTTCGATGTCACGACCTTCCCCGGTTACGGCACGCGCCTTAACGCCGAGTCTCCCGAGCAGCGCATCGCGGGTGCGAGGGTCGAGGTGAACGAGAACAAGCGGCACCCTTCCGACTTCGCGCTGTGGCGTCGCGCGAAGCCAGGCGACCTCCAGCAATGGGACTCCCCATGGGGCCGCGGCAATCCCGGGTGGCACATCGAGTGCTCTGCGATGTCAATGAAGTACCTCGGCGAGACGTTCGATCTTCACTCCGGCGGCGAGGACCACCTCTTCCCGCACCACGAGTGCGAGATCGCGCAGTCCGAAGCGGCGACGGGAAAGCCGTTCGTCCGCTGCTGGGTGCATGTGCGGTTCCTGCGAGTCGATAGCGAGAAGATGGCCAAATCGAAAGGCGGGTTCCTCACGCTCGACGACGTGGTCGCCTGGGGCTACGACCCGCTTGCCTTCAGGCTGCTCGCGCTTGGCGCGGGATACCGCAACGGCCTCGACTTCACGCGCGAGGGCATGAACGCCGCGCAATCGAGGCTCGAGCGCTGGCGGCGGACTGTCGCCGCGGCGTACGCCGCGACCAAAGGGCGAGTCGCCGAGCCCGAGGGCGAGCACGTGATCACGCGCGAGTTTCGCGATGCGCTCGCGGATGATCTCAACACCCCGAAGGCGCTCGCCGCGGCGGAGAAGGCTCTCGCGCTCGTGGCGATGCCCGACAGCGACGAGCAGGAGCGCGCGCTCTGGATGCTCTTCGACATGGATCGCGTGCTCGGCCTGTCGCTCCGGACCGCGGCGGCCGCGAAGGACGAGCTCACCGCGGACGAGCAGGCGCTCTTCGACCAGCGCGAGGCGGCACGCAAGAGCGGCGATTACACGAAGAGCGATGCCCTACGCAAAGAGCTGCTGCAACGGTTCGGCATTCAGGTGAAGGACACGAAGGACGGGACGCGCTGGGAGCGCGTCGGTCGCAAAGGAGCATGACCATGGATGAATCAGAGCGCACCGAGAACGAGGGGGCGGGTGAGCGCGGGCCGGAACCCGCGAACGAGCCGTCAGGATGGCGCGCGTCGCAGGCGGCGCGGCCGCCGCGGGCGAGGCGGCGGCGGTGGCTTTGGCGGACCGCGCCCTCCTTACAACGGACCGCGCCCGCAGTTTGCGCCGCGGCCGCAGTTCGGCGCACCGTCGTTCCGACCACAGCCGTTCGTCCCGCGTGAGGAAAGCGAGCAGGCCCGCGAGCTCGCGGGATACGAGCGCCGTCAGGCGCAGCGTCAGCGTGGCCCGATGGGCTGGCGCGGCGGCGCCGGTGGCCCAGGTCCGGCGCCGCAGGGCGGAGGCCAGTGGCGACAGCGTCGCGGCGGCGAGCAGCGGTACAGCGAGGCTATCCGAAAGGTCACGGCCGGCCCGCACACCGCCGCGCCGTCGCACGAGCCGGTCGGCGAGCCGATCGCGGGTCCGCACGCAATACTCGAGGCGATCCGCGCCGGTCGAAACATCCGGCGGCTCTACGTGTCGCAGGACCGCAACGTGCGCACCGGTCCGGTGAACGAGCTCATCACCGAAGCGCAGCAGCGGCGGATCTTCGTTCGGTACACGGACAAGATGGAGATCGCGCGGCTGTCGCCGGTCGAGAATCATCAGGGTGTCGTTGCGATCGTTGAAGGCAAGGCCGGCGTCGAGCTCGACGAGCTCCTGCTGCATCTCGACACGCTCTCTGACCCCGCGCTCGTGCTCGTCGTCGACTCGCTGCAGGATCCGCAGAACTTCGGCGTGCTGCTCCGTTCGGCGGAGGGCGCGGGGGTCGACGGCGTCGTCATCCCGCACCACCGCGCGGTCGGTCTCACACCCGCGGTTACCAAGACGAGCGCCGGCGCGAGCGAGCATCTGCTTATCGCCGACGTCGCGAATCTCCGGCAGGCGATCGACGCGCTGAAGGAGAAGGGCATCTGGGTCGTCGCGGCCGACGAGTCCGGCGACCTTCTCTACGACGAGGTCGACTATCGCGGACCCACGGCGATCGTCATCGGCGGCGAGGGCGAGGGCATCCGCCGCCTCGTGCTCGAGGGTGCGGACCAGGCGGTCCGCCTGCCGATGGAAGGAATGGTGAGCTCGCTTAACGCGGCCGCGGCGGGGACGGTGATGCTCTACGAAGCTCTCCGCCAGCGGCGGCGCGACGTCCCGCCCGCGCAAACCCGCACTCCGCGACCCGAGGCGCCGGCGGAGACGCAGGAGAACGGCGGCTGGGAGAACGAGCCGATGCAGGCGCCGGAAGATCGGACCAAGCAGGAACCCGCGGAACCAGCTGAGGCCCCGGAAGGCGGGACGGACGAGACCGACCAGGTCGCGCCGAGCGCCGAGATCGAGACCCCTCCAACGGCGGACGAGCCCGCAGTGGCAGAGAAGCCCAAGCGCAAGGCGCCGGCGAAGCGACGCACGACGAAGAAGTCAGCCGAAGAGAAATCAAAGGAGGCCGACGATGCGTCGAGCTGATCTGCTTGCCGAGCTCAATTCCGAGTACGAGGCGTGGGAGGGTCTTCTCGCGCAAATCGGCGAGGACCGTATGGAAGAGCCTGGCGTCGCCGGTTCGTGGTCGATCAAGGACGTTATCGCTCATCTCACGGCCTGGCGGAGAAGGACGGTCGGGCGCCTCGAATCGGTGGCGCGCGGCCAGCCTGAGCCCGCGCACGAGTGGCCCGCCGACCTGCACGAGGACGACGAGATCAACGCCTGGTTCCACGCGCGCGATCGCGGCAAGTCGGTGCGCGAGGTCCTCTCCGAGTCGCGTAGCGTCTACCAACAGCTCGTATCGGCGATCCAGAAATTGCCGGAGAACTCGCTCGACGATCCTGCCCGCTTTCCGTGGATGGAGGGCGCCCCGGTCACCGGAGCCACGTTCTTCGGGCACTTCCACGACGAGCACGAGGCGGACATGCGCGCGTATCTCTCGCGACAGCCAGCCACGTCGTAGCGACTAGACATTACAGGGAAAAGCGCGCGGTCTAGCCAGCGCTGGAATACGCGTTGGCCTCAAGATGTTGGGCGGGACATCCGCGGAATCCCGCTTTGAAAGCACAGGAAGAATTGGAACTCGCCGTACCGACCCGGTTGGAATCATGGCGGAGTCCGCAACGGCCCGCCCGCGATCACTGCATGGCCCCTGGGCGGAGCGTCGACGCTCCGTTAAGCGGTCATCGCTACACACGGATGTTTCCCGATCTTCCTCACCTGAGCATCGGCCCAGACGTTGTGCATGCACTTGGTCGCGCGGGCGGGGCTTGCGACACGCGGTATTCGACGCGCGGTGAGTCGGAGAGCGTCGCGGCGGGTTGGCCGGTGTTCGGGCAGTTCGTCGCGCATGACATCACCGCAGACCGGTCGCCGGTCACGCATCACGACGATGAGGCGTTACTGCGGAACGCGCGGAGCGCGCGTCTCGATCTGGAGTGCATGTACGGCGACGGTCCGGTCGGCAATCCGTTCCTCTTCAGCCGGAAAGACCCGGCCAAGATGCTGCTCGGTCTGAACGATCGTGGCGACGCCGAGGACCTTCCGCGCAACCAAGAAGGCATCGCGCTCGTTGGCGACCCACGTCAGGATGTCCACCTTCTTATCTCCCAGATGCACGTCGCCATGCTCAAGGCTCACAACCGCCTCGTGGACAGACTTCGTGAGGACGGCGTCTCGGAGGCCGACCTGGTGGCTGAGGCGCGCCGCGCGCTGACCTGGCACTACCAGTGGGCTGTGCTCTTCGATTTCCTGCCTGCGACGATCGGCGAGGAACGAACGCGGAAGCTGCTGCAGGATGGACCGCGGTTCTTCCAGCCCGCCGGGACCGTCTCGATCCCCTTCGAGTTTGCCGACGCCGCGTACCGGTTCGGACATTCGCAGATGCGACAGGCGTACCGCGTGCAGCGCGGCGGCGCTGACCTGACCCTCTTCCCGGATCTCATCGGCTTCCGCCGCGTCACCTCGGACCGCGTGATCGATTGGAGCCTGCTCTTCGACGTCGCTGGTGAGCCGGCTGCCGCGAGGTCACGCCCCATCGACGGATGCTTGGCCGAGCCTCTTCTCAAGCTGCCCGTGGACATCACCGGGGAGCTCGACGATCAGGACCTCCAGTCTCTTGCGGTGAGAGATCTGCAGCGAGGCGTTGCTACCGGGCTGCCTTCCGGTGAAGCCGTGGCGAGGCTCGTAGGCGAAGAGCCGCTCTTGCGCGACGACGTCGGTCTCAGCGAGTTCGGATGGTCCGGCGAGACGCCGCTTT
>WNGI01007648.1_pt1 | contig 21279 bp, 20 predicted proteins | sample 5400621 | NCBI WGS metagenome assembly WNGI01 (sample SAMN13153374, study PRJNA577476) | soil metagenome | isolation source: 20 cm soil or saprolite under Garry oak tree replicate 1 | place: USA:California | collected 2016-06-15
AGATCGCGCACCTCGGCCAGGCGGCGCGGCTCGAGCGTGGCGCCGTCGGGCGCGGCGGCGGCGAGCGCGGGGGCGAGCAGCGGAACGTCCGCGGTGGGCGGGCGGCCGGCCTCGGCCGCCAGCGCGACCAGCTCGGCAACGAGGTCGAGCCGCCGCTCGGCCTCGGCCCGCTCGCTCGTCGGACGGAGCTCGAGCACCGCCTGGCGCCCGGCCGCCGAGCGCGCGAGCGCGGCGATCGCGTCGAGCACGCGGGCGAACTCGAGCGTCTCCAGGTCGCGGGCGCGCATGGCGCGGGATCCTAGCGCCCGCCCGTGCACCCGCGCTAGCCCGCGCGGCCGGGGAGCTTGTCCGGCGGCAGCGCGATCAGCCCGCCCGGCAGCGGGTCGTTGCGCTCGGCCAGGATCGAGAGGCGGCGGTTCTCGTCCGCGAGCGGGTCCTCGGGGACGAGGGGCTCCGAGTCGGCGTAGCCGACCACGCGGTGGATCTGCCCCGGCCAGAGGCCGCTCGCCTCGAGCACGCGGCGCGCGTTGTTGGCGCGCGCGAAGGCGAGGTCCCAGTTCGTCATCGCGACCTCGGGCGGGAAGGGCCGGCTGTCGGTGTGGCCGCCGAGCTGGATGCGATTCGGGAGGTGCCCGAGCCGGCGGCCGAGCTGCTTCAAGAGCGACACGAGCGCGGGCTTGAGCCGCGCCGACGACAGGTCGAAGAGGAGGTCGTGGCCCCGGTCCACGACCTGGATCGAGAGGCCCGCGTCGGTCACCTGCACGATCACCTGGTCGCGCAGGAGCCCCAGCTCGGGCCGGTGCGCGAGCGTCTGGTCGATCGCCTTCTTCTCGTTCTCGAGCAGCTCCTGCTCGCCCTGGCCCTGGGCGACGAGCAGCTCCCGGGTGACGACCTTCGGCGTGCGGCTGTAGAGCTCGTTCGCGTACGGGCTGATCACCGCGCCGCCCGGCAGCACGCCGGGCTGGCGGAAGTACTGCGCGATCTGCTGGCGGAGCCGCACGTCGGCCTGCGTGAGCAGCCAGAGGACGACGAAGAGCGCCATCATCGCGGTCGTGAAGTCCGCGTAGGCGACCTTCCAGGCGGCGCCGTAGTGGTGCGGCCTGAGCGGGCGACGCTTGAAGGTGGTCACGCGAGCGCGCTTTTGACGGCACGGCAGGCGGCGTCGGTCTCGGCCGCCGTCGGCCGCTCGTCGGTGAAGATCGCGCGGCGGGCGAACTCGACCACCACCATGGGGGGCGTGCCGCGCAGCGAGGCGACCACGCCCTCCTTGATGCAGCGGAGGTAACGCGCGCTGGCGAGCTCCTGCAGCTCGATGTTGGTCGCGACCGGCTGGAAGACGCCGTAGCAGAGGAGGATGCCGAGGAAGGTGCCGACCAGCGCCGCGCCGACGTTGTGGCCGATCTGCTTCGGGGTCGCGTCGAGCGAGCCCATGGTGATGACGATGCCGAGCACGGCGGCCACGATGCCGAGGCCGGGGAGCGAGTCGCCGGTGCGCTGGATGAGCGCGACCGGGATGCCCGCCTCCTCGTGCTGCGTCTCGATCTCGGTCGCGAGCAGCACGTCGAGCTCGTCGGCCGAGGCGGTGCCGTTCACGATCTGCTGGAGCGCGTCGCGGAAGAACTCGACGGCCACGGGGCGGCGGAGAAACGAGGGGTACTTGCGGAAGATGGTGCTCTGGTGGACGTCGCGCAGGTGGTCGTCGAGCAGTACGGCCCCGTGCTTGCGCATGAAGGAGAACACCTCGTACTGGAGGCGCAGGAGGTCCAGGTAGTCGTCCCGGGTGGGCGCCGAGCTGCGGAACGCCTTCCCGATCGCCGCGAAGAGGCGACCACGCATCTTCCCGGGCGCCGCCATGACAAGCGTGCCGACCGCCGCGCCGCCGATGATGGCGAGCTGCGCGGGCTGCACCAGGACGTGCAGCGGCCCGCCCGCCCACATGTAGCCGCCCAGGATACCGGCGAAGACGATCACGAGGCCGAGGAGGGTGAACATGCGGGACCTAGCACGGAGTATCGGCGTTCGGGGCCGCGGACTTGAAGCGCGCGCGTATCAATTGACACCTCGCGCGCGGGCGTCTTAGACAGGGGGGCCCTTGCCGAGCAAGTACGTCACCGTCGGCGGCACCGCCGTCCACTACCTCCACACCGGGCCGACCACGCTGCCCGACGCGCCGCCGGCGCTCGCGCGCGGGCGGCTCTTCCTCCTCCTGCACGCGGCGGGCAGCAACGCGGGCCTCTGGCGACGGCAGCTCGAGGCGGCCACAGCGCGCTCGCGCCCGACCTGCCCGGCCACGGGCGCTCGAGCGGCATCGAGGGCCTGCCGACGGTCGAGGCGTACGCGGACTTCGTGCTGGCCTTCGCGCGTGCCCTCCGCCTTCGGCGCTGCGTGCTGGTCGGGCGCAGCCTGGGCGGCGCCGTCGGGCTGACGCTCGCGGCCCGGCACCCCGAGCTGGTGGAAGGCCTCGTGCTCGTCTGCACCGCCGCCTGCTTCGAGCTGGCGCCCGAGGCGATCGCCGGCTGCCGCGACGTCATGCGCGGCCGGCTGCCGCAGCAGTTCACCACCGAGACGTTCTCGCCGGCAACCGGCCCGGAGATCATGCGCGAGGCGTGGACGGAGCAGGTGAAGACCGACCCGCGCGTCCGCTACACGGACCTCCTCGCCTGCCAGGCGTTCGACGGCCGGCCGCTGCTCGGCCGGGTCCGCACCCCGACGCTCGTGGTCGCCGGCGCCGACGACCAGGTGACGCCGGTCGGGTGCGCCGAGGAGCTGGTGCGCGGCATTGCCGGGGCCCGGCTCGAGGTGATCCCGCAGGCGGGCCACCAGGCGCCGCTCGAGCAGGCGGACGCGTTCAACCGGCTGGTCGCCGGCTTCGCGACGGAGCTGCCGTGAGCATCTGGGGCGGGACCGCCGTGGTCGGCGCCTACGAGCACCCGACCCGCTTCGCGCCCGACAAGACCGCCTTCCAGCTCCACGCCGAGAGCGCGCGCGGCGCGCTCGAGGACGCGGGGCTCGCGGTGAAGGACGTAGACGGCTTCTTCACTAGCGGCGTGGGGCCGATCGGCATCCTCTCGCTCGCGGGCCACCTGAACCTGCGTCCGTCCTACGTCGACTCGCAGGCGATCGGCGGGTCGTCGTTCGTGTCGCACTGCCTGCACGCGGCGGCGGCGATCGACGCGGGCCTCTGCCGGGTGGCGCTCGTCACCTACGGCTCGACCGCGGCCTCGGAGCGCTTCGCGATCGGCACCGGCGCGGGCGGCTTCGTCCTCGAGCCGCCCGACAACTTCGAGGCGCCCTTCGGGCCGACCATCGTCGGCTCATACGCGCTGGTGGCGCAGCGCCACATGCACGAGTACGGCACGACCAGCGAGCAGCTCGCGGAGATCGCCGTGACGATGCGGAGACACGCCAGCCTGAACCCCCAGGCCAAGTACCGCGACCCGATCACGGTCGAAGACGTGCTCGCCTCGCGCGTCATCTCCTCGCCGCTCCACCTCCTCGACTGCTGCGTCATCTCGGACGGCGGCGGGGCGCTCGTCCTCACCTCGCTCGAGCGGGCGCGCGATCTCAAGAAGCCGCCGGTCGTCGTCCTCGGCGCTGCCGAGGCGCTCCGCCATGCGGAGATCGGCACGCGCGACCTGCTCGACATCGCGGCGCGCCAGTCGGGCCCGCTGGCGCTCGCGCGCGCTGGCGTCACGCACGCCGACATCGACCTCGCCATGGTCTACGACTCGTACACGATCACCGTGCTGGCGACGCTCGAGGCGCTCGGCTTCTGCGCGCCCGGCGAGGGCGGCGCCTTCTGCGCGGGCGGGCGGATCGGCCTCGGGGGCGCGCTGCCCGTGAACCCCGACGGCGGCGGCCTCTCCTCCAACCACCCCGGCATGCGCGGCATCTTCCTCGTCATCGAGGCGACGCGGCAGCTCCGTGGCGAGTGCGGCCCGCGGCAGGTGAAGGATGCGAAGCTGGTCCTCGTCCACGGCACCGGCGGCATGCTCGGGCAGCGTCACAGCGGCGTCACCATGCTCCTCGGGCGGGCCTGATGGCGGAGACGACGAAACCCTACCGCAAGCCGCTGCCGCGCATCGACGAGGAGTCGCGGGGCTACTGGGAAGCGCTCGCCCGCCACGAGCTCTACTTCCAGCGCTGCCGCGACTGCGGTACCAAGCGCTTCTACCCGCGTGCGCTCTGCCCCGCCTGCCTCTCGTCGGCGACCGAGTGGGTGCGGGCGAGCGGGCGCGGCACGGTCTACAGCTTCACCGTGACCTATCAGAACCAGGCGCCCGGCTTCCGCGAGGAGCTGCCCTACGTGCTCGCGATCGTCGAGCTGGACGAGGGCGTGCGCATGATGACGAACGTCGTCGGCTGCGCGCCGGACGCCGTCCGCATCGGCATGGCGGTCGAGGTGGTGTTCGAGGACGTGACGGCGGAGATCACGCTCGCGAAGTTTCGGCCGGCGTAATGATCCTCGATCTGCACCTCCACTCCGAGCTCTCCGACGACAGCCGGGCGCCGGTCGAGGCCTACCTGAAGCTCCTCCAGCGCAAGCGCGCGGAGCGCCCGCTCGACGGCATCACCGAGCACCGCCAGTTCGACCCGGGCCGCGACTACCGCGCGCTGGAGGACCGCTACGGCTTCCTCGTCCTCACCGCCGCCGAGGTCGAGACCGACTACGGGCACGTGCTGGTCTACGGCGTGAACGAGGACATCCTCGCCCGCTTCGACTTCCGGAACGTCCGCCTGCCCGCGCAGGAGCTGATCGGCGAGGTCGCCCGCCTGGGCGGCATCGCGCTGCCCTGCCATCCCGGGCGGCCGACGGTCGGGCTCTGCGCGCACTACGAGACCAAGCCGCCGCTCGAGGGCGTGGTCGCCGTCGAGGCGATCAACGGCGGCAGCCGGAAGGGCGAGGACGAGCGGGTCGAGGAGCTGATTCGCCGCTACGGCTACCGGGCCTACGGCGGCAGCGACTCGCACCTGGTGAGCTTCGTCGGCATCTGCGCGACGGAGTTCGAGGCGCCGATCCGCACCATTGACGACCTGGTGCGTGAGCTGAAGGGCGGTCGCTACCGCCCCGTCGACTTCCGGGCGCGACGGGCGGTAGCAGGTTAGCCGCCGAGGAGGAGGCATGCCTGGCTGCGTCCTCAGAGTGCACGGCCGCGATCTCGTCTCTGACGAGATCTTGCCTGGCCTGTCGTTGAGCGCATGCAAGATCTGGCGCCGCGGGGAGCGGCGTCTTCCCGGGAGCAAGATGAACCGGGACGTGCACGAGACATCAGGCTTCAGTATCGTGGTGAGCGAGCAGGAGGATCTCCGCGCACAGGTGCGGGACGCCACCCGCTTCCTCGGGGACCACCGAGACGAATTGCTGACTCTCGGGCGGCAACCGGCCATGGAGGGTATGGTTCTCGACCATCGATCGAGCACTGTCGCTCGCTCGGCCATGCCGGTGCTCATAATCATGCGATGGCCACACGGTCAGCACGCCCGACGGATCGGTTCCGGCCGCGAGGGGCGGTCGCGTAGCCCCTCTTTCACTCGACCGGCTGCTGGGGTTTGCTCCTCCGCATGATCCACGAATGGACCCGCGGCGAGTACACGATCAGCACCGACCCGCGCCGGCTCGACCTGGACCTGATCCACGACTTCCTCTCCCGTCGCTCCTACTGGGCCGCGGGCCGCTCGCGCGAGCGCGTGGTTTGCTCGATCGAGCACTCGCTCCCCTTCGGCCTCTACCACCCGAGCGGGCAGGTCGGGTTCGCGCGCGTGGTGACGGACCACGTCGTCATCGCCTTCCTGGCCGACGTCTTCGTGCTCGAAGGGCACCGCGGCGGGGGTCTCGGCAAGTGGCTCGTGGAGACTCTGGTGTGCGCGCCCCAGCTGCAGCGCGTCCGGCGCTGGATGCTCGGTACGCGCGACGCCCACGAGTTCTACCGGCGCTTCGGCTTCGCCGAGCCCCCGCCTGGCCTCCTCATGGAGAAGCTCGACCCCGACGCCGACTGCGCCTGACCTTGCGAGGCCCTGGCCGATGGCCTAGCGTTCGGTGCGTGCCGCTCGAGATCGACCCGTCCATCATCGGCAAGGAGTTCGACCACACCCGCTACGGGCCGGTCGCGGCGGAGGAGCTGATCGCCTTCGCCCGGGCACTCGGTGAGACCCGTCCCGAGTACACCGAGCCGGGCCCGAGCCTGGTCGGCCACCCCACCTACTGCGTCCGCTACAAGGGCGATCGATTCTACCCCGAGAGCATCCCGAAGACGATCAACGTCCGCACCGGCTTCGACGCCGGCAAGGACATCCAGCTCGGGGTCCCGGTCCGCCCCGGTGACACGATCGAGATCCGCTCGATCCTCCACGAGGTCTACGAGAAGACCGGGCGGACGGGGAGCATGTACTTCGTCGTCATCCGCTTCACCATGACGAACCAGCGGGGCGAGATGCTGGCCGTGGTGGACAATCGCTTCATGCATCGATGATGCGGCGCTTCGAGGACGTCGAGGAGGGCGACGAGCTTCCCACCCGGGAGCTCTTTCTCGCCAAGGAGCAGGTGCGGGCCTACGCCCGGGCGGCCAACCAGTGGTCGCCCCGCTTCACCGACGAGGAGGGGGCGCGGCGGGAAGGCCTCCCCGGCATGATCACGCCCGGGAACATGAGCATGGGGCTCCTGACGACGCTCATCGAGGCCTGGGCCGGCCCCGGCGTGCTCCGCCGCCTGGGGACGACCTTCCGCGGCCTCGTCTTCCCGGGGCACACCATTCGTCTGTGCGGGAGCGTGACGCAGAAGGACGAGCGGACCCGCACCGTCGAGCTGGACGTCTGGCTCGAGAGCGACGAGGGGGAGCGGCTGGTCATCGGCACGGCCACCGTCGCCCTCGCTTGAGCGACGAAATCCTCGCCTCCAGCTTGTTCTCTTCCGCGCGGCTGAGTATAGAGCGGGGGGGAGGGGTGAGCGTGCGCGGAGGGAGGGGCGTTCGCATGGCGGCGGCTCCGGCCATCGCGCTCGAGGTCGGCGCACCGACCACCGGATCGGGGGAGGCGGAGACCCACGACGCCCCGCGCGAGGATCCCTTCGGGCTCGACCCGGGGCTCCGTCGGCGGGTGCTGCCCGCCGCTCGCCTCCTGCACGATCGCTACTGGCGGATCGAGGCGACCGGCATCCGCCACGTGCCGACGAGCGGGCCGGCGCTCCTGGTCGCGAATCACTCGGGGGCGATCCCGTTCGACGGGGCGATGATCGTCACCGCGGTCGAGCTGCGCCGCCAGCGCATGCTCCGCTTCCTCTACGATCGCTTCGTCGAGAACCTCGCCCCGGTCGCGACCTTCTACGACAAGATGGGCGGGGCGGTTGCGACGCGCGAGAACGCCGTCGCGCTCTTGAAGGCCGGCGAGCTGTTGCTCGTGTTTCCGGAGGGCGTTCCCGGGGTGGCGAAGTCGTTCAGCGATCGCTACCGCTTGCGGTCCTTCAGCCCGGGCTTCGCGCGACTCGCGCTCGCGCTCGACGTGCCGATCGTGCCGGTCGCGGTGGTGGGGGCGGAGGAGATCTACCCCGTCGTGGGGCGGGCGGAGGGAGTGGGGCGCTTCCTGGGCGTGCCCTACGTGCCCGTGACGCCCTTCTTTCCCCTGCTCGGGGTGCTCGGCGCGGTGCCCCTTCCGACCAAGTGGTTCATCCGCTTCGGGAAGCCGATTCGGCTGGAGGGGCAAGAGGGGGAGGCACGATGGCAGCGGGCACGGCACGAGGCGATGCGGGTCCGGCGCACGATCCAGGAGATGGTGGTGCGGCTCAAGCGCCGGCGGAGGTCGGTGTTCTTCGGATGACGCCCGGGGCGCGCAGCGCCGCGCGCACCTACCTCCGCATCGGTGGCGACGTCTTTCCCATCTACGGCGACGCGCTGCGGCGTGCTCGCCGTATGTGTACGGCTCACTCGACGAGCTGTTCTTTGCGCTGGTCAATCTCTGCACGGCGCCGTGGGGGGAGGCGTAGACCGCGCGGGCGTCGGCGCGGCGGCGGGGCCACCATCTCCGCTTCGCTGCGCCGGTCCTACAAAACATGCCCGACCGGGCGGACGTGCCGGCGCAGAGGCGCTCCGACGGCGGCCCCGCCGCCGCGCCGCTGCGGGCGCCGGTCTCCCCCCAGCCCCGCTATTGCGGGGGCTGGGTGTCTTCGGTGGCCGTTATCTTGGCGATGACGTCGAGCGCGGCCAGGCGCGCCAGGCCGAGGGCAGCGAGCGTGTCGGTGCCGGCGAGGAAGCCCTCGGTGCCCTCGCCGCCCAGGCCGGCGGCGGCGCCACCCGCGGCGTAGAGCCCGGGAATCGGCTGGCCCTGGGGGTCGAGGACGCGCGCCGTCGGGTCCACGGCGAGGCCGCCAAGTGAGCGCCAGCGCGCCCCCGTCACGCGAATGGCGTGGAAGGGCGGCTCGAGGGGGCCTGCGAGGCGCTTGCGGCCGAACGGATCGCTCCCCGACGCGAGGCTCGCGTTGAAGGTCTCGACCGTCAGGCGGAGGCCTTCCGCGTCCAGCTCGAACTGCTTGGCGAGGTCCTCGAGCGTCGCGCCGCGCCGCCCGGTGCGCGGCAGGACGACCCGCGCGAAGAACGGGTCGGCGGCGCGCGCCGCGGCTGCCGTGCGCTCACCGAAGAGCAGGTAGGCGACGCGCCCCGGCTGCGCGCGGACGATGGTCGCGAGCGGCAGGCTCTCCGCCGTCTCGTCGGCGAAGCGGCGGCCGGCCTGATTCACGAGGACGGCGCCCAGGTCGACGAGCGGCGCGCTCGGTACGAGCTGCCCCGGCGTAGCGAGGAAGGGCGTCACCAGGAAGCTCGCGAGCCGCCGCGTCGCCGCGCCGGCCTCGCGCCCGAGGCGGAGGCCATCGCCGGTGGCGCGCGCGCCGCCCTGAAACGGGAGCGGGGCGACCGCCGGGCAGTGCTCCGCGACCAGCGCGTCGTCGCCGGCGAACCCGCCGCAGGCGAGCAGCACGCGCCCGCCGAGCGCCTGGCCCGCGCCGCGCCGCTCGCCGCGCACCGACACGCCACGCACCGCCCCGGAGTCGTCCCGCACCAGCCGCTCGGCCAGGGTGGCGGGGCGCACGCTCACGTGCGAGTGGCGGCTCGCCGCCCGCGCGAGGTCGGCGCTCAGGCTGGCGCCGCCGCGCTCGCCCGGCCCGTGCAGGCGCGCGACGGAATGGCCGGCGGCGCCGTGCTGGCGGAACAGCTCGACGTGCGCTCCGCAGCGGTCCGCGAGCCAGGCCACGACGGGCGCGCCCTGGGCGGCGAGCGCCGCCGCCAGCTCGGGCTCGACGTGGTGATGGGTCGCGGCGAGGACGTCGGCGGCGAGGCGCTCGGGGCCGTCGTCGATGCCGGCGGCCCGCTGCCAGCGGCTCCCCGCGGCGGCGATCATCTCGGCCTCGCTCGCCGCCCCGCCACCCAGCTCCTTGGTGCGCTCGACGACGATCGTGCGGCAGCCGCGGTCCGCGGCCACCACGGCGGCGGCGAGGCCGCCGACGCTCGCACCGACGACCACGAGATCCACTTCTTCATGCCACGCCCCGCGGGCCATGCGGGCGGCCTTAGCCGGCCAGCCCGCGGCGAGTCAAGGTAAGAGGGCGCGCCGGTGTGGGTAGCGGGCCGCCGCCCGCGCCATTGCAAATGCCGCCTCGATGGTGAGAATCGCGCGGTGCTCTGGCGCCGGCTCCAGGGGGGGAGGGCGCGCTGGCTCCTCCGCGTAGCGGTCAGCATCGGGATCGTCACCTACATCCTCGTCGACGTCGACACGGAAGACCTGGTGCGGACGCTCGCGAGCGTGCGCCCGGTGCCGCTCGCCGGGGCGCTCGCACTCTACCTGGCTGGCCAGGTGCTCAGCGCGTACAAGTGGAGCCTGCTCGGCCGCTCGGTCGGCTACGCGCGACCGGTCGGCGAGTACACGCGCTTCTACTTCATCGGTATGTTCTTCAACCTGTTCGGGCCGAGCACGATCGGCGGCGACGTCGTGCGCGGCCTCTACCTCGCGGAGGGACATCGGCCCGGCGTCGCGATCAACTCCGTGGTCTTCGACCGGGTGAGCGGTCTCGTGCTCCTGATGGCGCTCGGGGCGGCGGCCTTGATCGCCTTTCCGCAGTACGGGCTCCCGTGGCCGCTCACCGCCTCGCTGGTGGCCGGGGGTCTCGTCCTCGTGCTCGGCTGGTGGATGTGCCCTCGTCTGGTACGCCTGCTCCCCGCCGGCAACCGGTTCCGGCGCCAGGTGGAGACGGAGCTCGGGCCCTTCTGGCGCGACCGCGTGCTCCTCGTCCGCGTGGCGGTCGCGTCGCTCGCCTTCCACCTGACCCAGGTCGGCGTGCAGTACGTCCTCGCGCGCGCCGCGGGGGTCGCGCTGCCCTTCTCCTACTGTCTCATCTATCACCCCGTGATCAGCGTGATGACGGCGCTCCCGCTGAGCGTGGCCGGGCTCGGCGTACGCGAGGGCGGGTATCTCTACTTCCTGACCCGCATCGACGTGGACGACTCGATCGCCGTGACGCTCGGGCTCCTCTGGTTCGCCCTGACGGTGTCGGCCGGGCTGGTCGGCGGGGCGCTCTTCGTCGCCTCCGGCGCCGCGCTACCGCGCGTGCACCCGCGGCCGGCAGCGCCGGCGGACGTGTCGGCGACGGACAGCGAGATTGCCGCCCGGTGAGTAGGGCCCACGGCGTGCCGCGGCCGGCAAAGCCGGCGCGGCAGACTTGCCGGAGCGTGAGCGCGTCACCTTGAGGCGACCCGTGCGGCGTGACGCATGATGGCTGCCCGGGGCCTCGACGCTTGCCGCGCCGGCTTTAGCCGGCCGCGGCACGACCTGCGCACGACCCACGAACGCCACACGCTCGCCCTCCGATTCCGACCCGAGACAAGGTCTCGGGTCGGTCTAGTCACAATGGAACGACCGGCTCCGATTCGCAGCGTGCCGAAGCACGTGTGCGTAGGTTACGCTGCGGATCGGAAACTCAACCCGTAGCGCAGAGCTACATGCGAAGGGAGCCGGTCGATGGAGAAGGATAGCCGATTTGTGGGGCTGGATGTACATGCCGAGACGATCGCGGTCGCGGTCGCCGAGCCGGGGGGTGAGGTCCACGCCCTGGGGACGATCCCGAACACGCCCGAGGCCGTGCGCCGTCTGGTCAAGAAGCTGGGGCCCCCGGAGACCCTGCGCGTCTGCTATGAGGCGGGCCCCACGGGGTATGTGCTCTACCGGCAACTGACCGCGCTCGGGGTGCCGTGTGCCGTGATCGCGCCGACCTTGGTGCCGGTGAAGGCCGGCGATCGCGTGAAGACGGATCGGCGCGACGCTGAGAAGCTCGCCCGCAGCTATCGCAGCGGCGACCTGACGCCCGTCTGGGTGCCGGACCCCGGCCACGAAGCGTTGCGCGATCTGGTGCGCGCGCGGGAGGCGGCGAAGAAGGATCAGCTCCGCGCCCGGCATCGGCTGGGGAAATTCCTGCTGCGCCAGGGGCGCCGCGCGCCGACGGGAAGCAAGGCCTGGGGCGTGAAGCACCGCGCCTGGCTCCAGACGATCCGCTTTGCGCACGCGGCGCAGGACGCCACCTTGCTCGACTACCTCACGGAGATCGACCACGCGGCGGACCGCATTGTGCGCTTGGAGCGCGCGATCGCCACGGCCGCCGACCTCGCGCCCGCCCCGGTGCGGGCCGTGATCGCGGGGCTGCAGGCGCTGCGCGGGATCGCCAAACTGTCCGCCGTCAGCGTCGTCACGGAAGTCGGCGCGCTGTCCCGCTTTGCCAAGCCGCGCCAGCTGATGGGCTACAGTGGTGCCGTCGCGAGCGAGCACTCGAGCGGCCCCCACCGCCGGCGCGGGGGCATCACCAAGACCGGGAACGCCCACTTGCGTCGGATCGTCATCGAAGCCGCCTGGGCCTATCGGCATCGCCCGGCGATCGGCGGCACGTTGCGCACCCGTCAAGAGGGGCTGAGCGAGGAAGTCAAAGCGCTCGCCTGGAAAGCGCAGCACCGTCTCCACGGCCGCTACGCGCGCCTCCTCGCCAAGGGGAAAGCCCCCACGCAGGTCGTCACGGCGATCGCCCGCGAGCTCCTCGGGTTTATCTGGGCCATCGGCGTGCACATCGAGCAACACACGGCAGGCGGTGCGCCCGCCGCCGCCTAACGCGGCGCGGACGGCGAGAACGACCACGATGACGCTACTGGAGCAGAGCGGGCGACGGTCGGGGGGCACACGGGAAGGAGGATCCTCGTGGCTCCTACGCGACAGGCCTCTGGCCGGACCCGCGACCCTAGTCCGAGGCAGCTCCCGACGGATCACGACCATGACGGCGAGCTCCGCTCGATCCGCGAATATCAGAGTGATCAACCGTCGATGCGGCCACCTCGACCGCCGCCTGCTCCGCTCCAGAGAGACAAGAAGGGGAAGGTGACGAGCACGTTTGACAGGTCGTTCCATATCAGGAGCGTGACCCGAGACTGCCGTGCACGGGAGCGGGGGCACCGTCTCCGCTTCGATTCGGCGCCGCTGGACACGGCTCCGGGAGCGACCGACCCGTTCGGCGCCTCATAGGCGCTGCGACGGCGCCCCCGCTCCCGTGCTGCGCCGTTACGGACCGCGGGTTCACCGCGCGCAGCCGCCGTGCTAGGCCGCGGCGACGCCGAGCGCCCGCAGCCGGCGCAGGTTCAAGGCGGCGCAGGGGGGTCCCACTCGTCACGCACCTTCGTCACGCCGCGGAAGATGAAGCGACGAAAGCCCATCGCCTGCTTGATCTCCGCATGCCTGCGAACGACGTGCCGTACGCGCGCGGGCCAAATAGCGCAGCGGGGAGGCGGGGGCGCCGTCGGAGCGCCTATGAGGCGCCGCGGGCGGCGGTCGATCGAGGCACCCGGCTCGGCGGCGCCGAATCGAAGCGGAGATGGCGCCCCCGCCTCCCCGCACCGCCGTCTCGGGTCACGTTCCTAGTGTCCCGGATCGGGAATCCGTTGCCCAGGTCCGCGAGCTATCGCCGTCGCTGGCAAGGCGCGACGACGAAGAATAGTCTGGCGCTATTCTGAGAAGGAGCAACGAAGCCAGCGGCGGCGAGAGCCGCGGAATTGGGCGACGGATTCCCGGTTCGGGACACTAGGATGGAGTTCGGCGTCCTCGCGGTGCCGGAGCCGCGGCGGTCGGCGCGGACCGCGCGCCTCCTCGAGGAGCTCGGTTTCGACACCGTCCTCTTCCCCGACAGCCAGAACCTCGCGCCGGAGGTCTGGGGCCAGCTCATGCTGGCGGCGCAGGCGACCACGCGCGTCCACCTGGGCCCCGGCGTCACCAACTCGGTCACCCGCGATCCGGCCGTGACGGCCTCGGCCGCGCTCGCTCTCCAGGCCGAGAGCGGGGGCCGCGCGGTCCTCGGTATCGGCCGCGGCGACTCCTCCGTGCAGCGTATCGGCAAGCGCGAGGACCGGGTCGCCAGCTTCGAGCGCCATCTCGCTGCCTTGCAGGGATACCTCCGCGGCGAGGCGGTGGACCGCGGCGGCTTCGCGAGCCGCCTCGAGTGGCTCGAGCGCTTGCAGGCGCCGAAGGTCCCGGTCGAAGTCGCAGCGACGGGCCCGCGTGTCATCGAAGTCGCCGCCCGCCACGCCGACGCCATCTGCCTCGCCGTCGGCGCCGACCCGGCGCATCTCGGCGCGGTCCTCGCGCACGCCCGCGCGGCGGCGCGCGCGGCTGGCCGCGACCCGCGCGCGCTCCGCTACGGCGCCTTCGTCACCGCCGTGATCCACGACGACGTGCGTGTCGCGCGCGACGCCGTGCGCGGGGCGGCCGCCAGCTTCGCCCGCTTCTCCGCCTTCGCGGGCAGCGACCTCGCGCGGCTGCCCGCACCGCTCGCCGCCGCCGCGCGCTACCTGCGCGAGCACTACGACATGCGGAACCACACCCGCACCGGCGTGCCCCACACGGCGGGCATCGGCGACGAGTTCGTGGACTGGTTCGCGATCGCAGGCCCGCCGGTGGTGGCCCGCGAGCGTTTCGGCCGGCTCGCCGCGCTGGGCCTCGACTTCTGCCACGTGATTCCCGGCTCGACCGGCATGCCGCGCGAGGTGGCGGTGGGGTCGCTCCAGCGTCTGGCCGGGGAGGTGATGCCGGCCCTGCGGGGGTGAGCCGTACTGTGCGCCGGCATGGACCTCCCCTCGCCGCCCTGCTGACCCTGGGTCTCCTGGGGGTCGCGCCCCTGTTCCACCCCGGGTTCCCCGCCAGCCACGACGGCCACCATCAGATCGTCCGCCTGATGCACTTCCACCGCGGGCTGGTCGACGGGCAGCTCCCGGTGCGCTGGGCCGGCACCGCCCTCTGCGGCTACGGATACCCGCTGTTCGTCTTCACCTATCGCCTCCCGTTCTGGCTCGCCGAGCTCTGGTACCTCGCCTCGGGCAGCCTCGGTGACGCGATCAAGGCGACGTTCGTGGGCACGTTCCTCGCGTCCGGCGTCGCGATGTACTGGCTCGCCCACCTGCTGACGGCGTCCCCCCTCGCCGCGTTCGGGGCGGCGGCGCTCTACCTCTGGGCGCCCTACCGGTTCCTCGATGTCTACGTGCGGGGCGCGCTCGGCGAGGCGACCGCGTTCGTGTTCGTGCCCCTCGTCTACGGCAGCATCCACCAGATGGCCCACGACGGCGAGCGCCGCGCGCTCTGGTCCTTCGTGCTCGCGGCGTCGGCGGCGGGTCTCGTGCTGTCGCACACGATGATCGTCGCGCTCTTCGGCGTGCCGGTCGCGGCGTGGTGGGCGCTCGCGTTGTGGACGGCGGCCGATCGGCGCCCGTTCGTGCTCGCGTCGGTCCGGGCCGGCGTGGTGACGCTGCTCCTCACCGCGTACTACTGGCTGCCGGCGTCGCTCGAGAAGCGGTACACGCTCCTCGCGGCTCGCCTCGGCGACTCGTGGGCCGACCACTTCGTCGCGCCGATGCAGCTCGTGCGCGCGACCTGGGGATTCAGCTTCGACGTGCCCGGATTGCCGAACCGCATGTCGTTCCAGCTCGGCCTCGCGCAGTGGGTCGTGCTCGCGGGTGGGCTCGCGCTCGCGGGTATGCTCCTGGGGCGACGCGAGCGCTCCGGCCGCGTGCCCGTCCTCGTCGTGCTGCTCGGCACGGCGGCGGCGAGCCTCTACGGCACATTGCCGGCGAGCGCGTGGTTCTACCGCCTCCTGCAGCACGCCGTCGTGATCGACCTGCCGTGGAAGTGCCTCGCGGTCACCGTCTTCTGCGCTGCCGCGTCATTCGCCGTCGGCCTCGCCCACCTGAGGCCGCAGGGGGCGGTGCGGTATGGCGTCGTGGCGGTCGTGCTCGGGCTTGCGCTGTGGGGCAATCGCGAGCACGTCGCCGTCCCCGCATGGGAGGACATCCCGGACGCCCATTGGTGGCGGAGCGCCGCGACCAGCAACGACTACGACGAGTACACGCCGGCGACGTTCGAGCCGAGCGCCTGCTCGCCCGAAGACCCCGAGCTGGTCACGCTGGCCGGCGACGCCGAGAGCCGCATGCTCGCCCGCCGATCGAACGCGCTGTCCTTCGCGAGCACCGTGCGGTCCGACGGCGCGCTCGTGCAGGTCAAGGTCGCCTGGTACCCTGGCTGGCAGCTCTTCGTCGACGGTCGGCGGTCCGTGCTCGCGCACCGGCACGGCCGCGTCGTCGCGTCGGTGCCACACGGCGAGCACGTCGTGTCGCTCGCGTGGCGCGAGACCGGGTGGCGGCTCGCCGGCGACTGCGCGTCGCTGATCGGGCTCCTCTACGTCGTCGCGACGGGGCTCCACGCGGCGCGGCGACCGCGGGCATGACGGCAGCCCTTGGCGCACCGCCACCCGCCACATCGAGCCGCACAAGTGATGCCGCCCTGCGGGGGTGAATTCGGGCTTGCTCCGGGCCGGCCGGCGGAGTTATCTGTGGGTGATGCTCGACGAGGCCACCGCCAGCGCCGTCAACCAGCTCCGCCGCCTGGACGAGGAGCTGGAGACCATCCTCACCTCGTTCGACACCAGCTATGCCTGGAACTACGGCAGCGTGAAGGAGGGGCTGCGCGACCTCTACGAGAAGGCGAAGCGCGACCAGTGGAACGGGACGACGCAGCTCGCGTGGGACACCGACGTCGATCCCGAGCGCGGCATCATCCCCGACGTCATCAACCCGCTCATCGGCTACCCGCCCTACGAGCGGCTCACGCCGAAGGAGAAGAACCGCCTCCGCCATGCGCAGATCGCGCTCCAGCTCTCGCAGTTCCTGCACGGCGAGCAGGGCGCGCTGATCGTCGCCTCGCAGCTGGTCGGCGCCGTGCCGTGGATCGACGCCAAGTACTACGCCGGCACGCAGACCATGGACGAGGCGCGCCACGTCGAGGTGTTCAGCCGCTATCTGCGCGACAAGCTCGAGTGGCAGTGGCCGGTCAACGAGAACCTGAAGGAGCTCCTCGACGCCACCATCACCGACGGCCGCTGGGACTTCAAGTACCTCGGCATGCAGATCATCATCGAGGGCCTGGCCATGGCCGCCTTCGGGAACATGTTCCAGATCACGCAGGAGCCGCTCCTGAAGGAGCTCGTGCGCTACGTGATGAAGGACGAGTCGCGCCACGTGGCCTTCGGCATGCTCTCGCTCGCCGAGTTCTACCGCGACATGCCGCCGGCCGAGCTGCGCGACCGCGAGGACTTCATCATCTATGCCTGCGAGCTGATGCGGAACCGGCTGGTGGGCGACCAGATCTCGAGCGCCATGGGCTGGGATCGGGAGGAGGTGAAGCGGGTGGTGCTCGATTCCGCCCCCGCGCAGATGTTCCGGCGCATGCTGTTCGCGCGCGTGGTCCCGAACCTCCGCCGGCTCGGGCTGCTCACGCCGCGCGTGCGCGAGGCCTTCGCGGGCCTCGGCATCCTCGAGTTCGAGCACGCCGATCCCGAGGCGCAGGACCGGGCGCTCGGGCTGGCGTAGGCCCGGTCCTCAGACCGCCGCGAGGATCAGGGGCAGCGGCTCGAGCTCGCGCCGGATCGGGTCGAGCGACAGGCCGAGCGCCTCGAGGGTGGTCGCGCCGAGGAGCGCGCTGTCCGCCTCCTCGCCAAAGATGACGTCGGCCACGCCGACTCGGTCGCCGCGCTTGAAGACCGCGCCCCCCTTTTTGCGGGTGATCTTGGCGCCGTTCGCGAGCCGGAATTGCTGCTCGACGAGCGGCTCGATCCCGAGGCGCGCGAGGATGGCCGCCGGCACCACCGAGTAGATCGCCCCGGAGTCGATGAGCAGGTCCACGCGTTCGGTCACCGCCGGCCGGGCGGGGTTGGCGATCTCGAGCTCGAGGACGGTGAGGCCCATGGCGCTCGCGAGGATAGCGGAGCGCTCCGCCGGGTGCCATGGCTGCATCAGGAATAGGGAGGGGCAACACGCGACGCTTGCTGCGCCGCGCTCCCGAACTTGGGTGGGCGCGCTGCCGCCGCGGGAGCGGAATCGAGCACCACCCGCTTCACCTCCTCGCGATCCCAGCCCATGGCGCTCGAGATCTGGTCCCCCACCAGTCGGTTCCGCATCAGCTCGCAGGCATAGATGATGAAGTCCTCGCGGTCGCGCAGCTCGGCCGGCGGCATGTCGCGGTAGAACTCGGCGAGCGAGAGCATGCCGAAGGCCACGTGGCGCGAGGCAACGGGCGGGCGGCGCGAGAACCCGGACCGTGTCCGATTGGAAGCCGACGCTGGCATTCCGGGGGACGCATGGGGTCGCCAGCCGGAGCCGCACGCCGAGCGGGCCATCACCGTGATGCAGGTCGATGTCGCAGAGCTGATCGCGAACGGACAGCCGCTGGCATTGTTCGGCGACAACCTCTTTCTGACCTTGGATCTCTCGACGGACAATCTGCCGCCGGGCAGCCGGGTCCGTGCGGGCGGAGCCGTCCTCGAGGTGACAGCGATGCCTCACAACGGGTGTCGAAAGTTCCGGGCGCGATTCGGTGCCGACGCTCAGCGGTTCGTATCGAAGCCCGAGCTGCGCCACCGGAACCTGCGCGGCGTCTACATGCGTACGGTGGAAGGCGGTGAGATCGCCCCGGGCGATCCCGTCGAGGTCATCGCCCGGCCTCCGCTGCCTGCGTCCGACGGGAAGCCGCTCTCCTGATTCAATGAGCGGATTCTGCCACCCATGAGCGATTCCCAGACGCGGCGCCCTTCGCGTTCGAATAGCGAGTCTGCCCTGCTCCTCGGCGTGGTCCGCTCCGAAGGCCAGCTGCTCGCGGTCGTCAGCCAACGACGAGTGGCAGCTGCGAACGCGGCCGAGGGATATGCAGTGATGAACGTCCCCGTGCGGGCAGTGGACCAACGTCTGCTGGCCGAGAAGCCCCGCCTATGCGCTGCCTGGGAGCGCCTTTGCGACGTCGCGGCCTTCGACGGGAGCGTGCTCGCGGACGTGCTGACCGTTCTCCTATCGACAGCGCCCGCCGCCTTCCCTGACATAGGGCCGCTGCTTCGCCTGACGTCACCACCACCACTCCCGCGCCGAACCGCGGGCCACCCGCGAGCGTTCAAAGGGACGAAGTACCGACCACCCAAGCGGCCAAGACCGGCAGTGCTCGATCTGCGCTCGGCCCTGTGCTCAAGGCGCAACACCTACGCTCTCCTCGAGCACCTCTGGCCCTGGAGGGCGGAGGCCCTCGCCCAACTGGCTCGTCTTCGCTTCGATGAAGCGGGCCTGGCCCGGCTCGCACGGTGCCCGACGCCACCACTAGATCCGTACCTGCTGTTCCACCATGGGGGCTCCCCCCCGCCGGCAAAGTTGGCGCCTCTTTTCGTCGAGTGGATACTGCCCGCACTGGCGGGAGCGTCTTGGCCGATCGTTCGCCGCGCGGCGAGCCTCTTCGAGCAACTCCGCCTGGCCGACGAACGGCATCTCGCCGCGCTGGGTGCCCGGCTGGTGCGGGTGGCCTCCGCCGAGCGCGCCCTGGAGTGGTGGGAAGCGCTCGGGGGCCAGCCGGGAGATCGGCGGTCCGACTTCTTCGCCCTGGTTCTCGACACCGGCGCCTGGACGGAGAGCCCCGCGCGCGTGTCCGAAGCGCTCGTCGATCTCGGTCACGGGGCAAAGGCAGAGCGGTACAAACCGTGGGCGCTTGTCCTCCTCGCGGGCCTGGCGCGCAAGCTGAATCCCGCGTACCTGGCGGCAGGCATCCGATTCGCCGTCGCGTATGCACCGAACTGGTGGTTCGGTGAGCTCGCCGACGATGCGCCGGACTTTGGCCCGGGCACGGCCGCAGCCCTCCTGGCGGCGCTACCCGCAGAGTGGGATGGCGATCTGCTGATGTCCCTGTGGGACACATGCGGGGCCGTGCCCGGTTTCGCGACCCTCATTGAGCAGGCGGATTGGAGGACCCTTTCCCCTTCGGAACGCACGTATCTGCTCCGCTTCTTCACCGACTTGCGATGGCACCAGGACCGCCACGCGCTCGACCCTCGGCGGTGGCGGGCCATCGAGCCCTTCCTGCCCCGCATCGAGGAGCTCGCGCGGACGGTCCCCACCCCGTACACCGACCAGGCGATGAATGACCTCGGCGAGCTGGTCGCGCAGATGGACACGCCCAAGCATATCCGAGATTGCTTGCCGCTCGCTCTGGATCTTCTGGCGCGCGTCAATCGGCCGCCGTTCTGTGACGACGGGAACATGGTGACGGCGCTCTCCAACCTCCTGAGGCTTCCCGAGCGGGAGCGCGGGCGTGTCTTGGGCGCGCCGGAGTCTTCCTTTCGACAGCTCGACCGAGCCTGTCTCCGGCGGAACGCCGCTTCGTTGGTTGCTTGGGGCATGTCGACGCTGGTGGCACAAGCACCGGCGCTGGTCGCGGACGCGTTCGCATCTGCGCCGGTCTCGCTCTTCCGCACCGCCAAGGACCTCGGGGTGCTTTCGTGGGAAGCCCGCCGTGAGCTGATGAGGCGCTGCCTGGCGCTGGGCGTGTTCGAGTGCCAGGTCGAGCGCTGTCGCCTCGAGAAGATGCTGCAAATCATCGATACGGTCGATGCGGCGAGATCGATGGTGCCGCGCGCCCTCCGCGACCACTGGGCCGGCCGCCGCGTTCTCTCGGACGCTCAGGTAGGGCGCCACCAAGCGAAGCTTCGCCAGCGACTCCCGGAGATCCGGCTCGCGGCCATTCGCTCGGCCGTGGTTGCGCACCTGGAGAGATCGATCGGCCTGCAGCGCACGGCCCGCGAAGCACTGGAGGCGCTGGAACTCCTGCAGCAAGCGGAGGGGAATCGCCGCGGGCTGCGGCGCTTCTTGCGGGCGCACCTGGCCGGCGATCCCGATTACCTGCTTCGGCATCCCGCGACCGTCGCATGGGCGCGTCGGCATCCGCGTATCGATCTGGCCACATGGACGCACGGAATCGACCACCACTTCACGACCGGCGGCCGGGCGGTCAGCATCCGCGTCGAGCGCGACCCTCTCGAGGTCTTGAAGCTGGGGACCTACGTAGGCTCCTGCCTCGGGCTCGGCGGGAGCTTTGCTAGTTCCGCGGCGGCGGTCGTCCTCGACATCAACAAGCAGGTACTCTACGCACGCGACGACCGGAACACGGTGCTGGCTCGCCAGCTCGTCGCCATCAGTGACGCTGACCAACTGGTGCCCTTTTCGGTGTATCCGTCGTCAACGCCGGCCGGTTTGCTGCGCGCTTTCCGCGAGGCCGATCGTAAGCTCGCGGCCGCGCTCGCCATCGAGCAAGTGAGCGCGAACCAGCGCTACAGCATCGAGAACGTCCTGTCTCGGGAATGGTGGGATGACGGAGCGTGGCCCAATGACCGGGACGCCACGGACGACGGCCAGACGCCGCGAGCCCTCACCCCACGATCTTGTTCAGCGGATACTCGATGATCCCCACCGCTCCGGCGCGCAGCAGCTTCGGGATGAGCTCCCGCACCGTCGCCTCGGCGATCACGCTCTCGACCGCGAACCACTCGGTGCCGTAGAGCGGCGACACGGTCGGCGCGGTGATCGCGGGGACGAGCGCGATCACGTCCTGCAGGCGGTCGCGCGGGACGTTCATCTTGAGGCCCACCTGCGCCTCGGCGCGGAGGGCGCCGGCCAAGAGGAGGGCGATCTGCTCGATCTTCTCGCGCTTCCAGGGGACCGCCCACGCGGCGCGGTTGGCGATCAGCTGCGGCACCGACTCGAAGAGCTCGCACACGATGCGGAGCCCGTGGGCCCGGATGGTGGAGCCCGTCTCGGTCACCTCGACGATCGCGTCGACCAGCCCCTCGGCCACCTTGGCCTCGGTGGCGCCCCACGAGAACTCGATGTGCACGTCGACGTTCCGCTCCGCGAACCAGCGGCG
>WNGI01001182.1_pt1 | contig 21272 bp, 21 predicted proteins | sample 5400621 | NCBI WGS metagenome assembly WNGI01 (sample SAMN13153374, study PRJNA577476) | soil metagenome | isolation source: 20 cm soil or saprolite under Garry oak tree replicate 1 | place: USA:California | collected 2016-06-15
TCCCGGCGAAGCGAGTGCTCAAGTTCCGGATCGCCAAGCAAGCCAAGGACTCGACTCTCGCGAAGCGCGGCAAGTAGGGAGCCCGACTCGCACTTATCCCGCGAGGTCCTTCATCGCGCGCGGTGAAGGACCTCGCGCTGCCCTACACCGGTTCTTGAGCTCAACGCCGCCTCATTGACGTAGACGCGCGGCCATTCTTGGCACCTGCTACGTTCTGAACGTTCAGTTGAAGCAGAACAAAACCAAGATGACGGCAGCCCAGCACGACTTCGTCGATCACATGGGTCAGCAGATGGTCGGCTGGAACCTCCCGCGTACGACCGGCCGTGTCTGGGCGTACCTGTTGATGCGCGGGCAGCCGGCCGTTCTCGACGAGATCGCTCGCGATCTCGACGTCGCCAAGAGCGGAGCCAGCGTCGGAGCCCGCCAGCTCGTCGCCTTTGGTCTCGCGCGAAGCACGGGCGAGCGCGGCAGCCGGCGCGTCCTCTTCAGCGCGATCGACAACATGGACGCCATGTTCGCGGCGCGCAGCGAGAGCGCCCGCGCCGTCATGAGGCTGCTGAGCGAAGGTGCGCGTGTCGCTTCGACGCCGGCGACGCGTGCGAAGCTGCGCGAGATGGCGTCCACCGTCGACGAGATCCTGGCGCGAGAGAGCGCGGCGATCGCGGCGCGAGGCCGAAAGGGGAAACAGCCATGACGGACGCCATCGAGACGCGGGGACTGACGAAGGATTACGGGAGCGGGCGAGGCATCTTCGATCTCGACCTCGCGGTGGGCGAAGGCGAGGTGCTCGGCTACCTCGGTCCGAATGGCGCGGGTAAGACGACCACCATCCGCCTCCTGATGGGACTCATCCACGCGACCCGCGGATCGGGGCGCATTTTCGGGCTCGACGTCGACAAGGACGCGGTCGCGGTGAAGCGGATGGTCGGCTATTGCCCCGGCGAGCTTCCGCAGTTCGGCGGCTGGCGCGGCACCGAGATCGTCGCGTACCTCGCGGGTCTACGCGGCGATGTCGAGGATGCGTACGTCGCAACGCTCGCGGAGCGCCTCACTCTCGACCTCGGTCGCAAGTATCGCGAGTACTCGCACGGTAACAAGCAGAAGCTCGCGCTGGTGCTGGCGTTCATGTCGCGACCTCGTCTGCTGATCCTCGACGAACCGACCTCGGGTCTCGACCCACTGCACCAGCAGGCGTTCTATGGGATCGTGCGCGACGCGCGCGAGGGCGGCGCGACGGTGTTCCTGTCGTCGCATGTCCTCTCCGAGGTCGAGCACGTGTGCGATCGCGTCGGCATCGTCCGCGACGGCAAGCTCATCACCGTGAGCACGCTCGATCAGCTCGTCGGGATGCGCTCCTACCACGTCGAGATCGACTTCGCGGACACGGTGCCTACCGACCGGCTTCGCGCCGTGCCTGGCTTCGAACAGGTGAAGGTCGAGGATCGTCGCGTCACCGGAATGCTCCGCGGTAACTTCGATCCGCTGATCGCCGCCGTCGCCGGCCACGCCGTCAAGGGCTTCACCAGTCGCGAGCCGAGCCTCGAAGAGATCTTCCTGACGTATTACGCCAAGTGACGCTCCTGCGGCTGGCACTGCGACTACAGATCGTCGGGTTCCTCGCGACAGCCGCCATCGGCACTCTCAGCGCTCTCGCGAACGGATTGGGCTTCGCCCAGATCGTCGGCAACTCGCCGACGGAGCGCGTCGTCTTCGCGTCGCAGATGGAGGCGCTCGGCAAGCAGCTGTCGTATCTCCTGCCCGTGCCGTCGCATCTCGACACACTTGCCGGCTACCTGCAGTGGCGCGCGTTCGGCACGCTCGGTCTCGTCTATGCCTTCTGGGCCCTGGTCACGGCGACCGGGGCCGCGCGCGGGGACGAAGAGCGCGGCTACGTCGAGATGTGGCTGTCGGCCGGAGTCAGCCGCGTGCGCTACATCGCGGCACGCGGGTTCGGATTCTCACTCGTCGCCGCCGCGTCGCTCGCGGCCGTCGTCGTCTCGACCTACGTGGTCGCGCAGATCGTGAGTGAGCCGATCCCGCTCGCCTGGATCGCCGCCGAAGGCATCTCCCTGTTCGCGCTGGCACTCGCCGCGTACGGCGTCGGGCTGGCCGCCGCGCAGCTGGTCAGCACGCGACGCGGCGCGATGGGTGTGGGCGGGGTCGTGCTGCTCGTGCTGTACGGGCTGGCGGCGGCCGCGCGCGTCAGCGAGCCATCGCCGCTGGCGCGGCTCTCGCCGTTCTGGCTCCAGGAACAGAATCGGCCGCTGCTCGGCGACGGGCTCGACGCGAGCGCGACGCTGGCGATGCTCTTCCTGGCGGCCGTCCTCATCGCGATCTCGGTCATCGCTTTCGCGCGGCGCGACCTGGGCGCGGCGGTCTTCGGCGTGCGCGGCTCCACCGGCAGTCGCGTGACCCTGCCGTCGCGCAATCCACTGCTACGGCTCCCGGTGCTCGCGCCGCTCTGGCAGCAGCGCGTGTGGATCGTGAGCTGGGCGATCGGTCTGACCGTGCTCGCCGCCTTCGTCGTGTCACTCGCCAAGACGATGGTGGATTCGATCGGGTCGGAGTCATCGGTGATGCGCGTCTACTTCGAGCGCCTGGGGCTGGTCGGCTACTCCAGCTTCATCGGCGTCATCTGGTTCTCGATACTCAGCCTCATCCTTTCCATCTACGTCGTGGCGCAGGTCGCCGCGTGGTCCGCCGATGACGCGGAGGGCCGCCTCGCCGAGATCCTCTCGGCGCCGATCTCACGCGCGCGTGTCGTCATCGAGCGCCTGGCCGTCCTGCTTCTTGGGTGCGCCATCGTTCTGGCCGTTGCCTCGATCGTGACCTACGCGCAGGCCGAGGCGCAGTCGATCGACATCGACGCGGGGCGCTTCGCTCTCTGGACCGCGCTGATCCTCGCCGTGGTCTTCGCCCTTGCCGCGGTCGGCCACCTCGTCGCGTCCTGGCGCCCGCGCGTAGCCGTGATCGCCCTCTCCGCCGTCGCCGTCTCGAGCTATTTCATCCAGGAGCTCGGTCCGCTGTTCGACTGGCCGGAGGCGGTGAGGAACCTGTCTGTCTATTCGCTCTACGGGACGCCGATGACGGAGGTGAGCTGGAGCGGGATCGCGGGTCTGCTCGGAGTCGGTATCGTCGGCACGGTGTTCACGCTCCGGGCGATGCAGACACGCGACGTTGGCGCCTAACGCCCCGGGACCGAACGTCCCCTTCCCACCCCAGGAAGCGGAGCTGGTCGAAGACATCCCGACCGGCCCGAAGTGGCAGTACGAGCCGAAGTGGGATGGCTTCCGTGGCGTGCTGGAGAACGACAACGGCGAGCTCGCGCTCTGGAGCCGCAACGGCCGTCCGCTGCTGCGCTACTTCCCCGAGCTACGCGCCCTCGGCGAGCTCCTGCCGGCGCATTCCGCGCTCGACGGCGAGATCGTCATCGAGCGGGAGGGCAGCCTTGACTTCGACGCGATGCAGATGCGGCTGCACCCCGCCGAGTCGCGCATCCGGAGGCTCGCGGCGGAAACGCCTGCGACCTACATCGCGTTCGACGTGCTGCTCTGGAAGGGCGAGCCCGTGCACGAGAGACCGCTCGTCGAACGTCGGAAGAAGCTCCTGGAGGTCGCGAGCGGCTTCACGCTGTCGCTGACGACGACCGACCTGCCGACCGCGAAGCATTGGCTCGAGCGGCTCGAGGTGATCGGACTCGACGGCATCATCGCCAAACGCATCGACGCCACGTACAAACCTGGCTCGCGAGAGGTCGTGAAGAAGATCAAGTACCACAAGACCTGCGACTGCGTGATCGTCGGATATCGCACCAACGGCGAGAAGATCGCGAGCCTGCTGTTGGGCCTCTACCGGGAGGATGGCAGGCTCGACTTCGTCGGGCATACCTCGGGGATCGCGGGGCCGCTCCAGAAACAGCTGCAACAGCTGCTGCCGCCGTTGAAGGAGGAGGGGGCCCTCGGCTTCGACGCGAGCGAATGGGGTCGCACGCCCGACGCGGGGTCCCGCTGGTCGCAAGGAAGGGATCTGCCGTGGCATGAGATCCGGCCCGAGCTGGTGTGCGAGATCCGCTACGACAAGATGGAAGACGAGCGCATCCGTCACGGCACGCGCTTCCTGCGCTTCCGCCCCGACAAAGATCCGAGGCAATGCACCTGGGACCAGGTCCGACCGCGGCCGAAGCGGGGCGATCCCGTCCTCGCGGAGCTGCTCCGCAGCTAGCTGTTGCCCATCGCGCCACATCTCTCGCTCGCTGCTGGCTACGCCGGCCCCCCGTTCACCGTGCGTGCGCCGCTCGGGCCGGCTGGGCGCAGACGCTCGCTCAAGCTGTGCCGCGATGGGCAGCACAGCTAGCGCAGCAGCTCGTCGCGCGCGCGCACGAGCGCGACGCGCGCACGCTCGCGCTCGAAGTTCCAGCCCTGCCAGTCCGGCGTCCGGTCTTCGTCGACTCGGGAGAGCGCGATGCGCAGGAGGATGTCGGCGTACAGCCGCTGGCTCAGTGGAAGGCGCGGGAACGCGTCGACGAGCTCGGCGATCGCGCCGCCGCCGAGACCGACCAGCGTGTCCGCGTCGAAATTGCGCGACGCGTCGGCGGGCAGACCCGACGGATCGAGGACGCGCGCGATGTTCGCGCGGGCGACGAACGCCGCCGGGCCGATCGCGTTCGCGCCGAGCGCGACGAGGACGACCGCGAGCGCGAGTGGCTGCAGCGCATACGACATCCGACCGCGAGCGACGCTCCAGCCGAAGATCGCGAGCGCGAGCGCCAGGAACGCGATCGCCGTCGTCGCGTAGAAGCGCAGCTCCGTCCAGCCGTACGCCTGCTGATAGAGATCGAGCCGGTACCACGCGGAGGCGAGCACCACCGCGGTGAGCGCGAGCAACGTGAGGGCGGCGCCGAGATATGCGCGCCCGCGACCCTGCACCGCCAGCTCCAGCCCGAACAGCAGAGCGCCAACGAGCGCGACGGCCGCGATGAGCTCGAAGAAACCACGGCGGGCGTACGCGCTGTACGTGATCGCGGCCGCGTCGAGCGTGTCACGTCCACCGAAGAGATACGCGAGCTGCAGGGTGACGAAAGCCGCGAAGAGCGCCGCGATGAGAACGAGCGCGACCGTCGCGCTCTCGCCGGCGAGCATCGCGCGCGACCGCGATGTCAGGTAGTCACGCGGCACCCGCCAGAGCGCGGCCATCGCGCCGGCCACTGGCCACGCGAACGCGAGCGCGATCAACAGACGGCCGGGCGCCTCGGCGAGCGCATCGGCGATCCGCTTCAGATCGAAGACGTTCTCGAGCGACCGCGCGAACACGGCGTCGGCGGACGAGAAGAGCAGCGCGAACACGACCACGAAGGGCGCCGCCAGGCCGATGCCCCCGACGTAGCCCGAGACCCGGTCGAAGCGTCTGCGCGCGACGCGTAGCCGCGGCCACGCGGGGATGGCCACGTCGGCCGCGCCGAGCACCACGCGCTCTCCCAGCGACCAGCCCTCGGCGAGCACTTGCGCCACAGGCAGGGCGCTGACCGGCACGCCGCTCCACGCCGAGACGGTCGCAGCGGCGAGACCGATCGTGGCCAACACGTCGAACGCGAGAAGCGGCGCATCCGCGCGGACCATGCAGAACGCCGCGAACGCCAGCGCGCTCGCGGGCAGCCAGGCGTCGCGGGCGCGCACTGGCGCGGCGGGGTCGCGCTGCGTCCAGGCGGCGGCCAGGAACAGCGCCGTGACGAGCAGCGCGTTGAGCCCGAGCGGCTCGTGGAAGAAGAGGAGCTGCGCAAAGAGACCGAGCAGCGATGCGAGCGTGACCGCGGCAAGCGCGCGTCGTTCGAGCACGGCGGCCAGCGTGCGGGCGGCGCGTGCGCGCGTCATCGCGCACGAGAGACATAAGAGTTAGCCGTCGCACAAGTGAGACGACGGCGACACGAGCGGCGCGTACTCTCGGGCCGTGCGGATCCAGAACGCCCAGCGCGTCTCCGAGGCGATCCAAACGCTCAGCGCGGGCACGTCGCTCGACACGCTCGTCGACCGCCTGTACGACCTCACGGACGGAACGCTTGCGCTGGACCGGGCGACCTTGCATCGCATCGCACGCGGCAAGACGCAGGTCGCGCGCGCGATCGATTCACCAGAGGAATGCATCCGCCTCTACTTCGCGCTGATGATCCTTGGCTGCGAGCGAGAGCTGTCGGTCACGTCGATCGTCGACGAGGGTCACGCCGTGCTGGCGGGATTCGTCGGCGAGCCGCTCGCATCGCTCATCTTCCGCGACCTCGCGGCGACGCTGCCGAAGCTCACCGACCGCTACACGCTCCGGGAATACCTCGAGGAGGGTCTGCGCGTATGGCTACCGAAATGATCGCCGGGCGGCCACCCGCCGAGAGCCACACCCTGCGCGCCGAGGAGGAGCGACTCCGTGCGCACCTCGAGCAGCAGCTGCGCGTGCGCACACGCTTCGCGCCTCTGGCCGATGTACGCGCACTCCTGGTGAGCCCCGACCGCGATGACCGGCCAAAGAGCCTCGTCGTCAGCTCACAGGCGAGCATCGCCGAGCGCATCTACCTCTACGTGCACGTCGCGGCGCACATCGCGCTCGGCCATCACCTGCCGCTCGTGACGATCGTCGAAGGTCCACCCGGTGTGACGCGGTTCACCGACGCGTCACGTCACCGCGAGGCGGAGGACCTCGCGCGCGCCATTTGGTGGGGCCAGACCGACAAGGGCGGTCTGCTCGGCCCGCCCGCATTCGTCAGGCACTCGACGATGCTGCGCCGGCTGCTCGCGAGCGATCCCTCACGTACCGCGCTGCGCTCGCTGCTGATCGGCATGCGGCACGTCTACTACGACCTACGCGTCGAACGCGCTCTCGCGGGCAGCCGGCTCGCCGCGTGGCTACGCGATGCGCTCTGCCTTACGGCGGTCGTCTGCGTCGCACCTCAGCTCTCCGACTAGAGCTACCTCGAGACGTTGCGGCACGCGACGTCGTACTGACTGACCGAGTTCGGGTTCCTCGAGTTCTGGGGCTGCTGGCCCGCGTAGACCGTTCCCGCCTTGCCGTCCGGATTGAAAGCGGAGCCCGGGGCGCTCGCGGACTGGCCTGGCGTGCTCGAGAAGTCCGCGCAGTCGGCACCCGGCTGACCCGCAAAGGCCACCGAGCCGACGCCGGCCAAGAGCGAGAGCGTGAGCGTCAGGGTGACTGCGATGCGGTAGCGCATGTCGCACCTCCTTTGTGCGGTTGAGGCGCAGCACGTGCGGGGCCACTCGCCGCGGAATGGACAGGTTTGCCCGGATTTTTTTTCGGCGCGCGACGCGTTGCGCGAATCGGCCGCAACGAGTGATGTGGCAGTGATCCGATCGGGCCTGTGCTGCGTATGGAGTGACCGGTCAGTCGCTGTTCTCGGCCGGACCAGCATCCTTACGCTCCTCCGACTTCGGCGGTCGGCGCGAAGTTCCGCGGTTCCAGCTGCTGCCACGACCCCGCTCGCGCCAGGCTCGCTGCTCGTCTTCGGTCCACGGCCGGCTCGGACGCACGAGCACGCGATCATCGACGACGGGGTCCTTCAGCTTCAGCGTCTTGAAGAGCGGCTTCAGATCCGCACGGTGCTGCCAGATGTCCGCGGTGAGGTCGCCGACCTTCGCGACGCGGTCGCGCATGGTCTCGAGCGTGAACGCCTCCGGCCGCACGTCCGGTACCTCGTCCCAGCGCAGTGGCGCCGAGGCGCGAGCGTCGGCCATCGGTCGGATCGAGTACGCCGATGCGATGGTGCGGTCGAACGCGTTCTGGCCGTAGTCGACGAAGACGCCGGTGCGATCCTTCACGACCCACGTCGTCGTGGCGATCTTCGGCACGCGGTTGGCCACCTCGACCGCCACGGCCTTCGCGAAACGGCGCACCTCCGGGAACGGCAGCTCGATCACGATCGGCGTGAGAATGTGCATCCCCGAGACACCGGACGTCTTCGCGTAGCTCGGTAGCTTCAGCTCGTCGAGGACGTCCTTCACGACCATCGCGATCTCGCGCACGTGCTCCCACGGATTGCCCTCGCTCGGGTCGAGATCGATGAGCATGTAATCGGGCTTCGCGACGTCGGCGACGCGCGAGTGCCAGGTGTGCATCTCGATGCAGCCAAGATTCGCGATCCACACCAGACCGGCCGCGTCGGTGACCACGGGGAAGTCGGCCTCGTTGCCGCTCGGGTAGCTGATGTGAACCGTCTCGAGCCAGTCCGGATGCGGATTCGGCACGCGCTTCTGGTAGAAGAAATCGCCGTCGACACCGTTGGGATGGCGCTTCATCTGCATCGGTCGGCGCTCGACGTGGTTCAGCGCGTACGGCGCGAGGTCGGCGTAGTACTGGATGAGGTCGCCCTTCGTCAGCGCGCGTGCGGGAAAGAAGACCTTGTCGAGGTTGGTGACCGCGACCTCACGCTCTCCGACGCGCACGACGTCATTGTGCGCGGAGTGCGCTCACCACCTTCGCGATGCGCGCGGCGCGCGTTTCCGGTCGTTTGGCGCCGGTGATCCCCTCGGTGTGCTCCTTGCGACGCGTGAACGAAAGCGCATCGAATGCCGGGCGCAGCTTCGCGGACGCGAGCGCACGTGCGAGATCGCTCGGGACCGCCACGGTGCGCGCGGCGGTGTCGGCCTCGAGCGTCACGTGCGCACGCTTCCCGGGCGCGAGCTTGGCGGCGTCGCGGATCTCCTTGCGCGCCGGCAAGTAGAACTTCCCGCCGTACACCGCGATGGTCGACCGGTAGCTCACGCCGTTGAGCGTCACCGAGACCGGGACGCGCTTCTTGTCACCGAGCGCGGACACCACGCGCGCCGGCACCTCGATGAGAAGCACGCCGTCGGGATCCGGCCGCGCGAGGGTGGTGAACGAGACGGCCGTCACGCCGCGAGACTAAGCCGGAATCAGCGGACCGTGATCGTCCAGTAGATGCCGGGATCCTCGAGCCAGGTGGTCCCGTCGATCACGCCGCGTGCGCGCAGCACGTACGAGCCGGGGCTCGAGGGAGCGCGGACCTGGAACTCGAACCAGCCGACCTGACCGGGGCCAACGTAGGCGGTCGTGGTCGTCGCGATCCGCGAGGCCGACGGCCATCCGCTGTCGAGATCCCAGCGCTGCGCGTCGAGTGGCTCGGCGGTGCCGAGGTTCGCCTGCTGTCCGGGGTTGCCCCGGTACCAGCCGCGGTATCCGGTGTTCCGCAGCGCGACGACGAGCGTGGCGGTTTGACCCGGCGAAAGCATCACGTCCGCACTTTGCGCGGACCAAGCGCCGTGGTAGCCGAGGTCGAACGAAGGGACCGCCGTCGCGGCGTCGACGATGCCGCCGACGTCCATGACCCAGTACGAGTGATACGTCGAAGCGTCGGTGTAAGCACGCCCGACACCGATCGCGCGGTAGTTGGGATTCGTGAGGACCGCGTAGTGCGCGGGGCTGTTGATCCAACCGTTCAGCACCTCGGCCGCGCTCGCGTAGCCGGCCGCCATGTTCTCGCCGGTGTAGGTCTGCGGACCCGGGTAGCCTGCGTCGGTCATGCGCTGTACCGGTGCACGACCGTCGCGCGAGGTGTGTGAAAAGTAGTCGTACACCGCCATGTCGGTGGCCATCCACTTCGAGGCGAAGGTCAGGGTGTCTGAGATGGCCAGACGAGCGAGCCCTCGTGCGGCGCGAAACGAGTTCACGGCCGTTACAAGATCAGACTCGTTCCCATCCAACGTCGCTGCCGCCGCGGGGACGGAAGCTGGCCAAGCGACGAGCAAGCAGGCCACGAGCGCAGCGGACACGATGACGCGCGGGGTGACGAGCGCGGGCAACCCTTCCCCTCCTCGTCCGGCCTCATTCCGGACGCGGGATTAACTGGCGCCGTGCTCATATGACACGGTCCTGCCCGAGTTCGGACTATCGGCGTACGACCGGCATGACCGGCGCCAGCTCGTTCGCTAGCGGCTCCGCTGCGCCGTCGCGATCCACTCGCGAGCCGTGCCGTGAAGCGCGCCATAGGCGTCCCAGGTCGTGCGCGCCCAGCGGCGCAGGACCTCGCCGTAGCGAACTGGATCCTCGGCTCCGACGAGGTCGCCGATCGTGACCGCCCCGTAGCGCGCCGGCAGCTGTGGCTTCTCGATGGGCGACGGTCCACTGAGCCAGCGCTGCACCGCCGCGTTGACGGACGGCGCGCTCGCCTCGTCCTCCAGCCATGCGCTTAGCCCGGTGAGATGAGCGGCGAACGACTTCGCGGAGCGTCCGTAGCGATCGGGGTGCTGCAGCGCATACACGTCGACCACGATCCGGTGATGACGCGCGAAGCGCATGTCCTCGTATTCGCGGAGGCCGATCGATTCGAAGAGGCGCTGACAGCCCTCCGTTCCACCGGCAACGACGAGACCGCAGCTCGCGCAGGCTTCGCTCTCCGCGCCGGTCATCAGCGCGAAGCGCTGGCGGCTTTCTCCTTCTCGGCCAGCTCGCGTCGCAGGATCTTGCCCGACGCGGTGCGCGGCACCTTGTCGATGAACTCGACCTCTCGCACCCGCTTGTAGTCGGCGATGCGCTCTTTCACGAAGTCCATCAGCTCTTCCGCGGTGACCGTCGCGCCGGCGCGGAGCTGCACGAACGCTTTCGGGATCTCGCCTGCGGCTTCATCCGGCTTGCCGATGACGCCGGCGTCGGCGACGGACGGATGCTCGCAGAGCACTGCTTCGACCTCAGCCGGCCCGACGCCGAACCCTTTGTATTTGATGAACTCTTTCTTGCGGTCGACGATGAAGACGTAGCCGTTCTCGTCCACCTTGCCGACGTCACCGGTGAAGAACCATCCGTCGCGGAGGACCGCGGCCGTGTCATCCGGCTTTCGCCAGTAGCCCTTCATGACCTGTGGTCCGCGGACCGCGATCTCACCCACCTCACCTGGCCCCAGATCGCGTGTTCCGGTCTCGAGGTCGACGATCCGGTGCTCGGTGCCGGGTACCGTCCGGCCGATCGAGTCGATGATCGCCGCATCGATCGGGTTCGCGTGCGTCACGGGCGATGTCTCGGTAAGTCCGTAGCCCTGGATGATCGGGATGTGCGTCCGCTTGGCGAGCCGGCGCGCCGGCTCGGGCGCGAGCGGCGCGGCGCCGCTGAAGAAGAAGCGCACCGACGAAAGGTCGTGGCGGTCCACCTCGGGATGGGCGGCCAGCCCCAGAACGATCGGCGGCACGATGAAGCAGACCGTCGCTTTGTGCCGCTCGACGAGCGTGAGGTACTCGACCATGTCGAAGCGGGACATGGCGACCTGCGTCGCGCCGAGGCTGACCGCGCCGGCCATGAGCAGGTTGAGCGCATAGATGTGGAAGTACGGCAACACGTTGAGAAAGACGTCCTCGCGGCGCACCGGCGCCGCCGCGAAGAACTGCTGCTGGTTCGCGGTGAGGTTGCGGTGCGTCAGCATCACTCCCTTGGGGAAGCCAGTCGTCCCGCTGGTGTACGGAAGCGCGGCGAGATCGTCGAGATCCGCGCGCAGCGCGGGCGCCGGGCCCGTCTCCGCCACGAGGTCGTCGAAGCGCGTGACGCCGACGCCCGGCGCATTGCCGGTCCGCGACAGCACCCGCTGCTCGCCGAGCTCCACGCGGATCGGCTCGATGACCGGCCACAGCGCCTCGTGGACGAAGACCGCCTTCGCACCGGAATCCTCCACCTGGAAGCGCACCTCGCGCTCCTTGGACTGCGCGTTGATCGGATTCACGACGGCGCCGGCCTTCAGCGTCCCGTAGAACGCGATGACGAACTCGACCGAATTCGGCATGAAGATCGTGACGCGGTCACCACGCGCGACGCCGCGTCGTGCGAGCGCGCCCGCGAGGCGATCGCTCGCCGCATCGAGCTCCGCGTATGTCACGACGCGATCGCCGTGGATCAGCGCGGGCTTCATCGCCACCTCGCGCGTGACCTCGCGCAGACGATCGTGCAGCGCGACCTCGCGGTAGGTGAAGGCTTTCGCTTTCGGTGTCGTGAGCGTCACGTCGTTCCTCCCCAGGGCGCTCGCGTGGGCGCCGGCGTGATTGTGACTAAAACCCCGCGCGACCGAGGAGGCGAGTTCATCGGCCCAGTCAGCGTCTGTGGAAGCGACGTAATCATGCGTCCTGCTATGAGGCACGGACCCGGGAGCCAAGACATCGCGGCTTAGGTCAACCGATGTGCAGATCCTCGCCGTAGCAGATGAGAGCAAGGCGTCGCACGAGCGCCTGAGAAGCGAGGTTCTCCCAGCTGGTGCTGTAGAGCGGAACGCGCCCGCCACGTGCGACTGCCCCTGCCCAAGCCACAACGGCCCGCGAGGCGTAACCGCGACGACGATGCTTCTTGACTGTTTCGACGCCTGCCTCGGCGGCAGCGGACGTAGCCCGCGCGGAGTAGCAAACGGCCGCGATTTCCCCGGTTTCAGCGCGCACGACAGCGATCGGGTGCGTTGCATCGTCTGCGCTTCGGAGCCAGGCGAAGAGCCCCTCCTCCGCGACGGCGAGCGCGCCAGTCAGCAGCTCAGCGGCGTCGGCGCTGGCAACCGACTGCGGAAAGAAGAAAGCCGGCCCACGGTACTCGCGCTGGAAAGCGGAACGCCGGGGCAATGCAGCGCGGATGGCATCGACGTCTGGTGGATGTGAACGAGCGCCCGCGCAGTCGGAAATCGGCGGAAGCGCGGATAGGACCGACGCGAGGCGCTCGCGTTGTAGCCCATCGAGATGTGCTGCGACCAGCCAGCGGTTGCCGTCGGACATGCGCACGAGATGGAACGGAGGGGGTTCCACCGCCGGGTCACGCGAGGCGACGATGAGACCCATTGGGTCGCGCCGGTAGAGCGCATCAAGATGCAGCTCCGCGAGCTCAAAGGCATTCAGCGCCGCCGCGTCGGACAACCTGGCATCCATAGTGGGATAGTCGGGATCCATCTACGACAGTTGACCGGAACCTGGGACGCACTAATCGCGAAATCACGCTTGCGCTTGTAGCCCGTACCGGATTCGAACCGGTGATCTCAGCCTTGAGAGGGCTGCATCCTAGGCCGCTAGACGAACGGGCCGTGGGCTTCCATTGTACCGAGCGTGACCTCCTCGCGGTCCCATCGCGCAGTGAGCGATCTCGTCGCGCCGGGCATCCGGCGCATCGCCATTCCGCTGCCCATTCGCGGACTCTCGATCGTGAACGCGTATCTCGTCGAAGGTGCTCACGGCTGGAGCCTCGTCGACGCCGGCATGCACACGGCGGAGGCCGAACAAGCGCTCCGCGCAGGACTGGCCGAGGCCGGGATCGGGCTCAAGGACGTGCGGCGCGTCTTCGTCACGCACCTGCATCCCGATCACATGGGGATGGCGGGGACCCTCGAGCGCGCGGGCGCCGAGGTTCTCATGCACACGCCCGAGATCGCCGCCGCGAGACGCGTCTGGTCGAAAGGTCATGATGTGATCGACGCCAGTTACGAGTGGTTCGTGCGGCACGGCATGCCGCGCGACATCGACGAGGGCATGAGGCAGGCCTGGATCGCGATGGGCGAACGGGTCGACGACCTCGACCACGTGAGCGGTGTGAACGACGGCGAGATTGTCGATCTCGGCGGTCGCGCAACGCGCCTTCGCTGGACGCCGGGGCACACGGACTACCACGCGGTCCTCATCGACGAGCGCGACGGCGTGCTGTTCTCGGGCGACCACGTCCTGCCGCGCATCACCTCGAACATCGGGCTCTATCCAGCCTCGCGCGACGATCCGCTCGGCGACTTCCTCGGCGCTCTTTCTCGACTGCGCGATCTGCCGGTGAAGCGCGTACTCCCCGCCCACGGCGACCCCTTCGACGACCTCGCCGGGCGCGTCGACGAGCTCCTCGCACACCACGCGGCACGGCTCGATGCGACGCTGGTCGCCGCCGGCACATCCGAGCGCGACGCCTACGCGATCGCCAGAGTCCTCTTTCCCGTCCTGCGCTCGCCGCATGAGGAACGCTTCGCGCTCGCCGAGACGCTCGCACATCTCCGACATCTCGAGCGGAAGGGCCGCGTGCGCGAGATCGACGGATCGCCTGCGCGGTGGAGCGTCACGCGCGCGTATCAGGGCAGCGTCATCGCTCCGGTCGCGTAATACGCGGACGCGCGCTCGCGGAAGTAGCCGCCATCGTCATCGGCAGTGAGGGACGCGCGTGTATTCGCTCCGATCGGCGCCGGATTCGTCACGCCGTCGCCGGCCGCGTCACAGGCGCAGGTCGTGCCGTCGCCGCCGCGCCCGAACAGGAAGGCGATGACGCCGGCGCGCGCATATGCGCTCAGGTTGGCGCGACCCGGGTCGTCGAACAACCACTCGACCTTGTTGTCCTGGAAGTGGTCCCAGGTGTCGTTCATCGCGCGCATCTTCGTGTTGCCGAGTGGGATCTGCCACATGACGATCCGCTTCTGCGATAGCGCCGAGAACCTTCCGATGAATCGCACGTTCCGCACGAAGTCCTCGGGATACCACCAGGAGGCGCCGCCGTCGCCGAGCTGGACGCGTTTGTACGCGGCGTCGGCATCGCTGAACTCGGCAAACACGAGATCGAAGCCGGTTCCAAGCGCATTGAAGAAGGTCGCAGCGCGCGTCGCCCAGGTGTCGAGGGTCGCGTCCGCGGGCTTCTCGTAAAGGGGGTCGTGATTCGTCCCGAAGACCGAGAGGTGGTACGCGAGCAACACGTTCGGCGCGTATGTATCGCGCAGCTTCACGACGGCACGCGCGAGCCCGACCGCATCATCCGGTAGACCGGCGAGATCGGGTGCACCGCTCGCGCCGACCAGGACCGGAGCGCGCGTCGGATCGTCGCCGTACCGCTGCTGGATGTAGCCCCAGAGATCCGGCTCAACGTGCAGCAGGACCGTCGTCGCGCTCTGCGCGCCGGCCTTCTGGAAGAAGAGCTTGAGGTCGGCGTAGAACGCGGCCATGGTCGAGGCGTTCGCGAGATTGGCGAAGTCGCTTGCAGGCTCACCCATGGCGTTGCCCGGCGCGGATTGCCTGAGCTGGTAGTAGCTGAAGACCGGCATCATGCCGTACCGCGCGGAGTCCTGGATGTAAGTCGTCGGGAACTGCGCGTTGCTGTCCCAGGTCGTCCAGCCCCTTCCGGTGTTCACGCCGCCCGAGAGATATTGGTAACGGAAGGCGAATGGCGCGCTCGCGCGCATCGCGGCCGCACCGTTCGGCTCATCGGTCATGCCGATCTCGAGTGAACGGCTGGGCCATCTCGACGGAAGCGCCGGCTGCGAACCTACCGGCGCGGTGCCGGCGACCGTCACGTACCAGAAGACGCCGTAGTCCTCCATCCACTGCGCGCCTTCGATGAGCGGACGGATCGAAAGGCGATAGGTGCCGGGGATCGACGGCGCGATCACGGTGAACTGGAACCACGCGACCTGACCTGGGCCGACGTAGGAGGCCGGCTGTACCGCGACCCGGTTGTACCGCGGCCAACCCGTCGCCGGTGAGCCCGCGGCACCGTCGCCACCGAGCGGGCTCGCGCGATCCTGTCCGGGCTCGGGACCCCACGTCCCGAGATACGCGACCTCACCCAGTCGGCCGTTCACCCAACCACGCGAGCCGATGTTGTAGAACGCGACGACCGCGGTCGATCGATCTCCCGGACACAGCGTGGGGTAACCACTCTGTCCGTACCACGCGGCGTGGAACCCCGGGATCCCGGACGGGATGCTTGCGGGCGGCGGGATCCCCGGGCCGGTGCTCGACACGCAGTCGGCCGCGACCGCGGCCCTCGCGGCGATACCGACGGGGAACTGGACGATGGTCGAGGCGACGAGGACGGCCGCGATCGCGAAGCGTGTCACCTCCGCTGGAACGGACGCGCTCCCGGCGGGTTACGCACCCGGGCTGCGGTAGCGCTCGAGCGTCTTCGGATCGTCCCAGCCATTGGCTTTGAGGTGTCGCTCCACGACACCCAGCCCCTGCTCTGGAAAAACGTTGAGGCACATCGGGTCGAGCATGAGGAACAGCTGCGCATCTCGAGTGCGCGGGACCACGAGCGCTCCCGCGAACGAATGCGCTTCGATCATGTGCGCGAGCGGTTCGGGTCCGCCAAGCTCGCGCACGATGCGACCAGCCTCGATCGCGTGGTTGTATCCCGGGATCGCGGTGAGCGCGCCCTCCTTCTCGACGAACTCGATGACCTTCGCGGCGTCATGCACGTAGGACGCCGCGCGAAACGTGTCGAGGTCGAGATCCTGTTTCCACAGCTCGCGGTAGATCGGGACGAGCGCTTCGCTGATCCGCACCATCGCGACGACGTGCTTCACGAGGTTGCCGTGCGTCGCGATCGGCATGGTGGGATGGGGCGGGATCTTTGCGATGTCGGTCCACGCGGGATTGCGCTCGGAGACGTAGCGCCAGACATCGATGGAGCGCTTGCGGAGTCGCGCGTCATGGATGTCGTTGATCCCGGGAAACGCGCGGAGGACGTCGCTATCGGTCAGCACCAAGCGCAGAATAGAATCTCATCGCGCTGGCTGTTTGTCGCTCGATCTCAAGCATGCGGGTGTGGCGTAGTGGAAGCGTGCGACCCCTCCAAGGTTGAGGTGCGGGTTCGATTCCCGCCACCCGCTCTGACTTGTTTGATGGGAGTACAGCCAAAGATCTCGCTCTGCCCCAGGCCGAGGGTCAGTTCGTCAGCCACTCGCGTCGGATCCTCGTGGAAGCGCAGAGCAAGGAACGAACGCCGCACGGCTAAGCGAGCGCTCGCGAAATTGCGTCCGCGAACGCGCACCTCCACCATCCGCGCACCGCTACCGGAGGTACGTGATGCGTCGTGCTTTCGCATTCCTGCTCATCCTCGCCGTCCTCCTTCAACCCGGCGCGCCGCAGGCGCGCGCGGCGCAGAGCGAGTTCCGCGCGTTCTGGGTGGACGCATTCGGCGAAGGCATCTTCAACGAGGTGGAGATTACGAAGCTCGTCGCGGCCACGAAGGCCGCGAACCTCAACGCACTCGTCGTGCAGGTCGGACGCCGCGGCGACTGCTTCTGCAACCGCGCAATGATGCCGCGCACGCAGGCCGGCATCGCACCACTCCCATACGACCCGCTCGACTCGCTCATCGCGAAGGCGCACGCCGAGGGGATCAAGGTGCACGCCTGGATCATCACCACCGCCATCTGGAACAGCGTTACGCCGCCGCTCAACGCGAACCACGTCTTCAACATGCACGGACCGTCGAAGACGGGCGCGGATAACTGGATCTCGCGCCGTTACGATGGGGCCAATCGCGCCGGAGCCGACTACATTCTCGATCCCGGCCATCCCGATGCAGCGGACTACATGGTGCGCATGTACACGAGCGTCGCAGCGAATTACGACATCGACGGATTGAACTTCGACCGCGTGCGCCTGCCCGACCAAAACCTCACGACATTCCCCGGTGTCTCGGCGTGGGGCTACAACCCTGTTGCCGTCGCGCGCTTCCAGCAGCTCACTGGCCGCGTCGATAACCCGCGCCCAGACGACGCCCAGTGGCTCGCCTGGCGTCGCGATCAGATCACGAACATCGTGCGCAAGGTCTACGTCGAGACCTATGCGATCAAGCCGCAGCTCGCGATCAGCGCTGACACGATCACGTACGGCTACGGTCCGGCGACCCAGGGCGGCTGGGAGATGACGCGCACCTACCGCGAGGTGCTGCAGGACTGGCGTGGGTGGATGCAGGAGGGGATCCTCGATCTCAACATCCCGATGAACTACAAGCGCGAGCACTTCACGACCGAGCCGAACAACCAGCGGCGCATGTACCTCGAGTGGAACGAGTTCGCCCGCGACCATCAGTACGCGCGCCAGGTGGCCATCGGGTCCGCGATCTATCTGAATTTCGTCGCGAACAGCGTGATCCAAGTGCGCAAAGCGCTCACGCCGAACGCGAATGGGAACAGCGCGGTCGGCTGGGTGGGTTACTCGTACCGCACTCCGGACTGCTACACCAACAGCTCGGCCGAATGCCAGCCGCCGCGCTCCGGCGATCTGAGCCGCGCCGAGCTCACGCGGGCGCTGACAGAGCCGTCTGAGTACGACACCGTATTGCCGCCAGTGTTCTCGACGCCGGCGACGGTGCCGACGATGCCATGGAAGACGGCGCCGACGCGCGGCCATCTCGCCGGGACGGCGAAGACGAACACAGGGATCCCACTCGATCAGATCCTCGTCGAGGTTCGCGATCCCGAGACCGATGCGCTGGTGATGTCACGATTCACCGACGGGCTCGGCTACGCCGCGTTCGTCGATCTTGCGCCAGGCCGCTACAAAGTCTTCATCCCAGATGACGCACGCGTTACCGGCAAGCGGGTCGAGCTTGTGGACGTCTCAGCCGGCGCGGTCGCGCGCTTCGCGATCACGCCGTTCGCCAAGGGCAATGAAGGTCGCAGGCCGCCGAAGGGGACGACGCCAGGGTTCGACCCGATGGAGGAGCAGGACCTATCGAACGGCGAGCGCTGATCAGCTTCGCCCTGGGTCTACGCCGGGACGGGGACCCTCTGGGCCGGGACGGAGACCCTCGAGCCGACGCCAAGCCGTTCCTGCCGGAACGGCACCTTCGCGCGCCGCCTGAGATCCTCGAAGGCCGCGCGCTGCGTCTCGTTCACGAACGTGAACGCGACGCCAGGCCGTCCAGCGCGACCGGTGCGTCCGGTGCGGTGGACGAACGTCTCGGCGTCCTCGGGGAAATCGAAGTTCACGACATGACCGATGTCGGCGACGTGGATGCCGCGCGCTGCGAGGTTGGTCGCGACGAGCGTGGGAATGCGGCCGCTGCGGAATCCCTCGAGCACGCGCTCGCGTTCGTGCTGGCCAACATTGCCGTGGAGTGCGCGCGCCGGGCTGCCGAGGCGCTCGAGCGCCTTCACGAGCTTGTCCGCGCCGTGCTTCGTGCGCCGGAACACGAGCGTTCGTACGACGTCGTCGCGGCGCAGGATCTCGTGTAGCGCGGCAACCTTGTCGGACTCACGCACCTGGACCCAGGCCTGGTCGATCGCCGCGACGGTGGGCTCCTCGGGCTTGATCGTCACGCTGACCGGGTCCTTGGTGTAGCGGCGGGCGACGGCGCGAACGTCGTTGGTGAGGGTCGCGGAGAAGAGCGCGGTCTGCCGCGGACCCTTCAGGAGCGCGACGATGCGCGCGATGTCGGGAGCGAAACCAAGGTCGAGCAATCGATCCGCCTCATCGAGCACGAGGATCCGGATCTGCGAAAGGTTGAGCGTGCGGCGCGAGGCGAGGTCGAGGAGACGGCCCGGCGTGCCGACGACGATGTGCACTCCGCGACGGAGCGCGTCTTCCTGCGCGCGGTAGCCGACGCCGCCATAGACGGCGACGACGCGAACATTCCGGTAGCGACCGAGGGCCTCGAACTCCTTCGCGACCTGCTGGCCAAGCTCGCGCGTCGGTACGACGACCAGCGTGAATGGCGCACCGGCACGTCCTACGACGCGCTCGAGGATCGGCAGCGCGAAGGCTCCGGTCTTGCCGGTGCCCGTCTGCGCTTGGGCAAAGAGATCGCGGCCCGCGCGCAGGGGCGGGATCGCGAGCTCCTGAACGGGCGTGAAGGCGGTCCAACCGAGCTGCTTCACAGCACGGTCGAGATCGGGGGTAAGCGAGATCAATCGATTTCCTTTGCGGGCAACAAAAAAGCGAGCCGAAATGTGACTCGGCTCGCCTGCTTCTTGATGGACCCGAGTGATTTTCTGACTTCAGACTAGCACACCTATTTCGACTTTTTCGTCTCGCCCTTCTCGGCGCGAGTCTTGTTCACCGTCGCGGCGGCGATGCGCTCGGCGGTCCCTTCCGAGCGACCCTGTTGCTCCTCGCCTGCCTTGATGTGCTCGTACTGACGCTCGCGCTTCGCGCTCCAAGCTTTCTGCGGCACCACACACCTCCTGATCTCGTCCACTGCATGACGCGTGCTCGTCGCTCCCTTACTGATGGAGCGGCGAGGCCGCTCCAGAAAGCCGGAGCCGAAGGCGGAGGTTACAGTCGTCGCAGATGCACGTCGCCCGCTCCTATCTCCGTGCCCCCACCCTGCTCCTCGCCACCGCTCTCATCGCGGCCGCCTGCGGCGGTCCGAAGACGATCGAGTTCGCTCCTTCGCCGGCGTCGTCCGCGACGCCCGCGACCGCGACGCCACGAGCGACGCTCGACCCAGCGGCCGCCTGTGAGGAGTGCTGGCCGCTGAGCGGCCTGCCAACGGCGGCCGGCGCCGCGACGAACCGCAAGCCGCTGCTGATCAAGATCGACAACGCGCCGGCTGCCCGGCCGCACTACGCCATCACGCAGGCGGACATGGTGTTCGAGATCATCGTCGAGGGCGGCGTCACGCGGCTCGCGGCGGTGTTCCAGGCGCAGGACCCGGCGACGATCGGCGGCGTGCGCTCGGCGCGGCTGGTCGATCGCTCGCTGACGCCGATGGTCCGCGGGGCGCTGGTGTACTCCGGCACCTCGGCCTACGCGTGGTCGCTCATCAGCAAAGATGCCGACCAGGGCAAGTACGTCGAGCTCTCCGCCGACCACGCTCAGGGTTACTTCCGCGTGAACTTCCGGGCGGCGCCGTACAACCTCTTTACCAGCGCCGCGAATCAGCGCCAGAACCTGAAGCAGCTCGGGGCCGAGACGGCGAACGACATCCCGAAGTGGGGATTCCTCGTGTCTGCGGATCATCCCGCGACGCTCGCCGGTATGACCGGCGGCGTGGCTGCGACGGAGATCACGATCCCCTATCGCGCCGACACGTCGGCGGTGAGCTACCAGTACGACGCCGCGACGAAGACCTACGCGCGCTTCCAGAACGCCGCCGGGCGCGCGGTCCGCGACGTCGATGCGCTGACGAACAAGCCGGTCGCGGCCACTGACGTCGTGATCATCCAGACCGAGATCTGGGACGTGCCGGACATCGTCGACGCCGCGGGCTCGCTGTCGAACGACATGCGCATGACCGGCACCGGACCGGCGACGGTGTTCCGCGACGGCCTCCGGCAGGACGGCATCTGGTCGCGCAAGGACGACAACGCGCCGTTCACGTTCAAGAACGCCGCCGGCGAGCAGATCCTCCTGTCACCCGGGCAGCCGTGGATCCACGTGATCCCGAACGAGATGAAGGTCACCTCGCAATAACGCCCCACGCTAACCTCGCAAGATGATCTTCTTCAAAGGCACCCGTTCCATCGAGCCACCCGCCGAGCGGCGCCAGCTCCGCCGGGTGCCACGCGTGCTCGCTTCGTCGTTCCGCCTCGTCTGGGAGGCCGCGCCGCGGCG
>WNGI01001183.1_pt1 | contig 21270 bp, 16 predicted proteins | sample 5400621 | NCBI WGS metagenome assembly WNGI01 (sample SAMN13153374, study PRJNA577476) | soil metagenome | isolation source: 20 cm soil or saprolite under Garry oak tree replicate 1 | place: USA:California | collected 2016-06-15
GCCAGTCCGCTGGGCGTGTAGAGGCCGCTCACGCGGTCGAGGAGACGTTCCTCGCTGACCCGGTCGAGCTCGAGCTTGGGTCCCACGAAGACGGCGAGCTGTAACAGCAGCTCATCGATATCGAGCGGGGCGGCGAGAGTCTCCCAGGCGCCGGCGCGCAGGGCCGCCAGCTGCTCGGATCGGGTGAGCGCAGCTGGACAGATGAGCAGAATCGGGGTGGCCAGCGCCAGGGTGTGGAGTTTCAGGCAGACGGCGAAGCCGAGCCGCGCGTCGAGCAGGATGGCGTGGGGCTGGTCGGCCTGCTGGGCGGCCTCCGCGGCTTCGCGCTCGTTCCCGGCGGTCACGACGCGGAAGCCACCCTGGACCAGCGCGCTCGACAACTCCTCGGTCTGCCTCGCCTCGAGACCGGCGAGCAGAACCAGGGGCTTGGGAGAGATGGCCAGCGCATGTTTCGACATAGGGTTGCATGGATGGAGATGAGCCGCAACGTCAGCTTTTGGGGGCCGCCGCACAATCCATCTTCTGGAGTGGATCGGAGGGTGGGAGGGGGCTAAGTGCCGCGTGATCTACGGCCTAGCCAGCGTTGTTGCGGCGCAACATATTGGTCGGTCCCTTGGTCTTTCGACGAGCTAGGAGTGTACTAGGGGGTCACTTTTTTGTCGGGAGCGGTCGGTTATTGGAAGCTGAGTCTTTCCACATCACAAATCAGGCTGTGGATAACCCTGCCGTCGCGCTGCCGCCAGCGTCACGGAGTTTTGGGTCACATGCGCCCGCGCGGGAGCGGCCCACAACGCCGGTGCGACTCGGGCTGCAGCGGCGGGCCCAGTCGAACTTCCAGCGTCACTTCCTCAGGGGTCTGCGCCGGTTCGTAATTCTGCTCACCGGTGATCTCGCTTCCTTCTATTTAATGCGGGCGCTGGTTCGCGCGGTGCGTGATTCTGCTGTGGTAGGCGGAACTGTCTCGGCTACTGTTGATCGTTGGCTGCCGGCGGGGATCCTGAACGGGTGGCAGTACGCGGCTGCGCTGTTCGTCGGCCTCCTTGTGCTGGGCAACTACGGGCCGGGTGACGAACGTCGCAATCCCCGGCGTCTCTTCCTCGCGTGTGCACTCGCAACCGCGTTGCCGTTGTGGATGACGGTGTGGACCCGCGGTCTCGAGATGGTCGCGATACAGTACGGGCTTACCACCGTGCTCGTATGGCTCGGACTCGTGGCGGAGCGGCAACTGCTCGACTCGGTCGTCGGTCGCGTGCGGCCACGGCCTCACGACACGCTGTCCACGCTGTTCGTTGGCCCGGCGGAAGCGTGCCGGGAAACAGCACACAGTCCGGCATTTACTCTCGACTCTGAGTACCGGACCATAGGCTTCGTCGACACTCACATCCCGCCTGCTCCCGGCGCGCTCGGCCACATCGTTGATTTCGCGTCGGTGCTCCACGACACGAGTGCCGAGGCCATTGTCGTGTGCGGGTATCTCAGTGATTCGCGCTTTCACGATATCGTCGACGCCGCGTTGACCTCGGGTTGTAAGGTGCTGGCAGTACCGCGGAGCATCGAGATCGCAGGTGTCGAGCCAAAGCTCGTGTGGCGTCGGGACCAACCGCTCGTCGAGCTGACCACGCCGACGCTGCGCGGTGGGCAGTTGATCATCAAGCGGGCGGTCGACCTGATCGGCGCCAGCGTCGGACTGATCTTCGCGGCGCCGCTGCTGTTGCTCGTTGCAGCGTTTGTGAAGCTCGATTCGCGGGGACCGGTGCTGTTCCGCCAGAACAGGGTGGGCCGCGGCGGCCGGCTGTTCAAGATCTTCAAATTCAGGACGATGGTGTCGGACGCCGAACAGCACCGCGATGAGCTGCTCCAGCAGAGCATCTATTCCGATCGTCGCCTATTCAAGATCGTTCGAGATCCGCGCGTCACCCGCATCGGGGCTTGGCTCCGCCGGACGAGTCTCGACGAGTTGCCGCAGCTGTTCAACGTCTGGAAGGGCGAGATGTCGCTCGTCGGTCCGCGGCCACCGATTCCTTCGGAAGTCGACCTGTACGAGGCACATCACTACGCCCGCTTCGACGTGAAGCCGGGAATCACCGGACCGTGGCAGGTCGCGGGAAGAAATAAGATCACCGATTTCGAGCAAATCGTTGCGCTCGAGACGCAATACATCCGCACGTGGTCGCTGCTGGGCGACATCAGCATTCTGTTCCGGACCGTTGGAGTCGTTCTCTGGATGCGCGGCGCGCATTGAGAACGGCGTTCCACTCGACACTTCTTGCCGGTCTCATGTTCTCTCACGCCGCGGCGCAGGCACCGCCGGAGCGTTGGGTGCTCGTCTATAGCGGCGGCACGCATCGCCCCGCCTACGCCGTCGATGACCTGCTGCATCTGCTCGCGGTGGTCGACACTTCTGACCGGCCGACGGCGCCGTTGTGCAACAGCGTCATCATGACGGAATTCCAAGCCGTGTCGGGCCGGTTCTACATGCCGTGGACGAACGGGACCCCTGCGACCGGCGCGGACTGGAGTCTCTACATCGACTCCGTATTCTCGACGACCGGCCCGCTCGCGCGACTCGATTCCGCCGCGGCTCTCGCTCCGCACGCACCGGATCGGCGACTCCCCGTCGCAATCATGGTGCCCTATCCCAATCCCAAAGCCGATACCCTCCGCTTTGCGGGTCGCGAATTCAACATGGCGTCCGATTCGGGCCGAGTGGAGAGTGTCGCAGCCTATCTGCACGAGGTGGTGCGTCGATTCCAGGGCGCAGCGCTGCCACACCTGTCCATCTCGGCTTTCTACTGGCTCAATGAAGGTGTTGTAGACAGCGATACGAACGTGGTCGCCAAGGTTGCGCAGGTCGTACATCGGTTGGGCATACGCTTCCTCTGGATTCCATCGTGGGGTGCGGCCAATGCGGTGCGCTGGCGGACCCTCGGGTTCGACGAGGCCTGGCAGCAGCCTAACTATTTCTTCCATCCGGATGTCTCGACGACACGGCTCGACTCGGCTGTCGCGCGCGCGCGATCGGCCGGGATGGGACTCGAGCTCGAGTTCGATCGCCGGCTGTTTTCCGACCCCAAGTTCGCCGATCGGCTCGAGCCATATCTCTCAACCTTCGAGAAAACGCCCGATCTGCGGCGCAAGTCGATTGCGATTTATGAGGGCGCCGGTGGGCTAATCCAGTTGTCGCGCAGCCGTGACATCGTGCATCGCGCCCTGTACCGTCGGCTGGCCGCCGTGCTGCAGTCCGAGCCGAATCCATGAGCAGCGCACCGGTCGCGCTCTTCTACGGCACCCGGCCGCAGGTCATCAAGGCCAGCGTGCTCCGCGACGCCTTAAGGGGGGTGTCGCCGCTCGTGGCCATCGACACGGGGCAGCACTACGACCATTCGCTCCATCAGGTCCATTATGAGCAGCTGGGTGTTGCGCCGCCGGACGTCTACCTGGACGTCGGGTCTGGATCTCATGCGCAGCAGACCGCGGCGATTCTCGTGGCTGCTGAAAAATGGATCCTCGCAAATAGACCACGCATGGCCGTGGTCATTGGCGATACCAATTCCACGCTGGCGTGCGCTCTCGCCGCGGCGAAAGCCCGTGTTCCGGTTGCCCACGTAGAGGCTGGGTTGCGAGCCAACGACGCGCTCATGGCTGAAGAGATCAATCGCCGCTGCGTCGACGTCCTTGCTGCGCAGCTATTTGCGCCGAGCCGGAGCGCTGAGGAGGCCCTGCGGCAGGAGCAGGTGCCCGGGGAAATTCACCGTGTCGGGGATGTGGCCTATGACGTTTTGCGGCGCGCACTCGAGGGACGAGCGGATTCCTCGCTACGGCAAAAGGGCCACCATGTATACGTCACTCTGCATCGGGCCGAGCTTGTGGATGAGCCGGACCTGTTGTGGGGCGTGCTCGAAGCACTTGGCACGCTGCCGCAACGAGTGCTATTCGCCGTGCATCCACGCACGTCGGCTGCACTGAAGCGCGCGGGCTACAAGGGTGCCAGCAACGTCGAATTACGTCCGCCGGTGGGGTACCTGGAGAATTTGGCTCTCTTGGAAGGGGCTGTCGCTGTCGTAACTGATTCGGGCGGAATGCAACGGGAGGCCTACTGGCTTGGCGTTCCCTGCGTCACGATACGCTCGGAAACCGAATGGATCGAAACGGTCGAGTGTGGTGCGAATCGGTTGGTGCAACCCTCGGACGCTGACCTGCTGGATGACGTTCTGAACGCGGCGATCGGAGCACGCGCGCGGGGGTGGGACAGAAACGCTTACGGTGACGGAACGGCTGCGGAGCGCATAGCCGCGGTTTTGGCCGAGCCGTCACCCGTAAGCAGTCCGGCGTAAGCGGCGAGGAGTGCGTCGCGCTGGCGTGACCAAGAAAGTTGCGCAATCGCTTCGCGAGCCCGCCGCGTGCGGGCGGATCGCTCCGAATCGGACGCCTGTGCGAATTGCTGCATGGCGCGGATGAGATCGGCGGGGTCACCCGGAGTCCAGTACCACAGCGCGTCGTCGGGGAAGTAGCGCTGGTAACCCGGGAGCCGCGCAGCCAGGACGGGCATGCCCAGGTGCACGTACTCGAGCAGCTTGGTCGAAAGGGAGTAACGAGTCATCCCGTCGAGGCGCGTTGGGACGACTCCAGCATGGAAGCGGGGCAGGCGGCCGGCGAGCGCCTGCTGGGTGATTGGCGATTCGAACGTGACACCGTTCGCGGCGAGTGAGCGGGCCAACGCTTCGAGCCGCTGGCGCTCGGGTCCACCACCGATGATGGTGAGCTGGGGATGTCCCGGCGCGTCGGAAACGGCGCGAACCGCGATGTCCAGGCCGTACATGTGGGTCAAGGTGCCGTGGTAGACGAGTTGGAGTGGGACCGTGACCGGCGTCGATGTGACCGGCGGGCGACCACCGAAATCTTCAGTGTCCGCGGTATTGTGGACGACGATGCGGTGTTCGTTGCGCAAAGCTGGCCGCGTCGCCAACAGCTCATCGATGGGACGGTTGACGGTAATGGTGAGATCGGCTCGGCCGCGGGCCCAATGTTCGACGCGCCGCGCGAGCGCGCTGAGGATCGCGCCGAGGATGCCCGGATATTTGGCGCGTGCGAATTCCGGGAAGATTTCATGCATGTCGAAGACGATGCGAGCACCGCGGCGCCGGGCCGGGAGCGCCGCCCACATCAGGAAGTCCGGCAGCGTGTGAACGTGGACCACCTGCACATGCGCGAGCGCGGGATGGTTCGCGATGAGTCGCCGGCAGCGCAGTACGAAGTCGCCGTATTCGATCACGTAGGAAAGGAAGCCGCCACGAGACTTGCGCCCGGGAACCCGTATGGTCACGACGCCGTCGACACGCTGCGTCGCGCTTTCGCGTGCCGATCGAACGGCGATGACGGCGCGACGCCGGCCCGTCGCGCGCAGCGCGCTCAGCTCTCGCTTGACGCGCGTGTCGGCCGGGTAGTGCCCGTACACCACATGCAGAATCTCGATCGGCATGCCGCTCAATTAATGACTCCGGAGCCCAGAGTCTAGTATGTGCGGGATCGCGGGAGTCATTGGAGCCGGCCGCGCCGGCGACGTGACGCCGATCGTCGAGCGGCTCACGGCGGCACTGGCGCATCGTGGTCCTGACGGCTCGGGGTTCCATTTTGCGCGAGGCCGCTCCGTCGGCCTCGGTCACCGCCGGCTCAGCATCGTGGACGTCGAGGGTGGCGCGCAGCCGATGGCGAACGAGGATGACACGGTCTGGGTGGTGATGAACGGTGAGCTGTATAACCACCTCGACCTGCGGCGAGAGCTGGAACGGCTCGGCCACCGGTTTCGCACGCGCGCCGATACGGAAGTGCTGGTGCACGGTTGGGAGGAATGGGGACCGCAGCTGCTCGAACGGGTGAACGGGATTTATGCGTTCGGACTACTCGATATGCGATCCGGCCAAGCGTCGCTCTGGTTGGCGCGCGATCCGGTCGGCGTCAAACCACTCTACGTCGGCTTGAGTGGTGGCAACTGGTGGTTTGCCAGCGAGCTCGCGGCCGCGCGCGGCGCCGGTCTGTTGGGCAGCGAGCTCCGGCGGGAAGCGTTCGACGAATACCTCGTCTATCGATTCGTCCCCTCGCCTGGGACGTTCCACCGGAACGCCTGGAAGATTCCGCCCGGCCACTTCTGCCAATTGCTGTTGGACGAGCTGCCGAACGAGCCGGTGTTCACGTCATTCGAGACCGTGTTCACGCCCGGGGCGCTGCCACAGTCGCGGGGCGAGTGGGAGGAAGCGCTGCGCGCCGGCCTGACCGCTGCGGTTCGCCGCCAGCTCATGTCGGACGTTCCCGTCGGCTCCCTGCTCTCGGGGGGAGTCGACTCGACGGTCGTCACGGGACTCATGCGCGATGCGTTGGACACCGCGCCGGCGGCGTTCGCCATCGGGTTTTCGGGTCAGAAGGGCCTCGACGAGCTGGCGGCGGCGCGGCGCGCGGCTGAAGTGCTTCAGGTTCCCCTAACTGAGGTCGCAGTCACGGAGGCGGATTATCTGGCCGCCTGGCCGCGGCAGGTGGCGGCGCTCGCCGAGCCGATCGCCAACTCGAGCGCGTTGTTGCTTGGCCTGTTGTGTCAGGCGGTGAAGGGCAAACGCAAGGTTGTGCTCACGGGGCAGGGAGCGGACGAGCCGCTCGGTGGCTATCCCCGGCACGTCGCCGCCCGCTTCTATCCGTTCGCCCGCGCGCTGCGTTCGGTCCTGCGAGCGTTACCGGAGCGGTGGCTTGCTTCCGATCGCGTCTCCCGCTTGCGCCGCATTGCCGACACGCCTGAGGAGGCCAGCCGGTTCGTCGAGACCCTTGCGGTGTTCAGCCCCGCCGAGGCGGTCGCGCTGACGGGACACCGGTCGCAGCTCGCGGCGCTGGTCGAGCCGGTGCGCAAATGGTTGCCGGCCCCGAACGGCGGGGATGCGGTCAATCGTTTGCTCATGGTCGATGCGCGTCTGTCGCTCGCCGATGATTTGCTGATCATTGCGGACCATACTTCGATGGCGTCGGGCGTGGAGCTGCGCGTGCCGTTCCTCGATCTCGAGTTTCTCGCACTAATCGAGCACATGCCGGGCGCGTACAAGATTTCGCGCCTCGGCGAGCGGAAATGGCTGTACCGCGCTGCGGTGGAGCGGCTCTTACCGCCCGCGTTGCGCCCCGCGTTGACCGGTTGGAAGGGCCGCACCGGTCGCAAGCTCGGATTCTCCACTCCGCTCGATACCTGGTTCGGCAAGTGGCGGGCGCGGGACGCGGAGCAGTTCCTGCTCGGTCCGGGCGCGGTCGCGCCGCATTACCTGGCGGGCGATGCGGTTCGCGGTCTCCTCAACGACGCAACGCACGGCGCTCTGCCGCGCGAGCGCCAGTTGATGAGTCTCTACGTGCTCGAGTCTTGGCTCAGAGCCGAGGCCTCATGAGGCGACGTTACATCGCTGCGCTCGCGCTCATTTTCGTCGCGTGCCTCGATGATCCGATGGGTCCGGGCACGCTCATGCTCACATTGGACGGCGGCAGCGCCGACACGGTGTGGAGTGGTGCGCCTGGCGAAGCGCTGCCTCCAATCCGGATCCGGATCCGTGACGAAGCGGGGCATGCGATTCCCGGGGCGTCCGTTACATGGGAGACGTCGGGGGAGCGGTCTGGAGTTGCCAGCGTCGTGGCCGAGACCAACGCATCGGGCGAGGCCAGCGCCGTATGGACGCTTGGGAGGAATGCTGCCGAAGAGCAGCGCCTCCACGTCATCGTACAGACGCGGCACCACGGATCGGAGCTGGACGTGCGAGCGCGCGCCGTTCCGTACGTCGTCTCACAGCTTCAAGCTCCGATCGACACACCGACAGTCGTGCGACTGGGCGATTCTCTCGCGGTCACGGTTAACGCCATCGATCCCTACGGGAACGTGTTCCCAGCCACTGACGTCACGGCATGGGTAACCGACACGGCCATCGGCGCGGTAGCGGGCAAGATCTTTATCGGCGGGCCTCACCGGGGGCGAGCCAGCGTTGTGGTCGCGAGTCACGGCGTTGCAGCGGCATTTCCCGTGGTGGTGACGCAGTACGTCGCGGCCATCGTTCCTACGCGGGACACGCTGGTGTTCTCGAGTCTCGGTGCACAGCTGCCGGTTTCGTATGTGGTGCGCGATGATCGTGGCCGAGAGGTCCGCGATACGGCGGCCGCACTGTCGGTCACCGACACGAGTGTTGTAGGGCTGACCGGCACTCAATTGCAGTCGCGGACGCGAGGTGCGGCAACTCTGCAGCTTGGATTGGCCCCCGCTTCAACGTCTGTACCAGTCGTGGTGGACCAACGCATCGCATCGCTTCGATTGGCTCGCGATACTATCCGATTTGACGCGTTGCTCGACACCATGAGGCTTCATCCTGTCGCGCACGACAGCCTCGGCTTCTATGTCATCCGACCGGCTGTCGTATTTCAGATACAGGATCAACAAGTCGCGGAGTTGAGTGATCCGAGACTGCTGCGCGCCGTCACTCCCGGTGTAACGACCGTCACGGTGCGCGATCCGGCCACCGGGATTTCGGCCACCGTGCCCGTGGTGGTTCGCCAGATCGTGACGACGATCGACGTGGCTCCAATCGGATTTGACGCGCTTGGTGACACACTGGCTCCAGCGGTGACGCCACGTGATCGCCTCGGTCACGCGGTCGTGGACGGGGTGCTGGAATACACCGTGGGTGATTCAAGCGTCGCCCAGGTAGGGACGGGTGGACAGCTTCACTCAGCAAAGCCAGGGCGTACGACCCTGACCATTCGAGATCAGGGATCGGGTGTCACGGCGACCACGGACGTGATCGTCCAGCAACGGATCGCGTCGCTCGCGCTCGATATCGATACGGTCGCGTTTGACGCCCTGCACGACGGTGTCACTCTTAGTGCCGTAGCTCGGGACCGTCTCGGCGCGCCAGTGGCAGATGCCCCGGGGCGTATGACATACTCCACCACTGATTCGCTCGTTGCGGCCGTGGCAGCGAATGGCGTGATGCAATCCGCAGGCAATGGCTCGGCCATCGTCATAGCCCGGTCAAACGATGGGCCTGCGGATACAGTGCGGGTCACGGTTGCGCAGCGTGTGGCAGGGCTAGCCGTGGATCGTGACAGTGTTGTGTTCCAATCGCTGCATGCCGAGCAGTCAATCTCCGCGTCGGCGTTGGACCGTTTGGGCTTCCCCGTAACGACTGCGAACGTGACGTATGCGGTGGCCGACACGTCCATTGCGCGGGTTGAGGAAACAGGCGTAGTGCATTCACTGAGCAATGGACTGACCCGCATAGCCGCCACAGCGAGTGGTGTGACAGTAGCACTTGGCGTCAGAGTGGCTCAGCGAGCCGTCCGGATCGCGGTTCCCAGTGACACAGTGCGATTCGACGCGTTGGGCGATTCGGCCACCATTACGGGCACGGCTCTCGATTCGTTGGGGTCGCCGGTTGCCGGCGAACTGGCAGGCCTACACGTCACCGATGCCACGATCGCGAATCAACTGGGCTCCACAACAATACGGGCGCGATCGAATGGCACGACGGAGGCGACTTTCACCGTCGCCGGTGTGACTGGAAACGCGATTGTTCAGGTGCGCCAGATCGCGCGATCGATGACAGCGACGCTAAACACAGATCGGCCCATTGTCACGCTGGGCGTCGGGAGCCCTCTACCTGCCGAATGTCACGGCTACGATGCCAACGGGTTCCCAGTGCCGGAGTCTCCGGTCCTCACCTCGACTCTTCGCGGAACCGTGATCGGCGGCACCTGTGACGGCGTGCGCGTAGCGCGGTCTGGCATCGACACTTTGGTGTTCTCCTCGGGGAGTGCTCAATCACGAGTGCCGGTAACGGTTGCGGCCGCGCCGGAGGTCCTCGATGCTCTGGGCATGCCTGTCGACGCGGACTCTTTGAGGGCGCCCGCAGGACCGTGGGCTCCATCCGTTGTTCAAGGTCCTGCGGGAGAGCTCCAACTTCTATACGCGGGGTTTTCCGCTTTCCCGGATTCAAGTGGTCAGACCCGCGCCGATTTGCATCGACTTGTTTGGCTCGGCGGCAACACGTTCAGATATGACGGTGTTGCCCTCACGCACGATGACAACATTTGTAGCCCGCAAGGTCAGGGAATCGAGAATGCAGTGATTCTTCCTCGGGCCGACGCATCAGGTTGGCGGATGCTCTATGCGGCCGGGAGCAACATCTGCTACGGATGGCAGGTTTTCTCCGCAGTCTCGGACGATGGTCGGACCTGGACGAAAGAAAGCGGCGTCCGCCTGAGCAATGGCGGTGTGGATCCCAGCCTCCCGTCTCCCTGGCCCGCCGGTGAAGGAATGGTTGTGGATCGGCTGCCGACCGGTGAATGGCGAATGATCGTCGCATCGTTTGAGCACATCACACCGCCCGAGATCAACAAGTGGCAAATAACCGAGTGGCGATCTCCCGATCAGCTCAGCTGGACCTACATAGGTACAGTACTAACCACACGCGATATGCCCGCGGGATGGCAGGGCTCCGTGTACAGTCCTGCGATCCGCGAGATCGCCCCGGGGTTGTGGAGGATGCTGTTTACGGCTGACGGTCGCGGCACGCCAAATAGCCGAAGCGCGATCTGGAGTGCGGTGAGTACTGATCGCCTCAACTGGCAGGTCGAGGGGGAGATCATCGGGGCAGCCGGCTCGAACATCTATTACTCTGCCTTCTTCGGTGACGAAGTCTTGTTTGTCCGGAGCGATGGCGACGGACCGTTGGTCCTGGCGATTGCCCACGTAAGGATGCCGTGACTCCTCCACGAATACTTTTCGTGACGAGCATGCATGCCTCGAGCGTGCATCCACTTCGTGGCGTCATTGTCGCTCGCCTGGCGGGTGCCCTCCGCGATCTCGGGTACCTGATCGATTTTGTCCAAATCGGTGGCGAACAGGGAGTCCGCCGATACCTGAGAGCGCGTGGACAGGTTGGTCGGGCCATCGCTGACCTTCGTCCAGATCTGATCCATGTGCATTTCGGATACAGCGGTATTGCTGTGCCTCGTTCCGCGATACCGATCATTACGAGTTTTTATGGTGACGACCTCAATGGGACAGTCGCACACAGTGGTTCCCTCACATTCAAAAGCCGCCTAGGGATCCTTGTCGGTCAGTGGATGGCGTCCAGAAGCACCCGTTGCATCGCCGTCTCGTCTCACTTGCGTGATCGACTGTGGCTCCGGCGTCACAGGAGCAAGACCGTCGTGATTCGAGACGCAGTCGATGTCGACCTATTTCGTCCGATGTCGAGACTGCGAGCTCGCGAGCGACTCGGCATAGCTCCCGAGGAACGGCTGGTGATCTTTCCGCACGACGTACGCCAACCAACCAAACGTCACTGGCTGGCTCAGCGAACGCTTGACGTGTTGACGCAATCGATGCCATCCGCGCGGCTCTGGGTGGTGAACGGGCGCCCCGCGGATGAGATGCCTTGGTACTATGCGGCGGCAGATGCCATGATCGTGACCTCTGAACGCGAGGGTGGACCGAGCAGCGTAAAAGAAGCTTTAGCATGCGGCATTCCAGTTGTGTCCGTTGCAGTGGGCGATACAGAGTTGTTCGCTGAGGCTCCAGAATGGGTTGTGCACGCTGCGGCTACACCCGAGGCGCTGAGTGATGCGCTCCGCAGCGTCCTGATGCGAGGAAATAACGGCCAGCGCTCCTCACACCTGCCGCCAGCGTTAACGCTCCACAACGCCGCGCAGACGATCGGCCTTTTGTATCACGACGTCACAAGACGGAGGAGGGCCGCTTAATGCGCTTTGCAATCCTGCTTGTGGTCACGTCGATTCTCTCGTGCGTTGAGCCCGCCGGAAACCCAATCGCACCAGTGCCAGAGGACCCCGCTTGCGTTCCTCGTACGTCCTTGGATGGTTCCGACGTTCCTAAATGCGTATGGCGGAGTCACGTCATCGACGAAAAGACCTTCGTTTCCGCCGACTCTCTCGTTCGCGAGGCAGCGAATCTGGCACGTGAGCAACAAGCGGACTCCGGATCCCTGTCGTATTTCCGGGGAGTGGAGTTGATACGTGCCATTCAGCACCTTGCCGACTTCTACAATAGCGGACTGTTCACGGACTCAGCCCGCTTCAATCGGATGATTGATCACGTCGCGGTCACTGTCGAATACGTCCGTGGTACCATCCATGCGGTCAATACGATCTATTACCCGGCGCGTACTCCTCGGCTGGTGTGGTTCTACTATACGGGCACAGGTTTCTACTTTCAGCCTGTCACGACTGTGCAGCAACTCGTCTATTTAATCGATGCACCTGGTGTCGCCACTGACACCCTGCTGAAGACCGGAGAGGCTCTCTGGCGTTATGCCGTGTGGCACGACGGGGAAGGTAAACACTTTCCGCGATGGGAGTATGAGTTCCCCTGGTACGCGTCTGGGGCGATCTGGTTGACACCTCCGTGGGAATCTGCGATGGCGCAAGGGACGGTCATGGAGCTCTTCACAGAGCTCTATCGACGTACTGCGGACCCCGTTTGGAAGCAGCGCGCTTACGAGGCTTTTCGGTCCTTTCAAGTGTCAATGGATGCGGGTGGTGCAAGAATGCCAGATACGACTCACGGATACTGGTGGGAGGAGTATCATCCGCGTGTAATGGTGTTTAACGGATCCGTGAAAGCGCTCATTACGCTGGGCGATTTCGAACAAACGATGGGTGACACGCTTGCTGAGAGGCTCTACAGACGCGGTGTTGAGGCAGTGAAGTTCTACACGCCACGTTACGACCTGGGATATTGGACTTACTACTCTCTAACTGGGTATCTGGCAACGCGTGGGTATCACGCCTACCACGTGCAGCTGCTCGACGCTTTGTATGCGCAAAACGGTGACCCCTGGTTTAAGGAGGTTGCGGACCGCTGGCGCGCATACGTCCCCCCGCCGGGTGTGCAGTGACCCAGGAGGGTCAACCTAGTCGACTCCACATCTACCTATCCAGCAACCTTTGGGATGGTCTCTGGATTATTCAGCAGCCTGTCGCAAGGCAAATATCGGAAACCGCTTCAGTATTGTATGTGGAGCGATTTGTCTCCGTCTTCACGGTGTGCCGTTACCCATCATTGTGGCGCCGCTTGTTTGCGTGGTTGAAGGGCGCTCGACGAGAGTCCCCCACGCTTCGAGTTCTTGCCCCGCTCCCATTGTTTCATCTCGGCCATCGCTTTCCTCGGCTCTTTAGGGCGGAGTTTGTATTGCAACGGTGGTGGATCGAACGCTGGTGTCGGCAGGAACATGGCGAGACTCGAATCCTGTGGATGGACAATCCTCTGTATCAATGCGCAGTGGCGTGTTTCGGCGAGGCGCTCGCGATCTATCACGTAGCAGACGAGATCAGCGCCTTCCCGACGTCGGAACCGGCGATCACCGAACGCTTGGAACGAGCCATGTTGGGAAAGGTGGACGTTGTTTTCGCAGCAGCGGAGCAATTGAGTCAAGACAAGCGGCAGTGGCAGCCGCAGACGCACACGATCTGGAACGCAATCGACACGTCGTTATTCGCGATCCGCGATTCTTCGCTGAGCAGCGGGAAGATTGACGCAATCCCAACACCGCGCGTGGCTTTCGTTGGCGTGGTCGACGAATGGGTTGATCTCGAGTTACTTTACCTTGCAGCGACACGCTTGTCGTACATACATTTTGCGGTCGTCGGGCCCGTCAAGGTCTCTGCAGATCGGTTGCGGCAGTTGCCCAACGTACACTTCCTCGGTCGACTGGAGCGGGCTCTCATACCCAACGTGCTGAGGCAGTGCTCCGCGAGTCTTGTGCCGTTCCACAAGACCAAGCTGACCGCGCGCATTGTCCCGCTGAAGGTCTTCGAAGCCCTGGCCGCGGGCATTATCCCGGTATGCACTGACTTTTCCGTGGATCTGGCGACGCTGGAACGGGAAGGACACGCGCGCGTCGGCCGAACTCCGGACGAATTCGTCGCAGCCATCCAAGCGGCCGTGGCTGCTGATTCGCCTGACCAACGCACGCGTTTGGCTGACTATGGACGCCGCCAAACATGGGAGGCGCGGTGGCAACAGATGGCCACAGTTCTTAAGGAGCTGTTGTGAGCAGGGTTCTGGTGACTGGTGGATTAGGCACCGTCGGCAAGGTGCTCGTGGGTACGCTACGGCGCCGAGGCCACACCGTGAAGATCTCGGGGCTCGAGCACTACCATGCGGACGACTATGTGCGCTGCGATGTCGGCAGCTACATGCAGCTCGCGCGGGTCTTCGACGGTGATCGCTTCGACTATGTGTACCATCTCGCCGCTGAGTTCGGGCGCTGGAACGGCGAGGACTACTACGACAAGCTCTGGATGTCGAATGCCGTCGGTACCAAGAATCTCATCAGGATGCAGGAAAGGCACGGGTTTCGCCTGATTCACTTCAGCAGCTCGGAAGTGTACGGCGACTACGAAGGTGTGATGACCGAAGATGTGATGGACAAGCATGAAATTCGTCAGCTGAACGACTACGCGCTGACGAAGTGGGTGAATGAGCAGCAGATCATGAACTCGGCAGCGATGCACGGCACTGAATCGGTGCGAGTGCGGCTCTTCAATACCTATGGTCCCGGCGAGTACTACAGTCCTTACCGCAGTGTCGTGTGTTTGTTCATCTACCGGGCGCTCCACGACTTGCCCTACAAGGTCTACCTAGGCCACCATCGGACCTCATCGTTTGTCACCGATACGTGCGATACGCTCGCCAACATCATCGACAACTTCAAACCAGGCGAGGTTTACAACATCGGCGGAAACGAATACCACGATATCAAAACGCTTTCGGACATCATCTTGAAATACGTCAAGAAGCCGGACAGTAGTGTGCAGTATTTGCCAGCGGAGCCGTTTACCACGAAGGACAAGCGAGTCAGTCTCGACAAAGCCGTGCGAGACCTGAAGCACGCCCCCAAGGTGTCGCTACAGGCCGGGATTCCCAAAACGATTGATTGGATGCGGGACGTCTATGTTCACAAGAAGCCGCTCGTCAATCTTGAGTCATATCTCTAACGCTGAGCGGGCTGTACATCATCACAGCTCCCTACTGCGGTGGGTTGTGATGTGGTGGGTTGTGCTCGCAGTTGTCTCGATCGTTGGTGGACCCGCGCTCACCGAGAAATGGCTGGCCTGGCAATGGGCGCTCGGCGCAGCCGCCATGTGGGGTGCCAATCTGTTGTTGGTGGTGTACGGCTTCGGCCCGCCGCTCCATTTGAGCCGCCCTCCCGTTCTTGCCGCCGCGTTCGCGTTCCTGATGACCCTGCTCGGCTCGGGGAGTTACTGGGCCACGACTCAGCTCTATCCGATTTATCGCGTCCCGATTGAACGAGCGGCGTGGTTCGTCTCCGTCTGCACCTTTGCGGCCTTGCTCGTTGCGGTCGCGACGAGCCGGCTGCTCCGTTCGCAGGTGAATGCGACTCCCCGGCCGTTGTCCTGGAATTGGTCGCGTCTCGAGGCCATGGCCTACGTCTTGTTCGTGCTGGCGTTCATCGGGACCGTCATCAGCATCCGGCGCATCGGATACATCCCCGTGCTGACCGGGGACCCGACATCCGCGCGGATCGATTATCCCGCCATCGGCGGTGTGGGGTACAGACTGTCGATGCTCGGTGGCGTCGCGGCGCTGCTCGTAGCGATTCTCGCCGCGGCGCGACGCGCGTCTCTTTTCACCTATGCGATGGGAGCGGCAAGCCTCTTGCTCGTGGGACTGTACGGCCCCCGCTTCTTCGTGGTGCTGCCACTAGGCGTGGCGATCCTCCTGTGGGATCGTGTGCGTAAGCCGGTACGCCTAGGTCGAGCCGCTCTCCTTGTGGCAGTCGCAGCGCCGTCACTGGCCTTTCTCGGATATCTCCGCGAGCGCGATCGGAGTGTATCGTTGCTCGGACCAGTTGCATTTAGTCTGTATGGTACGATTGGCGAATTCCGTGATCTCGCGTGGTCATTGGATTACTACGGTTTCGGAGATCGCTTTCTAAACGGTCGGACATTCGGGAGTGTGGTAGTTCCGTTGCTCCCGTCACCGGTGTGGCGAGTAGTCGGAGTCGATAAGTCGGCGCTGTACGCACAGGATAGCGCGACACTTCTGGCCCAGGCCATGGGTCAAACGACGGGCCAGCGCATCGGCGCGTACGGCGAGCTCTTCATGAACTATGGTTGGCCCGGCGCTTTGGCTGGCGCACTCCTTTACGGCGTTCTCCTCGGTTTTCTCGATGACCGGAATCGTCGCGTCGATGCAGGGCAGGTGCGGGCAATCTTCCTCGCGTTGGTCACAGCGGCGGCGGTATTCGCGCAGATCGGACAGCTCAACATGTTCACCTCGACGGTAACGGGAATCGGATATCCGCTTCTAATCGTGGCCCTGATCGCGGGACGCAGGGTGTCGTCTACAGAATGAGGATCGGGCCAGCTTTCCTGCAGACATTCGCACTTCAGCTGCTCCAAACCGCCGCCTCAATCGTTACCGCTATCATCATCGCCCGGGGACTTGGCCCTGTGGGACAGGGACAGTACGCCGTGCTTCTCGCGGCAGTCGGATTGCTCGCGACAATGACGGCGGCCGGCCAGTTCGAGGGCAACGTTCTCACCTCGGCAGGGACTCAGTCGCAAGGTCGAGTCCTCGTCGTGAGATCAATGATCCAAGCGGGGGTGGCGGGGGCCGTAGCGCTCGCAACAAGTGGTCTCTGGCGATCTGCTGCCGTCCTACCAGGGGACGAATCCATCGGCGTGTTTCTGAGCTTGATCGTGATGGCAGAAGTTCTGGCGCTGCTGTTTCGAGGGATCAATCTCGGTCAACACCAAATCACCGCTTACAATGTCGCAACACTGATTCAGCGCATTGCCTACCTCGTCATCATAAGCATTGTCGGCGTCGTGGCCGGACTGGAGCTCCTGAGAGTTCTGCAGGCCTGGCTCGTTGCCGCGTTGCTGAATGTGCTGCTGACCGGGATTGGGATATGGCGCCGTTCTGATCGAGTATCGCTCGCCTGGAGGCTCGTAACAGCAGGCTGGACCGCGTCGCTGACCCGGGGACTCCGCGCGCTCGTGACGGTGTGTCTTACTCTCATTCTGGTGCGAGCCGACGTATACATGCTCGGCCGAATGCTTGGGCCTGAGGCTGTAGGTCAGATCTCGGTTGCGACGACCTTTGCCGAGTACCTGTGGTACATCCCCTCCATTCTGGGAAGCATGCTGTTCGCTGTGGTGGCCGCCAGCAGGGGTCCGGACAGCATAGAGAGAGTATCTCGATCGACTCGACTCATTGTCGCATTGCTTGCGCCGGTCGCCATAACACTGCTGTTTGCAGGGCGATCGCTGATTCCGTTGATATATGGAAGCGCCTACGCGCACGCCGGAACTCTGCTTGTGTTGCTCGTACCGGGGATGTTCGCGATCTCGGTCCACCTGGTACTGGACTCATACTTTTCCGGTAGCGGATTCCCTCCGATCTCCTACTTCAGCGCCGCAGGTGCACTCGCGACAAAAGTTCTGTTGAATCTGGCGGTTGTTCCTCGTTTTGGTCTCGAAGGGGCGGCGGTGGTTACGAGCGTCGTCTATGCCCTGTTGCTGGGAGTGAAAGTCCGCGTCTTCACTCGCGAAACAGGCGTGTCGGTGGCCCGAGTGCTTCGGCCGAGCCGGGATGATCTTGTTCGGGGTGTCCAGACGATTCGGGATTGGTTGTTTCGGGCGGGGGGTCGCGTGAACGTAGGGTGAAAGAGCTCAGGGTCGGCGCGCCAAGAAGAATGAGTGAGCATCGCCGTTTGATGCCATGTCGAAGATCCGCAGTTCCGCATCACGGAAGCCGATGCTTCTGAGCATCGTCAGGACTTGTTCGGATGAATAGCGGTGATACTCCATAACGTTCAAGATGCCCAGAAGCCGTCGAACCCTCGCCGCAAGATTGTGCACCGCCAAACGCACCGGCGAGGTGGGGGCCCCTCTATGGGCTCCCACAACGGGCAGGTGAAAGCAGATGGTTCCGCCGCTTTTCAACACGCGGAACGTCTCCCCAACGTAGCGGGCAACTTCCGCAAGACCAGGCAGGTGCTGGAAAACATGGCTCGAGAACATCGCCGCTGCCGAGCGGTCCTCCAGTGGAATCGTGGGCTCGTTGACCTGGACGAAGGTGACATTGTCGGCACGAGCTCGCAGTAACTCTTTAGCAAGTCTGATCTGATCCTCTGACACGTCCAGAGCAACGACCTTGGGGAACGTCGCGGCGAGTTGAGCTGTCATGCGACCCGCTCCACAGCCGATTTCTACGCACGTCCCGCGTTCGATGCCAAAATGATCCCAATGACGACGAATGTCTTTGAAGTCGGATGCTCCGAGCGCAAGAAACTCCTCGGGAGTCCAGGGCGACGGTCCGCCTCGTTGCTTGCCGGACCACGATGCCACAGACCAGAGCGGGTCAGTCCGGCCCCAGGACTGCCATTCCTTGTTCGATTTCACCGCGGCGTGCGGCGGAGTGCACTCAGGGCGTCCCAACCCAGCGCGGTCAGCAACCCCAAGAGAGCACCCACGACGACGATGAATCGTCGAGGCGGCCCGGATTTGCGAACGGGCACGGCAGGGGAGGTGAGTACAGTAAGGACTGGGACATTTCGAGCTTCCTGCATCTTTGCTTCTTCATACTGCTGGAGCACCGTTGTGTAGACAGCGCGTTTCAGCTCGCTAGCACGCGTCAACCGGTTCTGTTCGAACATGAGCAACGGAGAATTTGCGATGACGCGATTGCGTTCGAGAAAGCGGCGAAGAGCCGTCTCGGTACTGTCGAGCTCGCGCTGAGCATTTTCAACGCGCCCCTCGAAGAACTGCCGCAGCTCTCGAGACTGTTCCTGACGAAAGTTGATATTCACGGAGTCGAGCGCATCGAGCAGCGCCTGCACGAGATCGCGGCTGAGCGTAGCGGAGCGAGCCGTGACGCTTACGTAGACGATGTTGGTCCGCACGTCCGCTCGTGATGAGCTGCGACGTCGTAGCTCTCTAATCGCGGCGTCGCGAGCGACAGCAGGGTCTGTGCGATCAAAGCCCTCGATCTCGATATATGTGCGGCCGGCCGTGTCGGGGTGACCAGGTAGTTGGTATCTACGGGAAAGAGCTGACTCCAGAACGGGATCGCTCGTGAGCAGATCCGCGTAAAACTGTGGCGAATAGTCACGCGTGGTCCCGAGCCCGACACTGGCGGCAATCCCGAGGAGAGCACTGGGTAGCGCCGATGTACTGGCGCCCTGCGCCACGAAACTGGCGCTCGAAGTGAAGCGGAGGGGCAATATCAGCGCGACGACAACGGCAATGGCAGTGCCCACCGCGACGAGGAGAATCCCTCTTCGGCCAGTTGCGCGGACCCGCCCGAACATGTCGCCGAACCAATTCCACAACTCATCGCTCGCCGAGAGGTCCTGTCGCTGTGCGATTGTCACGTGCTTGCTTGCGTCGCGAGGTCTGCCGCGATGCGTTCAGCGGTATGTCCATCCCAGAGCTCGGGAATCCGATGACGCTTTCCATTGGCCGCATGCAGCGCGCGATCGAAGCTCGTCGGATCCGGCTCGACGAGTTGGTTCGTTCCCTCAGTGATCGTAATGGGACGCTCTGTATTGCGGCGCAGGGTCAAACACGGGATGCCGAGCGCAGTCGTCTCCTCCTGTATCCCGCCGGAGTCTGTGACGACCACCCGCGCGTTGGCCATCAGGCCGAGGAACGTGCGGTAGGGCAGTGGATCCAGCACGCGTACGCGACTCATCGCGCGTTTCGGAACGAGTGATTGAAGTCGGGCCTGGGTCCGCGGATGGGCAGGGAACAGTACGGTTTCGGTTTCCGCGGCTTTCTCCAGCACGCCGCAAATGCGCGTGAGTGTCGGTCCGTCATCCACGTTGCTGGGCCGATGCAGCGTCACCAGCACATAGCGGCCGTGCTCGACTCGGGCGTCGTGGAGAATCGCGGCCTGATCGAGCTGCGGCAGCTGTACGCGCAACGTGTCTACCATGATGTTGCCAACCATGACGACGCGATCCGCGGGAACCCCTTCGCGGGCGAGGTTCTCCGACGCATCGCGGCTCGGGGTGTAGAGGCGTTGCGCGATTCTGTCGGTCACGACGCGATTAATCTCCTCCGCCATCGTCCAATCGTTCGATCGCAGACCCGCCTCCACATGGGCGACCTTTACGCCCAACTTCGCCGCCACCAACGCGCACGCCACCGTGGAATTCACGTCGCCGAACACGACCACCCAGCTCGGCGCGAGCTGGATCAGCACACGCTCAAACCGCTGCATGATGGTGCCCGTCTGCACGGCGTGCGTACCGGGACCGACCTCGAGGTTCTCTTCGGGCTCGGGGATGCCCAGCTCCCGAAAGAAGGTCCCTGACATCGCGTCATCATAGTGCTGGCCGGTATGGACGATCGCGGTCCGCAGTTTGCCTTGGGCCGTCAGGGCACGGTGCAGAGGCGCGAGTTTGACAAAGTTCGGCCGAGCTCCCGCCACGAGCAGGACGTCCACGCTCATCGCTTCGAAATCACTATAATCGCCACCGTGCTCGCCAGGATCTGCGCAATCGCCCCGAACAACGCCACCGTATCGGTGTGCGGCGCATTCGGATCCTTCGTCGGCACGAACACCTCCGACCCCGGCCCCGGAGCGGGATTGCTGCTGAAGAGGAGCGATCGACGCCGCGTCCGCACCTCGCCATTCGCGTAGTGCACACTGACCTGTCCCTTTTCGGCGGCTCGAGTAAAGCCGCCGGCGCCGCTCAGGTAATACTCGAGCCCGGCACCCCTGCGGTACAACACGCTCCCCGGTGAGTTCACCGCCCCCGCCACCCGCACGCTCGGCTGATACTCGGGAATCCGAACCGAATCGCCAGGCTGCAGAATGACGTTGTCGCGCGAGCTACGATCCCTGAGCGCCTTCGGGAGATCGATGTTGATCCGGCCACGGTTGTCGGCAGGACGGACGAAGCGGATGCCCTCGGGGTACGCGCGCGGCGACAACCCCCCGGCCCGCTGCAGCAGGTCCGCCAGGCGATCGTCCTTGGCCTTGAGCGCGTACGACCCGGGATACATCACCTCACCCGTGATCGTCACCGTGCGCTGCAGCTCGAAATCGGGCTGGCGAAAGATCAGCACGTTGTCGTACGGCTCGAGTGGCACATCGGCCGCGGTGCCGCGCGCGGGGAAGGCCACGCCGGGCGGGCCGATGTACCGCCCCGCCGAGTCGCGCTCGAACAAGTACGTGGAATCGAGCGGCACCCGCACCGTGTT
>WNGI01005208.1_pt1 | contig 21263 bp, 22 predicted proteins | sample 5400621 | NCBI WGS metagenome assembly WNGI01 (sample SAMN13153374, study PRJNA577476) | soil metagenome | isolation source: 20 cm soil or saprolite under Garry oak tree replicate 1 | place: USA:California | collected 2016-06-15
TGCAGGTCAGGCGGTTGATCCGGTGTGCGGCGCGCCACTACGGGGTCAACCCGGACAAGGCGGTGACGATCGCTCACCGGGAGTCCATGTTCAACCCCGATGCGTACAACGCCTGGAGCTGCGCCAAGGGCATCTACCAGCACCTGTGCAGGTATTGGCCGGGTCGTGCCTACGACTACGGCTTCAAGGGCTGGTCGGCCTTCAACGCCCGCGCCAACATAATCGTGACGATGAAGATGGTTCGCCGGTACGGGTGGGCGCCCTGGAGCTGATCCCGGTCACCGGACGGGACCACCCGGACGGGGCTGCTCCGCGAGCAGCTCCCGGACGTCCTCCATGGACGCCGCGACCACGCTCGCTCCGGGTGTCTCCCGGTCCGTGATGATCCGCATCCCCGGGAAGCGTTCCGCTGCCAGCGCCACGAGGTCGTCGAACGGACCGAAGACCACCAGCGCGTGCGGTCGCTCAACGTCGAGCTGATCCAGCGCCCCGCGGAGGTCGATCGCTCCTGCCACGAGCTCCCATCCCGCGCCGGCCGACGCCCGCCGCAGCCGAACGAGGGCGTCCTGGTCGGTCGCCACGCAGAGCACCTTCACCGCGCGACACACGAGTTACAGCCAGCCCCGCCGCTTGAACATCACGTACAGGATGCCGCCGGAAAACAACATCGTGCCCAAGGCGGCCGGGTACCCCAGGGCCCAGCGCAACTCGGGCATCCCCTCGAAGTTCATCCCGTAGATGCCGGCGATCAACGTCGGCACGAGGATGATCCCCGCCCACGCGGACAGCTTCTTCATGATCTCGTTCGACCGGTTCGCGATCTGGCTCACCCGGACCTCGAGGAGCGAGGTGAGGAGGTCTCGGATGTTGTCCGCCAGCTCGGTGACGCGGATCACGTGCTCGGTCACGTCGCGGTAGTACGGAGCCAGCGGTGATCCGGCCAGCTTCGGCTCCTCTTGGATCAGGTCGAGCGCCTGGCGGAGCGGCGCGGCGAACCGCCGGAGCCGCACGACCTCACGCTTGAGCAGGAAGATCCGCTCCTGCAGCGCGATCCCGCCGTCCTCGGCGGCGCCCTCGCTGAAGACGTCGTCCTCCAGGTCGTCCGCGCGGTCCTCGAAGGCTTCGATGATCGAGAGGTAGCCGTCGACGACCTCGTCGATCAGCACGTAGACGGCGAACCCGCCCCCTTCGCCCGCCAGCAACTCCGGCTGCGCGCGCCAGCGACGCGTCACGACGTCGAGCGGGAACGGGTCCGGGCCGTAGCGGAGCGTGGCCAGGTAGCGACGGGAGACGAACGCGTGGAGCTCCTGGTCGATCAGTCCCTCGTCGCCCTCCCCCGAGCCCAGCTCCAACGGATGCACGACGACGAAGGCGTACCCCTCGAAGAGCTCGACCTTCGGGCGTTGGTGCAGGTGATGCGCGTCTTCGATCGTCACCGGATGGAGCCCGAAGACGGCCCCGAGCGCGTCGATCTCCTCGTCGCTCGGCTCCTCGACGTCGATCCAGACGAACACGTGCTCGTCCTCGAGGAGCCGCTCCGCGTCACCGAGCAGCAGGTCGTCCTCCAGCGGGATCCCGTCTCGGAACGCATGGGCCCGGATCATGGCGGCGAGCGTACCCCAGCCCCCAGCGATAGCCTCGCGCATCGTGCCGCTCCCCGAGCAGCTCCATCGCTTCTGGATCGCGCTGGACGACCTGGTCGCCGACGTCGAGCCGACCACGTGGGGCGCGGTCGTCACCGATGCTCGGTTCCCCGACGTTTGGGACACGAACTACGCTCGCGTCGACGTCGCGAGCGCGGTCTCGCTCGCGCGGATCGAGGCCGATCTGCTCCCGGCGCTCCGGCGCGCCGGGATCGAGGTCGAGCACGTGGTCTCGTTCCACCACGAGGCGCACGGCGACCTCCTCGCGGAGCTCTCCTCACGCGGCCACCGGATCTCCTGGGACCTCGCGATGGTCCTCGACGGGTCCCCCGGGGCGGCGGGGGCCGTGACGGAGGGCGTCGTGGTCGAGGAGCTCCACGCCGGGGACGAGCTGTGGACGGCCGCCGCCGGCTCGATGCGCGACGTGTTCGCGATCGAGCCGGCGGCGGCCGTCGAGCAGCTCCTGACCCTCGAGCGGGCCGTCCTCGCTCCGGCCGGGAAACGATGGTTCGCCGTGAGAGGCGAGGACGGCGGGCCGGTATCGCTCGGCACGCTCCTGGTGCTCGACGGGACGGGCTACATCGACAACGTCGCCACCGATCCGGCCGCGCGCGGACGCGGGTACGCGGGCGCCATCGTCACGCGGATCGGCCAGGAGACGCACCGGGCCCATGCGGCCGGGCCGTTCCTGTTGAGCGACCCCGGCTCGCCCGCGACCGTGCGGTTCTACGAACGGCTGGGGTTCGCGGCGGCCGGCTTCCTCGCGTCGACGAAGGGCCCTACGCCGGCCGCGTGACGAGCGTGCCCTCGGGCACGATCTCGAAACGGATCCGCCGCCCGATCGCCCGCTCCAACACACCGGCGCGTTCCTCGGCCTCGGCGACCGCTCCCTCCGGGTTCGCCGAGCCGGACACCAGGATCCGCACCTCCCCGCGCTGGATCTTCGCGCCGATCCCGACCACGTCGGACTCATCCGCCCGACCGAGACCGTGGGCGATCCGGAGGATCCCGGTGAGCACCTGACAGGCAGCTCGTTCGTCCTGGTCAAGACCCGCGAACGGGCCGTACGACGGCTTCGGCCAGCCGGCGCCACGGTGGAACCGGATCATCGAGGCCATCATCGCCACCTCCTGCGGTGAGAACCCCCGGAGCCCGCCGTGCTCGACGAGGTAGGCGCCGTGGCGATGGCTCTTGTCGGGCGAGATCCGCACGCCGATGTCGTGCAGATGGGCCGCGTACCCCAGGAGCTCTCGCTCGTGATCCCCCAGGCCGTGCAGCTCCTCCGTCTCGTCGAACAGCTCCAGGGCATGGGACCGCACGGTGCCCGGATGCTCGCCCTCGGCGCCCCAGCGCCGGGCGAGCCGGGCGACGGCCGCTTCGCGGACGTCGCCCGGGGAGGCCGGCGCTGGAGCGCCGATCTCCTCGAGGATCACGCCTTCCCGGAGCCCCCACTCGGAGTGCACGGCGCCGTCGGCGCCGAACACGCCGAGCGCCGTCGCGAGCACCACGGCGCCCGCCGGCAGCAGCTCGGCGCGTCGCTCGTCGATCCCCGGAAGGGCCAGGCGCTCGGACTGGTCGAGGTCGGCAAGCTCGCGCGAGAGGTCCTCGAGCGCATCGAGCCGCAGCTCGAACTGGTTCAGCGACGCGGGGGGCGAGGGCCATCGCTCGGCCGCCAGCAGCCGAGCGAGCGCTCCCGCCGTCCCTCCCGCGGCGATGCAGAGCGTGCCGTCGGGCGCGCCGGCACGCTCGCGCGCCGGCGCGAGCAGCTCCTTGACCTCGGCCTTGATCGCGCGCCGGTCGCCCTTCGACATCGGGTCGGTCCGCACGAGGGTGGTCGTGATCCACGCGGCACCGAGCGGGAAGGTCTCGGTCCATCGGACCCGTCCGGCCTCGACGAGCGCCACCTCGAGGCTCCCACCACCCAGGTCGATCGCGATCCACGGGTCGGCCGCGATCGTGACGCTCGCTCGGACGCCTGCGACGGTCGCCCGCGCCTCCAGGTCGCCGGAGAGGATCCGCAGCGGCGTGCCGATCGCCGCCGCGATCGTGGATGCGAGCTCCGGCCGGTTCGCCGCCTCGCGGAACGCTGCGGTCGCCACCGGGATCACTTCGTCCACCGCCGCCCGATCCACCTGGTCGCGGAAGCGACGGACGACCTGCGAGGCGCGATCCAGCGCGCCGGGCGGCACGCTGCCGGTGGCCGCGACTTCGGCCCCGAGGTTCAGGACGACGCGGTCCCGCAGCACCGGGGTCAGCCCGCCGTCGGCCTCGACGTCGCCGACGAGGAGCTGGAACGAGGTGCTGCCGAGATCGAAGACGGCGACGCGCACGGTCGCGAGCCTATCCGGCGCGGTCGCGCGGCGGCGGCCGGTAGCGCAGCCGTGACGGGAAGCCGACGTCCCGCTCCAGCACCCAGGTAGATCCCTTCTTCCACACCATCGGCCCGTCCACCGGCACCCCATCCTCGACGAGGGAGAGCACGACCTTCGGGATCACGTCGCCGTGCATGGAGAGGACCGCGGGACCCGGGAGGGAGCGGATCGTCTCCAGGACGACGGACCCGTCGGTCCCCTCGAAGAGCCACGGCACCTGCTCGACCTGCAGACCACGTTCCTTCGCGAGCGGTTCCACCGTCTGCACGCACCGATCCACCGGACTCGACAGGATGCGGTCGACCGGGCGCCCCCGGAACGCCGCCACCAGCCCGCTCGCCTGTCGCCCGCCCTTCACGGAGAGCGGCCGGAGGCGATCGTCCCCCTTCCACTCCGCGCGGGAGCCCGCCTTCCCATGGCGAAGCAGGTAGACCGGCTGGGTCAGCCGCGCCGCCTCAGCCAGCACCGCTCGGTCGCGCTGGTTCGTGAGGGTGGCGGGGCCCTCGTCCACCGCGGCCCACACGAGGGCATCGACCTCATGATCGGGCCGGAAGTCCTCGACCTCGTCGGCCCTGACCAACCAGTAGCGCACCACCTTCGGACGGCCGAGGGGGTCCGTGTAGCGCACGCTCTGGAGCTCGGGTCCGAGCTCGCCCGTCACCCCCGTCTCCTCATGGATCTCCCGCAGCGCCGTGGCCTCCATCGACTCTCCGTCGTGCGCCTTCCCCTTCGGCAGCGTGAGGTCGTCGTAGCGGGGCCGGTGGACGATCAGCGTCTCGAGGGTTCCGTTCCGCCGGCGGAAGATCACGCCACCCGCCGCACGGATGACGTCGGAGCTCACCAGAACCGCCGCTTCTTCTTCGCGAGCGATCGCCAGGCGTCCGGCCAGGCGACCCGGGTCTCGACCCGGACGCGTTCCCGGCCTGCTGCGATCCATCCTGCGGCGAACGCGAGGGTCGGATCCGCCGAAGCGACCGCGGAGAGCTTGTCGATCGCGATCACCGAATCCTGGTGCCTGCCGAGCACATCCTGCAGGCGCGCCGCGAACTTCGCGAAGGCCGAGGCGCCGTCGCCGACGAACGGGGCGAGCGCCTCGGCCGCGTAGCGCACCCGCTTGGCGCGGGTCCGAACCTCGTGCAGGACCGGGTCGGTTGAAGAACCGCTGGCGGCTCCGGCCCGGCGCGAGAGCGCCTTCCAGACCGAGGACATCACCACGGCAGGATCGGGGGCGTGCGCGGGTCGTCGCAGCGGCGGATCCACCGCGATCGACATCAGCGTCATCAGGAGGTGCGTGTGCTTCGCCGCCTCCATGGAGTGCCGGAGCCGATCGAACGCGATCCCGCGCTCGAGCGCGACGGCGGAGGCGATCCGCGCGGCATCCGTGCCGATCGCCTCGGGGATGTTCGCCGTCTCCGCGGCGAGGTCCTCCAGGAACACGTCCAGGTCGCGGACCGCGCCGAGTGCTCGCGCGAAGGCGCCGAGTTGCTCGACCTGTTGCGCGATCGCATCGACGTCGAGCACGGAGGACAGCGATGCGGTCAGCGACCGGATCTGGCGGACAGCGACGCGCGCATCGTGGATCGCCTCCGGATCGTCGGTCCCGCGACGGATCTCCGCATCGTGGAGCATCAAGCGCTCGACCGCGCCGACCAACGCCGTGGTGACGATCGTTGCGGGATCACCCGCCACTCGCAGATGCGACGGAGCCCCGGGTCTCGCGACGCGCATCGTCATCGACGTTCTGGGGCCCTCGCGATCGCGAGCGTCATCATCGTCTCCTGGACGTCGACGCCCTGCTCGGTCGGCACCTTCGACCAGCTGCCGTCGGCGTTGAGCTCCCACGACAGCACGTCGTCGGTGAACGTGACCTCGATGATCTCGTCCAACCGTTCGCGGAGCGCCGGGTCGTCGACGGGCACGGCCGCTTCGACCCTGCGGTCGAGGTTGCGCGGCATCAGGTCCGCCGAGCTGATGTAGTACCGCCCTCCGCGCTCCGGCTCGCCGAACCGGTAGATCCGGGAATGCTCGAGGAACCGGCCCACGATCGACCGCACACGGATCGTCTCGGACAACCCGGGCACCTTGGGCCGGAGGCAGCAGATCCCGCGCACCGCCAGGTCGATCCGGACGCCGGCCGACGACGCCTCGTACAACGCGTCGATCGTCTGCGGGTCGACCAGGGAATTGAGCTTCAGGGCGATGCGTCCCTCTTCACCAACGGCCTGCTGTTGCCGGATCAGCTCGATGACCTGCGACCGCAGCGCGATCGGCGCGACGAGCAACCGCCCGTAGCCCCGCTGGCGGCTGTAGCCGGTGAGGAGGTTGAAGAGGTCCGCCACATCGTTGCCGAGCTGCTGGTCGGCCGTCAGCAGGCCCAGGTCCTCGTAGAGCCGAGCCGTGTCGGAGTTGTAGTTGCCGGTGCCGAGGTGCGCGTAGCGACGGGTGCCCGTGCCCTCCCGTCGCACGACGAGACACACCTTCGCGTGCGTCTTCAGCCCGACCACGCCGTACACCACGTGAACCCCCGCCTGCTCGAGCGTCCTCGCCCACGTGATGTTCGCCTGCTCGTCGAACCGCGCTTGGAGCTCGACGAGCGCCACGACCTGCTTGCCGGCTTCCGCCGCGCGGATCAGCGCTCGGACGATAGGGGTGTCCGCCGAGGTCCGGTACAGCGTCTGTTTGATCGCCAGCACGTCCGGATCGCCGGCGGCTTCCTCAACGAAGGCTTCCACCGAGGACGAGAACGAGTCGTACGGGTGGTGCACGAGGATGTCGCCGCCGTCGCGGAGGACCCGGAAGACGTCGGGCGGCCCGTCCTCCGACGCCAGCCGGGACGGCGTGACGGGCGTCCAGGGCGGCTCCTTGAGCTCCGGCCGATCGAGCGCGACCAGTCCCGTCAGGGCGCCCAGGTCGAGCAGACCGTCGGTCTCGTAGATCTGATGCAGGTTCAACTCGAGCTCACGCATCAAGAGCGAACGGACCTCGGCGGTCATAGACCGTTCGATCTCGAGACGCACGGACATCGCTCCCCGGCGCCGTCGAGACAGAACGAGCTCCACCGCCGCGAGCAGATCCTCCGCCTCGTCCTCCTCGACCTCGAGGTCGGCATCTCGGGTCACTCGGAAGACGTGGTGGGTCACGATCTCCATCCCGGGGAACAGGTGGTCGAGGTGGTCGGCGACCACCTGCTCGATCGGCACGAACCGCTCCCCGTCGGGGAGCGAGAGGAAGCGAGGGAGCAAGGGCGGCATCTTGAGTCGCGCGAAACGTCGAACTCCGGTTACCGGGTCGCGCACCAATACGGCGAGATTCAACGAGAGGTTCGAGATGTAGGGGAACGGGTGCGCGGGGTCGACCGCGAGCGGCGTGAGCACCGGGAAGATGCGTTCCACGAATGCGTTCGTGGACCAGGCCTGATCCTCGTCGGTGAGATCCGCCGTGTCGACCAGGCGGATCCCTTCCTTATCGAGGGCCGGCCGGATCTCGTCGGCGAACAGACGGTCGATCCGCGCGGTCGTCGCCGAGACCCGAACGCGGATCTCCGCGAGTTGCTCCTCCGGACGCATCCCGTCCGGTGTCGTGGCGGTCACCCCAGCCTCCACCTGCTCGAGCAATCCGGACACGCGGATCTGGAAGAACTCATCGAGGCTCTGCGAGCAGATAGCGATGAAGTTCAACCGTGCGAGGATCGGACGTTCCGGATCCTCAGCGAGCGCCAGGACGCGTTCGTTGAAATCGAGCCACGACAGCTCGCGATTGAGGTACTGAGTGGCGGGATCCTCGGCTGCCGCGGGGAGGGGCTCCATGAGACATCGATGCTACCCCGCAACCGGACTCCGGAACTTCTCGTCCGCGTCCCTGACCTGGACGCGTGATCAAGCGTATTTCACGACGACGGACTCGACCACGTTCGAGACGTTCTCGAGGCCGTCGAGCGCCTCTTCGAGTGTTTCGGTGACTTCCTTCCATTTCAGGACGTCCATCGCCTTGTAGTCGCCGGAGAACATCTCGGCGACCGCCCGTCGGAAGATCCGGTCGCCCTCGTTCTCGAGTCGGTTGATCTCGATCCAATACGGTTCCAACCGGGTCCGGTCGAGCGAGGGAAGGGCCGCAAGGGCTTGCTCGGTCTGCTCGGCCGCGTGGAGGAGGACCGCGACCTGCTGGATCATCCATGGCTTCGGCTCGACGATGTTGTGCAGCACGAAGACGTCCGCCACTTCCTCCACCGCATCCAGGACGTCATCGAGAGCCGTGGCCAAGGTGTAGATGTCCTCGCGGTCCATCGGCGTGATGAAGGTCGTGTTCAAACGACGGATCACGTCGTGCGTGATCTCGTCTCCGTCATGCTCGCGCTCCTGGATCCGCCGCGCCTTCAGCTCAACGTCTCGATAGTCCTCCACCAGGTCACGAAGCAGGACGACGGCTTCGCGGATGTTCACCGCGCTCTTCGAGAACAGCTCGAAGAACGCATCGGTACGCTGCGAGATCTTGAGTCTCATCGATGACTCCTTCCGGCGCGAGGTCGGTTGTCGCCCCGTCGCGCAAGGATCTCTTCCGCCGCGAACAAGACGAACCACAGGAGCGAGAGGGCGGCCATGGATAGGTTGACCCACCGGTATTTCTCGGGCGTCGGCGCCAGCAGCAGCAGGCATATCGCCGTTATGGCGAGGAAGAACCATGACCGCCGAGAGAGGCTCACCGGACCAGCCCTCTGAACGGCAGGTAGGCGAGCCACGCCATGACGAAGGCACCGGGGATCGTGAGGACCCAGGCCCACACCACACGGCCGGCGACCCCCCAGCGAACCGCTGAGAGGCGCTGGGTCGTACCGACACCGACGATCGCCCCCGCGATCGTGTGCGTCGTGGAGACCGGGATCCCGGCGAGCGTGACCCCCCAGATCGCGGTTGCGGCGGCGGACTCCGCGCACATGCCGCCGACGGGCTGGAGCTTCGTGATCTTCGAACCCATCGTGTGGACGATCCGCCAGCCGCCGAAGAGCGTTCCGAGCGCGATGGCCGCATGCGCGGAGAGCACGACCCAGAGCGGGACATCGGACCCTTTGGCGAGCAACCCGTTCGCGATCAAGAGCGCCAGGATGACGCCCATCGTCTTCTGCGCGTCGTTCCCGCCGTGACCGAGACTGAACGCGGCGGCGGAGACGAGCTGGCCACGGCGGAATCCGCGGTTCAGTTTCTCCACCTTCCGATAGCGGTGGAACAACCAGTAGACGGCGGTCATGAAGGTGAATGCAAGGAGGATCCCGACGATCGGCGACAACACGATGAACACGAAGATCTTCTGATACTCGGATGCGACGAGCGATCCCCACCCCGCGGTCGCGACGGCTGCGCCCGCGAGACCGCCAACGAGTGCGTGGGACGAGCTCGTCGGGAGGCCCAAGATCCATGTGATGATGTCCCAGAGGATCGCGCCCACCAGCGCGGCGAAGATCCCGGCGTTCGTGAGCGTTCCCGGGTGGACCACGTTCGAGATCGTGTCCGCCACCTTCGTCCCGAAGATGAGGAACGCGACGAAGTTGAAGAACGCGGCCCACGCCACGGCTTGCCTCGGCGTCAGGACGCGCGTCGAAACGACCGTGGCGATCGAGTTCGCGGCATCGTGGAAACCGTTGAAGAAGTCGAACGACAGCGCGACCAGGACGATCAGCGCGATGGTGATCGTCATGCGAACTTGGCCACCACCGACTCGATCTGGTTGGCGACATCCTCGCAGCGGTCGATCGCGGCCTCGACCTGTACAGGTCGGCCACCGCTCGACGGTTGATCCAGTCCCCCTCGCGCTCCTCCCGCTTGATCACGGAGACATCCGAGGGCACCTTCCGGATCTGCTGGAGGTGCCCGACCGCACCCACCATCGCTCCGCACGTCCGCGCGAGCGTCTCGACCTGCTTGCGGAACCACGGGAACGCCTCGTCGATCGGGAGCAGCTCCATGAGGTCCGCCACACCGTGCTGGTAGTCGAGCACGTCATCGAGCGCTGTCGCCAACCGGTAGATGTCGTGCCGGTCGATCGGCACCACGAAGGTCGTGTTCAGCGTCCCGATGATGCGATGCGTGAGTGCGTCGCCCTCGTGCTCGAGCCGGCGGATCTCCGCCGCGTGCTCGGCGACGTGCGGCAGGTCGTCAACGAGCGCGAGCAGCTCCCCTGCCGCGTCTGCGACGTTGCGCGCGGCCGCATCGAGCAGGTCGTAGAAGATGAGCTCGCGCGGAATCACCTGGAACGGCACCGTCGTGGCTCCTCGTCTCCGGTATCTCCGGCATCTCCGGCATCTCCGGCATCTCCGGAGTGCGGAAGGTACCGGGTGCCATCCCAGGTGTCCAGCGGGTGAACGAAAGATGAACGACGAGCCGGGGGACCGCGTCAGCCGACGAACTTGTACCCGAGGCCGCGGACCGTGAGCAGGAGCTCAGGGTCGTGCGGGTCGTGCTCGATCTTCTGGCGGATCCGTTTCACGTGGACGTCGAGGGTCTTCGTGTCTCCGACGTAGTCGTGGCCCCAGATCTCCTCGATCAGGAACTCGCGGGTCAGCAGGCGGCCGCGGCGCCGGAGGAACGCCTCGAGCAGCTCGAACTCCTTCGGAGGGAAGGCCACCAGTCCCTCGCCGACCCGCACCTCGTGCTTCGCGACATCCATCACGATCGGGCCAGCGTTGAGCATCTCCTCGGCCGCCGCGGGGGCCTGCATCCGTGCCCGCCGAAGATGCGCGCGGACGCGCGAGACGAGCTCGCGGATCGAGAAGGGCTTCGTGACGTAGTCGTCGGCGCCGAGCTCGAGGCCCGCCACCTTGTCCGCCTCGGAGTCCTTCGCGGTCACCATGACGATCGGCACGTTGGACTCCTCCCGGATCAGCCGGCAGACGTCCAGCCCGGAGAGCTCGGGTAACATGAGATCGAGGATCACCAGATCGGGGGCGTCGCTGCGGAAACGCTCGATCGCCTTCCGCCCATCGCCGGCGAGGGTCACGGTGAACCCCTCCTGCTCGAGCGAGTACCGGATCGATTCGGCGAGCGACTCCTCATCTTCCACCAGGAGGATCCGGCGCTGCGGATCGGTCACGCCTGCACCTCGTGGGAGGCGTCGGTGAACTCGCGGAACTCCCCCGTCACCAGGTAGTTCACCTGCTCAGCGATGTCGACCGCGTTGTCACCGACGCGCTCCAGTGCCCGGGCGGCCAGGTTCATGTGCATCCCCCAATCGAGCGCGCTCGGGTCATCGGCGAGCTTCAGGGCCTCCAAGTGGGTCCGGCGGTTCAATCGGTCCACCGGATCGTCCATCACGGGCAGCTTCTGACAGAGCTCGAGGTCCCGCTTCGCGAAGGCTTCCATCGCCGTGCGCAGCATCTGCACGACCAGGTCGCCCATCTCGCGGATCTGCCCGCGCATCGCCTCGCTGCCGGCCGCATCACGCGTCATGAGATGGAGCTTGGCGACGTTCACCGCCTGGTCGCCGATCCGCTCGAGGTGCAGGCAGCTGTGCAGGATCGCGGAGATCAGGCGGAGGTCGGCCGCGACCGGCGACTGGAGGGCCAGCAGCGACAAGGTGCCGTTGTCGATGCGCAGGTACAGCTCGTCGATCCCGTCGTCCCCTTCGATCACCTTCATCGCCTTCTCATCATCGCGCTCCGACACCGCCTCGACGGAGCGTTGTACGGCTGAGCCGGCGAGCTCCCCCAGCTCGAGCAGCTCGGATTCGATCCGCTGCAGCGCTTCATGGAACGGTTCCCGCGTCATCCGAACCTCCCCGTCACGTACGCCTCGGTCCGCTCGTCCGACGGGTTCGTGAAGAGCGTCTCGGTGTCGGCGTACTCCACGATCGTCCCGGTGCGCGCTCCATCTTCCTTGACGTCGACCGTGAAGAAGGCCGTGCGGTCGGAGGTGCGCGCCGCCTGCTGCATGTTGTGGGTGACGATCACGATCGTGTAGTCGGAGACGAGCTCCTGCATGAGGTCCTCGATCCGCGACGTCGCGATCGGGTCGAGGGACGAGCACGGCTCATCCATCAAGATCACGTCCGGCCTCGTGGCGATCGCACGCGCGATGCAGAGCCGCTGTTGCTGGCCGCCGGACAGGGCAAGGCCCGATCCCTTCAGTTTGCCCTTGACCTCGTCCCAGAGCCCGGCCCGATGAAGGCACTCCTCGACCAGGTCGTCCATGTTCACCTTCATGCCCGCGATCTTCGGTCCGAAGGCGATGTTGTCGTAGACCGACTTCGGGAACGGGTTCGGCTTCTGGAACACCATCCCGATGTGCCGCCGGACCTCGACCGGATCGACGTCGGGGTCGTAGAGGTCGATCCCGTGGTACAGGAACTTCCCGTCGACGCGCGCGCCCTCGATCAGATCGTTCATCCGATTCAGGCATCGGATGAAGGTGGTCTTGCCACATCCCGAAGGCCCGATCAGCGCCGTGATCTGGTTCTTGAGGATCGGGAGCGACACGTCCCGGAGGGCTTGGAAGTCGCCGTAGGAGACGCCGGCATCATGGACGTCGAAGACGACCTCGCGCTGGGCGTCCTCCTGCTTGTCGAGGCGCGCCACTTTCACGGTGAGCGAGACCTCTCCCGGCTCGGGCCGAGACGGCGCGGGATCGACCTTCGCTATGTCCGAGGTGTCCATGGGGTCACCACTTTCGCTCAAAGCGGTTCCTCAGCAGGATCGCGGTGAGGTTGACGAAGAAGATCATGAGGATCAGGACCAGGATGGCAGCCGCGGCCAGGTCTTGAAGCTCGGGCAGCGGCTTCTTGGTGTACGTGAAGATCAGCGTCGGGAGTGCTGTGAACTTCTCTCGGAGGGACGCGAGCGGTCCACCATGCGTCGACAGGAAGCCGGTGACCGCTCCCACCATGATGAGGGGGGCCGTCTCCCCCAGCGCGCGGGCCATCGCGAGGACCGACCCGGTCAGGATCCCTGGTGCGGCGTTCGGGAGGACGTGGCTGCGGATCACCTCCCACCGTGTCGCGCCGACGCCGAAGCCGCCCTCCCGGATGCCCGTGGGCACGGAGCGGAGTGCCTCCTGCGTCGTGATGATGACGATCGGCAGCACCATCAGGGAGATCGTGAGCCCCCCGGTGAGGAGGCTCAGTCCCCCGACCTTCGGTCCGGTGACGGAGCCGAGCAGCTGCGCGAAGACGGCGAACCCGAGGATCCCGTAGACGATCGCCGGTACACCCGCGAGGTTCCGGATGTTCGTGTTGATGAAGCGCGCGAGCCGGGTGTCGCGTGCGTACTCCTCCATGTAGATCGCCGCCCCGATCCCGAGCGGCACCGCCAGGAGGATCACGAAGATCATCAGGTAGATCGAACCGACCAGGCCGGACCTGATCCCCGCGTTCTGCGGGAGCGCCGAGTAGTCGTTCCCGAGGACCCGCCCGCCCTGGTGCACGAGCAATGGGACCGCGGTGCGCGCCACGTTGAAGAGCAGCGCGACCAGCACGGCGAGCGCGATGATCAACGTGAGCAGGAGCACGAGGCTGAAGAGCGTCTCCCGGATATCGCGCCGCTTCCCGGTGAGCGACCGCGCCACCTCAGCACGCGTCGCATCCGTGATCCGAGTGACCGCCATCAGAACCGCCTCCGGACGCGGCGGACGAATCGCTCCGACAGCAGGTTCAGACCGAGCGTCAGCGCGAACAACAAGAGGCCGACGAAGAAGAGGCTCGGATAGGCGGCGTCGGTCCCGCGGACCTGATCCGACCCGGTCGCGAGGGCGGCGATGGCGGCGGTCATCGTCTGGCCGCCCTTCAATGGGTTCAACGTGAACAGGGAACCTCCCGTCCCCCCGGCGACGATCGCGACGATCATCGTCTCGCCGATGGCGCGCGAGACCCCCAGGATGAGCGCGGCGGTGATCCCCGAGACCGCCGCCGGGAAGACCACACGCATGCTGGTGGATCGGCGGCGGGCTCCCAGCCCGAACGATGCTTCGCGGAGCGCATGCGGAACCGCGTGCATCGCGTCCTCGGCCACCGATGCGACGAGCGGCGTCACGAGCAGCCCAACCGCGATCCCGGCCGCCAACATGTTGAAGAGCGGGACCTGCGATCCGAAGAGCCATTGCACCAGCTCGGGGCTGATCACCCGGATCGCGAAGTACCCGAGGACGACGCTCGGGATGCTCGCCAGGGTCTCGATGATCGGCTTCAGGTACCGCCGCGCCCGCGGCGTCGCGTACTCCGAGAGGTACAGAGCGGCGCCCAGACCCAGCGGCGCCGCCACGACCATCGCGATGAGCGCCACGATCAACGTCCCCGCGACGATGGTCTTGACGTCGAAGAGGTTGTTCCGCGGGAGCCAACCGTCGGACCACAGCGTCGACAGGTCGACCTTCCGGAGGAAGTCGATCGTGCCCCCCAACAGGCTCAGCACGATACCGATGCTGATCAACACGGAAAGCAGCGCAGCCGAGAAGAAGAGGGTGTGCATCCGCCGCTCGCGGCGGAGGCGCGCCGGATCGCCGCGCAGCACCTCGGCCGTGATCGGGGTCAAGATCACCGCTTGGGCCATCGACCCGGGTCTCCCATCTCAGGCCGACGGCGACGCCGACGACTCCGTCGTCTGCCACGTGCTCCTCGACGTCTGAAGCTCCTCCGTCGGCAGGGCGATGTACTGGACCTGCGTCACCGCGGAGATCCCCTCGTCGCCCAGGTAGTAGTCGACGAATGGCTTCAGCGCGGGGTTGGAGGCGAGCTTGTCCGTGTTGACGTAGATGTACAGCGTGCGGCCGAGCGGATAGGTTCCGTCGTTGACGGTGGCCGCGCTCGGCGCCACGCAGCCGTCTCCGCCGTCGACCTGGAACTCCTTCACCTGGCCGCCCGCGTTCTGCGCGTACGAGAAGCCGACGAATCCCAGCGCGCCCTCCGTCCCTTCCGCGTTGTTGATGATCACGTTGTCGTCGGCCGAGGACTGGTAGTCCGGACGAAGGGTGTCGTTCGGCTTGTTCCGATCGTCGGCGATGCCCTTGATCGCGAGGTCGATGAATGAGCCGTAGGTCCCCGACTCGGTACCGGGAGCCACGATCGTGAGCGGCTGATCGGGGAAGTTCCCCTTGCCGCCGAGCGACGTGTCCAGCGCGTTCGCGTCGGACCAGTTCGTGAACCCCTTCGCCTCACTGCTGAAGAGCGAGTAGAGGTCGGCGAAGGACAGGCAGCTCAGCGGGTTCGACGGATTGCCGACCACGGTCAAGGCGTCGCGCCCGATCGCCAGCTCGACGTAGTGGACCCCACCGTCGGCGCACGCCTTCTTCTCGTCGTCCGAGATCTGCCGGGATGCGTCACTGATGTCCGTCTGTCCCTTGCAGAACAGGACGAACCCGTCGGTCGTCCCGGGGCCGTCGACCGAGATATCCACACCCGAGTTGGCGCCCTGGAAGTTCTCGGCCACCAACGAGGTGATCGGCTCGACGGTCGACGAGCCGGAGATGTTGAGCGAGCCGGAAACATCCCCCCCGCTCGAGGCCCCGCTGCTGCTGGAACTGCTGCAGGCGGCCCCCACCAGCGCGATCGCGAGCACGAGCGCCCCTGCTCCCGCGAGCCCTCGGATCTTGGTCATGTGCCGCATCCCTCCTCGTTATCGGACGACCTCGGACCTCCGCGACCGAGGCTAGGAACCCCACATGGCACTGCGGGGGCCATTCCATGAACGACGGGTGAACGGCCGTACGACGCAGCTCGAGACGCTCGTACACTCCCGCCAGATGGCGGATGCGCTGCTCGTCGCGGGGATCGCCGCCGGGGCGGCCGCGGTGGGCGCTGCCACCGCGGGGGCATCGGCTCGAAGGCGCCTCGCGCGGACGCGCGCCCAAACCCTCACAGCGCAGACGTCCCTCCAGGCGATCGAACGAACGTCGACGGAAGAACGTCGGATCCGCGACACGATCCTTTCGTCGATGCGTGAAGGCGTGCTGTTGGTCGACCGGGACGGCCGATGCGTCTTCGCGAACGATGCGCTGATCACCCACCTTGGAGGGTCACCCGCCTCCCTCGACGATCTCTTCCCCACCGAGATCCGCCACGCTGCGCGGCGCGCCGGATACACGGGTGCGGCGAATGCCGTTGAGGTCGAGACCGGGGTGCCTTCGCGTTGGCTTCGCGCCAGCTCCCAGCCGATCGACGACGGAGGATCTGTCCTGGTGGTCGTTCGGGATGTGACGGAGGCGCGGAGGCTCGACGCGGTCCGGCGGGACTTCGTTGCGAACGCATCGCACGAGCTCAAGACGCCTGCAGCGTCGATCCGCGCGGCCGCAGAGACCCTCCTCAACGGCGCACTCGAGGACCCGCCCGCCGCGCACCGGTTCACCGAGCAGCTCCAGCGCGACGCGATGCGGCTGTCGCGCATCGTGTCCGACCTGCTCGACCTCTCACGCCTCGAGGGCGGGAGCGACCTCGCCGAACGCGTCCGGCTGGACGTGATCGCGGGCGACGAGGTCGAACGACTCGGCGATCGAGCGACGGAGGCCGGGGTTGTGATCGAGCTGCATACCGACGGCGTCCCCTCAGTCCCGGGGTCGGGTCGGGACCTCGCGCTCCTCGTCCGCAACCTGATCGACAACGCGGTTCGCTACACGCCGTCCGGCGGTCGGGTGGACGTCTCGGTCTCCGCGGAGGACGGGCGGGTGGTCCTGCAGGTCGCCGACACCGGGATGGGCATCCCGCAGCGCGATCTCTCTCGCGTCTTCGAACGGTTCTACCGGGTGGATCGCGCTCGCTCCCGCGAGACGGGTGGCACCGGTCTCGGACTCGCCATCGTGCGTCACGTCGCGGAGAACCACGGCGGTGAGGTAACGGTGCGGAGCGAGCTGTCGGCCGGATCCACCTTCGTCGTTCGGCTGCCGGTCAGCGGCGCCTCGCGAGCCGACGCCCCGTAGGCTGACGCCTGCTGATGGCCACCCTCTTCCTGATCCGGCACGCCCTGACCGCCCAGACCGGCCGCGTCCTCTACGGACAGACCCCGGGCATCGACCTCGACGAGCGCGGGCGGGCCCAGGCCGCGAAGCTCGCCGAGCGGTTCGCCTCGGTGCGACTCACCGCGATCTATTCGAGCCCCCTCGACCGATGCACCCAGACCGTGGAGCCGCTGGCGGCCGCCAAGCGGTTGCGCGTCTCCGCCGCCCCCGACCTGATCGAGATGGACACGGGGGCGTGGACCGGACGGACGCTGCCCCAGGTGCGCCGGACCAAGCTCTGGCGGGTCGTGCAGACCGAGCCCTCCCGGTTCCGGTTCCCCGGCGGCGAGGGCTTCGTCGAGGCCGAGGCGCGCGCCGTCGCCGCGGTCGACCGGATCGCGCGCAAGCATCCCCGCGGCCGCGTCGCCGTCGCCTCACACGGGGACATCGTTCGCATCGTGCTCGCCCACCTGCTGGGGACGCCGCTGGATGACTTCCAGCGGATCGTGGTGGACACGGCGTCGGTTTCCGTGGTCGTGATCGACGGCGGCCAACGGAGGGTCGTGCTCGCGAACGACACCGGTGGGCTCGAGCGGTTCGGGGAGCCGGCCGTCGCTCCCTGGGAGGCGGCGGCCGACGGCGGGCGCCGCCGCTCGGGGAAGCTGCGAGGATAACCGTCGTGGAGCTCGGACCCGTTGATCGGATCACCGCGGATGCACTCGGCGAGCCGGGGATGCGGACCTTCTACCTGCAGGCCCGTGCCGGCGGCGAGCTGGTCACCGTGGTCGTCGAGAAGGAACAGGTCGTGCTCCTCTCGCAATCCGTGCTCGAGCTCCTCGCCGAGGTTCCGCTCGAGACCGGGCCGCTCGATGAGACGGAGCTCGCGCTCGAAGAACCCGTCGATCCCCTGTTCCACGCGGGGCGCCTGTCGATCGGCTACGACCCGGACGGCGACCGGTTCCTGCTGGAGGTCACCGAGTTCGAGCCCGATGACGAGGACGAAGCCGACGACGAGGGTCCCGGGCTCCTGGACGACGATCCCTTCGCGATCGGCCCGGAGGGCGAACCGGAGACGATCCGCCTGTGGGCCAGTCGCGAGCAGATGCTCGCCCTGTCGCGCCACGGCGCCGAGGTCGCCGAGCGCGGCCGCCCGACCTGTCGCTTCTGCGGCAACCCGATCGACCCCGAGGGCCACGTGTGTCCGGCAACGAACGGGCACCGCGCAGCTCGCGCGTGATCCCACGGCCGCTCGCCGAAGGAGCGATCGAGGTCCTCGGCCTGATGCCGGACTCGTCCAACGACGCTCTGCTCGCTCGCTGTCACCTCGAAGGCGAGGAGTGCTTCGCGATCTACAAGCCCGAGCGGGGCGAGACCCCCTTGTGGGACTTCCCCGAAGGCACCCTGCACCGCCGCGAGGTGGCCGCCTTCGTCGTCGCCGACGCCCTCGGGTGGCCGAACGTCCCCCCGACCGTGCTCCGCGACGGTCCGGAGGGGCCGGGGTCGCTCCAGCTGTTCGTTCGGTTCGACGCGGCGCAGCACTACTTCACCTTGGGGAGGGAACGAGCCGACGACTTCCGTCGGGTCGCCCTGTTCGACGTGGTCATCAACAACGCCGACCGCAAGGCCGGGCACTGTCTGCTCGGCGACGACGGGAAGATCTGGTTGATCGATCACGGCGTGAGCTTCTCGGACGAACCGAAGCTGCGAACGGTCATCTGGGAGTTCGTCGGCGAGCCGATCCCGGACCAGCTCTGCGCCGACCTGACCCAGCTGGCGACCGTGCTCGAGCCGGGCGGCGGCACCCGGGCCGAGCTGCGGAAGCTCCTGGCCGAACCCGAGGTGGAAGCGACGGCAGAGCGGCTGGGGCGGCTCCTCGCGCTCGGACGGTTCCCGGAGCCCGAACCCGGGGTTCGCGCGTTCCCATGGCCTCCGATCTGAGCCTCGGCTTCACGTCGGTCGACACGCCCCTCGGCGAGCTCACGATCGTCGCCACGGACGTGGGGATCGTCGCATCCGGGTTCCCCGCGGATCGAGGATCGTTCCTGGCGCAGGTCGAGGAGCGGCTGGGGGCGCGGGCAGCGCGCGCGGAGCGCGCGCTGACCGCGGCTCGCGAGGACGCCCGCGCGTACTTCGCGCGGGCCGCCCGGGACTTCGGGGTGCCGGCGGACCTCCGGTCCGCCGGCACGCCGTTCACGCGGGCGGTCTACCAGGCGACGATCGCCGTCCCGTACGGCGAGCTCCGCACGTACGGCGACGTCGCCGCTGCCGCCGGCCGGCCGCGCGCATGGCGCGCGGCCGGCCACGCCCTGCGCGTCTGCCCTACCGAGCTGTGGATCCCCTGCCACCGAGTGGTTCCGGCCGGACCCGGCTTCGGCACCTACGGAGGGCATCCGGAGCGCCGTGAGTTCCTCCTGCGGTTGGAGGGAGCGATCTGACGAACCCGGACGTTCTTCGCCGCGTACGAGAACATGTGGCCATGTCTCGGTTGACCGTCGCGCTGCTCGCGTGCGCGATCACCCTCGCGGCGTGCAGCTCGGGTGGGACCAGCCCGGCGGCGAGCGCGGGCAACTACTCCGCCGAGGTCGGCAGCACGGATCTGTACGCGAAGGCGCCCCAACGGTTCCAGATCGGCGTGTTCCGTTCGTCCGACCAGGGCGTCCAGCTGCTGACCTCGGGCTCGATCGACATCCAGCTCAGCCCGTTCCAGGGTGGCCCGGGCACGCCGCTGCAGGGGACGGCGCGGTACGTCGGGGCTCCCGGAACCGGAGCCGACACCGGCACCCCGCAGCTCACCGACCCCAGCACGGCCCGCGGCGTCTACGAGTTCGACGGGACGTTCGATGCCGCCGGGGTGTGGCAGGCCGACGTCGGTTTCGATGTCGAGGGATCGCATCAGTCCCTCTCCACGCAATTCTCGGTCTCCTCGGGACCGACGCTCCCGGCGCCCGGCGAGCGAGCCCTTCCCACGAAGAACCTCACGATGAGCTCGCACGTCGATCCCGCCGCGATCGACTCCCGGGCCCAGGGTGGCGCCCCGGTTCCCGATCCCGAGCTCCACCGGGCCACGATCGCCGGCGCGATCGCCGCACACCGCGCCGCCCTCGTCCTGTTCGCGACGCCGGTGTACTGCATGAGCCAGTTCTGCGGCCCGTCCACGGACGCGCTGGAACAGATCGCGAAGTCCGGTCCGAAGGACGCCGACTACATCCACGTGGAGATCTACGCGAACTACGACAAGCACCAGATCAACCGGGCCGCGGCCGCGTGGCTCCTGCGCAAGGGCAACCTCACGGAGCCGTGGCTGTACCTGATCGCTCCGAACGGCATGATCGACGATCGCTGGGGACCGCTGTTCGATCCGAGCCAGGTCAAGACCGAGCTCCGCCGCGTCGCCGGCTGAAGTCGGCTCTTCGACTCCCCACCCAACATCGACTGTTACGGTGCTCGCGATGTCCGTCCAGGACCATGAGCACTTCGGGCCGGCAGACGCGGCGTTGCTGGCGACCCGGGCCGGGACGCGCGCCACATGGATCTCGCTGGGCGGGCTCGCGCTCACGGCCGCGATCCAGCTCGTCGTGGCGATGCTTTCGGGATCCGTGGCGCTGCTCGCGGACACGATCCACAACCTCACGGATGCGCTGACGGCGATCCCCTTGCTGATCGCGTTCCGGCTCGCGCGCAAGCCGCCGAGCCGCCGCTATCCCTACGGCTACCACCGAGCGGAAGACGTCGCCGGACTCGTGATCGTGGCGCTGATCCTGGGGTCGGCCGTGGTGGCCGCCATCGAGGCGGTGCAGCGGCTGATCCATCCGCAGACCGTCACCTCGACCGGGTTGGTGCTGGTCGCCGGGTTCGTGGGCTTCATCGGCAACGAAGCCGTGGCTGCCTATCGCATCCGGGTCGGACGCCGGATCGGCTCGGCGGCCCTGGTGGCGGACGGTCTGCACGCGCGGACCGATGGGCTCGCGTCGCTCGGCGTGGTCGTCGCCACGATCGGGGTGATGCTCGGGTTCGAGCGCGCCGACGCGCTCGTGGGGCTCGCGATCACGATCGCGATCCTGATCACGCTCTGGCGGGCGGCACGCGCCGTCCTGCACCGCGCGTTGGACGGGACCGACGAGTCGACCCTGGCGCTGATCGAGGCGGTTGCGGGCGCGGTGGGCGGCGTCGAGCACGTCACGGAGGCGCGGGCTCGCTGGAGCGGTCACCGCTTGCTCGCCGAGCTCAACGTGGCGGTCCGGCCGACGCTCACCGTGCAGGAGGGCCACGCGATCGCGGACGACGTCCATCACGCCTTGCTCCATGAGGTCCCACGCCTCGCCGGCGTCATGGTCCACGTCGACCCG
>WNGI01003181.1_pt1 | contig 21257 bp, 20 predicted proteins | sample 5400621 | NCBI WGS metagenome assembly WNGI01 (sample SAMN13153374, study PRJNA577476) | soil metagenome | isolation source: 20 cm soil or saprolite under Garry oak tree replicate 1 | place: USA:California | collected 2016-06-15
GACTGGATCCGGAGCGCCCCCGCCTCGTCGGCGCGGTGGCACGCCGCCCACCGGCCGGGTTCGAGCTCGCGCAGGGCCGGGCTTTCGACGAGGCACCGGTCGATCGCGAAGGGGCAGCGGGGGGCGAACCGGCAGCCCGGCGGCGGATGGAGCAGGTCCGGGGGGACGCCCTCGATGGGGATCAGGGTCTCCTGGGGCCGCAGGAGATTGGGGAACGAGTTCTCGAGGCCCATCGTGTACGGGTGGCGGGGCCGCGCGAAGACGTCAGGGGTGGGGCCGGCCTCGACGATCTTGCCCGCGTACATCACGGCCATCCGGTCGCAGGTCTGAGCGACGACGGAGATGTCGTGGGTGACGAGGATCACGCTCAGCGAGAGCTCCGCCGTGAGCGTGCGCAGCGTCCGCAGAATGCGGTGCTGCACCACGACGTCGAGCGCGGTCACGGGTTCGTCCGCGAGCAGCAGGCGCGGGCGCAGCGCGAGGGCCAGGGCAATCGCGGCGCGCTGCTTCATGCCGCCGGAGAGCTCGTGCGGGTAGCTCCACAACCGCCGCCGGTCCAGCCCGACGAGGTCGCAGAGGTCGAGCGACCGCCGCCGCGCGTCGGTCCGCTTGAAAGAGCCGGTGACCGTCAGGACCTCGGTGAACTGATCGCCGAGCCGGTACACCGGGTCGAGCGAGTCCATCGCCGCCTGGGGGACCATCGCGATCGATCGCCAGCGGTACCGGTTCATCTCGGCCTCCGGCAGCGCCGCCAGGTCGACGCCGTCGAAGACGATCTTGCCGCCGGCGATGCGCGCGTTCCTGGGCAGCACCCGGATGATCGCCCGGCCGAGCGTCGTCTTCCCGCAGCCGCTCTCGCCCACGAGGCCGAGGACCTCGCCTTCCCGCACCTCGAGCGTGACGCCGTCCACGGCGCCACTCGTGCCCCGCGCCGTCCGGTACTCCACACGCAGGTCCTCCAGCGCGAGGAGCGCCACTACCGCCGCCTCAGGCGGGGAAAGAGCAGTTCCTCGTAGCCGCGGCTGATGAAATAGCCGGCCATGACCACGAGCATGATGCAGACGCCGGGCGGGATGAACCAGTTGTACGCGCCGCCGGAGAGCGCCTGCGAGATATAGGCGTCCTGGAGCATGTATCCCCATGAGATCCGCGCCGGGTCCCCGAACCCGAGGAAACTGACCGACGCCTCCGTCAGGATCGCCCAGCCGACCGCGAGCGAGCCATAGAGCAGCGCGATCGGCAGGACGTTCGGCGCGAGATGCACGAGCATGAGCCGGCGGGGAGAGCTGCCCAGCACGCGCGCGGCTTCGACGAAGCCCCGCTCGCGGAGGGTCAGGACCTGCGCCCGCACCACGCGGGCGGTGTCCTTCCAGAGCAGCAGCGCCATCGTCAGGACGATGTTCCAGAGGCTCGGGCCGAGAAACGCAATCAGGACGATGACGAACGGCAGATAGGGGATGCCGAACGCCACGTCGGCCAGGCGCATCAACACGGCGTCGAGCCATCCTCCATAGTACCCCGCGACGATTCCCACGCTGGTGCCGATGAGCGCCACGAAAAACGCCGCCACAAAGCCCACCGCGAGGGCCGGCCGCGCCCCGTAGACGAGCTGGGCGAAGATGTCCCGCCCCACGTTCGTGGTCCCCAGGGGATACGCGCGGCTGGGAGGCCGGTTGGCCATCAGCGCGTCCCCGCTCATGATCGTCTGCTGCGGATCGTACGGGGTGAGGAGGGGGGCGCTCAACGCGATCAGGACGAACAGCGCGTAAATGCAGATGCCGGCGAACGCGAACCGGTCGTGCTGCAGGACGCTCCACAGGGTGCCCGCCGCGCGGCGCCAGCCTCCCCACGTCTGGCCGGGGCGGGGGAGGGCGTCGACGCTACCGCTTCGCATACGAGACCCGCGGATCCAGCCAGGTGTAGAACAGATCCGCCGCGAGGTTCATGAAGATCGCCAGCGCGGCGATCAGGAGGAACGCGCCCTGGGCGAGGGGATAGTCCTTGGCGGCGACGGCCTTGACGAGGAGACGGCCCAGGCCCGGCCAGCTGAAGACGTTCTCGACCACGACGTAGCCCTGGAGGCTGTAGCCGACGACCAGCGCGAAGGCCGTGACGACGGGGAGGAGGGCGTTGCGTGCGGCGTGGCGCAGCAGGATCCGCCCCTCGGGCAGGCCCTTCATGCGCGCCATGACGATGAACTCCTCCTCCATGACGTCCAGCATGTTGCTCCGCATCAAGAGCAGCGGCAGCCCCTGCAGGTAGAGGACGAGCGTCACCAGAGGAAGCGCGAGGTGGCGCAGGAAGTCCGGGCTGGTCAGTTGCTGCCACAGCGAGACGTACTGGGCGCCGGGGCTCGCGGTGCCGGACGTGGGGAACCAGCGCAGGGAGAACGAGAAGACCGCGAGCAGGATCATGCCCACCCAGAACTCCGGCGCGGCCCGCACCGCCAGGGCGAGGGAGATGCCCGCCGTCTCCACGGCCGTGCCGCGCTTCCAGGCCAGGAACGCCCCGGCGGTGGCGCCGATGAGGAAGGCGATGATCACCGCCCCCAGCACGAGGATCAGCGTGTTGGGGAGCGCCTCCCAGACGAGCTGCGCGACCGGGGCGTGATAGAAAAACGACTGGCCCATGGAGCCCGCGGCCGACGCCCGCAGGAAGATCAGGTACTGCTGCCAGAGCGGCAGGTCGAGCCCGAACTCGTGGATCAACGCCTGCTGCTGGTCGACCGTGAAGTTGGGGTCGATGTAGGCGGCCAGCGGGTTCCCCGGCATCAGGCGAAAGATCAGGAACAAAAGGGTGGCGACGACCCAGAGCACGAGCAACATCTGGGCCAGGCGCTGCGCGATCCACCTGGTTGACGAGCGCGTCATCACGGCCGGTCCGACCACCCGGGGGCCGCTTGGAGGGGCCGGCGGGCGAACCCGCGGACGTCCTGGCTCACGCCGTGGGCGTGGCGAGGCGGTGACCCTACCGGGCGACCTCCAGCGTCTCCGTCTGGCTGGCCGGATACAGGAGGTGGCCCTGGGGGTCCCACTCGTACCCGGCCTTCTTGAGGAGGTCCCGGGCCGCGGCGACGTTGTACGCGTACTGCGGCAGATTCGGGGCGTGCCAGAACTCCAGGGCCTGGCTCACCGGTGAGTCGGCCAGCACGCCGTAGCCCTTGTAGGCGACGAGGCGGATCATGTTGCGGTCGATCACCATGCTGAGCGCCCGCCGGAAGTCCGTATCGTTGAAGGGCGGCCGCCGTTCGTTATAGGCGATGAACTGCATGCCGATGTCCGTCGACGCGATCACCGTGATGCGCGGGTCCTGGCTGCTCAACCGGGCCAGCACGGCGGGATCGCCCAGGTAGTCCGACAGGAAGTTGATCTCCCCGTTCCGGAGCCCGCCGAGCGCGGCCTCGACGTTGGACACGGTGCGCAGGATCCACCGGTGCAGCTTGGGGGCGGCCCAGTGCTCCGGGTTGGCCTCCAGGACCACTTCCTGGCCGCGCGTCCAGCCGGCGAACTTGAACGGGCCGGAGCCGACCGGCGCCTTCTCCTGGAGCGACTCGGCGTTCTCTTTCTTTCCCTCCAGGCTCTGGAGCATCGGCGCCCAGACGTGCTGCGGCACCAGGTTGATCTTGCCGAGCGTCGAGGTCAGGAAGGCGGCCGACGGCTTCGCCAGCGTAAAGCGCAGGGTCGTCGGGTTCAGCTTCTTGATGTCCGCGATGTTCGCGACGAACGGCCGGTACATCGGCACCTTGCCGCCCTTCGGCGCCACAAACGAGAAGATGACGTCGTCGGCGGTGACCGGAGTGCCGTCATGCCACCGCATCCCCGGCCTGAGCGTCACGTCGATCGTGGTCGGGTTCAGCCATTTGTAGGCGCTGGCGGCCCAGGGCCGCGGCAGGCCGTCCGGCCCGATGCGCACCAGCCGGTCCCAGATCAGCTCGGTGATCCAGGAGTCGACCTTGCCGCTGATGTAGAGCGGGTTGATCGCCTGCACCGGGTCCTGGGCGTTGAGCACCATGTCCTTCTGCGCGCCCTTGGGCGCCGCCCCGTCGAACGTCCAGAAATTCTTGATCCCGATCCCCTTCTGCTCGACGATCGTGGCCGGATCCCACACCTGGTTGTTGAAGGCATAGATGGACTTGGGGTTCACGAGAAACGTGTAGGGTTGGGCGCCGGCGATGATCTCCTGGGCCTGCACGATGAGCTTCTTGCGCGTAGTCGGATCCGTCGCCTCGCGCTGCCCCTGCGCGATCTCGTCGTACCTGGGATCGATGAAGCCGATGAAGTTGTAGCCGTCCTTGGCCGTGCTCGACGAGAACAGGTTCACCAGCAGTTCGTCGGGGTCGGACCGCTCGGGACGGCCGACCATCTGCCAGGTCGTCATGTCCCACTTCTGCCGGCTGTACCAGATGTAGTCCGCCAGCTGCTCCCACGGCATGGTCCGGACCGTCACCCGCAGGCCGAGCCTGCGCATCCCCTCGGCGGCGATGCGGGCGGCCTCGTACTGCTGCGGATCCTGGGCCTGGGGCCACGTGACCAGGACCAGTTCGCGGACCTGGCGGCCGGCCTGAGCCTGCGTGGCGGTGACCGGCGCGCCTGCCGCAAAGCCCATCGAAGCGAGGATTGGGACAAAGGTAATGAGCGCCCCGAGGGCCAGGAATGCCAGGCCGTGCACGACGCTGCGCTTCTGCATGGTGCCTCCTTATAATAAGAAGACTCTCTAAGGAAAACTCCGGACTATGCTCTAGTTGGCCATTATACAACGCCCGTTCCCCCTCCTGCGGGGCGGAGGGCGCCGCGCGGCGCATCCCGGGGGGAGGAGGACGGGTGCTGGCGGCATATTCTGAGGTGGGATGCTGTTGTGACAGGCGGGTTCCTGGGGTTTGCGGCGCGGCGGACGGCCGCGGCGATCCCGACGCTGTTCGGGGTCACCGTGATCGTGTTTTTTATGATCCGGGTCCTGCCGGGGGACCCGGCCCGGCTGGTGGCCGGATTGCAGGCCACCGATGACGAGGTGGCCCGGATCCGCGTCCAGCTGGGGCTGACGAAGCCGCTGGTGGTGCAGTACGGGCTCTTTCTCGATCACCTCCTCCAGGGCGACCTGGGCAAGTCCATCAAGACCCAGGCGCCGGTCACGTCCGAGATCGGGAGCCGGCTGCCGCCGACGGCGCTCCTGGCGGTCACCGCGACCTCGCTCGCCGGCGTGCTGGGGATCGCGTCCGGGATCCTCGTCAGCACCCGCAAATATACGGCGGTCGACTATACGGTGACGGTCCTGGCGTTGGCGGGCGTGAGCATCCCCGTCTTCTGGCTGGGCCTCATGCTGATGCTGCTCTTTGCCGTCTTCCTCCACCTGGTGCCCGCGGGCGGGGCCATCGGGCCCCTGAGCATCATCCTGCCCTCGATCACCCTGGCGGCGTTCAGCATCGCCATCATCGAGCGGATGACGCGGAACAGCATGCTGGAGAGTCTCCAACAGGACTACGTCCGGACGGCCCGGGCGAAGGGCCTGGTGGAGCGCGCCGTGGTGTACCGCCACGCCCTGCGCAACGCCCTCATCCCCGTGGTCACCGTGCTCGGCCTGCAGTTTGGGACCCTCCTCGGGGGGGCGGTCCTCACCGAGACGACCTTCGCCTGGCCCGGGATCGGGCGGCTCCTTGTGGACTCGATCGAAGCGCGCGACTATCCCATCATTCAGGGCGTGGTGCTGCTGTTCGCCCTGACGTTCCTGCTCGTCAATCTGCTGGTGGATCTCCTTTATGGCTACATCGATCCGCGCATCAAGTACGGCTGAGGCCGCGCGGGACCGGTCGTTCCGCCACCCGCTCGAGATCCTCGAGCGGTTCGGCCGGAACAAGATCGCGGCGGCGGGCCTGGTCACCCTCCTCGTCATGCTCGCCGCATCAGCCCTGGCCGGGGTGATCCTCCCCTACGATCCAGACGCCGCGAACCTGGACTTGACGCTCCATCCCCCGACGCCGGCCCACCTCCTCGGCACGGACCAGCTCGGCCGGGACATTCTCACCCGCGTCGTGTACGGCGGCCGGATCTCGCTGGTCATTGGGGTGCTCGCGGTGGCGCTCAGCGCCGCGATCGGAATCCCGCTCGGGGTGCTCTCGGGATTCTACGGCGGCGTGGCCGACGCGGTGATCCAGCGGGTCATCGACGTCGTCCTCGCCTTTCCGGGGTTCCTCCTGGCGTTGACGCTGATCAGCATCCTGGGGGTCGGTCTCGCCAACGTCGTCATCAGCGTGGGGATCGCCTCGGTGCCCATCTACGTCCGATTGGTGCGCGCGGTGACGCTCAGCGTCCGCGAGATGACCTACGTCGAGTCCGCCCGGGCGACCGGGCAGCAAGACCGGCTGATCATGCTCCGGCACGTGCTCCCCAACGCGGCCGGGCCGATCGTGGTCCAGTCCTCGCTCCAGCTCGGCGCCGCGATTCTCACCGCCGCGGGGTTGGGCTTCCTCGGGCTGGGCGTCCGGCCGCCCACCCCGGAGTGGGGGACGATGCTCGGCGAGGCGCAAACCTACCTCCTCACGTCCTGGTTCATCGCGACCTTTCCGGGGCTGGCGATCTTCCTGGCGGTGATGGCGTTCAACCTGCTCGGCGACGGGCTGCGCGATGCGCTCGACCCGCGGATGAAGGTGCTTTAGCTTCCTGCGGATTCGGCGAGGAGGCCGCGCCCGCGACAGGATTTGAACAAGGCCGATCGAAGCGTGGAGTAGAGCAAAGGGAGGGATCGAGATGCGGCGGGGAGTGGCGGGCGTGCTGACGTTGGCGGCGTCGGCGGCGATGGGCTGGGCCGTCGGGGCCGGGCCCCTTCACGCCCAGGAAAACAGGGTCGGCGGAACGTGGACGGTCGCGCTCACCGAGGAGCCGGATACCCTCGACCCCCAAAAGACCGGCGCGGCCGTTGCGGCGCAGATCTTCACGCTCGTGGGCGAGCCGCTCCTGGCCAAGGATTACCAGAGCCGCATCGTGCCGGGACTCGCCGAGTCGTGGGCGATCAGCGGCGACGGGCGGCAGTGGACGTTCAAGCTCCGGGCCGGCGCCGTCTTCCACGACGGCACGCCGGTGACGGCGGCGGCCGTCCGGGCGTCGATCGCGCGCGCGCTCGCCCCGGAGACCAAGTCCCCGGTCGCCAAAGCGCAGCTCGGCCCCGTCACCGCCCTCGACGCGCTCGACGACCGGACCCTCCGCATCACGCTCAGAGAGCCGTTCGCGCCCTTCATGGCCAACCTCACCGATTCGCGTCTCTCTCCGATCAGCGTCAAAGCGGCCGAGGCTGCGGGGGACGGCTTCGGCCGGGCTCCCGTCAGCAACGGGCCGTACACGCTCAAGGAGTGGGTCTCCGGCCACCACATCACGCTGGCGCGGAACCCGGCGTTCGCCTGGGGCCCGCCGTACATGCACCGGGGCCCGGCCAATCTGGAGCAGGTGACGTTCCGGATCATCCCCGACTCGGCCACCCAGGTCGCGGCGTTCGAGAGCGGCGAGGTGAGCCAGATCCAGATCCCGCCCCACGACGTCACGCGGCTCGTCGACAGCAAGAAGTACCAGATCTTCCACTTCCTGCGCAAGGGCGTCGGATTATTCCTGGAGTTCAACACGATCCGGCAACCCTTCGCGGATCTCAAAGTGCGCCGGGCGATGAACTATGCCATCGACAAGAACGTCCTCGTCAAGGTGGCGCTGGAAGGGCAGGGGGAGCCCGCCTACGGCCCGCTCCCGCCGTCGATTTGGGGATACTGGCCCGGTATCGTCGACTATGCGCCGCACTATGATCCCGGCAAGGCCAAGCGGTTGTTCGCCGAGGCCGGGTACACCATGGGCCCCGACGGACTGCTCGAGAAGGCCGGCCGCCCGCTGAGCTTCACCGTGTTCATGGCCCCGATCGATACCTGGACCCGCAGCGCGCAATTGATGCAGGCCGGCCTGCGCGCGTTCGGGGTGAAGATGGACATTCAGACGTATGAGTTCGGCACCCTCCTCGAGATGCTCAAGAGGGGCGAGCACCCCGCGGAGCTCATGGGGTACACCTACAACGAGCCGGACATCCTCTTCGTGTGGTTCGATTCCGTCAACATCGGCGCGGGCCTCAACTTCAGCCACTACTCGGACAGGACCCTCGACGGGATGATCGAGACCGCGCGCCGGACCATGGACACTGGGAAGCGGGCCGCCGTCTACGCCGACCTCCAGCGGTATGTCGTCGACAAGGCGCTGTGGGTGCCGCTGTGGACAAACTTCAACTATATCGCGCTCCAACCGTCCATCAAGGAGGCCAGGGTCCATCCGGACGGATACGTGTTTCTTGGTGACGCGTATCTGGTGAAACCGTAACGAGGCGCGGGGGCCGGCGCGCGGGGTAACCCACCGCGGCCGCCCACCGGCGAACCGCAGAATGATCGGCTACGCGCTGCGCCGCGTGGGAATGACGCTGCTGGTCCTCCTCGCGGTGTCGGTGCTCGTCTTCCTGATGAGCCACCTCACCCCCGGCGACCCCGCCACCATCATGCTGGGCGAGAACGCGTCCAGGGCCGACGTCCTCCGGCTGCGCCACGAGCTCGGGCTGGACCGGCCGCTGCCCGCGCAGTACGGGCGATACCTGGTCAACGTCCTCCGGGGGGACCTCGGCCGATCGATCCGGTCTGGCCGGCCGGTCGCCGGGGAGATCTGGGAGCGATTTCCTCCCACGCTGCAGTTGACGCTCGCGGCGACGGCCGTCGCCGTCGCGGCCGGCGTCCTGCTCGGAGCGCTGGCCGCGATCTCGCGGAACCGGGTGGTCGAGACGCTGCTGATGAGCGCGTCGCTGGTGGGGATTTCCATGCCGTCCTTCTGGCTCGGCCTGCTGTTGATCCTGCTCTTCGGACTGGCGCTCCGCTGGCTGCCGATCGCCGGCGGGAGCGGCTGGCAGGCGCTCGTGCTCCCCGCGGTCACGCTGGCGGCCCAGGCGGCCGCGGTGCTGGCCCGCCTCACCCGCGCCAGCCTGCTGGAAGTCCTCCCCAGCGATTACGTGCGCACGGCCCGGGCCAAAGGCGTGGCCTCCCGGCGTGTCCTGTTCCACCACGCGCTGAGGAACGCGTTGATCCCCGTCGTCACCGTGATCGGCCTCCAGTTCGGCGGCCTGCTCGGCGGCGCGGTGATCGTGGAATCGGTGTTCGCCCGGTCGGGGCTCGGGCGCTTCGCGGTCGGCGCGATCCAGTCGAGGGATTTTCCCCTCATCCAGGGGATCGTCGTGTTTGCCGCCGCCGTGTACGCGCTCGTGAACCTGTCCGTCGATGTGCTCTACCTCGCGCTCGATCCCCGCATCTCCTATGACTAACCCCCGGCTGCTGCTCCGCCTGCTCCGCAGCCCGAGCGCGGTGGCGGGAGTGGTGATGACGGGGGTGTTCCTCGCCACGGCGCTGCTGGCGTCGTGGATTGCCCCCTACGATCCCGTGGCTCCCGCCCCCGATCTGGTTCTGCAGGCGCCCTCGTGGGGCCATCCGTTTGGGACCGATGAACTCGGAAGAGACGTGTTGAGCCGCGTGATGTACGGAAGCCGGATCTCGCTGGAGGTCGGCGCCGTCGCCGTGGCGATCGCCATGATGGCCGGGACCCTGCTCGGCTTGATCGCAGGCTTCAATGGGGGGCTCTGGGACGCGCTGATCATGCGGGGGACCGACGTGCTGCTGGCGTTCCCGGGGATCCTGCTGGCCATTGCCGTCGTGGCCACGTTGGGGCCGAGCCTGGTGAACGTGATGATCGCCGTGGGCATCGGCGCGGTGCCCGTCTACGCGCGGACGGTCCGCGGGTCGACGCTGTCGGTCCGGCAGATGGAGTACGTCGAGGCGGCGCGGGCGGCCGGGGCCACCACGGGCCGCCTGCTCGGGCGCCACGTCCTCCGCAACATCGTCGGGCCGATTGTCGTGCTGGCGACCCTCGGGGTCGGGATCAACATCCTCATCGCCGCGGGTCTGTCCTACGTCGGCCTGGGCGCCCAGCCGCCGGTGCCGGAGTGGGGCGCCATGCTCAGCGGCGCCAGGCAATATCTGAGAGACGCCTGGTGGACGGCGGTCTTTCCCGGCCTGGCCATCACGGTCGCCGTGGTGGGCATGAACCTGCTCGGGGACGGGCTGCGCGACGCGCTCGACCCGCGGCTGCGGGTGTAGCCAAAGGAGGTCGCGTGGTGTTTCATCTCATGCAGTTTACCGACATCGGTCTCCTGTTGCTGCGGTTGATGGTCGGCGTGGTGTTCTTCACCAGCGGCTGGAATACGCTCAAAGATCCCGACGCGCGCAGCAAGAACATCGAGATGAATAAGCCCTTCACGATCTTTCTCGGCGCGATCTGGAAGAAGATCGCCGCCTGGCACACCGGATTTTGGGGGGAGAATGCCGCCGGCTGGCACTACGATCTGATGCTGATCCTTATGAACGTCGTCATCGTGGCGGCCGACGGAGGGCGGTACGTCCTCATGGCATGAGGGAGGAGCGGGGATCTACCGCGCGGTGACCTGCCCGGGAACGTCTTTCCCCATAATGGCCTCCAGGCGGGCTTTCACCGCGGGCCATTCCTCGAGAAGAATACTGTAGTAGACCGAGTCGCGCAGGTAGCCGTCGGGCATGACCCGGTGATGCCGCAGCACTCCTTCCCGCACACCGCCGATGCGCTCGATGGCCTGCTGCGACCGGATATTGCGGGCGTCGGTCTTCAATTGGACGCGGATCGCCCCAAGCGTTTCGAAGCAGTGCTTGAGCAGGAGGTACTTGCACTCGGTGTTGATCGGGGTGCGCCAGGCCTCGCGGGCAAGCCATGTCCACCCGATTTCGATTCCCCGGTGGGCGGGGGTGATTTCCAAGAAGCGGGTGCTCCCCACGATGCGGCCGGTCTGCTGGTCGACGATGACAAAGGGGAACTCGCCCCCCTTGTCCCGAGCCGCGAGCGCCTCCCGGACGAGCCGGCGCATGTCGTCCGGCGTCTTCGGCCACATCGGCATGTAGGGCCAGATCTCGGGGCTCCCGCCGGCCTGGTACAGCGCCTCCGCGTGGGAGGCTTCCATGGGGATCACCTTGGCCCGCGCTCCGGTCAGGGTTACGGGAGTGACGTTCAACCAGATCTCCCTCGACCTCGTGATCTCAACTGAACTCCACCGCGGAACTCCGCCGCGCTCCAACCGCCCCTTCGTTGAGGCGTGATGGCCGGGGGTAGTCTTCGCATTGCCGGGGTGATCGCCCTTCGAGGCGATGCGCGTGTTGACGCGGAAATATCCCGATGGCACAATGAGCCCGGTGATGGCGAACATAGGTTCGATATTGGAATGACGCCGGCACAATCACGACTGATCCTTCACGTCGACATGGACGCGTTCTATGCGTCCATCGAGGTGCGGGACAACCCTCAATACCAGGGCCTTCCGGTCGTGGTGGGGTCCGCTCCCGGGGGCCGGGGCGTCGTGGCCGCCGCCTCGTACGAGGCCCGCCGCTACGGCATCCGGTCGGCGATGCCCTCGGGAGAGGCGTTCGCGCGGTGCCCTCAGGCGCTCTTCCTGCCGGTGGACATGCAGAAGTATCGGGCCGTCTCGTCTCAACTCTTCGACCTCCTGGACACATTCACGCCGCGGGTCGAACCGATCTCGATCGACGAGGCCTACCTGGATCTCACCGGTTGCCCCGCACCCTCGACCGCCGCGGCGTCTCCGGAGGCGCCCGCGGGGTCCCCCCTCGCGTTCGCGCGGGCGATCAAGGGACGGATCGGCGAGACGCTGCGCCTCCCCGTTTCGATCGGCGTGGCCCCAAACAAGTTCCTGGCAAAACTCGCGTCCGAACTGGCAAAGCCGGATGGGCTGCGAGAAATTCGCCTGGAGGCGGCGGTGGCGGTGCTGGCCCCGCTGCCGGTGACGGTGCTGTGGGGCGTCGGCCCGCAAACCCGCCAGCGGCTCGGATCTCTCGGGATCGACACGGTGGGAGATCTCCAGCGGACCCCGACGTCGGTGCTGCGGGCGTCCCTGGGGTTCGCGGCCGAGGAACTGGCCCGTCTCAGCCAGGGCCTCGATGACCGCGCGGTCGAGGTGTCGCGGGAGACCAAGTCGATCGGCCGGGAAACCACTTTTGAAGAGGACACGGCGGACCGGGAAGCGTTGCTGCGCACGCTCGGGACGCTCGCGGAAGACGTCGCCCGCTCGCTCCGGGCCGAAGGGCTGCATGGACGGACCGTCACGCTCAAGGTGCGCTACGAGAACTTCCACACGCTGACGCGGAACCTGACGCTGCCGTCCCCGACGAACTCCGGAGCGGTCATCTCCCGGACGGCCGTGGGGCTGCTGGACCGCCTCGCACCGCTCCCGCGGCCGGTGCGGCTGATCGGGGTGAGCGTCTCGGGGCTCGGCCGGGTCGGCCTGACGCAGGTGTCGCTCTTCGGTGAAGAAGAACAGCACGCGCGGGTCGATCAGGTCGTGGACGCGATCAACGAGCGGTTCGGCGAAGGGACCGTGCGCCAGGCCCGCGCGGTGGAGGGGGACGATCCGGAAGACGGTTCCTAGCCGGCGGGTTGGGCGGTCACCTGAAGCACCGATTCCTTCAACACGCCGATGAACGGAAGGTTCCGGTACTGCTCCCGGTAGTCCAATCCGTACCCCACCAGGAACCGGTCCGGCACCTCGAAGCCCCGGTAGGCGATGGGCAGGCTCTCGAGGATGCGCCGCCGCGGCCGATCCAGCAGGGTGCAAATCTGAAGGCTCGCCGGGGATCGGGCCTGCAGGAGCCGCAGGAGATACCCGGCGGTCAGGCCCGTATCGATGATGTCCTCGACCAGCAGGACGTGGAGGCCGGTGATCTCGTGATCGAGATCCTTGATCAGCCGCACGGCCCCGCTCTCAGCGGGGGCGCTGCCGTAGCTCGTGATGGCCATGAAGTCCAGGGCGATCGGGATCGTGATCGCGCGGCTGAGGTCGGTGACGAAGTAGACGGCCCCCTTCAGCACCGAGATCAACAGCGGAGCACGGCCGGTGTAGTCCCGGGAGATGTCTCGCGCGATCTCGGCGACCCGGGCGGCGATCTGGTCTTGAGTGAGGAGGATCTCCTCGATGTCCTCCGCGGGGCCCGTCACCGGGCCGCGGCCGTCGGATGCAGTCCGTACTTGAGCAGTAATTGCCGGAAGTCCCGGCCGTAAAAGATCTTGATGTGCACGTCGGGATACAGTTCGCGCAGGCGCCGGAGCTTGCGATTCTTCTCCGTCACGAGGCTCTGCTTGAGCGTGGTCAGTTCGATGTAGAGGTGGTACTCGGGAAGGTAGAAGTCCGGGTTGAAGCTCTCGATCACGCGACCGCGCTCGTCCCACTCCAGGGGGAAACTTTGGGGCTCGTATTCCCAATCGATCCCATAAAAATCGAGGATCTTGGCGAACTCAGCTTCGCTGTTGTGGGCGAACCGGACAGCGTTTGTCGCGCTGCCCTTGGCGGCCCTCACCGGACCTGGGATACCTCTCGCCCTGGCGTGTGGTGCGCATCCTGTCCATTAGTATAGCGGTCGATGTAGAAATAATCAAGAACACCCGTCCGCCATTTGCGGCGGGGGGCCCGTTTCAAGGAAAAGTCGCCAGGGCGCCGAACGAGTGCTACTATATAGGGAAGGAGCTCGCACGATGAACACAACGCCGAACACGGGGTCTCAGACAGACCCCCTGGCCCCAGAACACGAACTTGAGCGGCTCCTTCAACAGTTGCGGAGCGCAGATGTCACGCTGCGCAGCGACGCGGCCCACGCGCTTGGGAAGTTGGCGGATGAGCGCGCCGTTGCCGCGCTGGCGGAGGCGCTGCGCGACTCGGACGAGTATGTCCGGAAGAGCGCCGTCATGGCGTTGCGCCGCATCGGCGGCGTCAAGGCCATGGAGGCCATGCGCGCGGCGCTGGCCGATCGATCTGAGCAGGTCTGCCTTCAGGCGGTCAAGGGGCTGGGGGAACTCCGGGATGCCGGGGCCGTCGAAGCCCTGATCAAGGTGCTGGCCCGGCGCGAGCGGTCCCTGGTGGCGGCGGCGACCGAGGCGCTGTCGCGCATCGGCCCCGAGGCCGTCCCCCATCTGATGGAAGCCTTCAAGGATCGCTACCTTCGCCGGCGGATCGGCCCGCAGATCTGGCGCATCCTCACCGAGATGGGCCCGCGCGTGATCGACCCCCTGATCAGCGCGCTCGCCGACGACAACTACTACATCCGGCTGACGGCGCTGACCATTCTCGGACGGATCGGCGACAAGCGGGTGGTCGAGCCGATCCTGCGCATCTTTCTCAGCGATCCCCGGCTGCAGGAGACCGTGGTCGGAACGATCTCCAAGCTCGAGGAGCGCGGGGTCCTGACGCTGCCCAGCGGCGACCGCGAGGTCGTGCTGCCGGCCGAGGTGGTCCAGGCGTTTGCGCAGGACGACCGGGAGACCGTCGGCGATGGAGAACCCGAACGTGAAGGTCCGGCGGTTCTCGCTGCGGGTGCTCTACACGCTGCTGGGGGACGCGACGTTCGAGCACCTCCTGCGGTATCTGGCGGACGACGATGCCGACGTCAAGCGGCTGGTGATCCGCCTGCTCAGCAAGCTGCGGGACAAGCGGGTCATCGATCCGCTGGTCAGCCTCCTCCTGAAAGACAGCGGGCAGGTCGAGGAAGCCATCTGGGACGCGCTCAAGGTGCTGACCAACCTGCACGAGTATGAAGAGCTGCGCAAGCGTGTGGCCCACGAAAAGGCCGGCACACGCCCGGTGGTCAAGACCTATAAGAAGAAGGACGTCTCCCCGGACTGGTGGCGCGATCAAGACTGATCCGCATCTCTTGGGACGGGCGGCGCTGCCGCCGCCCGCCCCGGCCTACGGCGTGAGCCGGGACGACGATCCCCCTACGATCCCATGACCTCCGAGATACCGTCGTGTGACCACTTCGTCGGCGGCGCCCGCATCCGCGTCGTCAAGGGAGATATCACCGGGCTGTCCTGCGAGGCGATCGTGAATGCCGCCAACAACCACCTCTGGATGGGCGGGGGGGTGGCCGGCGCGATCAAGCAGCGCGGTGGACCGGAGATCGAAGAGGAGGCGATGCGCCGGGGTCCGGTGCCCGTCGGCGAGGCCGTCGCCACCGGCGCCGGCCGGCTGCCGGTCCGCTGCGTGATCCACGCGGTGACGATGGGACAGGACCTCGCCACCAGCGAGCCGAGCATCCGCGCCGCCACGCGCAGCGCCCTCCGGCTGGCCGACAGTCTGGGGCTTCGCTCGATCGCGCTTCCTGCGCTGGGGACCGGCGTGGGAGGTTTTCCGGTCGATCGCGCGGCGGCGGCGATGGTCGACGAGGTCGCCGCGCACCTCTCGCACGGCAGCGGATTGAGCGAGGTCGTCCTCGCCCTGTACGACGCCCCCGCCCACGCCGCGTTTGTGCAGGCTCTCCGCCGCCTCGCGCGCTGATGCGCGTCTTGCTCACGAACGACGACGGGCTGGGCTCGCCTGGGCTGCTCGCCCTCGCCCGCGCGCTGCGGCCGGTGGCCGACGTCCTCGTCGTCGCCCCCGAACACGAGCGCAGCGCGGCGAGCCATGCCATCACACTCCACAAGCCCCTGCGCGCCGTGCCGGCCGCGCTGGGGGACACCGGGCTCCCCGCCTGGGCGACGAACGGCACGCCGGCGGACTGTGTGCTGCTGGCGGTGCTCGACCTGCTGGGCCGTCCGCCCGACGTCGTCGTGTCCGGGATCAACGTCGGCGCCAACCTCGGCATGGACCTGATCTACTCCGGGACCGTGTCCGGGGCCGTGGAAGCGACGCTCTTCGGCATCGCGGCCATCGCCGTCTCAGTCGCGTCGTTCACCGACATCCACTGGGGGCCGGCGGCGGCGTTCTCCGCGCACCTGGCCCAGGAAGTCCACCGGCACGGCCTTCCCAAAGACACCTTCCTCAACGTCAACGTTCCCAACCTGCCCGCGGAGAAGATCCGGGGCGTGGAGACCACCCGGCAGAGTTCCCGGCGGTACGTCAACCGGTTGGAGAAACGGGCGGACCCCCGGGGCCGCGACTACTACTGGCTGACCGGATCGGCCGAGGCCGGCAGCGCCGATCCCGGAACCGACGCGGAGGCGGTGGCAGAAGGCCGGATCTCGGTCACCCCGCTGAGGCTGGACATGACCTACGAGGAGCTCCGGGCGAGTATCCGGTCATGGGATCTGCGGTGGCCGCTGCGATGATCCCCGGCGCGGGGCCGGATGGGCGGGATCCCGCGATGGTCGAGTTCTGCCAGGTGAGCAAGCGCTATCCGACCGGTGTGACCGTGCTCTCCGACGTCACGCTGCGTATCGACCCGGAAGAATTTGTCTTCATCGTCGGCCCGACCGGGACCGGAAAATCCACGCTGATGAAGATGATCTATCGAGAAGAGCGGCCGTCGAGCGGGACCGTGCTCGTCGCCGGGCGCGATGTGACCCGCCTGCCCGCGAGATACGTGCCGTTCCTCCGCCGGAAGGTCGGCATCGTGTTTCAGGACTTCAAGCTCCTGCCGCGCAAGACCGCCTGGGAGAACGTTGCGTTCGCGCTCGAGGTCACCGGAGCCCCGTCCGCCGAGGTGGCCCCCCGGGTGGCCGAGGTCCTGGACGTCGTGGGCCTCGCGGCCCGGGCGGACGCCGTCCCGGCAGAGTTGTCGGCGGGGGAGCAGCAGCGCGTGAGCATCGCGCGGGCGCTGGTGCATCGGCCCCCACTGCTGCTCGCCGACGAGCCGACCGGCAACCTCGACCCGGACACGTCCTGGGAGATCGTGCAGCTCCTGTCCCAGATCCATCTGCAGGGGACGACCGTGATCGTCACCACGCACGACAAGACGATCGTCGACATCTTGAGAAAGCGCGTGATCGCCCTGGAGCGGGGCGCGGTGGTCAGGGACGAGGTCCGGGGCCGGTATGCGGGCGGCGGCTGAGCCCGGCCCACCGGCGCAGGCCGCGGCCGGCTCCCCGGTCCGGCGCCGCGCCGCCCGGCGGCGGGGTCCTTCCTATTTCGTGCGGGAAGGGATGGCGGGGTTCTGGCGCAGCGGGTTGATGAGCGTGGCGGCGGTGACGATCACGATGGTCACGCTGGTGGCGCTGGGGGTGGCGCTCGCCGTCGCCGGCGTCCTCGATCAGCTGACCCGCGGCGTGGAGCGCAGGGCCGAGGTCGTGGTCTATCTGACCGACAGTGTCCGCGCAGGCGATCTGGCGGTGCTGCGCGCGCGGCTCCTCCGGTTCCCCGGGGTGACGGGGCTGACCTACGTATCCAAAGACGAGGCGCTCAGCGATTTTCAGCAGACCCTCGGGGGGAAGGTGGATCTCGGGGAACTCCTCTCCCGCAACCCGCTCCCCGCATCCTTCAGGGTCGCCGTGGACGGGCCGGACCGCCTGCGGGATGTCGCCGGCGCCGCCTCGACCTTGCCCCATGTCGAGCACGCCAGCTACGGGGCCGAGACGGCGGACCGCATGCTGAGGCTCACCAGGGCCGTCCGGCTCGGCGGGGCGGCCGCGGGCGGGCTGCTGGCCCTCGCCGCGGTGATCATCGTGCTGAACACGATCCGGTTGACGGTGTTCGCGCGCCGCGCGGAAATCGAGGTGATGCGGCTCGTCGGGGCGACCGCCTGGTTCATCCGGTGGCCGTTTGTCGTCGAGGGCGCGCTGACCGGGGCCGCCGGGGCGCTCGCGGCGCTGGTCCTCGTGGCCGGCGCCTACACGTGGCTGGCCTGGGGCGCCCGCCTATCGCTCCCATTTCTCCCGCTGCCCTCCCCCCAGCAGGTTGCCCTCATGCTCGCCTGGAAACTGATGCTGTGGGGCGTGCTCATCGGGATCGGCGGCAGCCTGCTGGCGGTCCGGCGGTATCTCTCCCTGTAGGCCCTCGGGAACGCCCACGATCTGAATTGTCACGGAGGCGAGCGCATGCCGAAGGATACGGCAGTCACACCCGTTCAAAGCGATCCGTGGAAGGTCGCGCTCCAGCAGTTTGCCACCGCCGCCGATCTCCTGTCATTGAAGCGCGGGGTCCGGGACTTCCTGAGCCATCCGAAGCGGGAACTGACGGTGAACTTTCCGGTGCAGCTCGAGGACGGATCGGTCCGGGTCTTCACCGGCTACCGCGTGCATCACAGCACCGTCCTGGGGCCCACGAAGGGAGGGATCCGCTATCACCCGGACGTCACCCTCAACGAGATCCGCGCGCTCGCGATGCTCATGACCTGGAAGTGCGCGGTCGTGGGGCTTCCGTTCGGAGGGGCGAAGGGCGGCGTGATCGTCAACCCCAAGGAACTGTCGCAGGAGGAACTGGAGCACCTCACCCGCCGGTACGCCACCGAGATCACGATGCTGATCAGCCCGGAGAGCGACATCCCGGCGCCGGACGTCGGGACGAATCCCCAGGTGATGGCCTGGATCATGGATACCTACAGCATGCACCGGGGCTACTCGGTTCCGGCGGTGGTGACGGGGAAGCCCATCTCGATCGGCGGATCGCAGGGACGGATCGAAGCGACCGGCCGCGGCGTCATGATCGTCGCGCGGGAGGCGGCCCGCCACCTCGGGATGCCGTTCCAGGGCGCCCGGGTCGCGGTGCAGGGGTTTGGCAACGTCGGCAGCGTCGCCGCCGTCCTGCTGCGGGAGCAGGGGTGCCGCATCGTGGCGGTCACGGACAGCCGCGGCGGCGTGCATAACGAGAAGGGATTGGATCCGGCGGAATTGCTGCGCCACAAGGAGCAGGCGGGGACGGTCGCGGGGTTCCGCGGCGGAACCCCCATCACGAACGAGGACGTGCTGGAAGTGCCGTGCGAGATCCTCGTGCCGAGCGCGTTGGAAGGGCAGATCACCGAGCGAAACGCGGGCAAGGTCAAGGCGCGGCTGATCGTGGAGGGGGCGAACGGACCGACCACCCCGGAGGCCGACGCCATCCTCCAGGATCGCAAGGTGCTGGTCGTGCCGGACATCCTGGCCAACGCCGGCGGGGTCACGGTGTCCTACTTCGAGTGGGTGCAGGATCTCCAGTCGTTCTTCTGGAGCGAAGAGGAGATCAACGAACGATTGGAGCGGATCATGGTCCGGTCCTTCCGGGAAGTGCTGGCGGTGTCCCAGGAGCGGCAGGTCGAGATGCGGACGGCCGCGCTCGTGAAAGCGGTGCAGCGGGTCGCCGATGCGCTGATCACGCGCGGCATCTACCCGTGATCCCACCGGCCGGGCCCGATCTTCGCGGCCCCGGGGCGGATGCTGCGGCCGATCTTCCTGGCGCTCTCGCACCGGCGGAGCCTGCAGCGGTTCGCGCTCCGCAACCCGGTGCTCCGGCGGGCCGCGCTCCGCTTTGTGGCGGGGGAGCGCCTCGAGGACGCGGTCGCGGTGATCCGGCGCCTCAACCAGGCGGGGCTGCTCGCGACACTTGATGTCCTCGGAGAGCACACGGCGACGAGGGACGGGGCCGCCGCCGGCGCGGAGAGCTACCTCGTCATCCTCGATGAACTGCGGCGGAGCGGTGTCGACAGCAATCTGTCGCTGAAGCTGTCCCAGCTCGGGCTGGACGTCGACGAAGCGCTGTGCGAGGCGCTGCTGCGCCGGGTCCTGGCGCGCGCCGGGACGATGTTTGTCCGGGTCGACATGGAGAGTTCCCAGTACACGGACCGGACGCTCCGTCTCGTCGAAGCCCTCTGGGCCGGCGGGCTCCGCAACGTCGGCGTGGTGATCCAATCGTACCTGCGCCGCAGCGAAGCCGACGTGGAGCGGCTGATCGCCCTGGGCATCCGGGTGCGCCTGGTCAAGGGCGCCTACGCGGAGCCCCCGTCGGTGGCGTTCCCGCGCAAGCAGGACGTCGATCTCAGCTTCGAGCGCCTGGCGGAGCGCCTCCTCCGCCGGGGGACGTATCCGGCGATCGCGACCCACGATGAGCGGCTGATCGACGCCGCCAAACGTGCCGCCGCCGCAGGCGGGATCGCCCCCGACCGGTTCGAGTTCCAGATGCTGTACGGGATCCGGCGGGATCTCCAAGCGCGCCTCCGCCGCGAAGGGTACCGGGTCCGGGTGTACGTCCCGTTCGGGGAGGAGTGGTACCCCTACTTCATGCGGCGGCTGGCCGAGCGGCCCGCGAACGTGATGTTCGTCTTGAAGAGCGTGTTGCGGGAGCGTGGGGCGGGCGGGGAGGGAGCGCCCTGACGCACAAGGAACCCCTTTCGCGGAAGCGAACGTAAGGATAACTCGCCACGACGGCCGCCGGGGGATGCCGGGCGGCCGGCAAGAGAATCCCACGAGGAGGGAAGACGCGATATGAGCCATCGAAATCTGCTGGTCGCTCTTGCGCTCTGCGCGCTGCTGGCGGCGGGCGTGCCGTTCGCGGCCCCGGCTCCGGCGGCCACCATGGGACCGGTCACCGACCCGATCGGCGTCGTCAAGATCGGCCCCGGAGACCCAATCACCATCGCTTGGTGGCTTGTGGTCACGGGACCGAACGAAGCCCTGGGCACCGACAGCCGGCGGGGGGTCGAGATTGCGATCGACGACACGGGGGGGACCCTCCTGGGGCACCCGATCAAACTGATCGGGGAGGACAGCGGGTGCGGGCCAGAAGGCGGACAGACCGCCGCGACCAAGATCGCCGCCAACGCGGACGTCGTCGCCGCCATCGGGTCGAGCTGCTCGAGCGAGGCCGTGCCGGGGGCGCCGATCCTCTGGAAGGCCGGGATCGCGACGGTCTCGCCGTCCAACACGGCGCCCAAGCTCACCGACCCGAACCGCGGCCCGGACTACGACGGGTACCTCCGCACCGCCCACAACGACAAGATCCAGGGGGCCGTCGCGGCGACGTTCGCCCGCAGCGCCATCAAGAAGACCCGCGCGGCGACCGTCCACGACGGCAGCCCGTACGCGCAGGGACTCGCGAACGCGTTCGCGGAGAACTTCAAGAAGATGGGCGGGACCGTCACCTCCCAGGAAGCGATTGCACCCGGGGACACCGATATGCGCCCCGTCCTGACGCGGATCGCGACCGGCAAACCCGATATCATCTTCTTCCCGATCTTCGTCGCCGAGGGCGGGTTCATCTCGCGGCAGGCCAAGGACGTGTCCGGTCTGGCGGGTGTGACGCTGATGGGCGCCGACGGCATGTTCTCGCCGGACTTCCTCAAGGCGTCGGGGGACTCCGCCCGGGGAATGTACTGGAGCAGTCCCGACCTGACGCCGGACGCCCTCGGGCCCAGATATGCCGGGGAGTTCCTGCCCAAATATGAAAAGAAGTACGGGCAGAAGCCCACGGGAGCGTTCCACCCGCACGGCTACGAT
>WNGI01001185.1_pt1 | contig 21251 bp, 16 predicted proteins | sample 5400621 | NCBI WGS metagenome assembly WNGI01 (sample SAMN13153374, study PRJNA577476) | soil metagenome | isolation source: 20 cm soil or saprolite under Garry oak tree replicate 1 | place: USA:California | collected 2016-06-15
CCGATGGCTTCGATCGGCACTTCCTGAACGTTGGCGGGTTTTGGCTGGGAGAAAAGATCGGGCGAAACCACGGCATTGATTTCTGGCTGCTGATAGCGAATCTCAAGCTTCTTTTTCTGCAGTAGCGCTTCAAAAACAATGTGCGAAGGAAACAAGCCGGCCGCAGTGGCAATGTAGTCGCTAAAGCTGGCGCTTAATTCAACTTTGCCGTCGGCGTTGAAACGCTCCCATCGGGTCGGTACCGGTTGTTGCGATTCGAATGTCACGACGTCTCGCTTGCGCCCATTGGAAGAAAAAACCAACGTATTCCCTTCTTGCTTGGGCGGCGCGCTGGCATCGATCGGTGGCAGGCCGATCAGCAATGTGGTGATCTCTTCGAGTTCGAGGGGAATCTGCGTGTAGCGGCGCAAGTTATCTTTCGAGCGCGCGCCGCGCACGAACACACCCTCGCGCGGATGGTAGCCGATAATCTCTTTGCTATTGGCCGTAACGATGAGGATCGCGCCCATGAAACTCAGCGTCTCCAAGCGCAATCGGTCGGGCCGCTGCACGATCACCGCTTCTTGAAAGCCGTGTTTGCCGTCTGGACCGGTATAGTTGACCTGTGCCAAGGCACGCACCGAGCGAAACTGCTCGCCGCGCTGATTGATCGACTCGATGAGCTTGTCTGACTCCCATTGCGGGCTGGGAGGCTTGATCGCGGGCGGCGGGATAACCGTCGCGCAACCGAACAGTCCAACGGCCGTGACTAATATAAAAACTGTGAGCGGCTGAAAGGAGACAACGACGGCACGCCGAAGAGGCAAGCTCAAGTCTTTTTCTCCAGGCGTTGGATTTTTTCGCGCACTCGCTTGCTTTGGTCGGTTTCCTGGGTGCGCTTGAGTGCGTCCCGGTAACGCGCCAACGCCCGATCCGGCTTGCCGGCTTTTTCATAGGCGTCAGCGAGATGCTCGATGATGGTCGGGTCGTCTCCGGTAATCTCAACCGCCCGTTCGAGCTGTTCGACCGCTTTCGGATATTCACCTTTTTGGTAATAAACCCAACCCAGGCTGTCGATGTAAAACCCGTCGTCCGGCTGAATCTTGAGCGCGCGCTGCACTAAATCTTCGGCTTCGTCGAGCTGGACCCCCATCTCCGCCCAGGTATAACCAAGATAATTCAGCGCCGCGGCGTTTTTCGGATTGAGCTCGATGGCTTTCTTCATCGTGGCGACGGATTTTTCTTTGTTCTTGTTCTCGTCATAGAGCGCGCCGAGTTGAAAATGCGCTTCATCGTTTTTCGGATCCAAGCTGATGACACGCTCCATCGCTTGAATCGCCTTGGGGTATTCTTTGGTTTTGCGATAAAGCGAGCTCAGAAATGCATAAATTTCTTTGCGGTCATTGCGTTTTTTCAATACCAATTGCAAAACTTCGATCGCCTTTTGGGTTTGCTCTTTGCGGTCATAGAGATACGCGGCTTGTACGCGGGAGTCGGCGTAAAGCTCGCTTTTTTCCGAAACCCGCTCGAAAGATTCCAGCGCCTTATCGTCGGCTTTCATTTCAACGTAGGTCGCGCCGAGATAGTACCGCGCCCGATCGTTGTCCGGATCGCCGGCCAAAACCAGATTGAATTCGGTGGAGGCCCGCTCGAAGTCGCCCTTTTCAAAGGAGATCAGACCGATCTTGATTCGCGTCTCGCGCGGATCGACTTCGGCGCCTTGCAAGCTCTCGAACTGACGCAGGGCCTCATCCAGCTTGTTCTGCCCGACGTAAAGCTCACCCAGGCGCCGACGGGCCCACACGTTTTGGCCGTTGACTTGCAAAAGGCGCTGATACGTTTGGATCGCGTCTTCGGTTTTACCTTCGAGTTCATAAACCAGCGCCAAGTCCAACAGCACCGCGTCGGATTTCGGATTGAGCTCCAGCGCCTTGCGGTAGCTTTGCTCCGCAGCGAGATAGAGCTTGCTCTTGGCGCGCACCCGGCCAAGATAATAGTGACCGAGTACCGAATTGGGGTCGGCCTTGAGCAGTTCCTCCAACCGTTGGCCGGCGCGCGCCAAGTCATCGATTTGCAAATACAACGCACCGAGGTAAAGCAAAGCCTCCTGATTGGTGGGGTCGAGTTTTAAAGCCTCGTTGTACTCGCCGATACCTTTTTGGTTTTCGCCGAGGGAGGAATAGAGACCGGCCAACAACATGTGGTTCTCGACGCTTTTGGGCTCAAGCTGCGCGGCGGTTTCGGCCTCGGCCAATGCCTTGCGCATTTCTCCTTTGCGCAGGTAAAGCGATGCCAAACGAAAATGCAGGAAGGCGTCGTTAGGCTCGGCCTGGGACGCTGCTTCGAATTCGGTGAGCGCGTTATCGAACTGGCCTTCACCGAGCAGCGCGTACGCCTTCAAGAAATGACTGAAAACTTTGGCTTCAGCGGGAATATCGGGTTTGGGTCGATCACGGAATGGCGGTGTATCCGCCGACCACATCAAACCGTCCGGCGGCAGGTTAGGCCCGGGTACCGCCGTGGCGCAGCCGGACAGAATCAACAGTAAGATCACCGTCCGAATTGAGCGAGTACCCATCACCTGAAAGGGTTAACATAACGGCTACAGACGGTCAATGAAGCGTGCCGGCAAGCTTCATTCGGTTATGCAACTATGTTATTTTTTTGCTGCGGTCATGCGTGAGCACAGCACCGCATAGGTTTGCCAGCGGTTCCGAAGTTATGACTCAACCCTCCCGACAACACGCTGCAGAGGAAGTCTTGGAGCTTCAGCGTGAAATTGAGAAACATAATTACCAGTATCACGTGCTCGACAATCCGCTGATCAGCGACGCCGAGTACGATCGGCTATTTCGCCGCCTGCTCGATCTCGAAAAAGCGCACCCGGAGCTCGCCACGCCCGATTCCCCGACGCAAAAGGTCGGCGCGCCGCCATTGGAACGATTCTCCACCGTGCAGCACTCCCTCCCGATGCTGTCGCTCAGCAATGCCATGAATCCCGAAGAGCTGGAGGAGTTCGAGGAACGAATCCGCCGGTTTCTCAAAATGAGCGATGACATCGAATATGCGGTCGAACCGAAGATCGATGGCCTGGCGGTGGAACTGGTTTATGTCGACGGCAAATTGACCACGGGCTCGACCCGTGGCGACGGGGTTAACGGCGAGGACATAACGGTCAATCTCAAGACCATTCGCTCACTCCCGCTATCCCTCCGCGCCGAAGGACAGGCGATTCCACGTCGGCTTGAAATCCGCGGCGAAGTGTTTCTGCCGCTTAAAGCGTTTCAAAAAATGAACCGCGAGCGCGAAGAAGAAGGCCAGGCGGTTTTTGCTAATCCGCGCAACGCCGCCGCCGGATCATTAAAACAGCTGGATTCCACCATTACGGCCAAACGCCCCTTGGATATATTTTTTCACGGCACCGGCATCATCGAGGGCGTCAGCTTCGCCACCCACTGGGAGTTTCGGGAGGGGATGCAGCGATGGGGTCTAAAGCCAGTGCCACTGGGGCGGGTGTGCCGGAGCCTGAGCGAAGTTTTTCAATACCGCGACAAAATAGAGGCCCGCCGTGAGGAGCTTCCCTATGAGATTGACGGGCTGGTGCTGAAGGTCAACAGCATCGCACTGCAGCAACGCCTGGGGCAGGTCGCCCGCTCGCCGCGTTGGGCGATCGCGTATAAATTCAAGCCGCGCCAAGCGATCACGCGCATTCTTGACATTCAAGCCAATGTCGGCCGGACCGGCACATTGACGCCGGTGGCAAGCCTGGAGACGGTGCCGATCGGCGGCGTGATGGTCAAAAGCGCGTCGTTGCACAACATGGACGAGATCGAACGCAAAGACATCCGCATCGGCGACACCGTCGTCGTCGAGCGCGCCGGTGATGTCATTCCGTACGTTGTCAAGGTGCTCGAAGAGAAGCGCACCGGTGCTGAACGAAAATTTGTCATGCCCGAGCGCTGTCCGGTCTGCGGCTCGGAAGTCTTCCGCGAAGAAGGTGAAGCCGCCTTTCGTTGCATTGGGATCTCCTGTCCGGCGCAGCTCAAAGAGAGTTTAAAATTTTTCGGCTCCCGCGGCGCCATGGATATCGAAGGCCTGGGCGAGAAACTCATCGAGCAATTGGTCGAGCAAGGCCTGGTGCACGACGTCGCCGATCTCTACAGCTTGACGAAAGAGCAATTGGCCGGCTTGGAAAGAATGGGAGATAAATCGGCGCAAAAACTTCTCGATGCATTGGCGCGCAGCAAACATGTCACTTTGGCGCGTTGCCTGACGGCGCTGGGGATTCGCCACGTCGGTGAAGCGACGGCGAAACTATTGGCCGAGCATTTTGGCGATTTGAAAAAAATCGAGAACGCATCCGAAGAGGAACTCAGGGAAGTGCGCGAGATCGGGCCCGAAGTGGCAAAAACCATCGCGCGCTTTTTCGCCCAAGAGGCAAACCGTCGGGTGATCGAAAAACTGCTTACGGCGGGCGTGGAATTCAAAACCGAACCGAAGAAAACCGGCGCTCTGACTGGCGCGAGCTTTGTTCTCACCGGCGGGTTGGAGAGCATGTCACGTCCGGAGGCGCAAAAACGAATCGAAGCGCTGGGCGGGCGAGTCACCTCGAGTGTCAGCCGGAGCACGACTTACCTTGTCGCCGGCGCTGACCCCGGCTCCAAGCTCAAAAAGGCCAACGAGCTTAGCGTCCGCATCCTCACGGAAGAGCAGTTTTTGCAGTTGCTCAATCAGTAGCGATCGCGCCGCGGCGGCCGACCACCGCCCCCACCGGCGCCAAAGCCGCCTCCTGGACGCGGCGCCTGCGGACGGGCTTCGCTGACAACGATATTGCGCCCTTCGAAGTCGGTGCCGTTCAGCGCGCTGATCGCTTTCTCGGCTTCCTGCTCGGAACTCATTTCGACGAAACCGAAACCTTTCGACCGGCCGCTGAACTTGTCCGTGATGATCCTCGCGCTGACCACGGAGCCATGTTGCGCGAAGTGTTGCTGGAGCCTTTCCTCTGTCACGTTATAGGAAAGGTTCCCAACGTATAACTTTGCTCCCATTTGGCCCTCCTTATCGGTACAATGAACGGTCATTTAACGGATCGACTTAGCCAAAGGGCAAGGCCTTCAAACGGGTCTCACACACTCGCTTGGCGCGCTCTTCGGTAACCGGACCCTCGTGAAATGGCGCCAGCCTACAAAAGTCAAAGCGCGCTTGTCAAACATTTTGCGAACTGCCTTAAAAGCGCGATGCCAGCCTTGCGCCGTGGACAGGCGTTCGTTAGAAAAAAGGAGCAATGGTGGAAAATTCCGCCGAAACGGGCCGCGTCCATCTAAGAATCGTCGGCCGAGTCCAAGGTGTTTATTTCCGCGCTTCTGCGCACCAAGAAGCGCAAAAACGGGGGCTCGCCGGATGGGTAATGAATTGCTCTGACGGCTCGGTGCGGCTCATCGCCGAAGGCGATGGAATCAAACTTGAGGAATTGATCGCTTGGTGTCATTGCGGCCCCGCCGGCGCCCACGTGACCGATGTCGAGATCCGCTGGGAGACTCCAGAGCATACTTTCCGCGGTTTCAGCATCCGATATGAAGGTGACGCGTGACCAACCTATTTGGCATTTCTGACCTGCAAAGCGAGCCGGTAAACTTCCCGCTTGGAAATGTGGTAGCGCTCGCCGATTAATTCGGAAATTTCCTTGATCCGCATTCCCCCGGCGGCCATCCGGCGTATCTCACTTTTCAACTCTTCCTCGGAAACGGGCGGTTCACCCGTAGCACCGTGCACGACGATGGTGATCTCGCCTTTGACACTCTGCTCGGCGACCCGACGGGTGAGCTCGTGAATCGTGCCGCGCAAAAATTCTTCGTGGACTTTGCTGACCTCGCGGCCGATGATGATCGGACGGTCACCGAAAGTTTGCTCCATATCGGCCAGCGATTCTTTCAGGCGGTGCGGCGCCTCATAAAAAACCAAGGTTCGTCTCTCGTGCCGAAGCGCTTGGAGCTTCGCCTTTCGCTCTTGTTTTTTGGCCGGCAGAAATCCCTCGAAAACGAATCGGTCGGTGGGCAAACCGCTCGCGCTTAAAACCGTCGCCAAAGCAGAGGCGCCGGGGAGCGGAATGACTTGAATCCCAGCGCGAACCGCTTCGACGACCAGGCGATAACCGGGATCGGAGATCGCTGGGGTGCCGGCGTCGGAAAGCAGAGCGATATTTTCACCGCGCGATAGCCGCTCGATTAACGGCTGCGCCTTCGTCCGCTCGTTATGGTCGTGGTAACTCGTCAGCCGCGTACGAATGTCGTAATGACGGAGCAGAGTCTGTGTGTGCCGTGTGTCTTCAGCGGCGATCAGATCGACTTCCTTGAGAATGCGCAGCGCCCGTAGCGTGATATCTTCGAGGTTGCCGATCGGCGTGGCGACGATATATAGAATCCCGGCCATAGTGAGTGCGGCGTGACGAGCGCTGAGCTCGAAAAATCACGATCGATGGTATGCTGCGACGCGAGACGAAAGAGTTTTTCCGAAAATACCACGAGCGTTCGCTCACTTGCAATTTAACCGCCGCGCGCCTATTTTTGAAATAGCTGCGCGGTATCGTAAAGTGGCAAACCCAACAATAAGTAAAATGGATGAGAAAGTTCTTATCTTCGGAAAAGATCTTTGACCCTACACGGCGGAAGCCCGGGAGGCTTTTACGCGCCGCAAAGTTCCCCATGAGTACGTCAACGTTCTCGAAGACGAGCCAGGCCTGGCGCGCATGCTCAAGTTTGCCAAGGGTCGGCGCCAAGTCCCCGTCATCGTCGAAGCCGGCAAAGTCACCATCGGCTTTGGTGGTTCGTGAGAAGTTTAGCGCGCCGACGGCGTCGGTGGCTTTCGATAACGGCTAATCCTCCAATTCGACTGTTCAAGGCCCAGTGTGACTGACCGCATCAAGCAGCTCATCACGGAAAAGATCAGAACTGTTTTCGGCGCTGGTCAGACATTGACATTCCTCGCGCCGCTCGCCGGAGATGCTTCAAGCCGCCGCTATTACCGCGCTCATCTGAGCGGACCCGGAGCGCCGGCATCGATCATCGCCATGGAGCTTCCAGCGGGAAGCTCGCTGCCGCTTTCCAGCGAGGAGCTCGCCATTTTCAAAGAACGCCCGAAAGAACTTCCTTTTTTGAACGTGCACCGTTTTCTCAGCCGGGTCGGCGTCAATGTCCCGAAACTCTATGGTCAATGGGAGAAAGAAGGCGTTCTCTTGCTCGAAGATCTCGGCGACACCGCGCTCTGGGATCAGGTGCAAAATTTGCCGGACCACGACGTGATCGGTTGGTATCAGAAGGCCATCGATGAGTTGCTCCGCTTGCAAATTCGCGGTACGGAGCAACGCGATGATCGTTGCATCGCTTTTCAACAGCGATTCGATCTTAAACTTTACATGTGGGAGTTTGAGCACTTTATCGAATGGGGAATAGAAAAGCGTCCCGGCGCGGCAATTAGCCCAACTGTCATCGGTCAGTTGCGAAAAACGTTCGGTGCCATCGCCGAAATCCTGGCAAGCCAAACCGCTTGCTTGAACCATCGCGATTATCATAGCTGGAACTTGATGGTTCGCGATAACGCGGTCAGAGTGATTGATTTTCAAGACGCTCTATTGGCGCCGCCGCAATACGATCTCGCGTCGCTGCTCAACGATCGCATCACCGACAGCCTTATCCGAGGGCAAATCGAAGAGCACCTAGTGCGGTATTACCTCGACCAGCGCGGCGCGCTTGAAGGGCGAACTATCGGCGCTGATGAATTTTTCGAGATTTACCGCCTCTCGGCGATTCAAAGAGATTTAAAAGTGGTCGGCCGGTTTTATTATCTTGATCTCGTCAAGGGAAAGCCCGGCTACATGAAATTCATTCCGCCGACGGTGCGGCGGCTGAAGCGCAATCTCGCGAAAGTTCCGCAAACGAAAGTCATCGTGCCTTTGCTGCTCGAACATTTCGAGGCGATGCAGTGAAGGCGATGGTGTTAGCCGCGGGCCAAGGCACGCGTCTACGCCCGTCAACCGATCGCATGCCTAAAGCGCTCGTGCCGCTCGCGGGACGGCCGATGATCGAATACGCGCTGCGATTGCTTGGCTATTACGGGATACGGGAAATCATCATCAACCTGCACCACTTGGGCGAGCAGATCGAGAGTCGGCTCGGCGATGGCCAACAGCTCGGCCTGAGGATCAGCTACTCGAAAGAATCTGAATTGCTGGATACCGGCGGCGGTCTTCTCAAGGCCAGATCATTTTTGCAAGACGGAAGCTTCATCGTGATCAACACCGACGCGCTGATCGATTTGAACTTGGCCAGTGTCATCGCGTTTCACAAAAATAAAAATGCCGCGGTGACACTCGTCCTTCGTCCCGACGAAGACGCCGACCGATACGGCTCCATGGATATCGACCAACAGGGCCGAATCTGTCGCTTCCTTAACAGCAAAGCACCGATCGAACCGTCGGAGCCGATGCGCAAGTTGATGTTTTCCGGCGTGCAGATTCTCGAACCGACGGTGTTCGACTATATGGGCAGTGTCGCACAAAAGTTCAGTACGACCCGAGAGACCTATCCCAAGATGCTCGTCGCCGGCGAGCCGCTTTATGGATTTTGCTTCGAAGGTTTTTGGCAGGATCTCGGAACGCCCGAGCGAATTAAACAAGCTGAAGAGAGCCTGGCCCGCGGTCGAGCCAGGCTGCATTATCTCTAACTCCTATCTCCCTCAATTGGCGACAATCACGCCGCAAGCGACACGGTCGCCGGAGTTACCGGCCGGATCGGTGACGTAGTCGTCAGCGCCGGCGTGAATCACTAACGCGCTGCCGTCAGCATCAAAAACTGACGCCGGGCCGGCTTTGAGCGTCATCGCATCGGTCAGAGCTTCAAAACGCCCCGAGCCGTCTTTGGCGACGAGCATGTTCGGCAGATCACCGGCGTGAGCGCCGTCAGGACTCTTGAAGCCGTGCTTTCTTTGCAGCGGATTGAAATGTCCCCCGGCAGTGGTGAAACCCGGCGCTTCGCATTTGCCCACGGCATGCACGTGAACTGCGTGCAATCCGGGTGTGAGACCTTTAACTTCCAAGCGCACGAGCACGCCATCCGATACTTCGTGAAAGACTCCCCTGCCGACGGTTTTGCCGTCCTTATCTTTGAGTTCGGCCGTCGCCCGCGATCCCCGCGCCGCCATAGAACAGCCAAGAATGAAGCTCAATCCCAAAACCAGGAAGAAATACTTTTTAACCACGATGACATCTCCTTTCCTAGCACTTGACTAACATGAGCGTTTCACAGCCGCAATAATACAGCCAGCGATTGGTTGAGCGCCGATGGTCATTTCTCGACTGAGCGCGCCCTTGACTCAATTCCTTTCGGAGTCATCGCGAAAATTAGCGACTCCTTTCATTAGCTGGTGATCAAATGCAATTTATCCGGCATTCTTCGACCTGCGGCTTTTACGCGAACCCATGAAAAATCTGGATTTCTTCGCGACATGACTTCAGCTCAGTCTGCAGACAACATTATCTAACGGCTGGACTAGACCGCAAAATTCGCAGCGCGTCTTGCAAGTGTATGGACGCTTCATCCTTTTTGCCGAGTTCGAATAGTCCGCGGCCGAGGCTCTCCTGCACTTCGGCATCCTCGGGCTGAAGCCGTATGGCCTCACGAAAATATTGCACCGCATCGCTCATCTTCCCCTGGCGGCCATCACTTGTCCCAACCTTAGTAGGATCTTAGCATTCTGCGGATCTGCTTTCGCGGCAGCGCTCAAGGTCTCGGCCGCTTCGTCGAGATGACCTGATACAGCCAAGACGGTTCCCAGTTTAACACGAGCCTCATTGCGGTCCGGCGCCAGCTCCAGGAACTTGTGGTGCTTGCGCCTCGTTGCTCGCTTTGCCATCTGCGCAGATTCTCCGTCTTCCTCGCCGCAGGCCTACCACGGGTGTTCGGCGCCTGAGCAAGAACAGTTGTTTTCTTGATATCGGCGTCGGCTTTCGGCTAGTGTGCCGGTTCAATGGCGAGAAAAAGAACTGATCGAAAAGGTAATCGCCAAAGGTTGCCCGCTGCTGAGCGATCCCAAGTGCCAGGATTCGATCAGCGGACTTCTCTTCTGTGGACTGCCGCCATTTGTCTGTTACATGGGTTCGCTCTCGCGCTGTTGTTCGATCCGCTGAAAGGAATCGTCGATAGCCAAACGCTCATCGATCAAGACTGGGGGCTTCATTTTCATCATCTCAAATCGCTCGAGGCGTTCTGGCACCTAGACAAAGCAGTCTGGGGTTACAACCCGTTTTTCATGGCCGGATATCCATCGAATACGATCCAGGATCTTAGCATCAAGTTCTTTGAATTCGTGGCCTTGGGAATGTCCACCGTTGCCTTGTCTCCGGTCCAATGGTTTAAGATCCTCGCCTTTGTCGCCATGGCGAGCGTCCCATGGATAATGTACTCAGCAGCCATGAATTTTTTTATTGACGACGATTCTAGATACTTGGCCGCATCCTTAGCCGCGCTCTTCGGAACGATTTACTGGTGGAATTCGTTGCCGCGCGAAATGTTTTTCTACGGCATGATCGGATTTCCGGTGGCGTCTTACCTGAGCGTCTTAGGAGTTTCCCTTTTTTTTAGGCTTGCCACGCATCCTGTCAAATTCGCTTGGCTACACCTCGGTTGGCTAATCTTTGCCGCGGCGATTCTGCCGCTTCACGTTCAATCGGTAATTACTTTTCTGCCACCGATGATTGTATTAATGCTTTTTTGGCCCGGGCTCTTGAGCCGACGGCTGATCGGCTGGAGCGTTGCGGCAACGACGCTGGCGCTACTCGTTAACTCGGTCTGGCTAATTCCAGCGATCCATCACCGCGGCGATGACGTATCGACCGCAATCGTCGACCAGCTACCACTTTTCGCTAGTACCGATCCATTGACATTTGTTCTTGACTACCTTGGGCCGAAAGGGTTTTGGACATTCCGATCCTCAGTTATGGAGAAAGGGTTCCGCATGGCGCTGCTAATGTTGGGCGCCATGGGAATGTGGAAGCTGATTCAGAGTGAAAAACGGCACGTCGGGGTCATGCTGGCGAGCGCTTCGGTGGTTCTCTTCGCGATCAGCTACTTCGGCGCATTCATACCGTTCTTAAAAGCGTGGCAGCCGCTCCGTTTTAAAGTTCCCTTCGATCTGATTCTTGTGATCGCCGCGTCGTATGGTGTCAGCACATCGTTGAATTCGCCTCAAGCATCGCGGTCACGATTCGTTCCGGTGCTCGTCGGTTGCGCCCTAGTAACGTTTCTCATCAACCTGGCACAGACGGAATCGACGGGGAAACTGCGGCTTCGCTCGCGTCTCATCCCTGAACTCAGCGCCATCGTCGATTGGGTCGAGCGCGAAACGCCAATAAATGCCCGGCTTCTTTTCGAGGAGTCCGGAGATGAAAGCGGCTTTGTGTATGACCGCACGTATCTGTCTTCGTTGCTCCCGTCTCTAACCGGCCGCCAGCTGATCGGCGGGCCGATCAATCTCTACAACGATCGCCATCATTTTGCCGAATTTCACTCCGGCAAAATGTTCAAGAAGGACGTGCAATCGATCTCGGATGAAGAATTGCGCAACTATCTGCGCCTCTATAATATCGGTGCCGTCGTCGCTTTTGATCCGGCGTCGATTCAACGATTGCAGTCTATTCCAGGTTTAGTGACGATCGAACAGCGGGTCGGGCCGATACATCTGATGAAAGTCAACCAACGGTTGAGCTGGTTTTTGGCAGGCGAGGGCGAGGTGAAGGCGGGCTTCAACCGATTGGAGCTTGCCGACCTTAAGGGCAACGAAGTCATTCTCAAATTTCATTGGGTCGAGGGTCTCACGGCCGCACCGCCAACAAGAATTGAACCGGTGACAATGGTGGACGACCCGATTCCTTTTATCAAGCTAGTCCATCCACCGTCCAACGTGACACTGCGGGTCACAGCGCCGCTATTGGGTTCGCTCCGCTGAAAAACCTATTTGGTCAGCTTCCACCGGCGCCCGCTTGACTCTGCTTCATCAGCCGCAGTGCTTCTCGATAATGTTGCATCGCTTCGTCTTTCTTGCCCTGTAACACCAGCACTTGCGCCAGACTCTGGTGCGCCGGCGCGAAGTCAGGCTGAATGCGCAGCGATCGATGAAATGCTTCAGCAGCTTCGGTGTAGCGATTTTGCGCTGCGTAAACGCTGCCCAAATAATAACTCGCCTCGGGAGAATCAGGCTCTAGCTGCGCGGCTTGTCGCAGCGGCCCAATCGCTTCGTCGAGCCGTTCTCGCTTTGCCAAAGCGACCCCGAGATTGAGGTGCGCGCGGCTGATTGATGGGTTGAGCTCGATGGCCTTACGGAAATAGCGAATGCCCGTCTCGATGTCGCCGCGCTCGGCGATGAGCTGTCCAAAATTGGCGCGCACCTCGGCATAATTGGGATAGAGCCGGAGCGCCTCTTCAAAATATTGTTTCGCCACATCGAACTGACCTTGCCCGGCATAAAGATTTCCCAGATTGTAGTACGCCACGCCGAGATCAGGCTCCAGCTCGATCGCTTTGCGAGCCGCGCTGATCGCTTCATTGACTTTGCCTTGTTTGTAATAGGCATTGGAAAGATTGTTGTATCCTCCCGAGCCCGGCCCGCTGATACCGTAGATTGGCCAATTAACTATCAGCCCACTCATCAGCAAGACGGCAAAGATACCGAGCAATGATCGCCACCTTCGGTTCCGGTAGAGAGTCGGCAACTCCGCCAGCGCCGCGCCGGCAAAGAGCGCGAGCAGAGGCACCAGCGGGAATCGATAGCGCGCGAATACGTAGAACACCGCCACGCTCAGAGCAAACGAAATGATCATGGCGTAAAACAACCATAAGCGCCGCCACTGGTTACGGGTCACCCACACGCCAGCGGCCGCCAGCGGAGCCAAGATACCAAAATGATTTAGCCAGCTGAGAAACGTGAGCAACCATGACCATTGCCGGTAGATATAAAAGTCGTCGGAGTCTTCGACCTCGCGGGCATTCCACACCATCAACCATTTTTTGCCTAGCAGGCGAACCCAGTTTGCCGGCTCGGTGCGAATGTAGTCCAATGATTTGTTCAACCAGTAAGCGGAAACTTCGCCTGGGCTCAGCCGCCGTCCTAACGCCCGTTCCGCTAAACGCGCGGCATCATTGCCTTCCAACTGCGGCTCGCCGATTATTTTGTGCACGGATCCATAGCTGCCGTCGGCCTCGGGATTATTGCCGATAAACAAATTCGCGCCGAATTGTGACGTGGTTAACTTGAATTCGCCGCCTACGGCCAGATTTCTAATGCCGACTGGAACGAGCACCAGCAGCAGGCCGCCGAAAAAAACCGCCGTCCAACGCGCCCGTGTCTGGATGCTTTGATCAGCGAAATTAATGGCCAGCCAAAGCGGTATGACAGCGGTCAAGATGAGCGCGTTTTCACGAGAAAGGCCGAACAAGCCCAATGTAGCTCCGGCAGCGAGCCATTGGGTCCAATGCCGGCGCTCCATCGTGCCAATGAGCAGAAACAATAACAAGCTCAGCAAAAATAGATCGAGAATACTCTTTTCGATCAGCGCGTCAAAAAAGATCGCCGGGGCGTAACAGGCGAGAATTAGACCGGCAGCGATTCCGGCCGCCTGCGAAAACAATTTTCGACCGACAAGGTAAATCAGCGCGCAGGAGAGCGAGCCCAGAATAATTTGAATTAATCGAATGAGCCAAAGATTGTGACCGACAACGAGCTGCAGCACGCCGAGAAAATACGGATAAAGCGGCGCCTGATAAAACACACCCTTTCCCAACCAATCCCCTGAGGCGATCCGCTGCGCCCACTCATCGTAAGTCCGGCCGTCGCCAGCGAGATGATAAAAGAGCGGAATGGATTGGATTTGGACAAGGTAGGAAAGGCGCAAAACAAACGCGATGACCAAGATGGCCGCGATCCAAAACAAATCGGACTCACGGGTGATGTTGCGCTTCGAGGCAATGGCGGATTTTGATTGCTTTTCCGCCGCCTTTTTGTTGACTCGCCGCGCGCTCTTTTTCATTGCCGCCGATCCGTACCCGCCCGATTTAGCGCGGCTCTTAGCGTCTCAACCCTGGGTCGACGCATGTTGACGATTCTTCACAATGCATAAATCCGATGTTCAGCGTTAGACGATGATATCGCACGATCGAATATCTGGAGTGTTCAGTGTGTGTAATCACTGGGTCGGTTGCGGTGATTTTAAGATTCGCAGCGCTGCTTCAAATTGTTCCGCTGCCTGTTCTTTCTTGCCTTGCAAAGCCAGCGCCCGGCCGAGATTCTCATGAATCTCGGCGACGCCAGGTTGAAGCTGCAAAGCTCGCTGAAACTGTTCAATGGCCTCATCTACATGTCCCTGCCGCGCAAGCAGCCGGCCTAAATTGAAGTGCGCTTTGGCATAGCTAGGATCAACTCGAAGGGCAGCGTCAAAGTGTGCGACAGCTTCTTCAAGCTTGCCATTGGCGGCGAGCAACAGGCCAAGGTTGTTATGGCTGTCGGCGTCGTTGGGTCGGATGGCGAGAGCTTCGCGATAATGCCGCATGGCCTCATCATACCTGCCGCTTCGGGCGATGTATCTCGCCAAATTATAATGCGCGAAGCTCGAATTCGGATCGATCTCAAGTGCTCGCGTCCAGACCGTCTCGGTATTGCGCCAGTAGGCGGTTTGCCTCCAAGTCAAGCACGCCAACCCAACAGAAACCGTTGCTGCAGTGACACCAATCGCCGCCGCAGTCAGCAAACCGGACCGGTTGCGAGCCGATTTTCGCAATAAGAATAACGAAACTGCACCCGCCAACACAGCCCAGCTAAGGCAGGATAAATAACTGTACCGGTCAGCCACTAGTTGCGGCCCGTTTGGCACCAGTCCCAGGACCGGAGCCAACATCGCCAAGTAATACAACCAACAAGCCAGACCCGCAGGCCAGTGGTCTCGTAGCAAAAACAACAACGCCGAAGCGACGCTTAGCACCAAGCCTCCGGTCAGAACTACGGAATTCCACAAACTGAAATTCGGAGGTATTTCGTAGAGAGGGGATAACCCGACCGGCACGAACGTTTTCCACAAATAAAAGCCGGCACCAAAGAATACCTGGGCAAACCGCTGACCGATGCCATAGCTAGCGAGAGATTTCACCACAGACGCTTGGTGTAGACCTATTAACGCGATTGACGCAAACACCGCAGCGACAACGATAAACGGGATTTTCTCTCGCCATACTTCGCGCGCTTCTGGTGCGAACCACTGTCGTAAGTTCCAAGTTAATCTTTTTAAAGGATAGATATCGAGAATGACGAGTACCGCAGGAAACGTTATAGCTGTGGCTTTTGACAGTAATGACAAAAGATACAAAATAAGCGCCGCGCTCATCCAGTACCGCGATGGAACGTTACCATTCGATTTCGATCGTGCCCGCAGATAACAATAGATCGTCCAAAGATAGAAGAAGCCGGAGAGCACATCGCGGCGCTCCGTCGCCCATGCCACAGATTCAACCCGTAATGGATGGAGAGCGAAACAGAGAGCCGCAAATGCGGCGCTCAAAATGACCTGCCAAGATTCTTCCCCCTCCGACTCCGGTAATGCCAGGGTCAGCAATTGCCGGCCGACGAAATAAAAGGCGACTGCATTGGCCGAGTGGAGAAGAACATTGGTGATGTGATAGCCGACCGGATCCATTCCCCAGATGGAATAGTCAAGCCCGAGTGTCAGCCAACTTAGCGGAATGTAGTGTCCCATGTGAAAAGTCGTAAACATCCAACCGAGCTGGTTCCATCCCAACCCACGAAAATTCTGATTGCTAATTAAATTCTCGTAATCGTCCCACTCAACAAAATCGTTCCACAATATCGGCAGAAAAGCGGCGCATGTGGCTGCGAAGATGGTCACAGGGACAAACCAACGGGCGGTGCTTTTGCCGAGCACGGTGCCGCGAAGCTTGTTTGACTTCTGCAGTTTTCCGGGGCTGTTGCTCGTCATTGAGATATGGTCGGGAAGCACATGCGATATAACAGCCTGTCATAATTCATTCAACGTTTGGCGTGCTTAGCGAGCTCACGCGGTGGCGTGCTGCCGTCCTCGATGACTGGGATAAAGTGTCACCTAAGGAACGACGAACTCGGTTGAATTTGCCAGCTGAATGGGGCATAGGAAAAAGATCGAACTTTTCCTCAACCGCGTGATCCCGACGCGCTTCCGGATTACCGCACTTACATCAAGGCTTAAAATGAGCAGAGAACATCCTAGAGCAGCTTAGGGGAGAACAATTACAGCATGCCTGTCCAGAAGCTTGCGCCCATGTGTAAGGACTTCGCGACCTTCGATTGCGACGCGCATATCACGGAACCGCCCAAGATATGGGAGCGGGCTCATGAGCATCTTACCAAGGACGAGCTAGAGGCGCTTAAATCTACGTGCTGGTGGGAACCTGAAACCAAGCAGTTGCTCGTCAACGGCAAGTCTGGTCTCGGCGTTGATGGCGTGCCGCACAGCGGGACTCCGGGCAGCATTCGGGCCACCACCGTGGCCGGGCCCGGCGTCACGCATGACATCCAGCGAGCGCTCCATGTCCGCAACATAGATCCCAAAACCGCCCTCACCAAGGAGCAGTCTGCTTATCTGAATCACACCGGTTCGTATGAGCCTAAGGCGCGTCTATGCGACATGGATATCCAAGGCATTGATCAGGTGATGATCATCCCAACGAACATCGATACCTACCCATGGCTGCAGAACGCCCTGGGCGCCCGCGCCTTGTGCAAGGCCTACAACGAATGGGCCTATGAGTACACCCTCGAGGATCCGGAGCGCCTTTACTTCGCCGCCTTGCTTCCCATCCAGGACGTGCGCTTCGCCGTGCAGGAAGTTTACCGCGTGGCGGCCAAGGGCTGCCGCGTGGGCTTGATTCGCCCCATGGATGCCATGGGTAACTACCCGGTGCAGCCCAAGTACGAACCCCTGTGGGACGCCCTGGAAGAGACGGGAATGGTCTACGGCATGCATCCCTTCCCGGCCGGTGGCGCGCATAAGCCTCCGGGTTACAGCGAACAATATTCCGCCGCCGAGCTCATCCACCGCACCATCAGCACGTCCGGCCTGCCGCATACGTTTTTACAAAATATGCAGGCTTTTATGGCCGAAGCGGCAATCTGGGTTACCATGGTGCTGATGTCGGGATTTTTTGAGCGTCACTCCAGGCTTAAGGCCGCCGTTTTTGAGTCCGATTGCACGTGGCTTAATCTAGTTTTGGACGAATGCGACAAGTCTTATCGATTGCATCGCAACGATCGACGGATGCAACCACTAAAACAGTTACCCAGCGAGTGTTTTTTTGAGCACTGTTTTAACGGCTTTGAAGGCGATGAGGCCTTCGCTTCCCGCCTGCCTGAGTACTACGGGGACATCGCCGCCTGGTCCTCAGACATCTATCACCACGATGGCGACGACGCCTGGCGGGCGATCGAGACGATGCAGAAGTGCGGGCTCCCGGCATCGCTGCAAGCCAAGATGTTGGGAGAAAATGCCCGGCGTCTTTACAAGATCACACCGCCTAAGAACATTATCCGCGAACGCGTTTGCGAGATCGAGCGCCCAGACTGGTGGCCCACCGACAAGGAACTCAAAGCAGCTCTCAAGCCGGAGTCCGCACTTGTGCGCTAAAGTGCGGGTCAAGTATCAATGGCGCGGACCCGCTGCGGGTCGGGAGCTCAGTTCGCGCACAACGCGCTACCGATATCCTGCATCCCCGTCTCATGAGGACGAGACCCAATGACTCCAAGGAAGCGCTTTGCGGTTTTTGACTCGGATTCTCACGTTATCGAGCCACGAGAGCTGTGGGAAAAGTATCTCGACCCTGAATACCGTGCCCTCGGTAAGTCCGCCCTATGGCGCGAAGAGGGAAAGTTCGGCTCCTATCTCAAGATCAACGGCACGGTTTTCCGAGACACCGACAACGTCAATATTCCCCGGCACGCGATCTGGCGCCCTGGAATGACTTGGGATGCGATCGGCGACCTGGACCCGCAGACGCGCCATGCGATGAATGAAGGAGCATGGAATCCTGAGCTTCGCCTTCGCGACATGAACGCCATGGGTGTTGACCAGGCTTTCCTCTACCCGACGTGGTTCGCCGAGGGTTTTCCTCTGGTCAAAGACCCAGACGTAGCATACGCGCTGGCGCGTGCCTACAACGACTGGATCGCCGACTTCTGCAAGGCCGCCCCAAACCGGCTCTTCGCTGCCGCGGTGCTACCCCTGCAGAATATGGAATTCGCCGTCGAGGAACTGCGGCGGGTCGCGAAGATCTCGTGCTTTCGTGGAGCCTTCATCCGGCCAATGTTCGTCGAGGGACGATATCTCAACCATCTCTATTACGAACCGCTCTGGACGGAGCTCGCCGATCTAGCCATGGTGGCTGCTGTCCATGCCACACCTGGGTTGAACAACCCGGAATGGACTTCGCACGGGCCGTTTATTGAAAAGATGAAGGATCGGCTTACGCAGGTGCAGCTACGAGGGAACTCGGGCGGCGGACCTTGCGCTGGAGGGGGAAGCGGTGCCTTCACGGTCACACGGACGCCTCTTGGCCACTCGGTCTCGCCGATTCTCGCGTACTGGTTGGACAACTACTTGTTCGTCGCTTCGACGTTGCTCGGCTACGGCGTGATGAATCGTTATCCGACCATGAAAGTCGTAGTGGCGCACGGCAAAGCGACGTGGATGGAAGAGGTTTTAGAAAAGTTTGAGGCTTCGACCCGAGTCATTGCTCTTCAGCACTGCTATCCGGTCCGCACGGATGCCGAAGCGATGTGGAAGGGTGGCCGCGTCATGCTGGGCTTTGACGCCGATGAGCGGGGGATTCGTAAGTTGCCCGAACGCTACAGCTCAAAGGTCGTCTGGGGCTCACGCTATCCGCACGACGATACTACCAGCGCCTGGGACGCCATCGAGATTCTCAGTCAGGCAAATGTGGAGGAGTCGTGCGTTGCGCGAATGCTGGGCGGCGACGCCGCACAGCAGTTCGGGATTGAGCAGGTTCAGTGCGTCGGCAACGAGTTGGTCTAGCGTTCCATACCCGACGGCACACTGCGAGACAAACAGACAAATGGACCTATCAGTCGTCCTGCCAATATATAACGAAAAAGAGTTGGTGATTCCCCTTTATCGCGCGCTCCGTTCTTCGTTGGATCGCCTAGTCAAGGAGTACGACATCATTTTTGTCGACGACGGTAGTTCCGATGGCACTCTGCCGGAACTTTTGCGTCTGGCGAACTCTGACTCGCACCTCAGGATTATTGAGCTGACCAGAAATTTCGGAAATGCGATGGCGATTGCGACGGGATTGGAATTCGCGACTGGTGACTGGGTCGTCACGATGGATAGCGACTTTGAAGATAAACCGGAACACATCGCGGACCTATATAGAAAGGCCCTCGAAGGCTATGACGTTGTCTACGCGGTTCGAGAAAGCAAACACAAATCACTTCTCAAGGATATCGGTTCACGCATTTTTTATTTTCTGATCAGCCGGATTTCTACCGTCCCGCTAACTCGCAATGCCGGCAACTTCGGTATCATGCGACAGGACGTCGTCCGCGCTCTGCGTAAAATGACCGAGCGGACGCGCTATTTTGCAGGGCTTCGGACCTGGGTGGGATTCACCCAGATTGGCATTGACCTGCCGCGCGGTAAACGCCTTGCGGGACACCCCAAGCAGTCTTTTTCCCGACTGTTCAAACAGGCCCTCGATGCCGTGTTCGCATTTTCGACTGTTCCCTTAAAGTTTCTGACTCTTCTAGGAGTCGTTGCCTTTTTCGCTGCGCTTTTTATCGCGGCAATGGTCGTTATCTTGCGTCTCATCCATCCCGAAGTGTCGATCGAGTGGGCTCCGACGATCATCGTGATCGTTTTTCTCGGCGGAATTCAGTTGATCGGGTTAGGAATTCTCGGGGAGTATATGGGTCGAATCTACGATGAAGTCCGCGCTCGGCCAGTGAGCATCGTCAAGACACTGACCAATGCCAAGCAGGACTGAAAACCGAACAATAATTTGTGCATAGTCCGCAGATCCCGCCGGCTGAGCGGCTTTGAAGATTGCAGCCCTTCCCGTATAAGTGTTAGAAACGTTTGATCGTTATGATTGCGTCCACCTCCGTTGCAGGTTGAGCAAGATAGAAAACAAATGCGCGTCTGTCTGATTTTTCCTCAATCAACTTTCCTTGAAGACCCCATGGTTTTTCCGCCGTTGGGACTCTGGTGGCTGTGGTCTGTATTGGAGCAATCCGGCCACGACGTTTCGTTCATCGACATGTCCGAGCACGACTCAAAGCCAGAAGATGTACCCCATGGCTTTGACGTCTATATGGTCTCGGGAACCTCGCCTCAGGGAAGAGAGATCAGGAAGCTCGGGAAAGAGTTTCAGCGGCGCGGGGTGCCTGCCGTCCTCGGTGGACCCCATGCAACCAACTATCCACGCAACAGCAGGAAATATTATCCTCTAGTCGTCCGGCGCGAAGGCGAGCGGGCGGTTCTCAAAGCGATTTCGCATATTCAAAACGGTGGGGCTCTGGAATGCCTTTCCGATCAAGAGGTTGCCGGCTCAACCAATGGGGATGGGGCTGCCTTGCGAAAATATCAGCGAGGTATTATCGAAGCGCCGTTCATCGACGACTTGGGAATAATCCCGATTCCTAATCGCTCTTACGCGCAGCATTACCATTATTTTTTAGCAGACGAAAAAGAGGACCGGCACCGCGCAACAACGATGTTCACGTCACGCGGTTGTCCGAAGCGCTGCGACTTTTGTGATTCTCCCAATCTCTGGTCACGCACCGTTCGCAACACTCCGATGCCGAGATTGATCGAGGAATTCCAACAGATCAGGGAACTCGGATTTGGCGCCGTACAGTTCTACGACGATATTTTGCCCATCAATCCGCGCCGGATGAAGGAGATATGCAATCACCTTAAAACCTTCGGACTTCTCTGGCGTTGTTTTTGTCGGGTGGACATCATCACGAAACACGGCGGTCGAGATTACCTGCAATTTATGCACGACCACGGCCTTCGTGAGGTGCTTATTGGCGCCGAATCGGGGTCGCAAAAAATATTGGATAACGTCCACAAAGAAACAACGGTGGAACAGAATGCTCAAGTGCTCCAGTGGTGCGATGAGGTAGGCATTCGCTGCAAGTTGTCATTCATTATCGGCTTGCCGGGTGAA
>WNGI01001186.1_pt1 | contig 21250 bp, 21 predicted proteins | sample 5400621 | NCBI WGS metagenome assembly WNGI01 (sample SAMN13153374, study PRJNA577476) | soil metagenome | isolation source: 20 cm soil or saprolite under Garry oak tree replicate 1 | place: USA:California | collected 2016-06-15
TGTTGTAGCCGAATGCATCGAGATCGATCTCGTCGGAGGAAAACCGGACTTCTGGCGCACGGATCAGGCGGCCGGTATCGTCGACCAGACGCATCGCCTGCAATGGCGCCGCCTCGTCCGCGCACCGCCGCCATACATCCAGCGCCTGCAGGAGATTCACGGAGCCGCCCAAGAGGGCGGTGGTGCGATTGTCGGCATAAGAGGCGCGGCGAGCGATCAAGGCCGTATTCGCGCCGGTTTGCGCCAGTGCAATCGCGGCGGTCAATCCGGCGGGGCCGCCCCCGATCACGACGACGTCGTGGGTACCCGATACTTCGTTCATACCGGCACAATCGATGTTCCCGGCAACATTTTCAAGCCCATGTCACGACTTCAATTTTTCCACCGTGTTGCGCGGCGGAACGCCGCAATCGCTGATGTGCAAACCGAGGCGATTCCTGATAGCACTGCACAGCAAATGGACCAGGTAAACCAGCAGGATTCCCCGCTACCGTCGCCGGCAACCCGGGCCGCTGCGTTTTCCGTGCATATTTTCACGGCGTTGGGCGCCGGCATCGCCTTCGTTGCGCTGCTCGAGGCCGTTCGCGAGCATTGGGCCGCGATGTTCGGCTGGCTGGGCGCGGCTCTTGTGGTGGACGCACTCGACGGCCCGATCGCGCGGCGGCTGGATGTCATGCGCGTGCAGCCGAACTGGTCGGGCGAAGTGCTCGACCTCGTGGTCGATTTCGTCACTTACGTTTTTGTGCCGGCCTATGCCATCACCGCAAGCGGCCTGCTGCTGCCGCTGGCGGCCCCGCTGCTCGGTGCAGGTATCGTCGTGTCAAGCGCGCTGTATTTCGCGGATCGCCGCATGAAGGCCGCGGACAATCATTTTCGCGGGTTTCCGGCTCTGTGGAATGCGGCGGCCTTCTATCTTTTCCTGCTGCATTTACCGCCGGCGCTTTCGAGCCTCGCGGTCGCTATCCTGATCGTGCTGACATTTGTTCCATTCCACGTGGTTCATCCACTACGTGTGGTGCGCCTGCGCGGCCTTACCCTGTCATTGCTCGCCGTCTGGGCGGTGCTCGGGGTCGTCGTGCTCGCAAATGACTTCAATGTCAGCCCGATCGTAACAACGGCGCTTTGTGCGATCGCTGCCTATATCGTCGGGAGCGATGCTGCGATCCGGCTCGCCAGATCGTTCGGCGCATGATCGAGCTGCTGACCAGCCCGGAAGCATGGGCGGCATTGCTGACCCTGACCGCGCTGGAAATCGTTCTCGGCATCGACAATGTTATCTTTCTGTCGGTCATCGTCTCGCGCATTCCGCGGCGGCAAGCGACGCAAGCGCGTCAAATTGGGTTAGCGCTTGCGCTGGTGTTTCGCATTCTGCTGCTCACCCTGTTGGTGTGGCTGATCGGCTTGACGGAGGCCATCTTCACCGTAAAGGGCATGGCGTTTTCCTGGCGGGACATCATTCTGATCGGCGGCGGGCTGTTTCTGATCGCCAAGGCGACCCACGAAATTCATGCCGAGGTGGAGGCGCGCGACGAAGAGAATGGCGAAGCGTCAGGGGCCAGCGCCTTCTTCTGGGTAATCATCCAGATCATCGTCATCGATATGGTGTTCTCGCTGGACTCCATCATCACCGCGATCGGCATGGCGCAGGATCTCGAGATCATGATCGCGGCCGTTATCATCGCCTGTATCATCATGTACGTGTCCTCCGGACCGGTGGCACGGTTCGTGGCGGAGCACCCCACGACCAAGATGCTGGCGCTGGCATTTCTGGTGCTGATCGGCGTTGCGCTGGTGGCCGACGGATTCAAATTTCATATCCCGCGCGGCTACATCTATTTTGCCATCGCGTTTTCGGCTGCTGTCGAAGCCTTCAATGTGCTGGCCAGGCGCAACCGCAAAAACGCCGTTCGCTAATGTTATTTGCAAAAACCGGTTTCCACTTCTGCGGAGGGCGCGCTGCAAGCGACAACGTGGTGCGCTACCGCTGAGTTGACAACGCGGCGTTGATGGCTTTCGCTTGAGCTTACGAGGATCCTCGAGGGAGAGGCTGATATGATCAAGGCCGTGCGCGTGCACAAGGTAGGGGGTCCGGAAGCCCTGGTCTATGAGCCCGTGGACGTGCCCGCTCCGGGGCCCGGCGAGGTCCGTATCCGTCAGCATGCCGTCGGCCTGAACTTTATCGACGTCTATTATCGCACCGGCCTCTACAAGGCACCGGGATTGCCGTTCATCGCCGGCAACGAAGCTGCCGGCGAAGTGCTGTCGGTTGGACCCGGCGTGACCAATTTTCACCCCGGCGACCGCGTCGCCTATTATTTCAATCTCGGCGGCTACGCGACCGAGCGAAATATCCCTCGGGAAAGACTCGTAAAACTGCCCGACCACATCACTTACGAGCAGGGCGCCGTGCTGATGCTGAAGGGATTGACGGTCTGGTATCTCCTGCACAAGACGTTCAAGGTCGAGCCGCATCATCGGGTGCTGATCCATGCCGCAGCCGGCGGCATTGGCTTGCTCGCATGCCAATGGGCGAGGGCCCTTGGCGCCCACGTCATTGGCACCGTCGGCTCGAAAGCGAAGGCCGATCTCGCGCTCGCCAATGGCTGCGATCACGTCATCCTCTATAACGAGGAAGATTTCGTCGCGCGCGTCAAGCAGATCAGCCGCAACGAGCTTTGCGATGTCGTCTATGATGGGGTTGGCAAAACCACTTTTCCGGGCTCGCTTTCCTGCCTCAAGCCGCGCGGGATGTTCGTGAGTTTCGGCAACGCCTCAGGTCCGGTGCCGCCATTCTCGATTGCTGAACTCAATAGTCACGGTTCGCTGTTTGCGACCCGGCCGAAACTCAACGACTATATCGGCAAGCGCTCTGAACTGCTGGAGGGCGCCGACACCCTGTTTGCCGCCGTCATCAACGGGAAACTGCATGTGCCGATCAACCACGCCTACGCACTGAAGGATGCGGCCAAGGCGCACATCGATCTGGAAAGTCGGATGACGACAGGGGCGTCGATCTTGAAGCCGTAGGGATTCCTTTGCTCGTTGTCCCGGCGAACGCCGGGACGCACAAGCTAAGAGTCATTACTCCTGCTACGCCACACGCCTTGCCGCGCCGATCCTGGTGAGGATCGCATCCAGGCAATCGATCATCCCGGTGATTTCGGCCTTGGTGACGTTGAGCGCCGGCATGAAACGCAGCGCGTCCGGTTGTGGCGCGTTGAGCAGCACGCCATCCTCAAAGGCTTGCGCGACGATCGAGGCCGCGATGGGGTGTTTCAGATCGAGCGCAAGCAGCAGGCCCCTGCCACGGACCTCGCCGAGCCCATGGCGCACGGACATCCGCTGCAACTCGCTTTCCAGATACAGGCCGGTATCGACCACCGATTTCAGAAAATCTGGGTCAGACACTTGCTGCAGAACCGCAAGCCCAGCCGCGCACATCAGCGGATTGCCGTTGAATGTGCCGCCCTGGTCGCCGTGTCCGAAACAGGAGGCCGCTGCGGTAGCGAGCAGGGCGGCCAGCGGCACGCCTCCACCGATACCCTTTCCAAGCGTCATGATGTCAGGCTCGATGTCGGCGTGCTCGTAATGGAAAAGTTTTCCTGTGCGGCCGATGCCGGTCTGGATCTCGTCCAGGATGAGCAACAGGCCGTGCTTTCCCGTCAGCGTCCGCAGTTCGCGCAGAAATTGGTCGGTCGCGGGCCAGACGCCGGCTTCACCCTGGATCGGCTCCAGCATCACGCCGATGGTTTTGTCGTTGATCAGCCGCTTCACCGAAGCGAGATCGTTCAGCTGCGCCTTGGGAAAGCCAGAGACCTTAGGCTCGAACAGCGGCTCAAACGCTTTCTTGCCGGATGCCGACATCGTTGCCAGCGTCCGCCCGTGGAAGCCACCCTCGAACGTGATGATCTCGTAAGCGCCGTTGCGGTGCAGGGCGCCGTATTTGCGCGCAAGCTTGATCGCGCCCTCGTTGGCTTCCGCGCCCGAATTGGTGAAGAACACCTGATCGAAGCAGCTGTAATCGACCAAGGCCTTTGCCAGCTTGAGGCTCGGCGCGTTGTAAAAAGCCGGACTTGGCGTCAGCAGCAGCTTTGCCTGCGCCGCAAGGGCTTCGGCGACGACAGGCGGCGAATGGCCCAGGCAATTGACCGCCCAGCCCTGAACGAAATCGAGATAGCGCTTGCCGGTGTCATCCCACAGAAATGAGCCTTGGCCCCGGACAAAGACGGCCGGCGGGCGCCCGGTGATATCCATCAGCGCTTCAAACGGATGCGTGGCAACGGTCATGTCAAACTTCCTCTTGGATGAAAAAGCTGGTCGAAACGAAAGAAGGCCGCACTTTGCGGGTGCGGCCTTCTCGAAAACGTTGCTGATTTATCTGTTCAGCGTTGTCGTCGGACACGGCGCGACCCATCATCGTCGAACGAGCGACGGCGGCAGGTGGTGCGACGGATGGTCCGGTTCAAATTCATGGTGTAGGCGCATACAGCCGAAGGGCAGGCGCTGTCAATAGAGTTAGAAGCCGGCGACGCTGCCGTGCAGGTCGTATTGGTCTGATCGCTCGATTTTCGCGGTGACGATCTCGCCGACACGGAGCGGACGACGGCTCGAGAGGTAGACGGCGCCGTCGATCTCTGGCGCGTCTGCCTTGGAGCGGCCTTTCGATAGGGTCGGACCGACTTCGTCGATAATCACCTGCTGCCGCGTGCCGACCTTGCGCTTCAGCCGGCGGGCGGAGATCTTCTGCTGCCGCGCCATCAGCGCGTTCCAGCGTTCCTGCTTGATCTCTTCGGGCACGGCATTGCCGAGCGCGTTCGACGCAGCGCCCGCGACCGGCTCATATTTGAAACAGCCGAGGCGATCGATCTCGGCCTGTTCGAGCCAGTCGAGCAGATAGGCAAAATCCCAATCGGTCTCGCCGGGAAAGCCGACGATGAAAGTGGAACGCAGCGTCAACTCGGGACATTCCTTGCGCCACTGCTCGATCCGCGCCAGCGTCTTTTCCTGCGCCGCCGGGCGCTTCATGGCCTTGAGGATCTCCGGGCTCGCATGCTGAAAGGGGATATCGAGGTACGGCAAAATCTTGCCTTGCGTCATCAGGCCGATGACTTCATCGACATGAGGGTACGGGTAGACATATTGCAGCCGCACCCAGGCGTCGAGCTCGCCGAGTTCCTTCGCCAGATCGAAAAACCTGGCGCGGACTTCGCGATCCTTCCACGGGCTATCGGCATATTTCAGATCGACGCCATAGGCCGAGGTGTCCTGCGAGATGACCAGCAACTCCTTCACGCCGGCGCTGACCAGTCGTTCCGCCTCGCGCAGCACGTCATTGGCCGGACGCGATACCAGGTCGCCGCGCAGTTTCGGGATGATGCAGAAGCTGCATCGATTATTGCAGCCTTCGGAGACCTTTAAGTAAGCGTAGTGCCGCGGCGTCAGCTTGATGCCTTGCGGCGGCACGAGGTCGAGATGCGGGTTGTGCAGCGGCGGCAGCGCGCGATGCACGGCATCGAGCACGCTCTCATATTGCTGTGGTCCTGTGATCGACAGCACGCCGGGATAGGCCGCCTCGATCTGCTCCGGTTCGGCGCCCATGCAGCCGGTGACGATCACCTTGCCGTTCTCGGCCATGGCTTCGCCGATCGCGCCCAGCGATTCCTGCTTGGCGCTGTCGAGAAAGCCGCAGGTGTTGACGATGACGATGTCGGCGCCATCGTGCTTGCGGGCCAGCTCATAGCCTTCCGCGCGCAGCCGCGTGACGATGCGCTCGGAATCCACCAGCGCCTTGGGGCATCCCAGCGAAACAAAGCTGACTTTGGGCGCGGCGGCCTGTTGCATACTTGATCTGCCTGATTGACCGGCAGGAGCTAGTCCCAATTGCTCATAATTACAAGCCTTTGAGACCACTTGCGGCGTGCTATGAATAATTTACTGAATTGCGGGTGAGCGATGGGCGCCGAGTCGTCTCCAAAAATCGTCATTGTCGACGAAAGCCCGATCCGCGCTGCGATCCTGGAGGAGGGGTTGCGGGAGGCGGGCTTTACCGGCGTCGTCCACATCAGCGAAATGCAGAGTTTGCTGGCCCGGATCTATGCGCTCGATCCCGACGTCATCCTGATCGATCTTGAAAATCCCAGTCGCGACGTCCTGGAACAGATGTTCCAGGTCAGCCGCGCCGTGCGCCGGCCGATCGCGATGTTCGTCGACCAGAGCGACGCGGCGTCGATCCAGGCTTCGGTCGATGCCGGCGTCTCGGCCTATATCGTCGACGGATTGAAGAAAGAACGCATCAAGCCGATCCTTGACCTCTGCATTTCGCGCTTCAACGCCTTTGCAAAGCTGCAGGATGAGCTCGACCGCACCAAATCGGCGCTTGAAGACCGCAAGGTGATCGATCGCGCCAAGGGAATCCTCATGAAATTGAAGGGCCTGACCGAAGACGAGGCCTACGTATTGCTGCGCTCGACGGCGATGCGCGAGAAAAAGAAAATCGGCGAGATCGCACAATCGATCCTGACCGCGTCGGAGATGCTGAAATGACCGGATCGCTTCGCATAGGATTCATTCCGCTGGTCGATGCTGCGGCGCTGATCGTGGCCGTCGACACGGGATTTGCGGCAGCGGAAGGGCTCGATGTCACCCTGGTGCGGGAAGTGTCGTGGTCGAATGTCCGCGACAAGCTCAATATAGGATTGTTCGACGCCGCGCACCTGCTGGCCCCGGTCGCGATTGCCTCCAGCCTCGGACTCGGACACGTCAAGGTGCCGATCGCCGCACCGTTCAATCTCGGTCTCAACGGCAACGCGATCACGGTCTCGCCGGCGCTGCATGAGGCGATCATGGCCGAGATATCGGGCGATCCGTTCGACCCGATGGCGACGGCGCTGGCGCTGGCACGCGTCGTCGCAAGACGGCGCAAGAGCGGAGCGGAACCCCTGACCTTCGGCATGACCTTTCCGTTCTCGACCCACAATTATCAGCTGCGTTTCTGGATGGCCGCCGGCGGCGTCGATCCCGACGAGGACGTCCGTCTCGTGGTGCTGCCTCCGCCTTATATGGTGGACAGTCTTGCGAGCGGTCACGTCGACGCGTTCTGCGTCGGCGCGCCATGGAACTCGGTCGCGGTGGATCTCGGTGTCGGCCATATCCTACATTTCGTCGCCGATATCCTGGTCCGTGCGGTGGAAAAGGTGCTGGCGGTCAGACAGGACTGGTCGGAAAAAAACCGCGAAGTGCTGGCCGCGCTGGTGCGCGCTGCATCTCGCGCCGCCGAGTTCATCGAGCAACCGCAAAATCGCGCCGAGGCGGCGCGCATCCTGGCGCAGCCGGAGCGGATCGGCGTCGATGCCGAGGTCGTGCAGCGAACGCTCGACGGCCGCCTCAAGATTTCGCCCGATGGGACCATCCGCGAAAGCAGCCGCTATTTGCTGGTGGGGCGCGAGGGCGCGCCCCGGCCCGATCCTGTGCAGGCTGCCTGGCTTTACGCGCAGATGGTGCGTTGGGGGCAGGCCTCGATCAGCCCGGAGGCGCTCAGAACGGCGCAGGCGGTTTTCAGACCGGACCTTTACGACGCGGCACTTGGACGCGACGGGAAGCTCACGGATGCACCGGGAGCGATCGGCGCTTTCGCGGGTCCTCCGTTCGACGCCAACGATATCACTGGGCATCTCGCGGCGTTCGAGATCGGACGCCGCAAATCCTGAGCAGACGTTGAGCAGTCGGCCTGACAGGCTAGTTTTTGGGCTGCCTGCTCAAAATTGGTGGCAGGGCGATCATCCCGAGTTCCAAATCCATCGCTTAGTTCATTGATATTACTCGATATTTCTCGACGGGCCGTATGGCACACAACTTGAATGTTGCAATGCAGCCAGCCGGCACAGAGGCCCGCTGGTTTCAAGTCCAGGATGGATTTCCGCAGCAACGAAGCTGGTCGGACCGCTCCGTAGAAATTGTACCCGGCCTCCGGCCGAACCGATTTCCGCGCGGTCACATTCCGTTTCCCGTTGAAGCCACGGATCGTGGCCGCAGGAGCTTCGTCGCGCACCATGAAAATCGAAACGCTCTCAATCGACTTTACCGACGAGCAGAAACGCTACCTCGAAGGATTTGCGACGGGGTTGCAGATCAGCAAGGCCGGGCACGGCCTCGGTGGTGCCGGCGCTGGCAAAGCCAACACCGAGCCGACCGGACCCGATGCAGCGCATTTGAAAGCGCAGGACAAGGTCATTGCGTCGGGCAAAAAACTCGCCGATCAGGAGAAATTCAAGCGCGAAGAACATCCGTTCGATGCATATCCGCGGCTGAAGCAGCAGGCGCTCGCCAACGCGGCGCCGTCGACTGCGGATAATTTTCGCTGGCGCTATTACGGTCTGTTTTACGTCGCACCGGCGCAGGATTCCTATATGTGCCGGTTGCGGATTCCGAACGGCATCCTCAAGCATTGGCAATTCGCCGGCATGGCCGACCTGGCCGAGCGCTATTGCGGACCGTTCTGCCATGTCACCACACGCGGCAATCTTCAGGTTCGCGAAATTCCGCCGAAGCACGCAGTTGCGCTGATCGAGGGCATCCAGGATCTCGGCCTGTGCTCGCGCGGCTCCGGTGCCGACAACATCCGCAACGTCACGGGCACTCCGACGGCGGGTATCGACCCGCAGGAATTGCTCGACACCCGCGAATACGCGCGCGAATGGCACTACCACATTCTCAACGACCGCTCGCTGACGGGATTGCCGCGCAAGCTCAACGTCGCATTCGACGGCGCCGGAAAGATCGCAGTACTCGAGGACACCAACGATATCGCCTTTGCGGCAGTCGAAGTGAAGGGCGGGTTCGGGGTCGAGCCCGGCGTCTGGTTTCGGCTGGGCGTCGGCGGCATCACCGGTCACAAGGATTTCGCCAGGGAGACCGGCATCATCGTGAGGCCTGCGGACGCAATCAAAATCGCCGACGCCATCGTCCGCGTGTTCATTGATTTGGGCGACCGCACCAACCGGCTCAAGGCCCGGCTGAAATACGTGATCGACGGCATGGGCATGGAAAAATTCCTTGCCGCGGTCGAGGAAAAGCTCGGTCACGCCCTTACCCGCGTGCCGTCCGAAGCCTTCGCGCCGCGTCAGGTATTCGACCGCATGGCCCATATCGGCGTGCACCAGCAGAAGCAGTCAGGTTTGAACTGGATCGGTGTCGCATTGCCGCTCGGCAAGGTAACGTGTGAGCAGATGCGGGGGCTGGCAAAAATCGCGCAGGATCTCGGCGACGGCGATATTCGGCTGACGGTCTGGCAGAACCTGTTGATCCCGGGCGTGCGTGACGAGAATGTCGGGCTTGCCGTTGCCGCGATCGAAGCGATGGGCCTTAAGGTCAAGACTTCGCAAATACGCGCCGGGCTGATCGCCTGCACCGGCAATGCCGGCTGCAAGTTCTCGGCGTCCGATACCAAGCGCCATGCCGCCGCGATCGGCGACTGGTGCGAACCGCGGGTGCCGATCGACAGCCCGCTGAACATCCATCTCACCGGTTGTCACCATTCCTGCGCGCAACACTACATCAGCGATATCGGCCTGATCGGCGCCAAGGTGCCGGTTGGCGAGGATGACGACACCGTCGAAGGCTATCATTTGTTCGCCGGCGGAGGGTTCGGCCCCAATGCCGATGTCGGGCAGGAGGTCTACCACGACCTCAAGGCGGAGGACGCGCCGAAGACGGTGGAGAAGCTGTTGAAAGCATATCTCGCGCACCGCGCATCGCTCGACGAAACATTCCTGACCTTCGCGCGACGCCACGACGGCGAAACGCTGCGCAAGCTCGCGGATGCCGAGGCTTCCTCATGAACCAGATGACGCCTCCGCCAAAAATCGAAATCATTCCCGCGAGCGCGCCGTTTTCCGAAGCGCAGCGGTCCTGGCTGAACGGCTTTTTTGCCGGACTGTTGTCGAGCGATGGTCCGGCGCCGCTCTCAGCCGAGCAAGGTGCAGCCGTACTTCACGGCCCAAGCGGCGATGGCGACGACGGCGAAGCGCCCTGGCACGACCAGACCCTGCCGATCGCCGAGCGCATGAAGCTCGCCGATGGCCGGCCGTTGCGCCGGCGCATGATGGCGGCAATGGCGCAGCAGGATTGCGGCCAGTGCGGCTACAACTGCAACGACTATTCGGACGCGATCGTTAGCAAGGCGGAGGCGCGGCTCAATCTGTGCGTACCCGGCGGCAAGGAAACCGCCCGGATGCTCAAGGCGTTGAACGAGGAGCTGGAGAAGGCACCGGCAGCCTCTGCGGACGCGTCAGTCACGCCGGCAGTGCCCGCCGCGCCAATCACGGCGGAGCCCGGGCGCTCGCGGGACAATCCGGTCGCCGCGACGTTCGTCTCGCGCCGCCTCTTGAACAAGCCCGGATCGGAAAAGGAGACCTGGCACATCGATTTCGATCTTGGCGGCTGCGGCCTGGACTATGTGGTCGGGGATTCCTTTGGCATTTTTGCCCGCAACGAACTCGGGCTCGTGGACGAGATCATCGCCATACTCGGCGCATCGCATACGACCGAAGTGAACGGCAAGACGCTCCGTGCGGTCTTGACCGACGATGTTTCGCTGGCGCCCGCGCCGGATTCCCTGTTCGAACTGATCTCGTTCATAACAGGCGGGGCGCAGCGTGAAAAAGCACGCGCCTTGGCGCAAGGCGAAGACCCCGACGGCGACGCCGCGACGCTGGACGTAATGGCGGCCTTGCAAAAATTCTCAGGTGTCCGTCCGCACCCCGAAGCCTTCGTCGAAGCGCTGGAGCCGCTGCAACCGCGGCTCTATTCGATCTCCTCGTCGCACAATGCGACGCCCGGCAATCTGTCGCTGACGGTCGATTGCGTGCGCTATGTCGTCGGCAAGCGCAAGCGCCTAGGGCTCGCTTCGACCTTCCTTGCCGAGCGCATCAAGCCGGGGGATTCGGTGAAGGTCTACGTGCAGAAGGCTCACGGTTTCGCGCTGCCGCAGGATCCCAAAACGCCGATCATCATGATCGGGCCGGGCACCGGGATCGCGCCGTTCCGCGCCTTCCTGCTCGATCGCAAGGCGACCGGCGCACCCGGCAAGAATTGGCTGTTCTTCGGTCATCAGCGCAGCAGTTGCGATTTCTTCTATTCAGACGAACTCAACGGCCTCAAAACCTCGGGCCTGCTGACGCGGCTGTCGCTGGCGTGGTCGCGTGACGGCGACAAGAAGTTCTATGTCCAGGATCGCATGCGCGAGGTCGGCCGCGAATTGTGGACCTGGCTCGCCGAGGGCGCGCACCTCTATATCTGCGGCGACGCCAAGCGGATGGCCAAGGATGTCGAGCGCGCGCTCGTCGATATCGTCGCGCAATTCGGCGCGCGCACGACCGACGAGGCGGTCAGCTTCATTGGGGAACTCAAGAAGAAGGGCCGGTTCCAGCAGGACGTTTATTGAGGCAGTTTCAATCAGCTTTAAATGCGAACGAATAAAATTCTCTCCCGAATCCCCCGCGGAGAATTTTCAACCGCTACCGGAGTCAGGCAGAGCATTTGTATCGCTATTTTCCCGGTCATCTTGAATGCCGACACGAACAGTACTCCCTTATCGACAATGGGGCGTTGGAGATCGACCATGCGCGAACTATCGGCGGAGGCCCGCCTTCACCTATATGCGCGATCCCTGTCCCGGCGAACCGGGACCGGATTTCATGCGGCTGCGCTGTACGGCGCATTTGCGCTGATCGTCGCCGTCATCTTCGGCACGCTGTCGATCCACCCGTTCTAGGCGCGTGCGCTAACCCGCTTTCTTGAACGGCGCCACATCAATGCCAGAATCCTTCAGCGCCCGCAGCACACTGCGCGCGATATCGACCGCGCCGGGGGTATCGCCGTGAATGCACACGGTGTCGGTTCGCATTTTTATCACTTTGCCCGTGACCGACACGACAGCGCCATCCTGCACCATCCGCACCACGCGTTGCGCGATTGCGCCAGCATCGTGCAACACCGCGCCAGGTTTGCGACGCGACACCAGCGAGCCGTCGTCTTCATAGGCGCGGTCGGCAAAGACCTCGTGCACCATCGGCAGGTTGGCGGCTTCGCCCGCCTGCACCAGGCGCGAATTGGCGAGCACCACGAAAATCAGATTGGGGTCGACCGCCTTGACCGCTGAGGCGATGGCCTTGGCGGTGGTGTCGTCCTCGCAGGCGACGTTCGACAACGCGCCGTGCGCCTTGACGTGGGTGACCTTGTGACCGGCCGCGGTCGCGATCGCCTGCAGCGCGCCGATCTGGTAGGCGACCAGGTTCTCGATCTCGGAGGCCTTCATGCCAGGAAAAGGCCGTCGGCCAAAACCGTGCAGGTCGCGGTAACCGGGATGCGCGCCGATGCTGACGCCGCACGCTTTTGCAAGCTCCACGGTCTTGCGCATGATGTCGGCATCGCCGGCATGGAAGCCGCAGGCGATGTTGACCGAGGTGGCAAGCTCGATCATAGCGGCGTCATTGCCCATCTCCCATGCGCCAAATCCTTCGCCGAGATCGCAGTTGAGATCGATTGTTATCATGTCCGGTGTCCCCTTGCGCGAGTGGATCTCTGGTTAGTCTTGTGCCAGCGCATCTGCCGATGGGATTTGCCATGTTCCGGCATCGACCGCGCTGACGGCAGCGCCAGCGACATTAGCATGTTGCAGCGCCTCGATGTTGAGATCGAAAGTCTCGATCGGCCGGACGCGATCGGGCAGGCTGCGCAGCAATTGCGCAAACTTGCCGGCCTCGCTTTGGGCCTCAGTCATGCTGACGGCTTTGAACCGGAAACCGCGTCCGGCGGGTATCTGCGCGAATCGCCCGAGATCGGCTGAAATCACCGTTGCAATCTTGGGATAACCGCCGCTGGTGCCGCGGTCGGGCATCAGCACGATGGGAGCGCCATTGCCGGGCACCTGGATGCTGCCATCAACGGTACCGTCGGAGACGATGTTGTGACCGTGCAGGTGTTTTATGACGGGGCCTTCCAGCCGGTAGCCCATGCGATCGCTGGTCGCCGATATCTTCCACTCGCTGTCCAGAAACAGATTTATGGCGTCCTCACCGAATTCGTCGTCCTGCGGGCCCATCACGACGCGGATCGGCCCCTCCACGAGAGGAGGAAGATCGATCCGGCGCTCGGCCGCGCCGCTCGCGGCCGCCGTCTGCAATTCGTCGGCCGCCTGTAGCGGGCGCGGATAGGGACTGCCGAGGCCCGCGCGTGCATTGACCGCCAGGCTGCCGAACATCGGCTCGCCTGCTATGCCGCCCTCGATAGCGAGGTAGCTGAAAGCACCGCCGCGGGCAAAACCCAACGTCAAGGTTTCGCCGTCGGCGAGCGTCATGGATGTATCTGACGCTGCGGCGCGCCCCGAGATGTCGGCGTTGCGCGGCGCTCCCGCAAGCGCCACGCGAACCGCGCCTTCGCGCGCCGTGAGCGCGGCGCCGAACGGGCCGATTTCGATCGCAGCCGCGAACAATTCGTTGCCAACCAGACAATTCGCAGCGGCAAGTGCGAGCCTATCCATCGCACCGCTGGGCGTCAGGCCATAGCGCTGGGCTCCATGCCGTCCGCCATCTTGGACGGAACTTGCAGGGCCAATAGCGGAGATGACCAGTTTACTCATGGGGCGATCGGCTCGGCGATGATCTCGCCGGCTTCCGCGGCGCGATCCTGCTCGCCGAAGGTTTTTGCATCGACGGTGGAAAACGTCACGTGGTCGCCGGGTTCCAGGAGGAAGATCGGATCGCGATGCAGCTGATAGGTTCTGACCGCGGTCCGTCCCAACAGATGCCAGCCGCTCGGACCTGCGAGGCATTGCACGCCGGTCTGCACGCCGCCGATCGAGATCGTGCCGGCCGGCGTCAGCAGCCGCGGGTCTTTGCGCCGCGGCATGTGCAGCGATTTCTCAAGGCCACTGAGATAGGACCATCCCGGCGTAAAGCCGATCATGGCAACCCGATAGTCGCCGGCGACGTGCCGCGCCACGATATCGTCCGGGGTGGTCTTGAGTGTTTTGGCGACGTCCTCAAGGTCGATGCCATGCTCGCCGCCATACACCACGGGGATCCGCCAGCGCCGGGCTTTTGTCTCCGGCGGAACAGGGCGTTGCGCGAGCGAGACAAGCTTCTCACCCAGCGTACCAAAATCGATCTTTAGGGGATCATAATGCACCAGCAGGGATCGATAGGTGGGCACGGTTTCGGTCACGCCGGCGACCGGTTCGCCCGCGAGCGCCCGATCGAGCGCCAGCACCCGCTGGTTTGCGGCATCATCGATGTTGCGGCTGAATTCCACCGTGATGGCGCTGTCGCCGCTCGGCAAAATCCGGGGAGGGGGGATTGTCGCTGCCATGGTCTCTGGAGTCTTCACCGGATATCAACCTCTAGCGCGTTTTCCGGCGAAGCGTAATTCGCTTCGCGCAAACGGTCCCGCAAGTCCAATAAATTAATCCGCATAGCCGTGATAAGACGGTGTGATTGCGCGATTGCCATGCGGTCCCCCCTCTGGTGTGGCACTTGACGCAATCCCTGCGCCCCGCAAGATGCGCCCGCCCGATCCATCCGTAGCCGGAGTTGCTGTATCGATGTCCCTGACCCCCGAAGCAATCAAAACCCTTGCCCGCGTGTCCACCGCCACCATCACCACGGTTCTGCTCAAGGGGGGCCTGCGAAACGTCTGGATACGGGGCTCGCGTCCGCTGCGGCCGGGACAGCCGCGGCTGGTCGGCCCAGCCTTCACGCTGCGCTTTGTGCCGGCTCGGGAAGACCTGGCGACGCCGGAATCCTGGTCCTCGCCGGTTTCGACCCGGACCGCGATCGAAGCCATGCCTCAAGGCTGTATCGCCGTGGTCGATGCCATGGGCATTACTGATGCCGGCATCTTCGGCGATATTCTGTGCGCTCGCATGGTCAAGCGCGGCGTGGCGGCGCTGGTGACCGACGGCGTCGTGCGCGATCTCGAAGGCGTGCTCGGAACCGGTTTGCCGGTGTGGTGCGACGGTTTTGCGGCGCCGCCTTCGGTTGCCGGACTGACCTTCGTCGGTTGGGGCGAACCGATCGGTTGCGGCGGCGTTGCCGTGTTTCCCAACGACGTCATCGTCGCCGACCAGGACGGCGCCGTGGTGGTCCCGCAAGCGTTCCTCGACCTCATCCTGGCCGAAGGTGCGGAGCAGGAACGAATGGAAGCCTGGATCGTCGAGCAGGTGAACGCCGGCGCGGTGCTGCCTGGTCTTTATCCAATGAATGCTGAGACCAAGGCGCGCTATGCGGCCTCGAAGAAATAGTCAAGAAGGAGAAACGCCATGAACATCCATCTCGCCGGCTCGCGGCCCACGCGGCGGGCACCGGCCGAATACTTCACCGGCACGGTGTTGCAGGACCCGATCATCATGGCCGAGGCTCCGGCGCGGCTCAATTGCTCCCGCGTCTCCTTCGAACCGGGTGCCCGTACAGCCTGGCATTCCCATCCGTTGGGTCAGACGCTCTATGTCATTTCAGGCATTGGCCGGGTTCAGGCCAAGGGCGGACCGATCCGCGAAATCCGTCCCGGCGACGTCGTGTGGATTCCGCCGGGCGAAAAGCATTGGCATGGCGCGTCCCCGACCAATGCCATGACTCACATCGCGATGCAGGAAGCGCTCGACGGAGTCTACTCGAACTGGATGGAGCAGGTGACCGAGGCGGAATATTCCGCAAAGGCCGGAGACTGACTGCACCGCGCAAGCAGTTATTTGCGCTTATCGCCGATCACATTCGCTGCGCCGTCCAGGTGCCCGAGCACATCGCGCCGCGCCAGGTGCCGGATCCCGATGTCGCGGTCAGGCGACCCGAGCCGACCGCACGTTTCATCCCGCTTGTCAGCGTCACACTGATGTTGCCGGCATTCGCAACGCGGCCCGATGCGCTCATCAAAGGATTGCCCGAGGCAACCTGGCCGTTGTTGATCCCGATCGCGACCGTCGTTCCGGAGCCGCAAGCGCTATTCAGCGAGGCGATCTGAACATTCCAAGCACCGTCAAACGTCGCCGCCGCCGCGGGGGTGGCGATCGACATTCCCAGAAGCAACAGCACGCGCGCAGCGATGGTTGTTTTGCGATTCTGTCCCATGACGTCCTCCTTTGTTGGACGCCAGCACGGTCTCACATCGGTTCAGTTGAGAATGTGATGGGAATCACACCGGAGTTTGACGTCCGGCGTTACTATTGAAATGAAGCAGTTTGGAACACGGCGCGACGTGACGTGTCGCAGTCCGAGTTCTTGAACATGCACCGGCCGAAGTGTACCATCTCGCGATGCTTTCACGATGCGATCAAGAAAAACGCATGTAACATCAGCGAAATACCGCAGGTCGGGTGATTTTTCCCGAATCCTCGAGGATTTCATGAAGCGGGCCTTTTTGGCGATCTTTTGCGGTGCCGCTCTCCTTGCGAATTCCATTGCCTATGCCGATGCCGTGTCCGACAGGGAAATGGCCGATCGTTATGCGCAGGCCGCACAGTCCGGAGATAGCGAGGCTCAGTTTTATATGGGCGCGCTCTATTCGTCGGGGGTCGGGCGCCCGAGGTCCGATCAAGAAGCATTCCGGTGGTTTTCGCGCGCCGCGGACCAAGGTCATTCGCATGCAATGCTGGTTCTTGCCGGACTCTATGCCATTGGGCGAGGAACTTCGAACGACAACCTGAAGGCTTACAAATGGGCCTACATTGTCTCCGTCGGCACCCGGGTCGAGGAATTCCGTAATGGAGCGCGCCAGCTGATCGGCGTTCTCGAAACCCGGATGACGCCCGCGCAAGTCGAGCAGGCCAAGGCCGAAGCCGGCGGCTGGCGTGCGGTGCGAACTCAGGCAAAGCCCGGCGCTCCGGCCGACAATGTCAGACAGGACAGCCAGCCGCCGCCAGCGCCGGCTGTTTCGAAACAATCGCCGGCGGCTCCCGCCAGTTCAGCCGATTCCATCAGTCCTCAAGGGCCGCGCAGCAGTAGCATAAAGAAGGACGATATGGACGCGATATTGGAACGGGTACCGTCCGGACTGCGCAAGCGGTTTGGCTTTTGAGCGGTCGAGGAGAAGCCGATGCTCTCGCGCGGTATTGTCTGGTCTGGGTCCGTGCTCGCAGTGCTTGCCATTGCAGCGGTGGGCGGGACCTACTTGATGTATCCGGACTTCTTTCAACCTCCAACCGTAACCACCGCAGCGGCGATCCGCGCGCCAGTTTCCGAGGCCATCTACGGAACCGGAACTGTAGAGCCTGAGCGCTGGGCAAAAGTCGTCCCGCTTCAGAGGCGGCGGCTGGTCGAACTCTGCCGCTGCGAAGGGCAGGCGGTCAAAGCTGGCCAGGTTCTTGGCCGCCAGGACGACGCGGAAGAACGCAGCGCTCTGAACCAACTCGAAATCAACAATGAACAACTTGAGCGCGACCTCAATCGCGCGCTCCGCGATCGCGACAAAAGCGAAGCCGCGAAGACCGAATACGAGCAACGCTCTACCCAGTTCGAGGAATCCAAATCGCGCATTAATGCCCAAAAAGTACGCCTCGATGCACTCGTGCTCCGCGCGCCGTTGGATGGAATGGTGCTGCGTCGCGACGGCGAAGTTGGGGAGATTGTTGGGCCAACCGACGTGCTGTTTTGGGTAGGCCCGCCGGCGCCTATGCAGGTGGTGGCTGAAATAAATGAGGAGGAAATCACCAGGATCGCCGTGGGACAAAAGGCATTTTTGCGAAGCGAGGCCTTCTCCACACAGGCATTGCGGGCCACTGTCTCGCAAATCACGCCAAAAGGCGATCCTACGCGAAAGACCTTTCGTGTCTATCTGCTGTTGCCGCGCGATACGCCGTTGCGGATAGGAATGACGGTCGAAGTCAATATCATCTATCGCGAAAAGACCGCGGCCATTGTGGTACCCAACGAGGCCGTTAGCGGCAACGCGGTTCAGGTCGTAAGTAACGGAAAGGTTGAGCGGGTTCCGGTCACGGTCGGGATTCGCGGCAGCCGTAACGTCGAGATCATCGGCAACGTGCCGAAGGACACCACAGTGCTGTCACCGGCGCGTGCCGATTTGGCTGACGGTACGCGGGTCCGTGTGGCAAATGTGAATCTGCCGACAAAGCCGGCACCGGAGGCTCCCGTCGATGCCACTCCGGATCCCACTCCCACACCTAGTCCAGGTCCTACTCCCGGTCCCAGTGTCGAGCTCGATCGGAACTCGGCCGCCGTCGTAACCAGTTCTGTCGATGCCGACAACGCCGTCATAGCCTCGGCATTGTCGGCTCACGTCGATTCTATTGTTAACGATGCACGCAGAAGCGTCGGCAAATACAGCGCGACCCGGTAAGACGCATGACAACGAACCTCTTGCTGAGCATTGCGTGGACCCATGTAAGCACCCGCGTTCGACAGACTCTGGTCGGCATGTTTGGTGTGGCGATGGGCGTCGGCTTCACCATCATGATGGCGGGCCTGATGCAGGGATCGCAGATAGATTTTCTTCGGCAGCTCGTCGATACGATGCCCCACGTCACTGTCGAAGATGAGCGGCGCTCAGTCCCGAGCCAGCCGGCGGAAGAGGAATACGCTGCGGTAGGAATGTCCAACGTGCCGAATGTAAGTCGGCGTCCCGGGATCAAATATCCGGACACGGTAATGGCCTCCCTGAGGTCGTGGTTGCCAGGCGATGTGGCGCCATCGGTAAAGACTACCGCGCTTGTAGAGCACGGCGGCGGACGGGTTGGCGTGACCCTGACAGGGATTGATCCGCGGCTTGAAGTTCGTGTTTCCAAGCTCGCTTCCCAAATGCGCGAGGGACAAATGACCGATCTGTCGAAGGCGGCGAACGGGATCATCATCGGCCAGGCGCTGGCAGAAAAGCTTGCCGTGAAAAATGGAAATACAGTGCTACTCGGAGGAGGTCAGGGAGCTCAGACTTCCGCCACGGTCGTCGGAATCTTCCGGTCAGGATTGAAACGTGTCGACGAAGGACAAATCTACTCGCTGATCAGCCTGGCCCAAACCCTGATGGGGCAAAGCGGGATCATCAATCAGTTGCGGCTGCGGTTGAGCGATCCCTTGGTCGCACAGAAGGTGGCCGCTCAAGTCGAGGCGCAGGTCGGATATAAGTCGGTGTCGTGGCAAGAAGCCAATGCCGATCTGCTGTCTACCTTCGCTACGCGTGATTTCATCGTGCTGACGGTGATGGGCGCGATGCTGCTGACCTCATCATTTGCCACTTACAATATCATCTCCACCATCACCCACGAAAAACGCCACGACATCGCGATCATGAAGTCGCTGGGCATGCGCGAATATTCCGTGCGGCGAATATTCATCATTGAATCGGCGATGATGGGGTCTGTCGGAATCCTGTTCGGCTGGATTCTCGGATATCTGCTTTGCTACGGGTGGTCGCAGATTACGATATTCAATCCGCTCACCGGCGCCACAGTGCCACTTCAGATCTACTACTCGCCGATGCACTATATTGCCTCCGGGGCCATTTCAATTCTCTGCTGCGCGGTCGCCGCCTTCTTTCCGGCGCGCAAGGCGACACGGGTGCATCCGGTCGAAATTATCCGGGGCGCGTCTTGAGCGAGATCGCGCTCCAGGTTGTGGGACTGGTCCGCCGCGTTCAGGGCGTTATCTCTCATACCCTGGTCGATGGCATCGACTTGAGCGTGGCGAAGGGTGAATTTCTCGCCATCACCGGACCTTCGGGATCCGGAAAATCGTCGCTGCTCTATTTGCTCGGCTTGCTCGATGCGCCTACCGAAGGCGAGGTTATCATCTGCGGCCAGCCAACTTCCAAATTGTCGGAGACGGAGCGCGCCGATGTTCGTCTGACCAAATGTGGCTTCGTGTTTCAATTCCACTTTCTGCTTCCAGAATTCACCGCGCTTGAAAACGTGCTGCTGCCAATGCGCGCCTATGGCCGAATGTCAGCCAAGGAAATGAACGAGAGAGCGATGATGCTACTAACATCGCTCGGTCTCGCCGAGCAGGCCGCCAAGCGGCCCAATCAGCTTTCAGGCGGTCAGCGGCAACGGGTGGCGCTGGCGCGGGCGCTTGCCAACCGCCCCGAAATCATCGTAGCCGACGAGCCCACGGGGAATCTCGACACCGCGTCGACCGAGCAGGTATTCGGCATATTGCGCGATATCGCCGACAACGGCCAGACGGTCGTGGTCGTCACCCACGATGCGGCACTGGCTGCGCGAGCAGATCGGCGGATCCATATCGTCGACGGCAAGATTCACGAGACGAGTTTTGGGGTCGACAGGAAGCGCGAGATCGCGGCTGCAACCGGCACGGTATAGTATCACTCGTGTCGGCCTGCGCCGTGGGACGGACAGAACGCGGGGTTGCGGCCTAGTTCACCCGGCTCCAGGTCTGGCCACCGCAGAACATGCCGCCAAAGGCACAGCCCTGAACGCGCAGGGTATCCGAGCCTTTCAACGCGATCGTCGAATCATAGGTGCTGCCGGATTTCGGGTCGTGAATTCGCCCGCTCCATTTGGAATCCTTGCCGGGCTTCATATTGATCAAGATCTGCTCGCCGTTCTGATTGGATTTGTTGTCCACGGAATACCCGCAGAGATTAGCGCCGCATTGCTCGATCCGAACCTTGCCTTCCTTTTCCTCGGTCAACCACACGCCGACCGGTGTATTGGCCGAGTGAATCCCCGGGGTCGCGGGCTGTGGTCCCGACGGCGGAGCGGTCGCAACGACAGGCGCCGGTTCGGGCTTGGTGGCGCGGGCAGTATCCTGCTGAACCGCGCGTCCGCCGGTTGGAGGCTCTCCTGAGGTGATGGTATCCGCTGGCGCGACGCCGGCGGTGGCAGCTGAAGGCTCCGGAGAGGTGTCGGCAGGCGCAGGGACCTTTTCGGCCGGAGCAGGGTTTGCAGCAGGCGCCGGCGGATCGGTCTTCGCCTGCTCGGGCGACTGTTGCTTGCGCGGGCGGGCGCCGTCCCGGTCGCTATGTGAGCGTTTGGTCCGCGGCCCGCTGTTGTCGTAGACGCCTGGTATCGAAACCGTCCCACGGTCCGGGTCGATACGGATGGTACGGCCGCCATATTCGAAGGAGTACTGAGCCTGCGCGGCGGTGCTCGCCAGCAGAAATGCGGCGACAGCGAAAAGCTTTTTCATCATTGACCCTCCTGAGCAGGTGCGATCTCAGCCCGATCCTAAGCTTCAGTGGCTCCAGCTGCGTGACCTACATCACTTTCATGGTGTAGGTCGTGGAATCAGCG
>WNGI01001187.1_pt1 | contig 21232 bp, 21 predicted proteins | sample 5400621 | NCBI WGS metagenome assembly WNGI01 (sample SAMN13153374, study PRJNA577476) | soil metagenome | isolation source: 20 cm soil or saprolite under Garry oak tree replicate 1 | place: USA:California | collected 2016-06-15
TGTGACGCGCAAGAAAAAGCTGCTCGAGAAACAGAAAGCGGGCAAGAAGCGAATGAAGGCGGTCGGCAGCGTCGAGATTCCGCAAGAGGCGTTCCTGGCAATCCTCCAGGTTGGCGAAAAATGAACCCCCACGCTTGCGGCCTCACTGGCCAATTCGGCCGCTACGCTATGCCCTCGGCCCCCAGAGGGGGAGCGATTCGCGCCTTGGGGCGGCCCCGCGGCGCTCAACAGTTCAGATGAGCTGCGCAGATGGTTTTAACGCGTGCGACAATCCGCGCGCTTGCGAGAGCCGGTTTGGCCCCACCCAATACGAACAACATTCCCATTGCCGATGAACTTTGCCCTGATTCTGTTTCTCTTGACTGCGGTGACAGGCGCCGCCTGGCTGGTCGACAAGCTCGTGCTCGAAAGCCGTCGGCGCGAGCGTGCGCGTGTGGCGATCGCGAGTTTCGAACGCCAGCGTGCGGCGGTGCCGGCATCCGAATCGTCGACAGCGATCGCGCAACGCGAACAGGTCGAATCGGCTGCGTTGCGCGAGCCGTCGTGGGTCGAATACTCGAAGGCGTTCTTTCCCGTCTTGCTGATCGTGTTTCTGCTGCGATCGTTCCTCGCTGAGCCGTTCAAGATTCCATCTTCGTCGATGCGGCCCACGCTCGAGGTCGGCGACTTCATTCTCGTCAACAAATTTGTCTACGGTATTCGGCTGCCGATCATCGAAAAGAAAATCATTCCGTTGGGCGACCCGAAGCGAGGCGACGTCGTCGTCTTCCGATACCCGATCAATCCCACGCAAGATTTCATCAAGCGAGTGATCGGCGTTGGCGGCGACGTCGTCGAATACCGTGACAAGCGGCTCACCGTCAACGGCGAGCCGTGGCCGCAGCGCGCCGACGGCTCCTATAGCTATCTCGAGGGACTTCGCTTCGATACGCTCGAGCGCGCATTCGAGCGCACGGACGCCGCGGCCGGCGCGCAGGAGCATACGATTGGCATCAACACACAGGCGCCGCCGGTCTATCCGCCGAATGTCCGCAATTTTCCTGGCCGCGACAATTGCGACTACAATGAGCGCGGTTTTACGTGCCGGGTGCCTGCCGGTCAATACTTGATGATGGGTGACAATCGCGACAACAGCGACGACAGCCGGTATTGGGGTTTCGTGCCGGACGACCACATCCGCGGCAAGGCATTTTTCATCTGGTTCAATTGGGACGACATCGCTTCTCTCGCATTCAAGCGAGTTGGAAGCGGAATCCATTGAGCACGCCACGAAGGGACAAGCCGATGATGCGTAGCGAGCGCGGCATTACGATCCTAGGATTTCTTTTCGTCGCCGCGGTCGTGATCACCGTCGCGCTCGTCGGGTTCCGCGTCATGCCGGCTTACATCGAGTACTTCGCCGTGCAAAAAGCATTGCAAACGGCGCTCGAGGACGCCCCGACCGGAAACCTGGCCGAGATCCGCCGCGCATTCGATCGCAAGTCTGGCGCCGGGTACATCGAATCGGTGCGTCCAGCCGACGTACAAGTATCGAGACAGGGTGGTGCGATTACCGCGACGGCTTCGTGGCAGCGCGTGCTGCCGATGATCGGCAACGCAAGCATCCTGCTGGATTTCGACGCATCCGCCTCGCGCTGACTTTCGCTGAATGACATTGCCGGAACGGCTCGGTCACGAATTTCGCGAGCCCGGCCTCCTGCGCGAGGCCCTCACCCACCGCAGCTTCGGCGTCCCCCACAACGAACGGCTCGAGTTCGTCGGCGATGCGGTGCTGAATTGCGCCGTTGCGCTGGCGCTGTTCGAGCGGTTTCCGTCGACGCAGGAAGGCGATCTCTCACGTGCGCGCGCGAGCCTCGTAAACCGCGATACTCTCGCGCAGCTTGCCCGGCAGATAGGCCTCGGTGCGCATATTCGGCTGGGCGATGGCGAGTTGAAGAGCGGCGGCGCTGATCGGCCATCGATCATCGCCGACACGCTCGAGGCGGTATTGGGTGCCGTGTTTGTCGACGGCGGGTTTCCGGCTGCACGCGCAGCGATCGACCGCATTTACGCCGATCTGCTTCGCGCTGCGGACCCGGCGACGCTCGGCAAGGATCCGAAGACGCGCTTGCAGGAATGGTTGCAAGCGCGCCGCTATCCGGTGCCCGAATATGCGGTCGTTGCGACAACAGGCGACGCGCACGCGCAGCAATTCGAGGTCGACTGCCGGATTCCGGCGCTATCGGTGACAACGCACGGCAGCGGATCGAGTCGACGTGCTGCGGAACAGAATGCCGCCGCCGCCGCGTTCGCGCGCGTCGTGTCCGGTACGGCACATGGTTGAGGTCGACGTGACCGTGCATCGAGCAGGGCACATTGCGATCGTCGGACGTCCGTCGGTTGGAAAATCGACGCTCGTCAATGCGCTCGTCGGCGAAAAAATCAGCATCACATCGAAAAAGCCGCAAACGACGCGCTACCGCATCACCGGGATCTTGAGCGAGCCGGAACGGCAGTTCGCGTTCGTCGATACGCCGGGTTTCCAGACGCGCAATCGCTCGCCGCTCAATGATCGGCTGAACCGTACGGTGCGCGACAGTTTCGGCGGCGTCGACGTCGTCGTGTGGGTCGTCGACGCGCGGCATTTGACGAGTGCCGATCGCGCGGTTGCTGCGTTGCTTCCTCCCGGCGTCGCGGTCATCGTCGCAGTCAACAAGATCGATCAGTTGCAGGACAAAGCCGTGCTTTTGCCGGCGCTGTCCGAAATTGCAGCGCTCCGCGACTTCGCCGCGATCGTGCCCATTTCCGCCGAACGCGGCACGCAGCTCGCCGAGCTCAAGGACGAAATCGCGAAGCTGCTGCCGCTGTCGCCGCCGCTCTATCCTGAATCGGATGTGACCGACCGCGACGAGCGCTTTTTGGCCGCCGAATTCATCCGTGAAAAAATCTTCCGGCTGCTGGGCGAGGAAGTTCCTTATGCTACGAGCGTCGCTATCGAAAGTTTCGAGGAGCGCGGTGAACTGCGACGGATTCACGCCACCATCTACGTTGACAAGGCGACCCAACGCGCCATTCTGCTCGGCTCAGCGGGTGCGCAGATGAAAGCGATCGCATCGCAAGCGCGTGCGGACATGGAACGCGTCTTCGGCGGTACCGTCTACCTCGAGGTGTGGGTTAAAGTGAAACGCGGTTGGGCCAACGACGAGACGCAATTGACGCGATTCGGTTATTGAAATTCACCAGATGACCTCCGTCGAGCATGCCGCAAGCGTGGAGGTCCTGTGAGCGCCGCCGGGCCTCGGCCTGGGCAGAGCGTAGCGACGTCATTGGCCACTGAGGCCGCAAGCGTGGGGGACGGATGAGGCAACTGCGCGACCGGCGCGAAGGGCAAGCGGCGTTCGTCCTTCACACCTACCCGTATCGGGAGACGAGTCTCATCGTCGAGGCATTCAGCGCATCGTATGGCCGCGTTGCGATGGTGGGGCGCGGCGCGAAGCGTCCACGCTCGGAGATGCGCGGATTGCTGAATGCGTTTCAGCCGCTGCTGCTGTCGTGGGCAGGCGCTGCCGAGCTGAAGACCTTGCTCGCGGCAGAATGGCGCGGTGGAATGCCGCTGCCGCGCGGCGCGGCGCTGCTGTGTGGCTTCTATCTGAATGAGCTGTTGCTGAAGCTTCTACCGCGTGAGGATCCGCATCCGGCGCTATGGTCGGAATACGAGAGCGCGCTGTTGGCATTGACCGAACATTCGGCGCCCGCGGAACAGGCTGCGACGTTGCGGCGATTCGAGCTCAAACTGTTGGCGGAGTTGGGCTACGCGATGCCGCTGACGCATGAACAGGACACGGGCGCGCCGATCGATCCGGCGGAACGCTACCATTACGCATTTGATCGTGGTCCGCGGCGGCGCGTCGCGGAACCGGGCGCGCAATGGCCGGTTGTGCGGGGCGAAACGCTGCTGGCCCTCGCGAACGAGCGCTATCCCGATCCGCAAACAGCGGCGGAAGCGAAGCGGCTAATGCGTTCGGTGCTCGATCATTATCTGGAAGAGCGGCGAATTTTCAGTCGCCGCGTCGTGCAGGACTTGCAGGCGCTTGATGAGGAAGCAGAACCAAAATGAATCCGACGAACGAGGTACACGGATGATCGAGCTCGGCGTCAACATCGATCACGTCGCGACGTTGCGGCAAGCGCGGCGGACGCACGAACCCGATCCGGTATGGGCCGCCGTCGAAGCGCACCTCGGCGGCGCCGACGGCATCACCGTTCACTTGCGCGAGGATCGCCGGCATATCCAGGACGAGGATGTGCGGCGACTGCGCGAGCTTGTTCATATCAAGCTCAATCTGGAAATGGCGGCAACGAAGGAAATGATCGACATCGCAGTTAGGCTCAAGCCGGAGATGGCGATGCTCGTTCCCGAAGGGCGGGCGGAAATCACGACCGAGGGCGGGCTTGACGTCGCCGCGCAAGCGAGCAAGATCAAGTCTACGGTGGCGCAATTGGCCGCTGCGGGCATCGTCACCTCCGTTTTCATCGACGCCAATGTGCGTCAGGTCGAGGCGGCCGCCAGTGCAGGGGCCAGGGTCTGCGAGATCCACACCGGCCCGTACGCGCACGCATTTCACGCCAAAGGTCGCGATCCGGAAAGTGCCGCGGTGATCACGGAGCTTGACGCGATTCGCAAGGCCGGCGAAGCGGTGCGCGGGCTTGGAATGCGCTTCAACGCCGGCCACGCGCTCAATTATTTCAACGTGCAACCGGTCGCCGCGCTTCCTGGCATTCGCGAGCTGCATATCGGGCACGCGATTGTCGCGCGATCGGTGTTCGTCGGAATGCGCGAGGCAGTGCGCGAAATGAAATCGCTGTTGCGCGAAGCTGCGACGGCACCGCGTTGATGGCGCTCGAGCACGCACGCGGCCCCGTCATGCTCGGCGTCGAGGGACCGGCGCTCACCGCATCCGATCGTGAACGGCTCGTCCACCCGCTTGCCGGCGCGGTGATTCTCTTTGCGCGCAATTACGTTTCGCGGATCCAGTTGTCAAATCTCACGCGCGACATCCGTTCAATGCGGACGCCAGCGCTGCTGATCGGCGTCGACCACGAGGGGGGACGCGTGCAGCGCTTCCGCGACGAATTCACGAACGTTCCGCCGATGCGCGCGCTGGGTGAAGCGTATGACGTAGACCGCAGCGATGCACTTGTACAGGCCGAGCAATGGGGTCACGTGATCGCAGATGAGCTTGCCGATTGTGGTGTCGATTTCAGCTTTACACCGGTATTGGATCTCGATTTCGGTGTAAGTGCCGTCATCGGCGATCGCGCGTTTCACGACGAGCCACACGCCGTCGCCGACCTCGCGGCGGCGATCTGTCGGGGTCTCCATCGCGGCGGCATGGCGGCCATAGGTAAACATTTTCCCGGCCACGGCAGCGTCGTCGCCGATTCGCACGTCGATCTTCCCATCGATGGGCGTGGCTACGCGGAAATTGCGGCCAATGACCTCGTGCCGTATGCCGCGCTCGTGAAATCCAGGCTGATCGACGCCGTGATGCCCGCCCACGTCTTGTATCCGGAAATCGATTCCCGGCCGGCGGGCTTTTCGCCGGTGTGGCTGCGGGACATCCTCCGGGGCCGACTGGGCTTCGAAGGGATCATTTTCAGCGATGATCTCGAGATGGCCGGTGCGCGTGGCGCCGGCGACATCGTGGCACGCGCAAACGCTGCGCTTGCCGCGGGCTGCGACATGGTCCTCGCATGCAACGACTTCGCAGCGATGGACGACTTGCTCGCGCGATGGACGCCGGCAGCCGCGCCGCAGCTCGCGGCTCGGTTGGAAAAGATGAGCGGAACGCGGCGTTCAGCGCCGTAGAGCGTCGATAACGCTTCGCGTGCCGACGATCAGATCGAACCGTGCACCGGTGTCCAGCGGCGCTCGCGGCGCTCGCGTTTCTGTTCACCCGATTCGCCTTCATACGAAACCGGCTTTGCCTCGGGAAATGCGGCGATGCCCGCAATCGCGTTGACGTTGAGTGTGGCGAACTGTCCTCGCGAAGACGTGACCACCGCGGCCACGTAGGTGCCACAGTTGCGGCAGACAAGGAAGTCGGCTGTGCGCGACGCGAAACGATAGCGAAGGAGCGTTGCTGGGTCAGCGATATGGAAAGTCACCGAGCCGTCCGGATCGGATGTCGTGCGCGCGCCGTGGCAACGACAAAAGCGACATTGGCATGCGCGTACCGGCCAGCGATCTGGTGCTTGCGCGGTGCGAAACGAGAAGCCGATCGCGCCGCAATGACAATGGCCTTCCAAGCTATGCTCGTTTCCGGAATCGCTCACGCCGCGGCCGCGCGCTTGCAAAACATTGATGTGAGCCGAACTGGCTTCGTCACGATCAGGCCGGGTTGCTTCCTGGTGAATTGCGAATCGCGTCGACAGCCTAGGAGCGCAGCAATCGGGTGCGCTCAACGCCGCCGGAATTCCCGACCCATGGCGCTCGCCTTGTCGATATCCGCTTGAACTTGCTCGCGACTTCGCTCGTACACGATCTCGCGCCCTCTGATGTTGCCGACATAGGCCTGGCCGCTTCGCGTCGGCGCCAGCTCGCACTTGACGTTGTGGATACCTTCGCCGATCACCACTTCGATGTGGCTTGCGCGCTTGGTGAGAACGACGACATCGATCGTCTGACCGCTTTCCGTGATGCGCACCTTGATCTTTTCCGTGTTCATGGATGCAGAGCTCTCAATCGACGTTGGTTGCGGGCGTCGGCTTACGGCCCGGTGCTGCAATGCGCCCGAGCACATTCGTCGATGATCAGGCGATCGACAGTTGCTTGTACGCTCGATAGCAGCGACCCAAGGGCATCGTTCAAGCGCAAGTAATCACGCTGTTTGATTGCAGCAACGTTATGCTCGAGATCGACGGCAGCGTGGTCGAGCTCCGATCGCGCAAATCGGGCCTGGTCTCGCAGGGCCGTTCTTATCTTCTCTTCGTCGGCGATCGTCGTCGCTCCGATTGAGGAATCCAGCAGTGCTTCGAGCAGATCGACTTGGAGCCAGGTTCCCATCAACTGGTTGTACATCCAATACAGATCGAAACGCTCCTGATCGGATGCGCCATCGATCGACGACATGAATTCCTCTTCAAGCGAGGCCATCGCACTTGCGTGTGCCTGCAGCTCGTACACATACGTGGCGTCGCCAGCACGTACCGCGCTCCACGCAACCGACCCGTGGAGCGCGCAGGCGAACAGCAGTGCCGGCAAGCCGAAGCGAAAAATCGCTTGAAAACGCGTCAGGTCTTCTCGGGCATTGCCGAAGAGTGATGGCTGGTGATCAACCATTGGTGACCATTCCACTTGTACGTATATGTGTAGCGCGCTTTCACCTGACTTCCATCGCCGAAGGTGAACGTATAGAGCCCGACATCAATCGCCGTATTGCAGTCGATTTCAATGGTGCGCGAGTCGATCTTGCCGACCGGCTTGTTCTCGAGGAAGTGCTTGAAGTAATCCTCCTTCTGGTCGGGCGTCATGCGCGGCGTGTTCGAAACGGTCGCCAGCAGCACCGATGACTTGGCGTAATTCGCCACGACTTTCTTCGGGTCTAGGGTCTTAAGCGAGCCGTTCCAGCGATCGAAGAGCGATGCAACCTCCTTTTCAGTGGTGGCACGGCAGGTCTCCGAGCGCGCGAACACCGGCGTGGACATCGTTGCAACGAGCATCATCAGCGCTACAGCGGATCGTTTCATCGTTTTCTCCCTATCTAAAATGGATGCGGCCAGCGTCCGCCGAGCCGCTTGGTCAATTCTTCGGCCGTATGCGCAACCAGCGGACCGAGTTGCTTGATTCGTGAATCGGGCAGACGCGAGGAGGGCCCGGCGAGCGAGATCGCGCCGAGCGTTTCGGCGTGCTCGTCGTAGATCGGCGCCGCAACGCAGCGTGTCGCGACCGCGTGCTCCTCGTCATCGAACGACCATCCGCGCTGACGTATCACGCGCACGCTCGCCCACATCGTTTCCGGCGACGTGATCGTATTCTCGGTAATGCGCGGAAGTCCTTTGACTTTGAGAATCGCATCGATTTGTTCGTCGGGCAACGAGGCAAAGATAGCCTTACCTACGCCGGACGCATGCAGGGGCACACGACTGCCGAGCTTGACGATCGTGCGCATCATTTCGCGGCACTGCACCTGGTCGACGAACACGGCTTCGGTTCCGTCGAGAATGCCGAGGTTCGCCGTTTCGCCGGACTGCTCCATCAGACGACGCATGTACGGATGGCTTTGGGCGATGAAGTCGCGACTTGCGAGAAAGCTCGAGCCGACGGTGAACGCCTGGAGGCCGATGTACCAGCGACCCAAGTCGCCCGCCTGGTAAACATAGCGCATCCTTTCCAGCGTGGAGAGCAGACGATGCGCCGTCGATGGCGCGAGTTCGGCGCGGTGCGCGACGTCCGTTAACGTAAGCCCGCCCTCGGCCTTAGCGAGACATTCGAGGATTGACAGTCCGCGCGTCAGGCTTTGGACGTGGTTGGTCGTCGTTCCAGGCTTGGCCGGCGTGCGGCCGCGGCGCGGTGGGGTCGAGAAGCGATGGGAGAGCGACATAAGGGTCGGTAGATGCCGCTATCAAACCACAGTGGAGGGCGATTAGAGAAGCAAAACTAACCAGCGCCGGAGTCGTCGCTGTGTAGATTCGCTACGGAAGCTTCAGATGCGGCGTCACGGCGAAGCGTTCGCCGGCAATATCGACCTCGTAGCGGGCTGCCAGTAGAGTCTCGTCGGTCATCGGCGGTTCGGCGCGCGCGTAGCCCATCGCGACCGCGCGTCCGTATTTTCGACTGTAGCCTGCCGAGGTCAGCTCGCCGACCGCGCGCCCACTCATCAGCAACGGCTCGCCACCCCAGGGAAACGCGGTCGGATCGTCGAAAGTGAATTGAATGAGGCGTTTCTTGATGCCGGCTTCGCGCGCTCCGATGAGCGCCTCCCGCCCGAGGAACGACATCGGTTTGTCGAGTTTGACCGTGTATGCCAATCCTGCTTCCCACGGCGACTCGTCGGGTGACAATTCGGCGCCCCATGCACGTCTTCCAGCCTCGATGCGGAGCGCGTCGATCGTGTAATAACCGGCGTCCCGCAAGACGAATTCGGGGCCGACGCTCCACAGCGCTTCGTACAGCGTCACACATTGGTCGGTGGAGACATAGAGCTCGAATCCGGGTCCCCCAACGTAGCTCATTCGTGCCGCGCGCACGCGCGCGTGGCCGACGTCGATTTCGGCCGTCGAAGAAAGCGGCAGCCCGGTTTTCGACAAATCATGCGGCGACAGCCGTCGCAACAGCATTTCCGCTTTCGGTCCCATGACGGAAATGACCGAATACGCGCTTGTCACATCGACAAGCGATGCGTGCTCGTCGGCATCGATCTGTCGTTCGATCCAGTTGAAATCGCGGGTCGCCTGCGCGGAGCCGGTCAGAATGAAGAAGGTGTCCGGCGCGAGGCGCGTAATCGTCAAGTCGCTTTCGAATCCGCCGCGCGCGTTCAACATACCGGTGTAGACGATCCGGTCGATCGCGACGTCGATATCATTGGCGCAAAGCCGTTGCAGCACCGTTAGCGCGTCCCGGCCCTTGAGCATGAACTTCGCGAAGGACGTTTGATCGAAAACCGCGACGTCCTCACGGCACGCGCGCTGCTCGTCGAGCACATAGGGCAGCCAACCAGGCGCGCTGAAGGTATAGGCGGGTTCTTCCGCACCCTCCGGCAAGAAGTAGTTCGCGCGTTCCCAATTGAGCTTCGTTCCGAACACTGCGCGTTTCGCTTTCAACCGATCATAGAGTGGCGACCGCCGCAGCGGCCGGACCGTTTTCAGCTCTTCGCGCGGCCACCGCATCGCGTAATGTAATCCCAGCGACTCGACGGTGCGGTCGGCGAGATGGCGGCGATTCGCATGGAAAGGTGCAAAGCGACGGATGTCGATATCGAAGACATCGAACGGCGCTTCGCCATCGATAATCCATTCGGCGATCAGCCGGCCGGCCCCACCCGCATTGGCGATCCCAGCCGAGTTGAAACCCGCACAAACGAAATAGCCGCCGAGGTTCGGTGCTTCGCCGAGGACGAAATTTCCGTCCAGCGTAAAGCTTTCCGGACCGTTCAAGAGCAGCTTGATCTCTGCGGTCTCGAGACACGGCGTGCGATGAATGGCGTTCGTCATCAGCACTTCAAATTGGTCCCAATCTTCCGGCAACAGCTGAAATTCGAAGCGCTCGGGAATCCGCTCGACGTTCCACGGCTTTGCGACGGGCTCGAAGCCGCCCATCACGAGCCCGCCAACCTCTTCCTTGTAGTAAATAAATCCGTCGGGATCGCGAATCACCGGCAATGATGGCGACACGCCGCTGATCGGTTTCGTCACGACGTAGAAATGCTCCGCCGAGTAGAGCGGTACGTTGACGCCTGCGGCAGCACCGAATTCGCGCGCCCACTGTCCGGCGCAGTTGACGACGATCTCGCAATCGATTTCGCCGCTCTCTTCATCGCTCGTCCATGCAATGCCGCCGATGTGGCGGTTGTGACGCCTTATCCCTGTCACCTTCACGCCTTCGAAGATGTGGGCGCCGCGCATCCGCGCGCCCTTGGCAAGCGATTGTGTGAGATCGGTCGGATTGGCTTTGCCGTCGCCGGGAATCCACACGGCACCGGACAGATCGTCGGTGCGCAGGAGCGGCGCGAACTGCTGCGCTTCAGACGGCGTGATGAAGTCGAACTCGACGCCGAAGCTTTGCGCGCGCGCCATCTGCCGCTTGATCAGCGTGAGCCGCGCCGGTGTCTTCGCGACATTGAGACTGCCGCATTGCTTCCATCCGGTCGCGAGACCTGTTTCTGCTTCGAGCGACGCGTACAATTCGATCCCATAGCGGCTCATTCGCGTCGCGTTGCGCGTCGCACGCGTCTGTCCGACGAGGCCCGCCGCATGCCACGTCGTGCCGCAGGTCAGCTTTCCTTGTTCGAGTAGGACGACGTCGGAAATGCCGAGCTTGGTCAGGTGATAGGCAGCCGATGCGCCCGCGATGCCGCCGCCGACCACCACGACGCGTGCGCTCGAAGGGATCCGCATTATTCTTTTCGACGACTACAGCTTGAGCGCCGCGACGCCGGCGACGACCGTGGCGGCGCCTGCCATCCGCCGCCAGCCGAAGCCTTCCTTCAGCACAAGCGAGCCGATCAACGCGGCGAACAGCACCGATACCTCGCGCAACGCCGCCACGACGGCGACCGGCGCTTTGGTCATCGCCCACAACACAATGCCGTAGGCAGCGAGGCTTGCGGCGCCGCCCATGAGGCCTCGCCGCCATCGAAGCACGATGTATCGCGCGGCAGCAACGCCGCGCCGCGAATAGGTCCACGCGAGGAACGGCAATCCTTCCAGAAAGATAAGCCATGTCACGTATCCCGCCGCGTTTTCGCTCACGCGAACACCCGCACCGTCGACGAGCGTGTACATCGCAATGATCGCCGCATTGGCAAGCGCCCAACCGGCCGCCGCAGGCGAATGGCGGCCACTCGCGAACCAGGCAATTACGATGATGCCGGACGCGATGAGCATGATGCCCAGCACTGTCTTCGCACCGGGCGTTTCGCCTAGGAAGAGCACGCCGAGCAGCGTGACGATCAGCGGCGCGACGCCACGCATCAACGGATACGCGAACGATAGATCGCCGCGATGATAGGCGCCGGCGAGCGTAACGTAGTAGCCGAAGTGAATGGCCGCGGAGAGCGCCATGAATCGCCACGAGTCGACCGCCGGAACGCCGACAAACGGCAGAACGACCAGTGCAACGATCGACGAGCCCGCGATGATCAGCGAGGTGTCAAGAACGGGATCGCCGGCCGACGACTTCAGCAGCGCGTTCCACAGCGCGTGAAGAAAACCCGCGCCAAGCACGGCCAGCGTTACGCCAAGCGTGATTTCAGGTGTCGCCACTGCGGCCATGCGTGCCGAAGGGCCGCCCCGAGGGACGCATTGCTCCCCCTCGGGGGGCAGCGCAGCGGCCGAATCGGCCAATGAGGCCGCAAGCGTGGGGGCCCACCATCAGCGCTGCGCGGCTTCGAGCGCACCGACGAAGTGGGCGAGCGGCGGTGTCGACGCGCCGGCGACCTTTGCCAAGTCGTCCCACAAGCGAATCTTCACGGCGTCTTCGGCGTGCGGCCGTCCGATGTACCGCGAAACTTCCTCCGCGGAGTAAACGCCACCTTGCAAAACGAGACTTCGTTTCGAATCGGCCGACAATTGAGCGTAATAGTCGGGACGGGTCGCACAGAGGTATCGCTTGGCATCGACGTGCATGCGGATGGGTTCCAGGACGTCATCGCCATACAGCGATCGCAGAAACGGCAAAGCGGCGAATTGATGCAAATCGTCGACGCCGCGCAACGTCGGCGTCTCGCCCTGGTCGTTCAATAAATGCCCCAAGTCATGGAGCAACGCCGCAGCGATCAGCGCAGGCGGCGAGCCGGCCGCTTCGGCCGCAGCTGCGGTCTGCAACGCGTGCTCGAGTTGAGTGACGCCTTCGCCTTCGTACGCGCGACCGCCTTTGCGGGCGAATAACACACAAATGTCCGAAATGCTCACGTGGGTTCCCATGAGCGCCGCGGGGCCTCGGCCTCGTTATGTCTGCGACGAGAATCGTTGCGGCGGGAGTCGGCCTCGTGTGACGACTCGCACGTGCCGCCGATCGCCGCGTAGCGCGGCCACTCGCCCGCCGCTCGCGTCACTATCCCGCAGCGCTCATCGCTCCACCTTTGGGAGCAGAGGGCAGAGCGTAGCGACGACAGTCGCAAGCGTGGGGGCACAGTCACGCCCCCGCCGTCTTGGTTTTTGCCTCCTGCCACGCTGCATCTTCCACGGTCGTCCGGGCGCCGCTCTCTTCAGCGTCCGGTGCCTTGAGCCGCGTACGCGCGAGCACGCCGGCCTGCTCGAGTATCGGATACGCGATCGAGCAGATATGCGAATTGATCCTACGCAAGTCGGCGATCAAATCGAGATGCAGCGACGATGTTTCGATGCTGTCGGCGGTGTTGCCCGCGAGGCGGCTCAAGTGCGAGTCGGCGTACGCGCGCTCGAGATCGCGAAACAAGACCTTCTGCGCCAGCAACTCCTGCGCGCTCTTGAGATCGCCGTTCAGAAACACTGACAAGCCCAGGCGCAGGTTCGCAATAAGGCGAGCATGGAGGTCGCAGATCTCGGCCATGCCGGCTTCGGAGAAATTGCGGCCTTTGTCGATCTTCTTCTCTTCGACGTCGGTCAGGATCCGTTCGATGATGTCGCCGATCTGTTCCATGTTGATCGTGAAGGACACGATGTCGGTCCAGCGGCGGCCTTCGCGCTCGTCGAGCGCCTCGCGCGAGACCTGGGTCAAGTAGAGCTTCACTGCCGTGTAGAGCTCGTCGACGACGTCGTCCATTTGTCGCAGACGTTCGGCGAGCATCCGATCATTGGTTTTTAGCACCGTCAGCATCCCGGCCAGCATTTGTTCAATCGCATCGCCGATCCGTAGCGCCTCGCGCGCGGCGCAAGAGATCGCGAGCGCGGGCGTTTCCAGCGCCGACGGATCGAGATGACGGGGCTTGGCGGGATCGTCGCTCACGTGCTTCGTCGGCAACACGCGCTCGGCAATGTGCGCGATCTTCTCGGTGAGACCAACGAAGATGATTGCGAGCGCAACATTAAACAGCAGATGGAACAGCACGACCTCGCGCGCCCCGTCGAGTCCTAGCCCATCGATCCACGTTTCGATGTGGCTCACCATTGGAAGAGCGAGCAGGCACCCGATGACTCGGAACAGGAAATTGCCGAGTACGACGCGTCGTGCTTCCGGCGGCGAACGCATCGTGGACAACATGCCAAGGAGGCCGCTGCCGAGGTTGGCGCCGAGCACGAGGCCGAGCGCAACCGGAAGCGACAACACCTGCAATCCGGCAAGCGCCGCAAGCAGAAGTACCACGGCAAGGCTTGAATAGCAGAGAATCGTCAAACACGCGGCGACCAGCATGTCGAGCAGCACGTCGCCGGTCAGCGATGCGAAGATCACCTTGACGCCGGCCGCTTGCACGATCGGCTTCGCCGCGACCGAGATCCACTGCAGCGCAAACATGATGAGGCCGAGGCCGATCAGAATGCGGCCGAAGCGGCCGATGCGTGTGGCCTGCATCGTCAGGAAAAGCACGACGCCGACGAAGATCAGAAGCGGCGCGAGCCATGAGAGATCGAATGACAGCACCAGCGTGACGAGCGCGGTGCCGACGTCCGCGCCGAGCATCACCGACAGCGCCGGTGCGGTGCCGATCAACCCTTGTCCGGCGAATGCCGCGACAATCAGCGCGGTGGCGGTGCTGCTCTGGATCAGCGCAGTGACGCCGAGCCCCGCGAAGAACGCCGAGATGCGATTGGATACGCTGCGCCGAAGCACGCGACGCAAATCGCCGCCGTACAAACGCAAGATGCCGGTGCGCACGATGTGCGTGCCCCAGACGAGCAGTGAAACACCAGCCAGCAGATTAAGGAGCGTTTGCACTTAGGGCCTGTTAACGCTATGGGCGCGAACGCGAACGGGTGGCATGGGGCGCCAATCAAGGCGGCCGACGAAGCGAAGACCGGGCGTCTTCGCGAGGAGAACAACGCAGAGTGGCGCCCCATGCCACTCGTTCCCATCGGGTTGCTGCCGAAAACGCCCATCGCTGCGTTGCAAAGTCTCGCCGGGTGCCCGACCCGCCTTCGCCTTCGCGCCTTGCGCTGGGCGTTTTCGGCCATGCAACGCGTTCGTGTCCATAGCGTTAACAGGCCCTAGGAGCGTCCGGATCACCATGGGAGCGAATACGTCTTTACGTTGGTAAAGCTTTTCATCGCCTCTTGCACGCCTTCCTTGTAGCCTAATCCGGAATCCTTGATGCCGCCGAACGGCGTCAACTCGAGGCGATATCCGGGCACTTCGCGGATGTTGACCGAGCCGACATTCAATTCGGTAATGAATCGGGTGATGTAGTCCAAACGGTTCGTGCATACAGAGGATGACAAACCGTAGGCGGTTCCGTTCGCGATGCGAATCGCGTCGTCGATCGTCTTGAAGCGGATGACCGGAGACACGGGACCGAATGTCTCCGTCCGTACGACGCTCATCGCGGGATCGACGTGGTCGAGCACCGTCGGCGAATACAGTGCGCCGCGACGCACATTGCCGACGAGAAGCTTCGCACCAGCCGCCACAGCATCGTTGACGCGCGCTTCGAAATGTTGCGCCGCAGAAGCGTCGATGACCGTTCCCATGTCGATGTTCGGATCCATCGGGTCGCCGTATGTCCATGCTTGCGTTTTGGCGACCAGGCGCTCGACGAATGCATCGGCGATCTTTTCGTGAACCAGCATGCGCTTGATCGCGGTGCAGCGTTGGCCGGAGTTCTTGTACGACCCGGCGGCCGCAAGCGTCGCGGCCTCTTCGAGATCCGCGTCTTCCATGACGATCAGCGGATCGTTACCGCCGAGCTCGAGCACCTGCCGCTTGTAGACGGCTTTCGCGGCGATGGACTTGCCGATGGCGATACCGCCGGTGAACGTCACGAGATCGACGTCCGCATTGGTCAGCATTTCGTCGGCGATCTCCGCGGGATCGCCTGTTACGACCGAAAGCATTTCCGGCGGCAATCCGGCTTCGTACAGGATGTCGGCGAGCAACAGCGCAGTCAGCGGCGTCTTCTCCGTCGGTTTCAACACCATCCGATTGTTCGTCGCGATCGACGGTGCAATTTTGTGCGCGACTTGATTGAGCGGATGATTGAACGGCGTGATCGCCGCGATCACGCCTTGCAGCGGCTCCCGCAGCGTATAGACTTTGCGCGATTTGCCGTGCGGCGTCAGGTCGCAGGAAAAGATCTGGCCGTCGTCGTTCAGCGCGGCGTTGCCGGCGAACGTGAACACGTCGGACGCGCGGCCCACTTCGTAGAGCGAATCCTTCTTGCAGATGCCGCATTCCGACGTGATCAAATCGGAGATTTCGGCGGTGCGCGAGCGGATGATCGCGGCGGCGCGATGGCAGATATCGGAGCGCTCGTAGCGCGTGAGCTTGGCCCGATAGGACTTGGCGATCGAGAGCGCACGCCGCACGTCGTCGACCGTCGCCTTCGGCACCGTTCCGACGAGCGCGCCGGTGTAAGGATTGTGGACGGCGATCGTGCGCGGGCGCTCGACGCGTTCGCCGGCAATGCGCAACGCCTCGCGTCTCACTTGAGCGGCGTCGATATCGAGCGCTTCAGCTATTCTGCTCATCGCAAATGATTGAGCGCGAGATCGAACGCGTCGAAATTGCGCCAGCGCCGAGACGGCAACGCATCCGCGGGGCGGTTGGCAAGCAACGGCACTCGCTGCTCGGAGACGCCGCCGTGCGACCGCAAAGGCGCGGTAAGGCCCGTTAGATCGTGCCGATGACGCGACGTGCCGATGACCGTCAGGCGTTCCGCCAAGATCACCAGATCGCCCACGCGATCTTCGGGCAGCTCGAAGCGCGCACAGGCTTCGGTGCGCGTCAGCACGAGATCGATGCCGGCGATCGCGGCGATGCGCCGCAGAGCATCGTCGCGCATCGCGGGCATCGACAGATACACGGTGGCGTACGACCCCAGGGCGCCGTGATGAACGACATAGGGATCGGTAATCGGCAGAATCACGCGCGCCGCGCCGGCGCCGTACAACGCATCCAACGCGTCCTGCAGGAACACGATGTTGGGACGGCCAAGCGCGTCGGTCTTCGCATTCATGCCGTGATCGGCGGTGAAGACGACGGTGGCGCCGAGCATATCGAGGCGGCGCAGGCACGCGTCGAGCATGCCCGTGAAAGCGTTGGCCGCCGGCGTTCCCGGCGCGTGCTTGTGCTGCACATAATCGGTCGTCGACAGGTACATGATATCGGGCCGTTCGCGCTCGAGCAGCGCGACGCCGGCGCTGAACACGAACTCGGACAGCGCGGCGCTGTACACGGACGGCAGCGCCATTCCCGCCAATCCCAAGGCGTCGGCAATGCCGTTTTCCGCGAGCGTCACTTGATCGGCCTTTTCAGCCGAAAAACAAATGCCCTTGAGACGGTGTCCGAGCAATCCGCGAAGCTTGTCCTTGGCCGTGACCACTGCGACCTTCGCGCCGGCATTGGCGAAGGCGGCAAGTATTGTGCCGGTGCGCAGATATTTGGCGTCGTTCATCATCACTTCGGCGCCGGCCTCGGCGTCCCAGAAGTAATTGCCGCAGATGCCGTGGACCGAAGGCGGCACGCCGGTCACGATCGAAAGATTGTTGGGATTGGTGAACGACGGGACGACGCAGTCGGCTGTGAGGCATGTGCCGCTGCCATTGAGCGAGGCGATCCAAGGCGCAAAGCCCGCTTCGATCGCCTGGTTGACATAGTCGGGCTCGCAGCCGTCGACGCAGACAACAACGAGCGGGCGCTCGGGCCAACGATAAGCGCGGCCATTGACGGTGACGAACTTGGGCGTCACCGCATTCACCTTCCCTTCTTGGCGACGGACTTAGTCGATCCGGAGCGGGCGGCCTGGTGCATTCGTTCGCGGCTGCCGATCACATGCTCATAAAGCGCGCGCCCGGCGGCGACGGCTTGGCGCGCGGCGATTTTTTCCACGATGTCGCGATGCTGATGCGAAGACAGTGGAACCGCGCCTGCTTGAGCAAGCGCTGTCCGCCGATAAAGGTGCAATTCGTTGACGAGACGACGGTATGTGAAAACCAGCTTGGCATTGCCCGTCAGTTGGACCAACCGATCGTGAAACGCAAGATTGACCTGATGGTAGGCATCGAGGTCGTTCTTTGCCGCGGCTTTGTCCATCCGTTCGACCAGCACACGGAGATCGCGAATGTCGCTGTCCTTCGCCGTCTGCGTCGCGCGACGGCCGACGAATTCGTCGAGCACTGCACGCAATTCGTAAATTTCGTCGGCTTCCTTGACGTCGATCTGACGCACGAACACGCCGCGATTCTTTTCGAGCCGCACGAGACCGGACTCTTCCAACGCACGGAACGCCTCGCGCACAGGGCCGCGAGAAACGCCGAGCAAGTCGGCGATCGTCGCTTCGTTGAGCTTGGCGCCCGCTGGAAGATCGCCGGCGAGAATCATCCGCTCGAGCTCGCGCTGGACCAGCATGGGCAGCGAATTCGACTGCAGCACGCGAATCGTATCGGCGCCGTGGCCATTGGGCGCGACCGCTTTCGCGGAAGGCGACCGAGCGGGCGCTTTCCAAGCTGGCGCCGGCGTCGGCGTGGATTTCGCGGGGGCTCGAGACGACGGTTTCAACACATTGCGATTAGACTCTCCAGGGTGTAGATTGTCAACAATCTGCATGACGAAACGTCATCGCGGCGTCACGCTGATCGGCAATGATTTCGCGTACGATGCTGGACGCGCGCAGGCGCCGGTTTCGCACCGAGGTCAACCATAGGGAGCTTGGGATCATGGAATCGCAACGGGGATGGAATTGGAAGAGTGTCGTGACGGGATATGCGCTCGCGCTTTTCGCGCTGCCGGTGGCGGCACAGAAGACCGAGCTGCTCGTTTATACGGCGCTCGAAACCGATCAGATCAAGGCGTACGAAGAGGCGTTCAAGAAGGCGAATCCGAACATCGACGTCAAGTGGGTGCGCGATTCAACCGGTGTGATCACCGCCAAGCTACTCGCGGAAAAAGCCAATCCGCAGGCCGACCTCGTTGTTGGCGTGTCGGCGTCGAGTCTTGCGGTGTTTGCGAATGAGGGCATGCTGCAGCCGTACGCGCCGAAGGGCCTCGACAAGATTTCCGCGCAGTATCGCGACTCGAAGAATCCGCCCGATTGGGTCGGCATGGACGTCTACGGCGCAGCGATCTGCTTCAACACCGTTGAAGCGACCAAGCTCAATCTGCCCAAGCCAGCGACGTGGGAAGACCTGACGAAACCCGTTTATAAGGGCAAGGTCGTGATGCCCAATCCGGCGTCATCGGGTACGGGATATCTGGACGTCGCGGGATGGATTCAGATGTGGGGCGACGCGAAAGCGTGGAAATTCATGGACGGGCTCCACGACAACATCGCGCAGTACACGCATTCGGGCAGCAAGCCCTGCCGCCAAGCCGGCGCGGGCGAATTCCCGATCGGCGTCTCGTTCGAATATCGCGCCGTCACGACGAAGAAATCGGGCGCGCCGATCGACATCATCTTCCCGACCGAAGGTTTGGGATGGGATCTCGAGGCCAGCGGCATCATGAAGACCACGAAGAAGGTCGAGTCGGCACGCGCGATGATGGATTGGCTCGCAACGCCCGACGCGATGACGCTCTTCGCGAAGAACTTTGCCGTGCTGGCGATGCCGGGAATGGCGAAACCCCTCGATTTCGTGCCGGTCGACTATGAGCAACGGCTGATCAAAAACGACTTCGCGTGGTCGGCGAAGAACCGCGACAAGATTCTGGCGGAGTGGCTCAAACGCTACGACGGCAAGTCAGAACCGAAATAGCCACAGGTAAGGTGCCGGGCCGCGTGACACCGTACCTGCAGCTCAACGGCATTCGCAAAACCTTCGGCCGCTTCGAGGCTTTGAAGGGCATTGTGCTCGATGTCGCGCGCGGCGAGCTCATGGTGTTCCTGGGGCCGTCGGGCTGCGGCAAGACGACGCTGCTGCGGATCGTTGCGGGGCTGGAAACGCAAGATACCGGCACGATCATCCAGGACGGGCGCGATATTTCGCGTCTACCTGCCGTCGATCGCGATTACGGCATCGTGTTCCAGTCTTATGCGTTGTTTCCGAATCTGACGATCGAAAGCAACGTCGCCTACGGGCTCGTCAACCGGCGCGACCGCCGCGAGTCGATCAAAGGCCGGGTGCGCGAGCTTTTGACGCTCGTCGGTCTGCCCGATGCCGGTTTGAAATATCCGGGCCAGCTTTCCGGCGGGCAGCAGCAACGGATCGCGCTCGCCCGTGCGCTGGCACCGGCGCCGGGCTTGCTGTTGCTCGACGAGCCGCTGTCAGCGCTCGACGCGATCGAGCGTGTGCGGCTGCGCGGTGAAATCCGAGCGCTGCAACAGCGGCTTGGTGTGACGACGATCATGGTGACGCACGACCAGGAAGAAGCATTGTCGATGGCCGACCGAATCGTCGTCATGAATCATGGAAGCATCGAGCAGATCGGCACGCCACGCGAAATTTATGAAACGCCTGCCACACCCTTTGCCGCGGATTTTGTCGGCAAAGTCAATGTGCTGCCGGCGGTTGTCGAGGACGGCGGCGTCTGCCGGGTCGGAACGATGTCGCTCGTGCTAAGTCGCGGGGATCTGATCTCAGGCACTTCGGTGAAGCTGTATTTGCGACCGGAAGATATCGCGTTGTCGATGAATGGCGCGGCGGCGACGAACACGCTGCCGGCGACGGTTGCCAAGATCGAGTTCCTCGGTGCGTTTTGCATGGTCGGTGTCGCGCTCGATACGCCGGGCGCACCGCCATTGGTCCTCAACGTGCCGCGCCACACCGTCGCGCAAGCGCAGCTGCGTCCGGGAGCGGCGGTGTCGGTCTGTCTTCCGCCTGCGGCGCTGCGTATCCTGGGCTGATCGTCGTCAAGCATGGCGACTGCCGCCACCACGTTGCCGCCGCTGCTGCCGGCGATTCGGCGCGTTCATCATTGGCAGGAGCGCCTGGCGCAGGGACTGCTCGTCATGTGTTGCGCCGCGCTTGCGCTCTTCCTGTTCGCGCCGCTCTTCATGATCCTCGTCAAGAGCGTGCAAGACAAAGACGGCGCGTTCGTTGGCTTGCTGCAATTCCAGCAGTATTTCCAGACGCCCGCGCTGCGCCAATCGATCGCCAATACGCTGTGGATCGCCACCGCCGTCACGAGCATCACCGTCCCGCTCGCGTTCGCCTATGCGTATGCGTTGACGCGCTCGTGCATGCCATGGCGCGGCTTCTTTCGCGTGATCGCGCTGACACCGATTCTCGCGCCGTCATTGTTGAGCGCCATCTCGTTCATCCAGTGGTTCGGCACACAAGGACTGCTGAAAGGGCTGCTCGGCGGCGCGAGCATCTACGGACCGATCGGCATCATCTTGAGCTCCATCTACGCGACGTTTCCGCACGCGCTGATGATCGTCTTGACCGCTCTGCTGTTCTCCGACGGACGCCTTTACGAAGCGGCCGAGTCGCTGCGCACGCCGACGTGGCGCAAGTTCTTCACGATCAC